>Ga0307515_10003143_pt1 | contig 34923 bp, 22 predicted proteins | sample 17_EM_MG_FD_194513 | JGI IMG/M metagenome (GOLD analysis project Ga0307515, IMG submission 194513) | Populus trichocarpa ectomycorrhiza microbial communities from riparian zone in the Pacific Northwest, United States - 17_EM | ecosystem: Host-associated > Plants > Roots > Unclassified | place...
GTCTCAGGTTCGAACCCTATGGACGCTCATATGATGGCCACTGGAGGCTTACATGGTCGTTAACTTCAGGGCCCGTGGGATTAGTCGAGGTGCGCGCAAGCTGGCCCGGACACCCACGATAATAAAAAAAAAAAAAAAAAAAAATAATAATAATAATATAAGGTTTTGTTCCTCATCGAAATAAAACCTAAGGCTATAATGTTTATTATCATATATAATTGATAAACCTACTCCAATAATTAACTCTGATACAATGCTCTTCATGGTTTTAAAACCCGACTTGATCTAATGGATAAACTCGAGACTCGGCTGATCTGGAGCTGAAACTGGGCCGTTTTTAAAAAAATTAATAGAAGTTAAAAACTTGATTGGTCCAACAGGTTACCCGATAACTCAATTATCCTGGTAAGAATTGGTTAAAAATTCAGTTGCAATCCATTGACTATTTAAAAAAATAAAATAAAACAGTATTATTTTAATTTTTTAAAAAATTAAAGATTACCTAATAATCCTGACAAAACTCATTATCCAGACCGGATTTAAAAACTCTTATTATTCCCTGTACACACCGCACTATTTACTTCGAAGCAAACTCCACCAATCCATCCATGAGTCCAATAATGCATGATCTGTCGTCAACAAGTGCTAGAATACAAACAGGTCACCATAAATGTCAGAGATACTCGTCAATCGTCATAACATGCTGGAAAAAAAGTAGGGTTAATAGACATGAGATTATAATAAAATTATAGAAATAAATGCATACGGAATCATGAATACAAAGATGATAAAAGTAGAGAGGTGAACAATTCTTCAACACCCTAACCTTCTCTATGAATGATTTCTTCGTTGAGGTACTCGATTTTATATATTATTTTTTATTGTTTATTTATTTATTTCATGTAGAATTGATAGCTCTAACCTCCCTTTTCTTTTGCAATCTATATTTATAATTCCCACATGGGATTTAGAATCATATTTAAAGTTTATTTGGGAGTGTGGTTATGTTTCAAAATTAATACTTTTCATATCGAAATACATTAAAATAATTTTTTTTTATGTTTTAAAAATTATTTTAGAAATTAGCGTATCAAAACGATTTAAAAAATAAAAAAATAGTTTTTAGTAAAAAAAAATTAAAATGTTTAGAAACGCTAATTGACCATCTTGATGATGGAGATCCACTTTCAACTTTAAATTCGTCCATATATATAACTCCACCATAATTATTATTTTTTTGGTTTAGTATATTAATTATTAATAGTTTCCTAGAATTGTGCTTTATTTTTATTTCATAAGAGATTTGCGAGCTATTTTGCACGAGTCCTGGATTAACTAAACAATTTAGAAAGGTTAATTAAGTTGAAATATTCACCAATCATGCATAAGAGATATTGATTGAATTGAAAAGCCATCAATCATACAGCAACATGAAAACCATTTTTTTATTTAATTTGTAGAAGAATATGGTTTTATTTACGGGAATTAAAAAAAAATTTAGTAGTTTGATTGAAATTTTTATAACCATCTTGATGACGTAGATTTCTTTCCTTAATTATGTATAGGCATATAGGCATTCATTTAATTAGTGTAGAACTAGATCATTCAACTATTTATACCGGATCAAATTTTTTAAATATAAAAAAAATGTTTAAGCATTTATAATATGTTTTTTCTTAACAAATTAATGTAAATCTAGATTATTGAGCCATGATATATTGCGGATCGAACCAATTTTTTTAAAATAAAAAATATTTGAGAATTATTGACGTGTTTTTAGAAGTAAATTAGTGCAAGACTAGATTAATGAGTCATGTTGTATTACAGATTGGATTAAATTTTTTAAAATATAAAAAAAATATTTAAGTATTGTTAACGTGTTCTTAGAAGCAATTTTTTTAAATCATGAACACAAAATTTGATGTATAAAATAAATTAAGAATTATATACAACAATAAATGTAAAAAGAGATTTAATCCTAACTAAATACTAAGTCGTGAAATTAAAAAACAAACATAGACAGATATTTAATCCCGTGCTAAGGGGGAGCCCTTTAATTTTTTTTTTCTCTTAATTATATTGCACTAATATTTTGTTATAAGAAGAGTAATAAAATAAATTTTATTGAAACAAAATAATTTGCAATTTGCTAGATTTGCTTTTTTTTTAATATCTTTTATTTCAAAAAATAATCTAACATTTTGTTCTATGTCATTTATTTAATTATAAAAACCAAAAGCATTCAAGAAACATGAAAAAACTTTGGAAGATTTAAAATGAGTACCCTTCCAACTAAAATCCATTTGTCTTATTAATGTGCTCAACGTTTTTTGGAAATTTCTAATTAGAATATTTGTTTTTTAGATAAAATTCTATCCAAATTTCAAAAGCACAAGTCTTAAATCTAAAAAAAAAAATTCTATTAATTTTAATGCAAGTGTATTAAAAAACATAATAATAATAGAATACTTATATGTTGTCGCGAAGAACTCTTTAACAATGTCATTAAACCCAACCTAGTGGTTCAACCTTGGAACATCCTAACTCGACTCTTTACTTAGCCTCAATTGCAAATTAAATCATGTGAAGTTGTTCCAATGTGATCCGATCACCTCGACAGGTCAAAGAACAACCATGATGACTAGTAAAAACATGGTTCAAATTAATAAAATTTTAAGATAATATTTTTTTTTATAAATATTGAAACAATGATATATTGAACCAATCTAGGTTTGATAAATTTAATTTTTTAATATTATTTATTTATTTATATGATAACAAAAATAGACGCTTGTAGTAAAGCAGCCATATAAAACTAAAAATATTATTCTGATGGGTTGTACAAAAAGAATGCTTGTTACTATCAAAAAATATTTATATAATCTTATTTGAAAAAAAAAAAGTAAAAAATGAATGGTATTGGATAAAATAATATCTAAATACATTTTTAATTATCTTAAAAATTTAATAAAATAATGTAGCTAAAATATTTTTGATTAATTGGTTTTTAAAGAATTCTATCTAAATTTTAGAAAAAAAAAATTAAAAAAATAGACTAGGCATGTGGGTTTGCTAGCCCAGGCACGAGTGTCTAGGCCTTTTTTTTATCTTTTTGAAATTAGATTATTGATGCGTCGTTTGCCCAATTTGTTTTAAAGACTAAGCCCACATGCTTGGATTTTTTAATTTCTTTTTCAAATTAGATAGATAATATGTTGTTTGTCTATTTTTTTTGGTAAAAAAAAGCAGTCAATGCGTCGTCTTTTTGCCCATATTCTGACTACTAAAGAGGTGGCTGAAAAATCATAGTGGTGTTTTTTTGATCTTAAAATCTTTTTTTAAATCTATTTTCACTTAAAAACATCTACTAAAAAAACCTTTAAAAATGATAAAAAAACATAAAATTAAACTAAAAAAGAATTCTTTGCTAACATCGATATACTTTTCTAGCAAGAGGAAGACTTAAAAAATACATCAATAAAACTCTTCTTGTCAAGTGAAAGTCGTTGACACCAGAATCAACTATTTTTGTTGTAGAAATGTTTTTAATAAACAACTTTTTTTCCTTAGTCTCTCTCTTTTCTATAGTTTAGAGATTGAAAAGTCAACAAAATGAAGTTTGAGACTAGAATATTAATTGTTCAAATTAAAAGGATCGAAAATGAAAATGTAGAAATTCTTTTAAAAGAGTTGACTTAAACAGTAATTGTCAAATTTAGTCTCAATTATTTTTTCACACCTAACAAAATTGATTATTTTGAAAAGAGGATTCCAAACGTAAAAAGTCACCAAAATATTGGTGGAAAATCGATGTTGTAATTACTAATATTAATACGTGTCTAAAAGGTCGCATGCTTGATTTTGTTTTTTTCCAAAGAAAAAATGAAATAGCATCTTTGATAGAATTTCCCAATTATAAGTAATTTAATTGGTTATATATTTATTCATGAAATTAAACTGTCACAAGTTAAAAATAAAGCGGCGCAAATACGAGTTTGGAAAAAGGTGAAAACGACCGTACGCATGGGAAAAGCTGGATAATTAGTGTTGGAGAATATGGTTTTGGTTGATTTTTAAAATATATTTTTATGTTTAAATATATTAAAATAATATATTTTTTTTATTTTTAAAAATTAATTTTGAGATCAGCGCATCAAAACGATTCAAAAAATACAAAAATTAATTAGAAAAAACAAATATTTAAATTTTGATAGAACACGGTTTGCACCACGTTACCAAACACATTAAAAAAAAATCATCAAATCAGCGTACGCGTCAACTATTATTAAATTTCTTTTAATTTAATGATTCAAGAGGCAAGGTATATATATTCAGAAAAATATGTAATAAATTTATCAGAATAATTAATAGCCCTATATACTCCAACTCCGACGGTGGCGTTAATGAGCTCACAGTTGTTGTTTCAGCCTTGCAATATTATATTTCAGCCTTGCAATATTATATCAACGATGTCTATCCTCTTCCGTTATGCCTTGAATTGCCTCCCATCTTTTTTATATATATATATATATATATATTCTAGATTTCTCATCTAAATTCCACTCAAAATGATCCACTTTCATTTCACTAGTTTTATTCATGTATAATATATATTTTTATATTTTTTAATTTTATTCTTTAACACTTAATTTATTAGAAATTAAACTTTATAATTTATTGTGATTTGCTTTTTTTGCAGTTATCTCTGTTTTATGATTCATGTCACGAGTTTGATGAATTAATTCAGTTAACTCGAGTTTTTTACCGTGTCCTTTTTTACATAGAATTTTCTCAAGTTCATTATTCAACAATGATTTATTGAGAATTGAGTTTCATAATTTGTTTTGATTTGTTTTATTTGAGGTTATCATGATCTCATGACTCGGGTTGTAGTTTTGAAAGGTTAATCTAGTTCAATCCAATATGTTGTTGTTTCAATGATCAAAAAAATTATTGCCTTAATTTTTGAGTTAAACTAGATTTTTACCAGTTGTCTAGGTTGTTTTTAGACCTATCAAATCGATCAGGTCACATCAAATTAACTTTTATATGATTTAAATTTTTTATTTCTGCAAGAAAAACATTAGCTAAGCCTGGATTTTTCTTTTAAAATTAAAAAAATTAATATAACCAGCAGAATAACACGGGTCAACGATCTAGTTGTTACTAAATATAAATGTTTAAATTTTAAAATTATATTTAGGTATTTAATATTGCGTGAAATCTGAATTATATAATCTCAAGTTAATTTATTTTTTGATTTGAATTGGAATTATATATGTTTAATTAATATTTTCAATTATATATATATATATATATATAGTATAATTCTAAAATAACACCTGAAAATACTCCAAAAATAAAATATATCATTCTAATTAAAAAAATAAAATACAAACAGAAACAAAATTTACATCCTTATATATGCTATACAACTCTAACGCACATAAGAAGTTCTGTTCAATTATTTATTTATTTTGAATCTAAATCTTAGCATATTATTAAGAGAAGTTAATAAATATATGAAGATATATTTTTAAAATTAATTGAAAAAAAAGTTAATATCAATTGACGTCTACATGAAAATATCCCTCACTGTCTAAAAATAATCTTGACAACTCACTGACTCACTCACTAAATGGATATTGATTAAAATGGTCAAATAATGAATTATAGATGCCATTTCTTGGTGAATGTACTTATTTATTTATACATGTTTGTGTCTTTATGGTGTAAAATGTGAGTATATATATATATATATATATATAAAGGGTGTAAACACACAGAACAAGGCCAACCAGAGGCAGCCACATAGAGGACTGAAACAAGAGCTTCTAGTTCTGCTGCTGCTGCTGCTGCTGCTGAGGCTTTTGTCTGCCTTCAATGGCTTCTGTTTGCGCACTACTGAACCAGCTCTTTCTCTTCCTCCTTCTATGGCTTTATACTCTCTCTTCTTCTCAAGGTTCGTTTTGCTTCCAGCTCTAGCCGCTAATATTACCTACCTCCATGATCACTATATATTTGCATGCATCTTTAGTTTAGTTTAAATTTACTGTCCCTTGACCTCTTTACTTCTTTTAATTTTCTTAATTTCCATCTCGATCTCTCCCCTCGGATCAAATACATGTTTCTGCTTCTGTTTCTGCTTGCATATATATAAATTCTACTTTATTTTTGTTGGTCAAGAAGAGATCATCAGTCTTCTCTAGTTAATATTAACATACATATGAAAACGAGCTCCATTGTTCTCAGTGTCTTTGCACCATGCATCTTGGCTTTAGAGAAAGGTTTCAATATTTTGTTTTCTTTAAACTTAGCATACATCGCGTGGATGGATGCATAATTGAGTCCCAGTATTTTTTTTTTCCTCATACACAAGTAGTCAGAATATATATCTTGTGAGTTTAAGAAACAGAGAATCTAAATGATTTTTATCTTTGTTTCAAAACATGCGCAAAACAATGGTGATTCATTGCATAAATGTCTTCTTCTTCCTTCTTCTTCTTCTTCTTCCTCGCTTCATTTTTTACAGCATAATTAGACGGGTTGATGGGGTAGTTGGCTGTGATTAGTGAGTATATTTATTTTGTCATAAATGTTACCCTGTAATATATAGCTGTGGGAAGATTGGTACTATATATGGGCTATCTATGCATCTATATAATAACGCAGAAATTATTGAAGGCCTTTTTCCAAAACAAATTATTTAGTTGACCCGTTAACGTCACTAGAGAAATAGGGTTGTAAATTTCTTTTATTGACATCAAAATTATGTTGCAATGCAGCTGTGCACCACCAGTACAACTCTGAATTTAGATACCCATTTATCAAGAAAGCAAGCTCATTCTCATCATCCTTGTCATCAAGTGGCCGGGGAGATCATACATATGACTATATAGTTGTGGGAGGTGGCACAGCTGGGTGTCCTTTAGCCGCCACACTCTCTCAGAAATTCAATGTTTTATTGCTTGAAAGAGGTGGAATGCCTTTTGGCAATGCAAATATCTCCTTATTACAGAACTTCCATATTACCCTTACTGATACTTCATCAACTTCTGCTTCCCAATACTTCATTTCTACTGATGGAGTCCTCAATTCTAGGGCTAGAGTTTTGGGTGGTGGTACTTGCATCAATGCTGGGTTCTACACTAGAGCAAGCACAAGGTATGGTTTGGAGTTGCTAGCTTGCCTTTAATTTTTTCCTCACAATATATACGACTACTTTTTTTTTTTTTTCAACGAATATTCATTCAATGCACCTGCCTAGATCCCACATGAAGTTAGTTGTAGTTTTGAGGTAGGGAGTGATGAGTTAAAGAATTTAGTAAAATAAAAAGAGATTTTGAAGAGAAAGAAAGACAACAGTTATAATTAACGTTGTCATATCTTTAGGAAGAATAAGTGTGGTCATTATTAAGAAACATCAACTTGCAAATAATTAGTGTGTTGGAATTTTCTTTCTTCTTGAAAAAGAAGGGTTTCCTAAGATCTGAGTAGCTGACAAAGCCATTAAGGTAATCCTGTCCAGAAATAAAATCAGAACATAAATCCAGCGGGATAATGACTTTGTTAAGGATGATGTAAGATGTTTTTCTGCTTGGATCATGCTGATGCCACAAAATCAAGCTTAGTCACTATATATATGACAAGACAAAGTGTGCTGTGAGATTAACATAGGTGTCAAGGTCCCACGACTGAACTCTGATCTGGGGTCATAAACAAAGTCACCCGTTTTGAAGGTCACCATTGCACGCTGGGAAGTCATTTGTTAGGGTTTAGAGAAGTAATGGTACTCATGACATTGCCATGGTTCGCACCGCACATTATATTTATTTGTGGTCTTATTTCAGTTGTCTTCGTGGTCCTTTTCTATGCTTTAATTAATGGGAACAATTGGGTGGAGAGTTTCCTAGAAATCAACTGTGATATTTATTTCGAGCCATCAAGAAAATTGATCCAAATGAATGCACCGAATTAAGAAGACTGTTTACAGCTCGCTTTTGATACCATGCACGAGTCCACCACAAACTCTTTCTGTCTCTCGTAATTATGCCACCTAATTCAGCTTCTGAGGCCCTTAAGGTGTCTTGGTGTTAACTTAGAATATATTTCTCCCTCTTATTAAGCACTGCAAATGAAAGAGGTCAAGGAAAGTGAAGGATTAACTATAATCAAGCATTTATCATTGTTTTTGGCATGCAGACCCCCCTTCGTTTTACAGTTCATAATCATTGATTGGATAGTAAGAGTTTAGCATTCGTAGTTCAAGGAGCAAGGGAGTTACATGAATAATTTTACTTGAAATCCACAACTTCTTGTGTTGAGAGCTGAGACCACTTACTAAATTCATTGTAACGAAACCCTTGGAAATGTTGAAGAAATTGTTTCTTGCAGGTTTATAAACAAAGTTGGTTGGGATTTGAAGTTGGTGAACAAGTCATACTCCTGGGTTGAGAAGCAGATTGTTCACAGGCCTAAGGTTGCACCGTGGCAGGTTGTTGTAAGGGACAGTCTTTTGGATCTTGGAGTTGCACCTTTCAATGGATTCACTTATGATCACATTTATGGAACCAAGTTTGGTGGTACCATTTTTGACCGATTCGGTCGTCGGCACACGGCTGCCGAACTACTTGCTTCTGCTGATCCTCATAAGCTCACTGTGTTGGTGCACGCCACAGTCCAAAAGGTTTTATTTGACACATCAGGTATGTTAAACTACTAAAGTACTTCGCAATATTGTTAATGTAAGAGTTTGCGGATAGTTATAACTTGGGAGATCATAATGTTCGACCCAGGAAAGCGACCAAAAGCAGCTGGAGTCCTATTCAGAGATGAAAATGGAAACCAGCATCAAGCATTTCTATCAAACAGCCTGAGTGAAGTAATATTGTCATGTGGAGCCATTGGCACCCCTCAGATGCTATTGCTCAGTGGTGTTGGCCCAAAAGCTGAACTTAAGGAGATGAAAATTTCAGTGGTCCTCAACAATAAGTTTGTTGGGCAAGGCATGGCTGATAACCCCTTGAACTCAGTTTTCGTTCCTTCTAAAAAACCAGTAAAGCAGTCCCTCATTCAAACTGTAGGGATTACCAAGATGGGTGTGTACATTGAAGCTAGCAGTGGATTTGGGCAGTCCAAGGACAGCATACAATGTCACCATGGAATAGTATCTGCAGAGGTAAGAAACATTTCAATTTAAAGGAACTATATTGGCACGTGAACATATCCTTTATGACACAATACAACTCCTTTAAACAATGATTTTGATTAAGTGATAGTGAAGTAAGAATATAAAATTCATTTTTTCTCATAACCAGATAGGGCAACTATCAACCATACCTCCAAAGCAAAGAACACCTGAGGCCATCCAAGCATACATTAGACGAAAGAAGGACATACCACATGAGGCATTCAGAGGAGGCTTTATCCTTGAAAAGATTTCCAACCCCATTTCCACTGGCAAGCTCAAATTGATCAACACAAATGTTGAAGATAACCCTTCTGTCACCTTCAACTACTTTAAACATCCACATGATTTACAACGTTGTGTTGATGGTATTCGCATGGCTACAAAGATGGTGCAATCAGAACACTTTACAAATTTTACGCAATGTGACAAGCAGACCACAGACAAGATTCTTAACATGAGTGTCAGTGCTAATGTTAACCTTATACCTAAGCATACCAATGACACCAAGTCCCTAGAGCAGTTCTGCAAAGACACCGTACTCTCAATTTGGCACTATCATGGTGGGTGTCATGTTGGCAAGGTTGTGGACCGTGAGCACAAAGTTCTTGCTGTGCACAGGCTTCGCATTGTAGATGGATCAGTATTTGATGAATCTCCTGGGACTAATCCTCAAGCCACCATCCTGATGATGGGCAGGTAGGAATATCTTAAAAACCCTGCTTAAAATGAGATACTGCTTCTAAGTAGTCCTCTTTCCTTCTCAAGAACACATCAGGTTAATTAAATAACTGCTTTTATATTATAAAAAATGGTTTCTTAATTGTGATATGCAGGTATATGGGACTGAAAATCTTGAGAGACAGACTAGGAAAAGCAGCTGGTGTTTAGGGGCTGATCAGCCAGGAGCATGAGAGGAGCAATATTAGTTTGAGTAGTGCAAAATGTAATGCAGCTATATATATATATATATATATTTATTCTTAGTAAGCAGTTTGTCATGTGTAGACATGGCTTGCTTTATGAAAATCTTAACATTTCCATTATATTTGTGTCCTTGATATATTGTAGTGACTCTGACTGTGCGCCTTTTGGTTGTGAACATCTTAAATCTAATCTTTCAGGTTTTTTTTGGCTGAAAAGAAAAATGGAATGGAATCAAAACCTCCCTTCAGCTTCTCACATTAACATCAGTTTCTGTTTATATTCGAAGTTAGTGTAATAATCTCCTCATTTCCTTTGGTATGGCCTGTCAATGCAACAATCTGGGCAAGAAGACATTCAGTACTGTCAATACAATGGTTGGCCATCGTGTGGATGCATGAAGAGTTACGCGGAAAGAAATTATGAACATGGAAAAGAGAGTTCTGCTTGGCAATCTCGAAAACATGTAGAAGGCAGCATGATCACTTGTTTATTTGAATCAGATCAATGATCGATACCTCATTAATGCAGTTGAAACACTTCAAAGTAGGTCTCAACGAATTACGCAGTGCCTTCTGCAAAATGAGAGGCTAGCATTCATGGGCTTCAGACTATGACAGGTTCCACTAAAATGCCAGCATAAAAAACAATTAACACAGCTCACCAGTGTTCCCAGGACGGCAAAGATTTCCACCAAACAAATTAGCTGCATGTTGGTGTGGCAAGAATCTCAAAATAACTAGCAATTAGAGGAGCATGAAACTATCATATGATGACAGCTACTCTTCCATGTTGTTAGTTAATTTGAATAGTTCAAATACAAATCTAAGTGTATCTATGAGTTGTACATGATAGGATTTTATCTTCTATTATCTCTATAACAAACGTGTACGTGTATTATATAATACTTGAAAGTAAATGGAACAGTGTGCTTGAGCTTTTCCTCCTTCTCTATGAAACTTCTATCATGGTATCAGAGCTCCCTTTTATTCATTGAATAATTTTTCAGGTTATTTCCTTCTCTGTTTACAATGGCTACTCAAACCAATTCAACAAACAATCCAAATCTGTCCAATTCAACCACGCCAACAAATTCAACCATTCTCCACAGTAATGATTTTCAACTCATCACCATAAACACTTCTGCTCAAGCCCCACTTAAACTCACCTCCAGCAACTATATCTCTTGGAAACTTCAGTTCCAAACTCTTTTTATTGGATACGATCTTCTTGGCTATATTGACGGATCTAAACCCTGTCCACCTGCTACTATATTGACAGACCAATCAAACATACCAAATCCTGCCTACAACATATGGATTCGTCAGGATCATCTTATTCTCAATGCCCTCATTGGGTCACTTTCACCTACACTTATTCCATTTGTTGCACGATCCACAACATCACAGGAAGCATGGACCATTTTAGCCAACACCTATGCCAAACCATCACGAGGACGTATTAAACAAGTCAAGGCTCTGTTAAAAAATTCCACTAAAGGTAATTTAAATGTTACTGACTTTCTTCAATCAGTTAAAGCTCGTGCAAATGAGCTTGCAATACTTGGTGCACTAGTAGATGAGGAAGATCTTACTGAAAAGATTCTTGATGAGCTAGAAGAAGATTATAAAGAATTGGACCTTGCTATTCAAGCTCGTGATAACTCTATCTCATTTGATGAGCTTCATGAGAAACTGTTAACATTTGAAGCCTCTCTATAAGGGAAAACAAAGAAATCCAGTCACTTTCCAGTGACTGTGAATCCAACACATAGAATCAGCACAAACTGGCGACATCAAAACACCATTCCTAACTGGCGTTCCACTTCTCATGGCCAAACAGGTTGGCGCCCGTCACTCCCTTCCCATCCACGTCCCCGTGATAATCGTCCATCATCACGTCCATACTTGGGCTATTGTCAGATATGCAGCACTCAAGGACACAGAGCCAAGAGATGTCCATCATTCCAAGTGATTCCTATTCCATCATCCAACAAGGCCCCTGCACCACATTCCAGTACTTCATCAACCCCTTGGCAGCCTCGGGCTCACTTTGCTGCTAATGTTGCCTCCCCTAATTCCACTTGGTTGCTTGACAGTGGTGCCTCTCATCATGTCACAGCAGACCTCAATAATTTATCTCTTCATGCTCCTTACACTGGATATGATGATGTCATGATTGGAGATGGAACGGGACTTTCCATCACTCACACTGGTTCAACTTCTCTTCTCACTAATAACTCTGCATTTCAACTAAAAGATGTCCTATGTGTGCCTGATATCAAAACAAACTTAATCTCCATTTATCAGTTTTGTGTCACCAATAATGTCTCTGTTGAGTTCTTACCAACGTGTTTTCAGGTGAAGGATCTTCACACGGGGGCACCTCTTGTGCAGGGCATCACTAAGGATGGTGTGTATGAGTGGTCGGCTATCAAGTCCTCCTCCTCCCCTCCAATTATCGCCTTCTCAAGTACAAAAACCACTTCCTCCAATTAGCATAATAGATTAGGCCATCTTGCCCTTCCTATATTAAAGCATGTTCTTTCTGAATTTCAATTAAACGTATCATCTCCTCTGTCAAAAGAATTAGTATGTAATGCATGCTACTGCAATAAGAGTCATAAACTTCCCTTCTCAACCTCCTCCTTACAATCCTCACATCCTCTTGAAATTATATTTTCTGATGTATGGACTTCTCCCATTCACTCACATGATGGATTCAAATATTACATCATTTTTGTCGATCATTTTACAAAATATATCTGGTTCTATCCATTACAAAAGAAATATGATGTTAAGGATGTTTTTATACGTTTTAAAGCCATTGTGGAAAATCATTTCAAAACAAAGATTATCACACTGTATTCAGATAATGGGGGAGAATACGTGGGTCTTCGAAATCTTCTAGCAATAAATGGCATCTCTCATCTCACCACCCCTCCACATACACCTGAACACAATGGCTATTCTGAAAGAAGACATCGTCATATAGTTGAGACGGGACTCACACTACTTTCTCATGCCTCTCTCCTATTAATCTTTTGGTCTCAAGCATTTGCAACAACAGTATATTTAATTAACAGATTGCCAACCAAATCTCTTGGTCTTTCCTCACCGTATCAATCAATTTTTGGTACTGCTCCCCACTACTCCAAACTAAAGATTTTCGGGTGTCTCTGTTATCCTTGGCTTCGACCATATTCCTCTCATAAACTTGATCCTCGCTCTAAACCATGCATTTTTCTTGGATATTCATCATCGCAACATGCTTACTTATGTTTTGACCCCACCTCCACAAAAATATTCATATCTCGTCATGTCAAATTTGTCGAAACTGTCTTCCCTCACAAGTCACTTCATCATCAGTTACCACGTCCTGACTCCACCACTATTGATTCCTGGATCCCTCCAATTCTTCATGTTTCAGTTCCTCATCCTACTTTGCCAGTGCAACATACCCCATCTACTGAGTGCCCACAAGAGCTTCCACCGTGTGCTGCTTCCTCATCATCCTCCACCTCACCTGCTTTACAACCACTCCCTCCGCCTCTACCAACCCCACAACTAAACAACCCAACATCTGTTAACCAAACTTTCCAACCTACTATACCCCATCGCATGACTACCCGCTCTCAAAACAACATCCACAAACCACAGAGAAAGCTTAACCTTCACACCCACTTTACCTCCACCTCTGTCACAGAACCTACAACTGTGACCCAAGCTCTCAAAAATCCTCATTGGCGTAAGGCCATGTCCGAAGAGTATGATGCCTTGGTCAGCAATGGGACATGAAAACTTGTTCCACCCGCTTCTGCCTCTAACATTGTTCGTTGTAAATGGATTTTTCATATTAAATGACATTCTGATGGCTCCATTGACAGGTTTAAAGCTCGACTCGTGGCCAAAGGCTTCCATCAAAGACCTGGTGTTGACTACCATGAAACATTCAGTCCAGTCGTTAAACCTGCCACTGTGAAACTTGTCCTTAGCATTGCTGTCAGTCGTGGGTGGTCTCTTCGCCAACTCGATGTCAATAATGCTTTTTTACAAGGTCATTTATCGGAAGATGTTTATATGTCCCAGCCTCCGGGTTTCATTGATTCTGATCATCCAACATTTATTTGCAAGCTTCGTAAAGCCATCTATGGCCTTAAGCAGGCACCAAGGGCGTGGTACCATGAGCTGCGCCAATTCCTCATGGCTGTAGGGTTTCAGAATTCACATGCAGATAATTCACTCTTTGTCCTCAACACACCACCAATCTTTACCTTTTAGTTTACGTGGATGATATCATTCTCACCGGAAATCAACCTGCTCTTGTTGATCAGTTCATAACTCGGCTTGCTCAACAATTTTCTCTCAAAGATCTCGGGTCTCTCATATATTTTCTTGGCATTGAAGTGGTTCCTCATAGACATGGAATTCTACTATCTCAGCGTCGGTATATTCAGGATCTTCTTGCTCGCACCAATATGACAGGTGCTAAACCTGTTTCCACCCCACTGCCTACCAATCCTCCTGTTAGTTTATACTCCGGACCCACTCTCTCTGATCCTACAGAATACCGCACAATCATTGGAAGTCTGCAATACTTGTCCATGACACGTCCCGACATCACTTACGCCATCAACAAGTTATCACAATATATGCATCAACCATCAACTGAGCACTAGGCTCTTGTCAAGTGCATCTTGCGCTATTTATGTGGTACATTAGATGAAGGGATTATCATTCATTGTAATTCGTCAATCTCTCTTCATGCCTTCTCTGATGCAGACTGGGCTGGCGACAAAGATGACTACTCCTCAACCAGTGCATATATCGTGTACTTAGGTCGCAATCCTATCTCTTAGAACTCAAAGAAATAAAAGATCGTTGCACGTTCGTCAACAGAAGCTGAGTATCGATCTGTTGCAGCTACCGCTGCTGAAATAAAATGGTTGTGTTTACTCTTGACAGATCTTGGAATTAATTTACATCAGGCTCCTACAATCTATTGCGACAATATTAGAGCTACTCAGTTGTGTTCTAATCCAGTGTTCCACTCAAGAATGAAACATGTTGCCATAGACTTTCATTTTATTCGGGATCAGGTCCAGACAGGTTCTCTACGTGTGGCTCATGTTTCTTCCAATGATCAACTTGTTGATGCACTTACAAAATCGCTGCCCCGCTCCAAGTTTCAAACTCTCAAAACCAAGATTGGCCTCTCTTGTCGTGGCCTATCTTGAGGGGGCATATCAGATGATGACAACTACTCTCCCATATTGTTAGTTAATTTGAATAGTTCAAATACAAATCTAAGTGTATCTATGAGTTGTACAGGATATGATCTTATCTTCTGTTATCTCTATAACAGACGTGTACGTGTATTATATAACACTTGAAAGTAAATGGAACAGTGTGCTTGAGCTTTTCCTCCTTCTCTGTGAAACTTCTATCAGAAACAACCACAATCAACAATTACAATCTCAAAATTGTTGTCAAACTCAAAGACAAAGCTCACTTTCTTACTTTGTCCTATATTCTAAGACCATGGTAGTGGATCAGGATTTATGGAGAGTTACGTTAAAAGATTATTAACCCAACCAGGAAATGCAATTATTTATTTATTAATTAATGTGGTCTTCGAGCCGGTTGTGTTTACCTCGACTAATTTTATAAATCATGAAGTTAATAATTATATAAATTTTAGTGACTCTAAAAGGACACAAACTCCTAACCATTAGAAAAATAAACTCAAAAACTAATTAATTTAACTTATTAAAAAAATGCAATTTTGTATCTCTATCCAAAACAGTTGGAGCTACTTCTTTAATTTCCACCGCAATGAACTCATACGGATATTGTTTTTATTGAGTAATATTGATTTTAGATATTTTTTAAAATTTGTTTTTGATATTATTATATTAAAATAATTAAAATAATAATAATAAAAAATTTAAGTAGCTTATACCGAAACCACACCTGCAAGCTGGACCCCCTCTGGCAGACCATTTTAGTTTTTAGATACAATAAAGCTAGTGACATTGATGCGTGCTCCTTGGGTAATTTGTTCCTCGCAGGTAGTTGAAGCTCTTCCAAGAATAAGTTCATTTTTCATGATTAATTAAAACAAAGTGAAAGGATACATAACTTTCTTAAGGTTTAGACATTTACTAGTTAATTTGCACCCGGATCAATAATAATTTATTTTTAAAATATAAAAAAATATTTTACATTTTAAGAGATATTTTTAAAAGAAATTTAGGTCTGACCCTCAAGTTAGATCCAAGTGTCTACACTTGAGTCTGACGGTCATACTAGACCCAAAAAACTTGTGTCTAGCGGTCAAGCCAGACACAAGTATCTATACTTGGGTTTAGCTGCCATGCAACATCCAAGCAAGAGCCTCGGGTCTGGCGACCAAGCCAGACCCAAGACACTTGGGTCATAAGGCTTCAATCGAAGTAGGAGTAGCACAACTTGGTTGCAACATCAAGTTATGTTATTTCCTTGAATTTGTTAATTATGATAGTTTATAAATTATTTTTATTAATTATAGATTTATAAGAAAAAAACATGAATACTATAACATGTTTGTTATTGTATTTCAAAAAATTTTTTGAAAATTTTTTTTATTTTTCTTTGCTTTAAATTTTTTTTGTATATTTTCAATTTTTTTAATGTATTAATATTAAAAATAAAAATAAAAATAAATTATTTTAAATAAAAAATACTTTTGAATAAAAACTATATCGATAACAACCATAAAATAGAATTTATATTGAAAGAATAAAAAATTCATAAACATAAAAAATGAATTATTTCAATGGAAAAATATGATTTTAATTTTTAGATCTAAAACGTTAAATTAGATTTTTGTGATGGTTTGTTGTTTATAAATTATTTATACTTCGTTTATAAATAATATTTTGACCCACATTACTTGGGTCTAGCAAACATGCCTAACCCAAGTTTACTTGAATAATAATAATAATAAGAAGAACAACAACAACAACACTAATAATAATAATAATACTAACAACAACAACAACAACAACAACCACTACAATAATAATCATACTAATAATAGAAGATAGAATTTCTATTGAAGGAATAACAAATTCATAAACATAAAACACGAACTATATCAATGGGAAGATATGATTTGAATTTTTAGATCTAAAATGTTAAATTAGATTTTTGTGATGATTTGTTTATAATAATGAAGATATGTTTGCTTGGGTCTTGCAACCATGTGTGATGACAGACCTATGCGAGCGAGTCTACAAACCCTGGCTCGCGAGACAAGCCAGACCCAAGTTTTTAGGGTTTGGCTCCCCTAATAATAAAAAAATAAAAATATTTATAATAAAAATAATAATATTAAACTTGTCTGATCCAAGTTCTTATAATTTTTAATCATTCAAATCAAATTTATGGTTTTTCTTCAAAAATAATAATATTGTTTTTCAAATTTATTGATAATGATGATGATGATAATCTCTAACAAAAAAAAAAGAAGTAAGAAGACCTAAAAGAGAGGCATGAAAGAAAACCAATAAAAATTATAAATGAACCCATCCACACCCTTTAATCCAAAGAAATGACATTGAAGCATGACAGTATTACCAAACTCAAGAACAATAATACTACGTCTAATTAAAAAAAACAATAAAACAGGACATGAAAATGATAGAAAAGAAAGTAGAGGGCAATTGAAAGGAGTCTAAAAACTAAATCCACAACTGAATACTTCAAGAGAAGAAGTAAGAGTGATGAGGAACCAAAACTCTCAAATCAACTATCCAGACCTAAAAACACGTCCAATTCCACCTAATAAGTAGCAGCTCTTTCAATGTTGTCCAAAGACCAAGGACCTAGGCAAGTGTGCAATGCATTGTTGTGGCTGGACTGTTGCTGTTACCATCCATAATGAATTCTCTCTCCCTGCACAATAGTATTAGTAGGAGTTTTAGTTTTCTCTGTAATATTAAGTTAAAAATGGAATATTGCAACAAGGTAATGATCAGTGCCATGCCTAAAATCCGTGTAGGTTCAAAGGAATATAAAGCATGAAGCCATGTTCTTCCACTCCCTCGAACAAGTGCAGAAACGCCCACTACGAGGAAACATTATAAGGATCAAGTATTTACTGTTTCAGTAGCAAAGCCTCACAAAACCAAACCATACAGGGAAATTTGTTGCCCTCTAGACTCAAACCCAACTAGGTAATAAAACTAGCTCTCGTTTCTCCAACAAGTAAAAGAAACCATCCATTCCAAAACACCTCTATCATTTTGAAATAAGGAAATGTTGCCTTTCATCACAAAGAAAAAAACCCTACCTGTGCACCACTGTCCTTTTATCAAACGAAGAGCTAGCATGGGGTACAACAACAACAATTTTAAACTAATACGACACAAGATACAGTGGGAAATGCAAGCTCTATAATATCAAAACCAAAACGTCATAATTTTTTTTGACTGACAACCGTTAATGAGAAGGAAACCTTTTACCTGCAGTGATGATGAAAAGGTGAGGAGCTATAGGTGCAGCTGCTGGACTGTCACTGATGCGGAGGAGGTGTGTTAAATGTAATTTGTAATTCTCAATGTCTTTTATCGTTAGCTTTTATGGCTCTTGTTTTCTTGGTTTTTCCTAGATTGTAAAAGTCCAAGTGTTCCTAGATTTTATTAATTCAGCTTTTGTTATATAAGTCATCTCTCCTTTGTTTATGAAAGTAAGAAAGCAGAACAAAAGTATAATAAAATCGTCTCTGGTATTGAGCTGCATCTCTACCAATTATCAGTTTCAATCTTCTTCTCTGTTTCTGCTATTTGTTTTCCAACAGATTTGACATCAGAGCAAGGTTAATTTCTTCTATATGGCTTCTTCTTCTAGTATTTCTACTTTCTCTTATAAAGTTAAGCAGATTCCCATCTTCGATGGAGAACATTACGCATACTAGAGTTCTTAGATGGAGACTATCTTTATTTCACAAAACTTGTGGACATTAGTTGATGAAAGGTTTGCATAAACACCCCAGACAAGATCTTTTACATTCTGGTAAGAAGAGGATGCAAAGGAATACAAGCAGAATATATAAAGAAATGCAACTGCTGTAAGAATTATTCAGCAGGGAGTAAGTAAATCAATTTATCCCATAATTTTCTCTATTAGGAAGACACGAGAAGCATGGGAGATATTGAGAAATGAATTCCAGAGCTCTCAGAAAGCCATCTCCATTCGGCTACAGAATCCATGAAGAGAATTTGAAAATCTTACAATGAAAGATAATAAGTTGGTTAAAGATTTCTCTTCTAGAACTACTAAAATCATCAATCAAATCAAAAGTTGTGGAGACAATATTTCTGATAAAAGAGTTGCAGAGAAGATACTAAGAAGTTTACCATAAAAATTTGAACATATAGTTATTATTGAAGAAACAAGAGATCTGTCAAGACTTTCAATTCATGAATTAATGGAATCTCTTGAAGTGCATGAACAAAGAGTAAACCAGTATAGCAAGCAACCAATGGAGCAGGCTTTTTTTATCAAAGCTAATTCTTCTAACAGTAGGGGAACAAGTTTTCATCAAGATTAGAAAGGAGGAAGATCTTTTTTCAGAAAAGACACATATAGAACAACAAGTGAGAGTTAGAATCACAACAAAGGTAAAGGTAGAAGCAGAGGAAGAAGAAGAGCAAATTTTCAACCAAGAATAGGCAACAATTCATATTGCTCTATCTGCAAGAGAGGACTGGTCATGGAACTCGAGATTGTCTCTTCAAGTGTACCACACGGAAAAATTCCACTCATTCTGACAAAAATTGCTGGCACGAAGATAAGGTAGATGGCAGTGGAGAGAACAATATAACAAAATTTTCAAAGGAAGAAGATCAGTTGTTCTATTCCTGTATGAATGCAGAACACAAAGGATAAGAAATCTAATATCTTGATAGTGGTTGTAGTCATCATATCACTGATGATCGCTCAAACTTTGAAACTCTTGATGAAGAGTTTTCTTCTCATGTTGAACTTGGTGACAACAAAAGGGTGGAGATTAAAGGATGATGTGATATTGCAATCCACTCAAATGAAGGTAATAAAAAATGCATTCATGATATGTTTTACTCTCCTAGCATTGGTCAGAATCTATTAAATGTGGGAAAAATGATGAGAAGAGGTTATAAACTGGTTTTTAACGATGCACAATGTGAGATCTATAATAAGAAGACAAATAAGAGAATAGCTATAGTCCAGATGAGTTCTAATAATATCTTTCCTTTTAACATGAAATCCCTTCATAATGTTACTATGAGAAGTGAACATCTTAATGATTCTCAACTTTGTATTTAAGATATGGGCATCTGAATTACAATGGCTTGCAGCTATTAAAGAAGAAGAGGTCGGTTTTTGGTTTGCCTTCAATCCAGAACCAAGTTGGGATTTATGAAAGATATGTGTATGGAAAAATACATTGTTTTCCCTTTCCAAAGACTGTCTGGAGAGCTAAAGCACCACTGGAATTAGTTCATGCAGACATTTGTGGTCCTACTCAAACTTCATCTATGAGTAACAAGAGATATTCTTTACTTTTTGTTGATGATTACTTGAGAATGATTAGGATTTATTTTCTTGATAAAAATCAGAAGCCTTCTCTGTCTTTCTGTAATTCAAAGCTCTTGTAGAAAAGCAAAGTGGATACCGAATGAAGACCCTAATAATAGAATAATAGACTGTGGAGAAGAGTTTATTTACAAGCCTTTTCTTGATTATTGCAAAGAGCATGGCATTCAAAGGCAACTTACAATCCGACATACTCCTTAGCGGAATAGAGTTGTAGAGAGAAAGAATATAACTATTGAAGAAATGGCAAGAAGCATGTTAAAGGGGAAATGACTTCCTAATAAATTTTAAGAAGAAGTTGTCAACACTGCAGCTTATATTCTCAATAGATCTCCAACAAAGGCAGTTAGAAATCAAACTACATTTGAAGTATGGTATAAATAAAAAGTTGATGTTAGTCATCTTAAAGTATTTGACAGTATTGTTTATGCTCTTATTCCTTCCCAAAACAGAGGCAAGTTTGATGAGAAAGAGGAGAAACTTATCTTCATTGGCTATAGTGATGAATCAAAAGGCTTTCGACTTTTCAATCCTAAAAAGGATCAGCTACTTCTGTCCAGAGATGTTATTTTTGATGAATCTCCTGCTTGGAAATAGGAAGATTCAGTCAATCTAGAATCAGCAATACTAAAGTTATTTCAAGCTTCAAAACAGCTTGATGTTTCCAATTCTCAAGTTAGAACTAGTTTAATTTTACAGTTTGAAGGAAGCTCATCAAGTTCTATTGATGAATTAGTCTCAGAATCTCCTCCAAGGAGAGTTCATTCTTTAACTGACATTTACAATTCATTTCATGTTGCCTTCTTTTCAGGAGAACCTCAGAATTTTGAAGAAGCAGTAAGAAAGGAAGAATGAAGGAAAGCTATGAAAAGGAGATGATAAGTATCGAAAAGAATCAAATGTGGAAGTTAATTGATCTTTCAAAAGAAAAGAAGGTAGTGGGATTAAAATGAGTGTTCAAGATCAAATACAATGAATATGACAACATTCAGAAGCATAAGGTTAGAATTGTTGCTAAAGGCTACTCTCAGCAACCTGAAGTTGATTTTTCAGAACCTTTGCACCTATTACAAGAATGGAAACTATCAAAATAGTTCTTGAATTATCTACACAACTTCAATTGCAGGTTTTTCAGCTTGATGCTAAGTCAGCATTTCTTAATGGCGAATTGCAAGAAGAAGTCTATGTCCAGCAGCCTCTAGGATATGAATTAAAAGGACAAGAAGATAAAGTCTACAGACTTTATAAAACCCTTTATGGATTAAAACAAGCTCCAAAAGCATGGAACCATAAAATTAATCTCTATTTTCATCAGAATGGATTTGGAAGAAGTCAATCCGAACCATCACTTTATGTAAAGAAGAAGAGAGAAGATTTTCTAATGGTTTGTCTTTATGTTGATGATCTGATTTATGCAGGAACAAGTAAAGATATGGTTGCAGATTTCAAGGATACTATGATGAGAGAATTTGAAATGACAAATCTTGGGTTGATGAGATTTTTGCTTGGCATTTAAGTGAAGCAATCTATAAGAAAAATCTTTATTTCATAAGAAAAGTATGTTATAGATCTCTTAAAGAAGTTTAACATGTCAGAATGTAAGCTAGTAACATCTCCAATGATAGCAAATAAGAAATTACAACAGAATGATGGTGCGGCTAAGATAAATTCAAAGTATTTTAAAAGCCTTGTTGGATCCTTAATCTACCTCACAAATTCAAGACTTGATATACTTTTTTCTGTTAGCATTATCTCTAGATTTATAGAGAATCCTAGCAAACTTCATTTTGCAGCAATAAAGAGGATCTTGCGATATCTTCAAAGAACCAAGAATCATGGACTCTTGTATAGAAAACAAGATGAAAACAGGTTGACTGTCTATACTGACAGTGATTGGGCATGAAGCTATAATGATAGAAAAAGTACATCTGGTTACGTGTTTTGTCTTGGAACAAATACAATTTCTTAGTGTTCAAAGAAGCAAAGCTCTATAGCTTTATCTTTTGCAGAGGCAAAATATATTGCAGCAAATGAAGTCGTTTGTCAATCAATGTGGATGAAAAGAATCCTTTCTGATTTGCAACAAAATATCCTTGATCGAGAAATCAATTTTTCATGTAAGATCAAAACATATAGAATTAAGACATCATTACATTAAAGATATGGTAAACAAGAAGAGAAACAATTGGAGTTTATTAACATATATGATCTACCTGCAAACATCTTCAATAAAGTTGTTCTAGTTGAGAAGTTTCAGCAATTCAAGAGTTTTTAAAGATTACAAATTAAAAAAAAGTATTAAATATAATTTTTTATTTTTAATGTCTTTTATTATCAGCTTTTATGGCTCTTGTTATCTTGGTTTTTTCTAGATAGTGGAAGTCTAAGTTTTCCTAGATTTTATTAATTCAGCTCTTGTTATATAGGTCCTCTCTCCTCTGTTTATGAAAGTAGAATAAAAGTATAATAAAATCGTCTCTGGTGAGCTGCAGCTCTACCACTTTTCAGTTTCAATCTTCTTCTTCTTTGTTTCTGCTATTTGTTTCCAACAAGGTGCTGGTGTTGGCGTTGTTGGATCTGCTGCTGGCAGGGGTTGCTGTGATGTTGAGGAGCTGGTGGCTGAAGCTAATGGAGGTTGTTTCGGACTGAGAAGATGAAGATCTTACAGTTGCTACTGGACGGAGAAGAGATGCAACCATCTGCTAGTGATGGAAATTTCTGCTGGACTGAAACTGACCCCATGCTGGCGATGGGAGCTTCTGCTCGACTGAAGCTAATTCTTTGCTTAGCAATGGTGGGATTCTGCTGGAGGTGTAGAGAAGGTAACATCGCTAGAAGGAGGAGCTGTCATGGCTGCTATTGGAAGATCCTTCTCTGCTGCTGGAACAGTTGAAGATGAGATGAGGGCTGAAGACAATCCTTAAAGAATGCTCTCGGTAAACCACCATGACTGAGAAGAAACTCTTCTTGCTAAAGCTGCCGTGTGCAGAAGAGAAGGTCGCTGCTGCAGCTTGATGGGGTTCACGGTACTATGCTGGTGCAAAGCCGCTCTTCTAGACTGTGATGCTTCAATGGAAACCGCGAACAGTTGAGGAAGAACGACTGGAATGCTATTACTAGAGAAGAAGAAGTCACGGTGCTATGTTGTTGCTCTTGCAGCTGTGAGAATGAAGATCTAGCCTCTTCTAGTGTGGCTTGTAGTGAGAGTTAATTATCATCAACGTTGGATCCAAAAGAAAAAGTCTAGAGCCCTTTCTAGGAGAGAAGGGTTAATTATGTTGATTCCATTTTTTTCATTTTTTTTTTTTTTTGAGAGAGTAAACCGCTGGTGTAGAGGAGAGTTAATTATTTTGGGCTATTTTGGCTTGAGGGTCACGGTGCTACTTCCATGGAGGATGGGAGAGAAGGGTTAACTATGTTGATTCTCTTTGGTCACGAATTTTGATTGTTTCTGGTAGTGGTGATTATTTTTTATTTGGTTTAGTTTTTATTAAAAAAAATAACTAAATTGATTTAAAAAAAAACCGAAACCGGTTCAAACCGACCGATTTCAATTCGGTTTGGTTCGGTTTTTTAGAACAAAATCCTGTTAAAACCGGTTTGACTCGGTTTTTCAATTTGGCTCGGTTTTTTTCCAGTTTGGCTCGGTTTTTTCGGTTTGGCTCGGTTTTTTGGTTTGGCTCGGTTTGACTCGATTTTTTTCGGTTTGGATTTTGTTTAGTTTAGTTTTTTCGGTTTCAGACTTATAAAACCAAAACCGAACCGGTCAGTTTTTTAAAAATTATAATCAGTTTAATTGGTTTTTATTCACGGTTCGGTTTTTTTTTGTTTTTTTCTGGTTTTTTTTATTTAATTTATTTTTCAAATTTTTTGTTCACCCCTAATTTTTAGAAAACTGGAGAAACTTTATTGTGCTTTTTTTTATTATTATTATTTTTGGTGTGAGTGTGTTTGTGGGAGGGAGAGTATTGGGTGTGTGTGATTTTTTTTTTAATTAATTTTCTTCTAAATTTTTTTTCTTTTAAAATCTCTTCCCCTCGTGAAATTCTATACTAAAATCTCTTCCTTTTATATGTGCACCTATTTATAGATAAAAAAAATTAGTTAGAAGAGAAAATAAATCAAAATTAATTATAAAATTTTAAAAATAAATCTTTATTACTCATTTTATAACTTATAACTTGAAGATAAAGTAAAGAAAAATAAATTTTTAGATTAAAAGAATTAATTATGGGCTTTTTGATTTAAAATTGGGTTGTTAAATGAACGGATATTTAATTTTTAAATTAATCCTTTTCTTTATACATCAAAGATAAATATTTTTTTTTTATTTTAAATTTTTTGAAAAAGATGCTGCAAATGATAAAAAAAAATCAAGAATATATTTTATGAGTTTTTATTGTTTTTTGTTATTTTTATTTTATTTTATTTTGAAATTTTTTCAAAAATAAAATAAAAAATTAAATAACAACAATACATTTTCAAAAGAAAAAAACAAAAACTCGCTATCACTGTCACTCTCCATAACAACCTTACATTATTAGCTTACGATGTGTCGCTTTTGCACCTATGCTGTACACGTCAAAGTTTTAGGGAGAAATCGTGTCCTGAAATTTTGCCTGTCTTCGAAGAACACCTGTTTACCATGCGATATATGAAGCCATTTAAGCTCGCCCAATTCCTTACGGAAATTTCATTTACACATTGGAGGGTTGCCTGTGGCGGAGCGCGGACACCCTCTTTAACGTTCCTCTAAAATGCAAGTGAAGTCCATGCATGGAGCTGAAGGTAGAAATGAAATTCCATGTGTTGTGAATTGTCTGACACCTTTCAATAAGAGCACTGTAACGCTTTTACTCCATGCATATACAGGAAATCTTGTATAGCAGAAGGATTCCATAATCTAAAAAAAAAAAAAAAAAAATTTATGCAGCAAGAATGGAACCCTGAAAAGCTGGGAATGCATTGCCTGTCGAAAGAAACCAATATTTACAATAAGGTCATGGCATTGTATCCCATTGTGCTAATGGTTGCATAATTGAATCTGGAAAGCACAATGTTCATCTTCGTTGCTGGTTTTTAAGCTTTCATTGACATTCAATAAAGAAAAGTCTATGTGGAGTCTCCCCAAGCTCTTTGCAAGATGCACAACAGGACTGCATCTTGCATCCGCCTGTGTAACAGATTTTTTTCGCTTGCTTAGTCAAGGAAGCCCACCTAACCACATGGAAAGAGCTTACTGGATTTGCACCACATAACTGGTTCATGGCCATAATTTATGAGAAAATCCATGCTCACTCATGCTGCCTCTGGATAAATTTCTTAATCTCTGCCAGAAATGCCTTCTTCCTATTCTCAAAGTCCCTGAGCTAGCATGTCTCCTAAAGGACCCAACTTCTTGACCCTCAAATCCCATAGATGTGGTCAACAAATCAGATTTCGATAATGGCACAGGGTGATGGGGCTGTGAACTTTCTATGTTCTCACCTGAAACTTCATCCTTACTTTCTAAATCAATTAGAAGATTCTCATGGCTGCAACTTCTTGACCTCTGCATATTTGCTTCATCAAACTCATTACAAACAAGCTTCAGGGCCTGAACCACTTCACCCATAAAAGGGCGGTGAGAAACTTCTGGTTGCACACACATTGATGCAATTGCTGCTACTTTGGTGATGGTATCAAATGAGACGGAGGACCTTATAGTTGGGTCTACTATCGCTTCTAAGCCCTCCTTGCATGTGAGGAGCGGGCGAGCATACACAACAAGATTTTCTTGACCTGGTGGTTGAGACAAATCTACAGGTTTCCGTCCGGTTAGGAGCTCAAGGAGGACTACACCATAGCTGTAAACATCACTCTTCACCAGAAGGTGACCCATCATTGCATACTCTGGTGCCAAATAACTGGTAACAAGAAATAGCATATGATAAGATATGCGTTTAAGTTGTAAAACAAATTCTGAAAAAATAAATAAGTAACCTGAAGCATGCCTTGATTCATCAATTCACTTCCTTAACTGCCAATAAAATGTATAAAGATAAATCAGAGTAAATTATACCCAAAAGTTCCCATAATATGTGTGGATATGTGTTTATTTCCCCCATCCACTGCTGCCTTAGCCAAGCCAAAATCTGAAACTTTAGGTGTAAAATCAGGTTCTAACAGTATGTTACTAGACTTGAAGTCTCGATGAATCACGCTAGGGCTTGAGTCTTCGTGCAAATATGCTAGGCCCCGAGCTGCACCTAGGGCAATCTTCATCCGGGCATCCCAGTCAAGTGGATCTGTTTCCTGGTCAACTCCTACAATAACAGAAAAACAGCACAAAGTAAAACCACTTCAAGAAATCAATGATCTAGATATAACAAATACATAAATATTTTTGGTTTTTACCCACCATGTAAATGTGATTCGACACTTCCATTTGGAATAAGTTCATACACCAGGCAACGGGTATGGCCTTCTGTGCAAATACCAACCAATTTAACAAGGTTTCTGTGATGCAGACGGCTGAGCATCTCAACTTCTGCCAAGAATTCACGGCCACCATGCTGGTCATCTCTCTTTAAGACCTTCACAGCCACTTCTCTTCCATCATCTAACAAGCCACCGTAGACAAGCCCAAACCCACCTTCTCCGAGGATTCGTGAAGCATCAAAGCTATTGGTGGCTCTCTCTATGTCATTCAAAGTAAATGTCTTTGCAGATCCCGTATATGTCATTGCCCCAGAGCTGAGGGACATAGATTCAGAAGTGGGCATACTTCCAAAAATCATAGGCCCAGTAGCCCCTGCCAGGTATAAACTGGAATCTATAAGCTCAAACATTACAACAACAGACAAAGCTTGATTTTATGATGTAGAATGTACAACATACAAGGATTACCATAAATGCAAGTTAAATAGGAAAAAGTTTTTCATGCAAGGATGCCAGTTCTAACATCTCATTTTCCAAGCAATGAAAAATAAAATTATTTATCAAAAGAAAAGAAGAAATTTTTTTGACATAGAATGTAGAAAAAATATTTGGAAAAACAATTTGAAATCACTAATTTCATTAGAAAAAATAAAAAGAAGATGAACTTCATGATTCAAGTAGTGCATAACTTTAGGGCTTTCTAGAACAAGTTGTATAAGATGGTCAAAGTTTCTGTACCTGACGCTTTTACTGGTGAGGACTCTAATTCCTGTAGAACTTGTTGAGGTTCATGAACCTGAGTTCCACATTTCAACAGCAAAAGCCAAGCAATTGCCATGCATATAACCAAGACAGTGAAAGAAGAGAGAACTATTACAGCCACCATGCTTCCACCAAGCCCCTTTTTTTTCCTCCTTGGTACATCAACTCCTAAAGGTTTATTTGTCCTTCCATTGTTATCATGGCCGGTATATGGTCCGTCATCAACAGTAGAAGTGCTCTCAGGTGAAGGTGGAGATGGTGGAAGACCTGCAGGTTATAAGAGATTCAGAAGTTAGAAATCCAAGACAAGTATGAAGTCTAAAGTCTAAATGAGTAACTTTTATTTGAATGGCAGGGAAGAATAACTCCTACAGGCCAACAGCAAATCAATATGGCTTGAAGTTTTTTACATTGTCAAAACAAGAGGTGATGAGCAAATATTCAGGAGCATGAATTTAGGAAAACAAAAGGCAATATAAGAATTATAACACCCCTCAATTAAACTGCTTGAGAAAAAGCCCATATGGGCTTTCTTTCATCAGACACTTCAGCAATAAAATGGCCTCAATGAAAAGTCCCTCAAAACAATTAGAAAGTGTTCAAGGATGAGTCTAAAGGTTTAAATGATCCCAGTGAAGTTTGGCAAAGGTTAAATTTCCATAAAAATAAAAAGATTTTCAGGGAAGTTAAAAAGATGACCTGGATAGTGAACATATAATACTTCATAGGCACCAAAGAGGGAAGGCTTTATGAGAACTTGTCTGTTCCAAAATTTCTTGTAGATTGAAAATGCAGAAGAATCATCAAATTTTACTCCTCGTGGAACCAGGTTGATGAGAACAGTGCTTTTCTCTAGCTCCTGACTAGCAGCATTTGCTCCCATGATGCGGACTTGGCTGTGGTTTAGTGCAACACTTGCTGCAATTTCCTCAGCTAACTCTGTAACCAAAGTGAAGAATGTGTCTATTGCGACACTAAAACGGAGTTTAACTTGAATTGGCCACACACATCCACAGGGTGATCCAGCAGGCGTATATGTTAATGGCTCTGAACATGTTGGTGATGTACAATCTGCAAATACCTCTAGCAATAAGCACGTGCGTGATATTCCAAATTTAAATGATGGTGTAATGGATATATTATACTGTGAGGTATGTGCATATTTTTACCTTCATTAGGAGGTGGAGGTGGCAGAGTCAGAATCTGTAATGGTGGTGGAGCCTTCATCTTCTTCAAGGATGGATCAAAAGGAGACATTGCAGGTGGATGAGAGCGCACTTGCAGACAGAAAACATGATCTCAGTGAGATATTTGTAAGCAATCACCATAATGAAGTTACAGATTCCAAGATTAAATCAAATACAAAAAAGTTAGGATCCTGTACTGGTAAAATTGCTTGCAGGTGATAAAGCAGGTACAGGAGACTCCCAGCTCATTGATGGAAATGGAGAGGCAGAAGGGCCTAAAAATTCAGAGAGAAATTTTTTACTTCCTGAGGTAATGCTCAACTGGCAAATTAATGTAATGCATTTATTAAGGTCCCATCAGGTTAGAGAATCCTACCAAGTGGGTTATATTCGGGGGGAGGGATTCGGTAGGATGGTTCAGGAATTTTGACATGGTTCCTTCCACGACCATGGTGTCTGTGATTTGAGATTGAAGGAGAATATGCAGGTCTGTGAACCCATTCTTTTGCAGGAGTTCCAAAAGATGAAATAGAAGGTGCAAGTGCAATACTTGAAGGCCTAATGGCATAGTGTGGATGAGGAGCTACAACTGGAAAATATGTTTTTAAAAAACAATATACATATAATTAAAGGCATAGTATTCCTTGAGGTAACTTGAATCTTAAAAGTGAAAAAATTATGTTAGACTACCCACTGACCTTTAGTTGGAGAGTGATCCGAAGATGATGAAATGTGGGACGCTTTGTAAGAAGGTGTGACACCTTTGTTTCTATGTCTTCCCCTACTGAGGTTGGAAGGAGCTTGCTTTGAATAGAAGGCAGGGTCTGTATCATAGAATTTATATATATAAAGATTCAATCTGTAATCAATTTAAGAGGCATCTATGTATTGTTTTGTGCTACGCAGTCAAATGCAAGGGTGTAGAGATGCAGCTTACTGTTGTCTTCCATTATCTGAAAATATATCTTTCATTTTATAGAACATAAATTTAGAATTGAATATTTGGAAACAGTTCCTGGCTACCCTCTTCAATATGTTATCAAAAGGATCCAGGGAAAAAATCTGCATAGAATAATATTGAATGCTGTTTCCATTTTTAGCAAGACACATTTGCAGCAGGATATGAAATTTTGTTCCACGATTATAATGCAATTTCATTTTTTTCTTTAAGAAAATTTTTTCACCTGGTTGAATGGACGGCTGTTGGCTTGGCCTGATTGGGGAAGCAGTAGGGGGCTTTTGGGGCAATATGCTTGGTGACGGTGCAACTGGTACTGCAGCATCAATGAATTACCAATGCAGCATTACAATTTGAAGCACACAAAAGTGGTGTTCATCACGTATGAAACAAAAAGATTCGATTGCATCACATATGAAGCACAAGAAGATATAATTTGCAAGAGATTGATAATTGACTTGATTCCACAGGAAACATGCAAAGAGTGGGCTTGGTGCAAAATGTTATACAAGTACTTCACTATGAAGGTTTACCTTCCCGAAATTGAAATATTTTGAGTGTGAATTTTCAATTTGTTTATTCATTGAATGATAAAGAACAGCTCAACTTCAGAGACTTCGCCAGCAAACATTTAGAAACAGCATAGTATTGAAGGCTTGGGGAACATGCGTCTTACTGTGAGTGTAAGTTGCATCAATTATATCTTCAACTAGCTGGCAAGCAATGGAAAAGAAAATGTGTAAAACGTGTCGCAGCCCGATGATTAAAGCTCCATGGCTATTGAGGGAAGGGAGGCGTAGAATGCTTATGGTAAACTGAATTGTGAGGTACATCATCAACCATTATAAAGCTGATTGTATAACAGATAATTAAATCTAGAACCTGCAAAGATACCCCTTAGCTGATTTTCTCGACAAATACATGCTCTTTCAGTTACATTCTGATTGCAAGATCAAGAAAAGTCATATTCTATTGGTTCTAGTACTTTTTGTATTATCATTTTGTGGTCAAGACAATGATAAATGATAAATTTTTCAAGCTTTAATTAGTGTCCGTGAAGCTAAGAGCTACGATAATGCATTTAATGCTACAAGTGCTGTTGTTAACTCTGTCACAATGATAATGGCTGCATAAGCTGCGCAGCAGCTTTCAAACCATAAGATCAGATAATGAAGTACATTGATGAGCCTATGGGTGGTTTTCGTTTGTGATGGTAGACTGGTAGCATATACTCGTGAAGATGCTAACAACGACAGCTCACTGCTCAGACCTCACTGCCTGGCAGTAACAAGCAAAAGCAGGGATTTTGGAATGACCACCACAGTTGAATGGCATTTTCACAGCTGATTGAGTAAACAATAAATCTTAGCAGTGTTAGTTTTTTTTCCTTCTTCATTAGAGAGAGATAAGGCCTGATTTATCAAAGTGGTGCTCAAAAGGTAAAATTTGAATGAAATGAACTAAACAAGAGATAGATAGAAATTTTGTGGCAGTATTTATCTTTCTATTTTAAGGTTGATAAAACTGATAACGCAATCAAGATGGGGAATCCTTGTAAGATGTAAAACAAAATCTCAGTTTCAATGACTGGTAGCAGGGTGGGTTAGCTCAACATCAGATTCTGTGCAGAAAGATCATGAAACGGGTGCAGGGACACGTCTGAGCAAATTCATGATTCATAATTCTCACTGTGTGACCTACCCTTTAGAAAATGTGCATCCCTCACAAACAAGAGTAAGGAGGTTCTTGCATACAATGGAGTTGCTTCTAAAGCTGTTGGTCCTAGATACAACCAAGCTATATAACCCAGATTCTCAAATCCAGTCCAAATTAAAAACTCAGCAGAGATTAGCATGTAGAGTATCAGCTAGTGGACGGATCAAACATAATTCAATGCAAGAACCAACTACAAAGGGTAAAGACCAAACCCCATTACCTGGAGATCCAAGAACAGACAAAGCACCACCAACTACGAACATGATCACCAGCACAAAACCCTCCAGCTGCATCCCCATTTTCACTTGTAAAGAGACTGAAAGATCCCCTCCTAATATCTCTCAACTCTCACCCGACCATCCAAGTGAAGGAGGATATGTATTGAAAAAAAGTAGTAAAAACTCGAATGACATTACGATGCAAAACATGAGTAGAAGACTTAAAGGAACAAACTACCCTACAGTGTACATGTCACAACTCACACTACTTTAAAAGAAAAGAAGAGACCCACCCATACAGTAAAAGAGAAGTAATGAGTTGATGAACTAAAAGCACACAAAGAATGAGTTAGGTGGGGAGAACCTACAAAGAGTACATGGCTCTCTTTTTCCTTTCCCCCTCAGACTAATAAGAAATGAAGCTTTGCCTTTGTTTTGTTAGTAGAACTGATCAAAGCTTAAAAGGCGTAACAGTGCCCTTAAAACAACTGGGTGGGTGGCACTTTTAAGTTTAAAAGGTTGGAGAGTTCCACGAGGTTAGTGGATGTGTGGGATCATTTCATGGCTGAAAGTTATCATCAAGTGCTTTGATATAAGAATTGCTGACTTCTTTTTCAGCTGATAGTGGCAAAATGATCTCTCCAAGCACTCTATCTGTGGAAATATTAATGTTTTTTTGCTAAAGTTAGGTTTGCTTTGACTCCCTCTCTGTGATTAGTGCTAAATTATTGATTTTTTTCAATCTTTCGTGGTTTGAATGGGGACTGTGCCATCAAGTCAAACTAGTTTTCTTCTTTCTATATTTTTTTTTATTGATGTTATTTTTTCTTCAAACTTTTTATTTTATAGGTGGTTTAACTTTTCCTCGTAACTGTTATCATGAGTTTAGCAATTAATTTAGTATATTCGAGTTTTTTAAAAAAATTAATATTATTTTTTAATATTGAATTGATTGAAAATTAAATTTTATAATTTATTTTTTATTTATTTTTCATGAAGTTATATCGGTCTCATCACTCGTACCATGAATTTAACGAGTTAACCTAGTTAACTCAAGTTTTTTATCTTTTTTAATCTTTTTTTTTACTTTCATCCTTTAGCAAGGATTTGATTATGAATTATGCTTCATAATTTATTTTGGTTTGTTTTCTATGAGGTTATCATCATCTTATAACTCAGATCATGTATTTTGTAGAATAACCCAGATAGACTCAAGTTGTTTTGTTTTTTTTAATCATTTTTTTTAATCATTCAGCAAGGAATTAATTATAAATTAGGTTTCATGATTTATTTTGGTTTACTTTCTATGATATTATCCTAATCTTATGACTCAGGTAATGTATTTTGTGGGTTAATCCAGATGGACTCAGATCGTTTTATTGTGTCTTGTTTCGAGATTGAGTTTTTTTTAACTTTCAACCTTCAACAATAGATATATTGAAAAATAAACTTTATAATTTGTTTTGATTTGCTTTATATAAAAAATTATTTTACTAGAATAACAACAAAAATTTACATGTTTAAATAAATTTTAATTTAACATGCAGTATAGCATGAGACAAGAATAGACTATCTAACTAATATCCCTTGAGTACATATATATAAAGAAAAGAAAAGGAGAAAGAAGAAAAGTGAATTTCACTTTGATACTTAAAGATTGAAGTTTCCTTTCTTCTATTTGAATTTTGACATTAATATCTGATACGATAATTAATTTCCTTTTAAATACGTTGGGATTTTTTTCAGAACACATTATTCAGCTTGCAGATACTCAAGAAATCTTGTAGTTGCCTATCATAAAACCCTTTTTTCAAAACAAACCGATGACTCAAATGCTTCTTTGGTGATGAATGACCCTTTTCCTTTTTTTTTTTTTAATTAATATGGGTGTCCGGGCCAGTTTGTGCGTACCTCGACTAATCTCATGGGCCTGAAGTTAACGACCATGTAAATTTCCAGTGGCCCTTAGGTTTGTGAGACTCGAACTGGTGATCTCTAGATAGCAAACCTAGAGCCTGACAAGCTGAGCTACACCTCTTAAACGTGTTCAGAGTGTGGTTGCGATTGTTTTTAACTCAGAAATATATCAAAATAATATTTTTTTTATTTTTAAAAATTATTTTTGACATCAGCATATCAAAATAATTATTTAAAAATACCAAAAAATATTAATTTGAAATAAAAAAAATATAAAAAATTTAAATTTTGTTAAAAGTGTTTTTAAAATACAAAAATAAAAGTGGAGTTATGAATTATTAAAAAAAAAAAAGAGAGGCTGTTATAATGATATAACACATGAGCTGGATACCCAATAATTGTTGCTTAATTGACAGTGTCCGAGAAAATCAAAGGACGGACAAATTTTCAGACCATGATCTTGAAGAATATTCGATACATTTATAGCTCGGAGATTTAAAAAAAAAATTTGTTTATTAGGACTACTTTTTAATTTTTTTTGAGTTTGTCTGTTATTAGAAAAGATTAACGAAAAATATTTTCCGATCAACAGAAAACATTTTTTAGTAAAATTTAGCTTGATTTCTAGGATTTTTTTTATTTTGAGCAAAAAAACACTTTCTGAAAGTTGTGAAAAATTTAAAAATATTGTATTATTTACTGATTATATCAAATTTGATTTTAAATTTTAATTTTTATATATATTTTATTTTAAATATTTATTTTTAATTTCACAATTTTATATTGAATTTTAATTCAAGCACGCAGCATGGATCAACATCATGTTGTCGTATAATTGGACGCCCCCACCGCACCGCTGGTGTTAGGTACTGGTTCTGGACTCTGTGTCGGATGTCACCTCCATTGTTAATTCTCTCTTTCAATTTTGATCAACTTGTACGGCAATAGTGCACTCCATCTCCATGGCCTCAAACCATGGGATATTTTTTTAAGCTTCGATTTAATGTGTCGGTGA
>Ga0307515_10003144_pt1 | contig 34920 bp, 34 predicted proteins | sample 17_EM_MG_FD_194513 | JGI IMG/M metagenome (GOLD analysis project Ga0307515, IMG submission 194513) | Populus trichocarpa ectomycorrhiza microbial communities from riparian zone in the Pacific Northwest, United States - 17_EM | ecosystem: Host-associated > Plants > Roots > Unclassified | place...
GGATCGGTGGAGGAATAGGCGCCGCCGACCTGCCAGGTCCCGAAGCCGGTCGGGTTCTCGTTGGTCGAGCCGAGCTGACGGCTCGGGGGCTGGTAGTAGTTGTTGGCGATCTCGCCGTCGGTGATGGTCGATGCCGGACCGAAGCGGTAGTCCATGCCGGCTTGCTTGCTCATTTGCGCAGCCATCGACCGGTAGGCCGACGCAACGACATTGCGCGAGGAATCCACGATGTCCCCGGCCTGCGGCGTGCCGGGGGATGGATCAGGGGCAGGCGCCGGCGCAGGGCTTGCTGGAGCCTGCGCTGGAGCGGGTGCCGGGCTCGGCGCGGGTGCAGGTGCAGCAGTCGAAGTCACGAAGCAGGCCTTCACCACGAACGGCGCCGGGTCGGTGCCGAAGAAGGCGTTGGTGCACGACCCAGTGCCGCTGATGGACTTGGTGACCCAGCGCGTGTCGGCACCGTAGCGCACCAGGGTCCCCGCGGGCACCGAGAAGCCGACGCCTTCAGCGGCCAGGCTCGCGCCTGGGGCGAGCGCGGGAGCGGCCGACTGGACAAAGCAGGCCTTTGCCGTGAACGGCGCCGGGTCGCCGCCGAAGAACGTGTTGGTGCACGACCCCGTGCCGCTGACAGACTTGGTGACCCAGCGCGTGTCGGCGCCGTAGCGCACAACGGTCCCCGCAGGCAGCGAGAAGCCGGCGCCTTCAGCGGCCACGAGGGTGCCCGGCGCCGGCGCGGGCGCTGCGGCGCCGGATTGAACATAGCAATCCTTCGCCACAAACGGCAAAGGGTCGCCGCCGAAGCTTGCGTTGTCGCACCGGACAGTGCCGCTCTTGGTCTGGATCGCGTAGCTGTCTTTCGCACCGTATTTCACGGCGGTCGGCGCGGCGAGCGTGAACAGGCCGTCCTCGGCCGCCACCTTGATCCAGGTGTTGTCCAGTTTCGAGACACCGGATGTGTCCTTCGCGGACGCGGCCACGCCCTGGGGTTCGGCCGCCGACACAACGGAAGACGAGGTGTCAGTGCCAGCGGCGATGGGCGCGAAACCCCCGGATCCAGAACTCCCTCCGCCGCAACCAGCCAGCGTGCCAGCCGCAATGAATAGCAATGACGGCGTTTTGAAAACGTTTAGCAAGATTTACTCCAAAACAAAGAGATCCGGGGGGTTGGGGACGCGCTCTTGTTTTTGAGTACTTTCATCCGTCAACACCCCCAAATTCACGTCTTGGGGTCTGTGCGCCGGATACGTCCTAAAGGGTTTGTACGTCGGATAAGTCCTACAGTGCAATGATTCTTCACATGTTTTTCCAAATGTCTCGTTGATTGCCTTGCTTTCTTAGAACCAACGTATTGCGCAGTGTTGTTAAGGCCCATCAGCCGTCCGCAAAGCTGTCGAAAAGCAGGCTGCGCAACCAGCGATTGCGCGGATCGCGATGAAAGCGCGCATGCCGGGATAGGTTGATGGCCGCATGGCCAGACTCGGAGAGGAGCAGGCGCGCAAGACCTGCGGCCGGTCGGCGGAAGCGACGTCCGCCGCCGTGCCCTGAGCGGCTCAGGGCCGCTCGAGCGTGACGAAGCTGAAAGGCAGACCGTTGGTCGAGGTGCGCGACTCGCGCGCGGTCTCGCGCCAGGATGCGTCGAAACGCGGCGCCCAGGCGTCGCCTTCGTAGTCGCGGCCGATCTCGGTCACGAGGGCGCGTTGTGCCAGGGGCTCGGCCTCGGCGTAGATCTGTGCGCCGCCGATCACCCAGACCTCGGGCGACTGCGCTTCTTCGCAGCGGGTCAGGGCCTCGCGCAGGCTGCCGGCGGGTTCGGCGCCATCGGCCTGCCAGTCCGCCTGGCGCGTGACCACGATGTTGCGGCGGCCCGCCAACGGGCGGAAGCGAGGCGGCACCGAGTCCCAGGTCTTGCGGCCCATGATCACCGGCGCGCCCGCGGTCTGCTGCTTGAAATGCGCCATGTCCTCGGGCAGATGCCAGGGCATCACGCCATCGCGGCCGATCACGCCGTTGGCTGCGCGCGCGAGGATCAGGTTGATGCGGCTCGGCATGTTCAAACGGCGACCTGCGCCTTGATGGCCGCGTGATGCTGGTAGTCGACGACCTCGAAGTCTTCGTATTCGTAGTCGAAGATCGATGCCGGCTTGCGCTTGATCACGAGCGTGGGGTAGGGGAGGGGCGTGCGGCTCAGCTGCAACGCGACCTGCTCCGCATGGTTGCTGTAGATGTGGCAGTCGCCGCCGGTCCAGATGAAGTCGCCCACGTCCAGGTCGCATTGCTGCGCGACCATGTGCGTGAGCAGCGCATAGCTCGCGATGTTGAAGGGCACGCCGAGGAAGATGTCGGCGCTGCGCTGGTAGAGCTGGCAGCTGAGCTTGCCGCGCCCGCCTTCGGTCTGCGGCGGCGCCACGTAGAACTGGAAGAAGGCATGGCAGGGCATCAGCGCCATCTTCGACAGCTCGGCGACATTCCATGCGCTCACGATGATCCGGCGCGAATCGGGGTTGCTCTTGAGCGTGTCGATCACCTGCCGGATCTGGTCGATGTGGCCACCGTCCGGCGTCGGCCAGCTGCGCCACTGCACGCCGTAAACCGGGCCGAGGTCGCCGTCCTCGCGCGCCCATTCGTCCCAGATGGTGACGCCGCGCTCCTTCAGCCAGTTGTTGCTGCTGGAGCCGGTCAGGAACCACAACAGTTCCTGGATGATGGACTTGAGATGCACCTTCTTCGTGGTGACCAGCGGAAAGCCTTCGTTCAGGTCGAAGCGCATCTGGTGGCCGAACACGCTCTTGGTGCCGGTGCCGGTGCGGTCGCTCTTGCGCACGCCGGTCGTGTCGACGTGGCGCATGAAGTCTTCGTATTGGGAGCGGATGGGGCGGGTGGTCATGTCAATAGGAACCGAAGAGGGTGTCGAGCGCGCCGACTAGTTTTGTTCTTGTCAGAAGGTGCGATATTTGGCCAGAGGCAGACCTTCTCTTGCGATGCGAGCGTTGTAAACCTCCATCGCTGCCTTATTGTCCTTGGCCCATTTCTCCCAATTGCACTGCTTGACTTCTTCGGCGAGCAAGCCGTCGACAGTCTGCGAGATGTTCATGCCCAACTCGCGCGCCATCTCAACGACCTTGCTGTTCAGCGACAGTTTGATGGCCTTCTTTGGGGCGTCGTCATAGCGAAACATTTGGAAATTTCCTTGCTTAGGGGACGCGCGTATTTTGCGTTCACTCGTCATGTCGTCCGAATCACCTGACCCGGATTCAGGATGTTCTGCGGGTCCAGCCCGCGCTTGATGGCGCGCATCATCTCCAGCGCGACGGGCGACTTGTGCTTCTCGAGCTTGTCGACCTTGAGCGAGCCGACGCCGTGCTCGGCCGAGAAGGAGCCCTCGAACTGCGCGACCGCGTCGTAGACCAGCGTGTTGATGCGTTCCTCCTGGTCGCGCAGGAAGGCCTTGTTGTCGCCTTCGACCGGCGCCTGCACGTTGTAGTGCAGGTTGCCGTCGCCGAGGTGGCCGAAGTTGACGAGCCGCACGCCCGGCACTTCGCGCTCGAGCAGTGCATCGGTCTGGGCCACGAAGTCGGGGATGCGCGACACCGCGATCGAGATGTCGTGCTTGATGTTCAGCCCTTCCTCGGCCTGCGCCAGCGGAATGCTTTCGCGGATGTGCCAGAGCTGGTGCGCCTGCGTGAGGTTCTCGGCCACCACCGCGTCGCTGACGCAGCCGGCCTCGAAGGCGGTTTCGAGCAGCGCCTCGAAGCGCCCGCGGGCATGCTCCTCGGATTCGCTGTCGGAATTCTCGAGCAGCACGCAGTAGGGCACCGCCGCATCGTCGATGAAGGGCACGCGCAACTGCGGCATGTGCTTGTCGACCAGGCTGAGCGCGAACTTCCCCATGACCTCGAAGCCGGTGAGCCCGGAGCCCAGGTGCTTGTGCGCGAGGCCCAGCAGCGTGACCGCATGCGCGAGCGACGGCACAGCCGCCCATGCGGTGAGCCGCGCGGCCGGCAGCGGATAGAGCTTCATCGTTGCGGCGGTGATGATGCCCAGCGTGCCTTCGCTGCCGATCATCAGGTCGCGCAGGTCGTAGCCGGTGTTGTCCTTGCGCAGGCCGCTGGTGCCTTCCCAGACGCCGCCCTGCGGCGTGACGACTTCGAGGCCCAGGCACAAATCGCGCGCATTGCCGTAGCGCAACACCTGCGTACCGCCCGCGTTGGTCGCCAGGTTGCCGCCGATGGTGCAGCTGCCTTCGGCCGCCAGGCTCAACGGGAACAGGAATCCGGCCTTCTCGGCGGTCTCCTGGAGGGTCTGCAGTACGCAGCCGGCCTCGACCGTCATCGTGAGGTTGGCGGCGTCGATGCCGCGGATCGCGTTCATGCGCTGCAGGCTCAGCAGCACCTGGGTGCCGCTCTCGTCGGGAATCGATCCGACCGCGAGGCCGGTGTTGCCGCCCTGCGGCACGATCGCGGTGCCGGCGGCGGCGCAGGCCTTGACCACTTCGGCCACCTGCTGCGTGCTCGCGGGCCGCACCACGGCCAGGGCCTTGCCGCGCGAGCGCTTGCGCCAGTCCTGCTCGAAGGCGCTGAGGTCGCCCTCGGTCAGCACGTGGGCGGCGCCGACGATGGCACGCAGTTTTTCGATCAAGACGGCGCTCATGGCGCGGCTCCTTCCAGATGACGGGCCTGCGCCGCATGCCGCAGGCGAAGGCGGACATGCCAGGCGCAGGCGACGAAGAGCGACAGGCAGAGCGCCACCTCGATCAGCGCAAGCACCTGGCTCGTGCCGTCGGTATCGCTCCAGGCGCGCACCACGCCTTCGGTGAAGTAGAGCCAGACCATCAGGCTGACCCAGCGGTAGGTGTACATGCGGTTCTTGAGCAGGCCCGACAGCGGAATGACCAGCGGCAATACCTTGAGTGCCAGCCAGGAGCCGCCCGGCCGCAGGGGCGCCAGCCACAGCTCCCAGGCAAGCCCGAGCACGATCAGGCCAGCGAGGCTGCCGACGGCGAGCCAGCGGGAGGCGGAAACGGAGGGAGGGGAGATGTTGGGGGCGGTCACGGCAAAGAGAACTCGGTGGACCGCGCCGTGGCGGCGCAAAGGCCCGATGGCATGATACCGGCCATGAATCGGCGGCAACTTTGGAGGGATCTTTCGCGCTTCCCCTGGGGCAACACCGCCGCCGTGCTGGGCGAGCGCTTCCGCGAAGACCGCCTGGGCCTGACGGCCAGCAGCCTGACCTTCACCACCACCATCGCGATGGTGCCCTTCTTCACCGTGGCGCTGGCGCTGTTCACGGTGTTCCCGATGTTCTCGACCATGCAGGGGCGCGTGCAGCGCTGGCTGATCGAGAGCTTGATCCCCGACAACATCGCGCGCCAGGTGCTGGGCTACCTCAACCAGTTCGCCAGCAAGGCCAGCGGCCTCGGCGTCGCCGGGCTGGTGGTGCTGCTGGTCACCGCCATCGCGCTGATCCTCACGATCGACAAGACGCTCAACAACATCTGGCGCGTGCGCTCGCCGCGGCCCTTCGCGCAGCGGGTGCTGATCTACTGGGCCGCGATCACGCTCGGGCCGCTGGTGCTGGCCCTGAGCCTGAGCACCACGGCCTATGTATTTTCGGTCTCGCGCGACGTGGTCGGCCGCGGCATGCTCAAGCTGGTGTTCGACACTTTCGAATTCGTGCTCCTGGCCGGCGGCATGGCCTCGCTCTACCACTACGTGCCCAACACCCACGTCAAGTGGACGCATGCCTGGGCCGGCGGCTTCTTCGTGGCCGCGGCGATCGAGATCGCCAAGCGCGTGCTGGCCTACTACCTGAGCCTGGTGCCGACCTATTCGGTGCTCTACGGCGCTTTCGCGACCGTGCCGATCCTGCTGGTGTGGATCTACGTCGCCTGGGTCATCGTGCTGCTGGGTGCGGTGATCGCGGCCTACCTGCCCAGCCTGCTGACCGGTGTCGCGCGGCGCGGCGGCACGCCCGGCTGGCCGCTGCAACTTGCCGTCGAGACCCTGCAGCACCTCGACCAGGCGCGAGCCACGCCGGCCCGGGGCATGGGCGCGGCCGAACTGGTGGCGCGCATGAAGGTCGACGCCCTGCAGCTCGCACCGGTGCTGGAGACGCTGGTCGCGCTGGACTGGGTCGCGCCGCTGGCCGAAGAGTCGCCCAACGAGGACCCGCGCTTCGTGCTGCTGGCCGATCCGCGGCGGACGCCGCTCGAACCCTTGCTCAAGGAACTGCTGATGCCGCAGACGCCGGCCCTCGATAACCTGTGGCAAAAAGGTCCCTTGCGCACGCTGGCGCTGCAGGATGTGCTGCCGTATCGATAATGGCAGCGCCTTCCATTCCAACCTCATCCATTCAACCTTGAACGATTCGACCGCCTCCGCAAGACTGGACCTGGCCGAAGACGCCCTCTGGGTGGTCTGCCTGTGCGCCGAATGGTGCGGTGCCTGCCGCGAGTACCGGCCGCTGTTCGAGCAGGTCGCGCGCGCGCATCCCGGGTTCCGCTTCGCCTGGGTCGACATCGAGGACCACGCCGACATGGCCGACGACTTCGACGTCGAGACTTTCCCGACCATCCTTGTGGCGGGCGAATCCGGCACCCGCTTCCTGGGGCCCCTGCTGCCGCACGCCGAAACGCTGGCGCGCATGCTCGGCGCGCTGCAGCCGGCCCAGGCTTCGGCGTCCGAGGTCACCACCCTGCTCGGCGCACTGTCGCGCGAGCCCGACACTTTCTCGATCGGCCAGCCATGAACGTCCTCCTCTTCGGCGCAACCGGCATGGTGGGCCAGGGCGTGCTGCGCGAATGCCTGCTCGACCCCGAGGTGTCGCGCGTGCTGAGCATCGGACGCAGTGCGACCGGCCAGACCCACGCCAAGCTGCGCGAACTGGTCGTGCCGGACCTCTTCGACTACAGCGCCGTCATGCAGCAGCTCTCAGGTTTCGACGCCTGCTTCTTCTGCCTGGGCGTTTCCTCCGTGGGCATGAAGGAAGACGCCTATCGGCGAATCACCTACGACCTGACGCTGGCTGCGGCGAAGGTGCTGGTAAAGCTCAATCCGCAGATGACCTTCGTCTACGTGTCCGGCGCGTCGACCGACAGCAGCGAGCGAGGCCCGCAGATGTGGGCGCGGGTGAAGGGCGCGACCGAGAACGCACTGATGCGACTGCCGTTCAAGGCGGCCTACATGTTCCGCCCCGGCGTGATCCAGCCGCTGAACGGCGTTCGCTCCAAGACCCCGCTCTACCGCTGGATCTACGTGATCGCGAATCCGCTGTTCGGGCTGCTGCACCGCATGGCGCCGCGCCACGTGACCACCAGCGAGGCGTTGGGACGCGCCATGCTCGTGGTCGCCAAGCGCGGTGCGCCGCAGCCGCTGGTCGAGAACGCGGACATCAGCGCGCTCGGGCGCTGAGCCTTCAGTTCTCCAGCAAATCCTTGAGCGCGAACAGCACCTCGTCGGGTGCTTCGCGCATCAGCTGGTGGCCGGCCTTGACGCTCACGACCCGCGCTTTCGGCGCCTTGCCGATCAGCGTGCGCGTGGCGCGCTGCGGCGTCATCTGGTCGGCGTCGCCGAGGAGGAACAGCGTGGGGCATTGCACCGCGGCCATGGCCTCTTCGCCGTTCGCATAGTCGTTGCAGGCCTTGAAGCCGATGTAGAACACGTTGGTCTCGCGGTTGCTCGCGAGCACGCGCCGCATCAGCGCGCGCGAGTCGCCGTAGAGCCAGGTCCCCGGCCCCAGCGAAGAGGGCGGCGGCGCCAGCAGCGCGTGCGAGAAGTTGTTGACCATCGTGATCGCGCGCTGCGGATCGTTCTGCGCCCCATCGAGCAGCGCCGGCGACACGGTCATCGGGTAGGCCGTGCCGACCAGCGCCAGGTGCGTGACCCGTCCCGGCGCCCGCGCAGCCGCTTCGAGCGCGATCAGCGAGCCGAGGCTGTGGCCGACCAGCGCCGCCTTCTCGACGCCGGCCGCATCGAGCAGCGCGACGACGAACAGCGCGGCCTCCTCGACGCTCGCGGGCGGCGGGCCTGCGCTGCGGCAATGGCCGGGCAGGTCGAGCGCCAGCACGTTCCAGCCGTGGTTCGCGAACCAGCGGCTTTGCAGGATCCAGACGCTGTGGTCGTTGAGCACGCCGTGGATGAAGACCACGGTCGGCTTTGCGGCATCGAGCGGTTTGCCGGCGGTGTAGCAATAGGTGGGATGGCTGTTGACGACGTACTCCATCACGCGCCCGCTTTCTCGGCGGCCTTCAGCGCGCGCTTCAGGTCGTCGATCAGGTCGGCCGGGTCCTCGAGCCCGATCGACAGCCGGATGGTGCCCTGCGAGATGCCCGCGCCGGCCAGCGCCTCGTCCGTCATGCGGAAATGCGTGGTGCTCGCCGGATGGATCACCAGGCTGCGGCAATCGCCCACGTTCGCGAGGTGGCTGAACAGCTTCAGCGCCTCGATGAACTTCTTGCCCTGCTCGCGGTTGCCCTTGAGGTCGAAGCTGAAGACCGCGCCCGCGCCCTTGGCGCCGTGGCGCAGCAGCTTGCCGGCCAACGCATGGCTGGGATGGGATTCGAGCAGCGGATGCCCGACGTGCGCCACGAAGGGATGCGCCGCCAGGAACTCGACCACCTTCTGCGTGTTGTCGATGTGGCGCTCCATGCGCAGCGGCAGCGTCTCGATGCCCTGCAGGATCAGCCAGGCCGTGTGCGGGCTCATCGAGGCGCCGAAGTCGCGCAGGCCCTCGCGCCGCGCGCGCAGCAGGAAGGCGCCGACCGTGCTCTCCTCGCTGAACACCATGTTGTGGAAGCCGTCGTAGGCCTGCGTCAGTTCGGCGAATTTTCCCGAGCGTTCCCAATCGAAGCTGCCGCCGTCGACCACCACGCCGCCGATCACCGTGCCGTGGCCCGAGAGGAACTTGGTGGCCGAGTGGTAGATCAGGTCGGCGCCCCAGTCGAAAGGCTTGATCAGGTAGGGCGAGGTGAGCGTCGAATCGACCAGCAGCGGCACGCCGGCCGCATGCGCGATGTCGCTCACGGCCGGGATGTCGAGCACGTCGAGACCCGGGTTGCCCACTGTCTCGCCGAACAACAGTTTGGTTTCGGGCCGGATCGCCGCGCGCCAGCCGTCCAGGTCGCCCGGCTTCACGAAGGTGGTCTGGATGCCGAAGCGCCGCATCGTGTAGTGCAAAAGATTCTGCGAGCCGCCGTAGAGCGCCGTGCTGGCCACGATGTGCGAGCCTGCGCCCATCAGCGTCGCGATCGACAGGTGCAGGGCGGCCTGCCCGCTGGCGGTCGCGATCGCGCCGATGCCGCCTTCGAGCGCGGCCACGCGCTGTTCGAGCACGGCGTTGGTCGGATTGCTGATGCGCGAATAGACGTGCCCCGCGCGCTCCAGGTTGAAGAGCGCGGCCGCATGGTCGCTCGACTCGAAGACGAAGGAGGTGGTCAGGTGGATCGGAACCGCGCGCGCACCGGTGGTGGGGTCGGGCGCGGCGCCGGCATGCAGGGCCAGCGTGTCGAAGCCGGGGTCGGAATAGCCGGGCATGGGAGCCTTTCGATGGTCTTTTGCGCAATGCCCCGTTACGCGCGCAATGCCTGCAACGCCGACGTGGGCCTGTGGACGGGCGGCCATTGTGGGCTATATTCCAATCGGCACGCCGCCGAGCATGTGAGGAGCACCCGATGAAAGTCAGCGACATCCTGCGAGTCAAGGGCAACACGCTCTACACCGTCACGCCCGACGAACCCCTGTCCGCCGCGGTCAACACCATGGCCGACAAGGACATCGGGTCGCTGGTCGTCATGGAGCATGGCGACCTGGTGGGCATGCTCACCTTCCGCGAAGTCATCGTTGCCATCGTCGGCAATGGCGGCCAGGTCGGCGGCACGTTGGTGCGCAAGGCGATGGACGACCACCCTGTCACCTGCACCGTCGAAACCGATCTCGACGAGATCCGCCGCATCATGCTGGAGCGCCACGCGCGCTACATGCCGGTGATGGACAAGCGGATGCTGATGGGCGTGATCAGCTTCTACGACGTTGCCAAGGCGGTGGTCGACAGCCAAAACTTCGAGAACAAGATGCTCAAGGCCTACATCCGCGACTGGCCGGCGGAAGACGAATCCTCGTAGTTCGCTTCTTCGGGCCTCTGCTGCCCGGATTCTCATATATTGAGAAAGCGCTTTGACGCGGCAAGAGGCCGCGCCGATCATCCGTTCCATCGATGCAGGACACACATCATGGAAATCGGAGCTTCTCTCGCGCAACTCGAACTCTTCGCCAGCGACCCGTCGTCGCTGTCGGCGTTCTACGCATCCACCTTCCGTCTTTCGATCGGCCGCGAGCTGGTGATCCTGCCGGGCGAGGGCGGCCAGCTGCGGCGCGCTTCGTTCCGCTTCGGCCGGCCGTCGAACTTCGAGGCGCAGCGGCTGGTCTTGCAGGCGCGCGGCGTCGAGACCATCGAACAGTCGCCGGATCGTTTCACGGTGCGTGATCCCGAAGGGCGCATGATCACTTTCCTGGCGCCGGCCGAGGCAGCGCCGGCCCATTTGCAGAACGCGCTCTGCGCCCGCCTGCAGCACTTCGGCGTGCGCACGCCGGACCCCGAGGCGCTCGCGGATTTCTACGTCGAGCAGCTCGGCTTCATCGTCTCCGACCGCGTGCTCGATGAGGAGGGCAGGCTCACGGCCGCCTTCCTGCGCACGGATGCCGAGCATCATGCGATGGCGATCTTCCGCGCGCCGATGGTTCGCTTCGATCACTTCTCCTTCGAAACGGGCGACTGGACGCAATTGCGCGACTGGGCCGATCACATGGCCTCGGTCGGCGTCGACCTGGCCTGGGGCATCGGCCGCCACGGTCCGGGCAACGACACCTTCCTGATGGTGAAGGACATGGACGGCAACATGGGCGAGATCTCCTCGGACCTGGAGGTCTGCGCGCCCGATCGCCCGGCCGGCGTCTGGCCGCACCGGCCGCAGACGCTCAATCAATGGGGCGTCGCGATCATGCGGAGCTGACATGACCACCACCGGCAAGGTCCTCCAGGTGCTCCAGCTCTTCAGCGACGAGCGCAAGCAGCTGCGCGCCGTCGATGTCGTCGAGGCGCTCGGCATCTCGAGCGCCACGGCCTACCGCTACATGGCCGACCTGGAAGAGGCCGGCCTGATCGAGCGCTCTTCCGTCAACCAGTACGTGCTGGGCCCGGCCATCGTCGAGCTGGACCGGCAGATCCGCGAGAACGATCCGCTCATCGCGGCGGCGAGCGAGATCATGAAGACGCTGTCGGAGCGCACCGGAGGCACCGCGCTGCTGAGCCGGCTGCACGGCCGCAAGGTGGTTTGCGTGCACCAGGTGCGCGGCAAGCTGAGCCCGGCGCAGGTGAGCTACGAACGCGGCCGGGCGATGCCGCTCTACCGTGGTGCAACCTCGAAGATCATCCTTGCGCACCTGGACGAGCAGACCCTGCGCGAGATCGCGAAGAAGGATGCGGCCGCCTTGCGCAAGGCCGGCCTGCCGAGCGGCTTCGACGCCTTGTCGGGCGTGCTGGCCGCGATGCGCGACGACAAGGTCTACGCCACCGCGGGCGAGGTCGACGAAGAAGCCATGGGATGGGCCGTCGCCATCCACCAGGGCCGGCACCTGCTCGGAAGCCTGAGCGTGGTGATGTCGCGAAGCGCGCCGAATCCTCAGCCGCAACGCATCGCCGACCAGCTGCTGCGCGCGGCGCTGCGCATCGAGGGCCGCCTCGAGTCCCCCAGATAGGAGCATTTCCATGAACGAACATGATGCCGCCGACGTTCTCATCGTCGGAGCCGGCCCGGTAGGGCTCGTCCTCGCGAACCTGCTCGGCCTCCACGGTGTGCGCACTGTGGTCGTCGAACGCAACCTCCGGCTCGAAGGCGAGCCGCGCGCCGTGACGCTCGACGACGAGAGCCTGCGCACGCTGCAGGGCACCGGCCTCGTCGACGAGGTGCTGAAAGACGTGGTGCTCGGCTACGGCGTCCAGTACTTCGCCTGGAACGGCAATCCGCTGGCCTCGGTGCTGCCGACGCGGCAGGAGTACGGCTACCCGAAGCGCAATGCCTTTCGCCAGCCCTTGCTGGTGAAGGCGCTGTTCGACGGCTTGAAACGCTTCGCGCACGTGCAGGTGATGTTCGACCATGAACTGCAGTCGATCGAGCAGGACGAGGCAGGCGCCCGCTGCGTGCTGCGGCATGGCGGCCTGCCGTCGACGCTCGCCGCGAAGTGGGTCGTGGGATGCGACGGCGGCCGCAGCAAGGTGCGCGAGCTGCTGAAGGTAGCGCTCGACGGCGACAGCTTTCCCGAACGCTGGCTGATCGTCGACCTGGCCGAGCGCACCGTGCCGCTGCGCCACACGCGCACCTACTGCGATCCGAGGCGCCCAGCGATCCGGTTGCCGGGCCCGCACGGCAGCCTGCGCTACGAGTTCATGCTGCGCGCCGATGATCGCGACGACGATGTGTTGAGCGAGGCCACGTTCAGGCGATGGATCCGCGACCGCATGCGCGAGGATGCCGAGCTCCCGCTGGTGCGCAAGGCGATCTACGGTTTCCATGCACGCGTCGCAACGCGCTGGAAGGAAGGCCGCGTGCTGCTGGCGGGCGATGCCGCGCACCTGACGCCGCCCTTCGCGGGCCAGGGGCTCAACAGCGGCATCCGCGACGCCGCCAACCTCGCGTGGAAGCTCGCCGCCGTGCTGCACTGGGGCGCCGTGCCGGAGCTCCTCGACAGCTACGAGCGCGAGCGCCGGCCGCATGCCGCGGCGCTCATCCGCATGGCCTTGCGCATCGGTGCATTCATGCAACCCAAGACCGTCTGGGGGGCCGCGCTGGCCCAGACTTCCTTGCGTTTGGCCTGCCTGCTGCCGGCATGCCGCGACTACATCCTGCAGCTGCGCTTCAAGCCGAAGCCGCAGCTGCAGAGCGGGGCCTTCGCGCCGAACGGCCGTCATCGCCGGTCCGAACTCATCCCGCAGCCGGAGGTCGAGCTGCCGGACGGAAGCGCCGCGCGCCTGGACACGGTGCTGGGCGAAGGCTTCGCGGTGCTCGGCTGGGACACGTCCGCGTTCCGCGCCGCGGCCCCGAAGCTGCTGCCTGCCGGCGTACCGGGGCGCGTCGTCGCTTTGCTGCGCGCCGAAGACGACTTTCTCGGCACCTCGGCCGACGCCGCGGTCGCCCAGGTCCGCGACGCCAGCGGCGAACTGGGCCGCACGCTGGACCGCTACGACGCCATTGCCATCGTGATCCGTCCGGATCGCTACTGGGCGCGGCTCGTCGACCGGTCCTCGCTCGATCACAACCAGGAGATGAACATGTTCAAAGCCTTCAAGCCTTCGCACCGTGCGGCCGCTGCCGCCGCGCTCCTTGCCCTCGCGGGCAGCGGCCAGCTTCACGCGCAGGCGACGGCCTTTCCCGCTCGGCCGGTGCGCGTCATCACGCCCTTCGCAGCGGGAAGCGGCCCCGACGTGGCATTGCGGGTAGTGGTCGAGAAGCTGGCCGTCAAGTGGCGCCAGCCGGTGGTGGTCGACAACAAGCCGGGCGGCAACGGCTTCATCGCCATCGCGGCGCTGCGCCAGGCCACGCCCGACGGCCACGAGCTGGTGCAGCTCGACAGCAACCACCTGACGACGCATCCGCACACCTTCAGCAAGCTGCCCTACGACGCGCAGAAAGACCTCGAGCCGGTGCGCCCGCTGTTCCGCAACAACTTCTTCGTGGTGGTGGCGAAGGACAGTCCCTACAGGACGCTGGGCGACATCGTCGCTGCCGCTCGCGCGAAGCCCGGCCAGGTGACCTACGGATCGTGGTTCAACGGCAGCCCAGGGCATCTCGGCGCGCTACGGCTGCAGAAGATGCAGGGCATCGAGATGCTGCATGTGCCCTACAAGGAAATGAACCAGCTCTATGCAGCGGTGTCCACGCGCGAGGTGGACTGGGCGCTGGGCAGCGCCGCGAGCGCCGGTGCGCTGGAGAAGGCAGGCAAGCTGCGCTTCATCGCGACGGCCGGGCCGAAGCGTTCGAAGTCCGCGCCGGACGTTCCTTCGGTCGACGAGTTGCCGGGCACGAAGGGCTACGAGGTTGCATCCTGGACCGGGCTCTTCGCGCCCAAGGGCACGCCGAAAGCGCTGCGCGAAAAGATCAGCGCCGACATCAAGGAGGCGCTGGCAGAACCCGACGTGGTCACGCGCTACAGCGGCTTCGGCTACGAGCCCTTCGACGCCGGCCCCGACGACTTCGCCGACACGATCCGCCAGGAAACCAAAGGCTGGGGCGAGATCGTCAAGGCCGCCAATCTGAAACTCGACTGACTGAAGGAACGAACATGAAACTCCTGAGCTTCCACATCGACGGCCGCGATTCCTACGGCCTGCTGCGCGGCGACGAGGTCGTCGACCTCGGCCGCCGCCTGGGCGAACGCGCACCGACGCTGAAGGCGTTGATCGCCACCGGCGAATGGCTGGCCGAGGCGGGCCGTCATGCAACAGCCGCGGCCGACCACCGTCTCGCCGACCTGCGCCTGCTGCCACCCATTCCGCAGCCGCGGACCATCGCCTGCGTCGGCCACAACTACGAGGCGCATCGCGTGGAGACCCAGCGCGATCCGACCGAGCATCCGTCGATCTTCTTTCGCCACCCCGAATCGCTGGTCGGAAGCGGCGCGGCCTTGCTGCGTCCGCGCGAATCGACGCAGCTCGACTACGAAGGCGAAGTCGCCATCGTGATCGGCAAGGCCGGCCGCCGCATCGCCGAGGCCGATGCGTGGGCGCACGTGGCGGGCGCGTCCTGCTTCAACGACGGCAGCGTTCGCGATTGGCAGCACCACACGCGTCAGTTCGGGCCCGGCAAGAACTTCGCGAACACCGCCGGCTTCGGGCCGTACCTGGTCACGCCCGACGAACTGCCGGCCGACCGCGTCGTCGAACTGTCGACGCGCGTCAACGGGCAGGAGGTGCAGCACGCGCGCACCGACCAGATGATCTTCCCGATCCCGCGCCTGATTGCCTACGTCTCGACTTTCATGACGCTCGTTCCCGGCGACGTGATCGTGACCGGCACGCCGGGCGGCGTGGGCGTCAAGCGCGATCCGCCGCTGTGGCTTGCGCCCGGCGACGAAGTCGAAGTGGAGATCTCGTGCGTGGGGCTGCTGCGCAACCCGGTTGCGCAGGAAGAATGACGCGCGCTACGGCAGCCGCGCGATCTGCGTTTCGAGCAGCGCGTAGAAGCCGTCGACGTCCACCTCGTTGATCCACAGCGCGTTCGGTGCGCGGCGCGTGTAGCCGCGGAAATCGACCACCGTCGCGCCGGTCGTGAACTCGCCGCGCGTCTCGATGTCGACGCTGACGCGCGCGCCCTTGAAGAGCTCCGGACGCAGCAGGTAGGCGATCACGCAGGGGTCGTACATCGGGCCCACCGCCACGCCGCGGCGCCGCACGGCGTAGGCCATCGCGGAGTCCAGGATGTCCGCCACCACCTTGCCGGCGTTGTTGCCGAGCCGGCGGATCGGCGCGATGCGCTCGGGCGTCACCAGCACGCGGCGTGCGGCATCGTGCGAGACCGCAGTCACCGGCACGCCGCTGCGGAACACGATGGACGCCGCTTCCGGGTCCGCATAGAAATTGAAGGTGGCGGCCGGCGTGATGTTGCCGCCGACGCCCCAGGCGCCGCCCAGCACCACGATCTCGCGAATGGCCGGCTTGATCTCGGGCGCCATGTTCAGCGCCGCCGCGATGTTGGTGAGCGGGCCCAGGCCCGCGATGGTGATGCTTGCTGGCGCCGCGGCGCGCAGCGTGTCGACCAGGTACTGCACCGCGTGCACCGGCATCAGCGGCCCGCGCGGCTCGTGCAGCACGGGGCCGTCCATGCCGGTCTTGCCGTGCACGTCGTCGGCGAAGATCGGCTCGCGCACCAGCGGTCGCGGGTAGCCGGCATAGACCGGGACCTCGGGCCGGCGCGCCCAGTCGCGCACGATGCGGGTGTTCTTCTCGGTCACCGCCAGCGGCAGGTTGCCGACCGAGACGGTGAGCGCCTGAATGTCCAGCCGGTCGGCTGCCGCGAGCGCCATCAGCAGGGCGATCGCATCGTCCTGGCCCGGATCGGTGTCGATGATGACGCGGCGCTTGCCCGGCGCCGCCGGCGGCAGCGGCGTGGCGGCGATGCCGAGCAGCACCTGCGCCGGATTGTTCTGCGCGAAGGCCGCGCCGGCGGCGAGCTGGGCGCCCGCGGCGAGCAGCGCACGTCGGGACAGCGCGGACAACATGGATGTCATTCCTTGATGTTCGCGGCCTGCACGATCTTCTGGTTGCGTGCGTACTCCGCCTGCACGAACTTGCCGAGCTCCTCGGCCGAGCCGCTGCCCGGCAGCGCACCTTGCTCCTGCAGCTTGGTGCGGACCTCGGGGTCCTTGAGCACGGCGTTGAGCTCCTGGTTGAGGCGGGCGACGATCGCGGGCGGCGTGGCGGCCGGCGCGAAGATGCCCGTCCAGCTCACCATCGCGTAACCCTTGAGCCCCGGCATTTCGTCGAAGGCCGGCACGTTGGGCAGCGCGTCCAGCCGCTTGCTGCCGGTCACGCCCAGCGCCTTCAGGCGGTTGCCGTTGACGTGCGGAATCGCGCTGGTGCTGACCAGCATCGCCAGGTCGACCTGGTTGCCGATCACGTCGGTGGCGATCTGCGCGCCGCCGCGGTAGGGCACGTGCGTCACGAAGATGCCGCTCTTTTCCTTGAGCAGTTCCATCGCGAGCTGCAGCACCGTGCCCACGCCCGAGGTGGCGTAGTTGTACTTGCCCGGCGAGGCTTTGGCGAGCTTGACGAAGTCGGCGTAGCTTTGCACCGCGAGGCCCGGCCGCGCGACCAGCACCATCGGCGCGGTGTTGAGCATGCCCACGGGCGCCAGGTCCTTCAGCGGATCGAACTTGAAGGCGGCGGGGTTGATCAGCTTGCCGATCGCGATCGCGCTGTCCGGCCCTGCGACCAGCGTGTAGCCGTCGGGCGCCGCGTTGACCGTCTTGGCAACGCCGATGGCGCCGCCCGCGCCGGTCACGTTCTCGATCACCACCGACTGCTTGAGCCGTTCGCCGAGCTTGGTCGCGACCAGGCGCGCGTTGAAGTCCACGCTGCCGCCGGCCGAGTAGGGGACGATCAAGGTGATCGGCTTGGCGCCCGGCCATGCCGCCGATTGCGCGAACGCCGCGCCGGGCAGCGCGGCAAGGAGCATCGAAGCGAGGAGCAGGGGCTTGAGCGCGGGCATCGTCGGTTTCAGGAAGTGATGGGGTCTTGCGGCAGCCGGGCGCGCAGCGCATCGAATTCGGCGCTCCATTGCGCGCGCCAGCCGCGGCGCGTCGTGTCGTCGATCCAGGCGCCGTCGAGCCCGTTGAGCATGAAGCCGCGCAGGTCGTCGAGACCGAAGCCGAAGTCGCGCACCATCATGGCCCAGGCCTGCGTGGGCGTGACCTTGTGCAGGGTCGGGTCGTCGGTGTTGGGATGGATGCGAAGGCCCAGGCCGGGCATGCGGCGGATCGGATGGTCGAGCGCCCAGCGCTCGGGCGGCAGCGTGCGCAGGTAGTAGGAGTTGGTCGGCACCACGGTGAACAGCACGCCGCGCTCCGCGCATTCGCGCGCGAAGTCGGGCTGGTCGACCACCGTGTAGCCGTGGTCGATGCGGTCGACCTGCAAAACATCGAGCGCCGTGCGAACGTTGGTCCACGGCATGCCGAACTCGCCTGCGTGCGCGGTGGTCTTGAGGCCGGCGCGCTTCGCGTCGCGGTAGGCCTGCCGGAAGAGTTCGGGCGGCCGGTCGACCTCGCTGTAGTCGATGCCGATGCCGATCACTTCTTCGGCGCGGTTCGCCGCGACCCAGCCCACCATCTCGACCGCCGCCTCGGGGCTGGCTTCGCGGTCGATGGCGGCGATCAGGCGGCCGGTGATGCCGAACTCGTGGTGTGCGTCGTGGATGGCACGCACGATCGCGTCCTGCGCGATGCGGTAGGCGATGCCCGAGTCGCGCACCGTGCCGGTCGGGTTCCAGAAGAACTCGCTGTAGCGCACGTTGTGGGCCGCCGCATCCTCGAGATACTCGAACGCCAGCCGGTGCAGGTCGTCGGGGAAGCGCACCAGCTGCGCATCGAGCGCGCGCAGCACCCGCAGCACGCCGACCGGCTTCTCGCCGCGCGTGTAGAAGCCTTCGATCTCCGCATCGGCCAGCGGCGAGCCGGCGCGGCGGTTGAGCGCCGCGAAGCTGTCGTGCCGCACCGTGCCGAACAGGTGGCAGTGCAGCTCGACCTTCGGGATCGCGTGCAGAAAGGCATCGAGCGGGGCGGTTGCGGGCGTCATCCGATCCAGTCTAGTGAGTGGACGGCGATAAGCAAAATTTTGAATTTCTATAATTTGATTCACGCGACTGATAACCACACCCATGGCCTCCTTGTCCCTGCGCGCGCTGACGCTGCGCCAGCTCCAGTTCTTTTCGGTCCTGGTCCAGGAGGGCCAGTTCGGCCGCGCGGCGCGCCGGCTCGCGATCACCCAGCCGGCCTTGAGCAATGCGATCAAGCAGATGGAGAAGCTGCTCGGCGCCGAGCTGCTGATCCGCTCCACGCATCGGCTGGAACTCACGCCGGTGGGCGCCGAGGTGCTGGCGCGCACCGATTTCCTGGTCAACACCTTCGAGGTCGCGCTGCGCGACATCGAAAGCACGGTGCAGCGCGGCCGCGCGTTCGTGCGCATCGGCGTGATTCCTTCGGCCAGCGGCAGCGTCGCGGCGGCGGTCGGCGACTTCGTTCGCGATGCTGCGCGAGAGATCGAGCTCGCCTGGCGCGATGCCCCGTCGAACACGCTGCTCGCCGAAGTGCGCAGCGGACAGCTCGACATGGCGATCGCGGCCATCACCGAGCCGCCCGGCGGGCTCGCCTGTGTCGATCTTTTTCGCGACCCGCTGGTGCTGGTGGTGCGGCGCGACCATCCGCTGGCGCGGGCCGGCGAGGCGAACTGGGAGGCCATCGGCAGCGAGCGGCTGGTGCTGTTCGAAAGCGGTAGCATGCCGGCGCTCGGCAATCCGGCGCGCGCGCAGTTCGCGCAGGGCGCCGAGCCCTACCGGGTCAGCTACTCGGAAACGCTCTATGCGCTGGTGCGCGGCGGGCTGGCGCTCGGGCTGATGCCGCGGCTCTACACCTCGTCGCTGCGCGATCCCGAACTGGTGGTCGTGGCGCTGCAGAAGCCGCGCATCGAGCGGCGCGTGGTGCTGGTCTACCTGCCGGGGCCGATGCGCAACGTGGTGGCGCAGGAACTGATCAGCTTCCTGCGGCAGCGCCTGCCGATGCCGGGCAGGAAGAAGCGTCAGCCGTTGAGTTCGGCCGCCGCGTAGATCGTCTCGCGCACGCGCGGATAGATCTGCGCGTTCCACTTGCTGCCGCTGAACACGCCGTAGTGCCCCACGCCGGCCTGCAGGTGGTGGACCTTGAGGTAGGGCCTCACGCTGGTGCAGAGGTCTTGCGCCGCCACCGTCTGGCCGACGGCGCAAATGTCGTCGCGTTCGCCCTCCACGGTCAGCAGCGCGGTGCGGCGGATGGCGGCCGGGTTGACCTTGCGCGCGCCCACGGTGAGCGCGCCGCGCGCCAGGTCGTAGGTCTGGAATACGCGCTCCACCGTTTCCAGGTAGAACTCGGCCGGCAGGTCGTTGACCGCCAGGTACTCGTCGTAGAAATCGCGGATCGTGGCGGCCTTCTCGATATCGCCTTCGACCAGGTACTCGAAGAGCTTGACGAACTGCTGCTTGTGGCGCTCCGGGTTCATGCTCATGAAGGCGCTGAGCTGCAGGAAGCCGGGGTACACGCGCCGCATCATGCCGGCATGCGGCCAGGGCACGCGGCTGATCAGGTTGCGCTCGAACCAGCCGATCGGGCGCTCGTTCGCGAGCTTGTTGACGGCCGTCGGGTTGATGCGGCAGTCGACCGGCCCCGCCATCAGCGTGAGGCTGCGCGGCGCGGCCGGGTTGTCGTCCTCGGCCATCAGCGCGGTGGCCGCCAGCGCCGCCACGCAGGGCTGGCAGACCGCGACCATGTGGGCGCCGGGCCCGATGGCTTCGAGGAACGCGATGAGCTGCAGTGTGTAGTCGTCGAGGCTGAAGCCGCCGTTCCACAACGGCACGTCGCGCGCGTTGTGCCAATCGGTCAGGTAGACGTCGTGGTCGCGCAGCAGGGTGCGCACGGTTTCGCGCAGCAAGGTTGCGAAGTGGCCCGAAAGTGGTGCGGCCAAGAGCACCGGCGGATGCACCGCGCTGGTGTTCTTGCGGAAATGCAGCAGGGTGCCGAAGGGCGCCACCAGCGTGGTCTCCTCGTTCACCGCGACTTCTTCGCCATCGACCATCACACTGCGGATGCCGTAGGGCGGCCGCGTGTGGGTGAGCCGCATGCGCGAATAGACCTCCATCGCGGCGGCGATGCGCCGTGTGGCGCTGCGGTCGGTGTCCTGCTGCCACAGGGAGCTGCCCAGGTACTGCGCCGCGAGCCGCGATGGCGAAAGCAGGTCGGCGCTGGATTGGTAGGCCCTGTACAACATATGCACCGGTCGCAGGCAATTTGCGGGCCAAGGGGTGCACTGTTCTGGCACAGGCCTTGCACAGGTCGCAGTTGCCGATTCCGGCATCCGAGGAGCGTCAGCATGGCCAAACCCGTTCTCACCATCAGCAGCAAGAACTACGGCGCATGGTCGCTGCGCGGCTGGCTGATGTGCCGGCTGGCGGGGCTCGACTTCACCGAGAAGGTGATTCCGCCCGACGACCCGGCCATGAAGGCCGAGATGCTGCTGCTCTCGGCTTCGATGCTGGTGCCCTCGCTGCAGCACGGCGGCGTGAAGGTCTGGGACACGCTCGCGATCGGCGAGTACCTGAACGAGATCAAGCCCAAGGCCGGCCTGCTGCCGGACGATGTCAAGGCGCGCGCGCACTGCCGCGCGATCTGCGGCGAGATGCATTCGGGCTTCAGCTCGATGCGCGGCGCCTTGCCGATGAACATCAAGGCCCGCTTTCCCGGCTTCAAGATCTGGTCGCGCGCGCAGACCGACATCGACCGCATCGTCGAGATCTGGAGCGAATGCCTGAAGGCCTACGACGGCCCCTTCCTGTTCGGCAAGGAGCCCTGCATGGCGGACGCGATGTACGCGCCGGTGGTCACCCGCTTCATGAGCTACGACGTCACGCTCGATCGCGCCTGCGCCGCCTACTGCAAGCGGGTCATCGAACTGCCGGCGATGCAGGAGTGGATCGAGGCGGCGAAGAAGGAGCCCGACGAGATCGACGAACTCGACGCCGAGTTCTGAAGCGCCGCGGCTCAGGATCCGCCGCGCACGGCCGTCACCATGCAGTAGTCGAAGTCGCGCCAGAACAGGCCCAGCGCCAGCGCGCAGTAGCTGGCGACGATGTGCTTGCGGCGCCACGGCGAGAGGCGCCCGCGTGCCTTCCAGAGTTCGACCAGCGTGAAGCGCGTGGCCAGCACGGGAATGTGCAGCGCGCTCGCTGCCACGCGCCAGCGCAGCGACTTCACCTCGACCTGTTCGAAGCCGCTGCTGTGCAGCGCGGCAGTAAAGTCGTCGCGCACGGCCAGCGTGGGCACGGCCCAGCTATCGGCCCAGAGCCGGTGCAGCCATCCGGCCATGCGGCCGGGCTGGCGGCGCAGCAGGAAGCCATCGATGACCACCAGCCGCGCGCCGGGCTTCAGCAGGCGAGCCGCTTCGGCGGCGAAGTCGGCCTTGGCGCTGCCGCTCGCGTAGCAGGCGCTTTCGACCGCCCAGGCGCCATCGGCCTGCGCGGTGGGCAGGCCGGTGCGGGCGTAGTCGGCTTCCACGTGCGCCACGCGGTCGGCCACGCCGGCGCCGGCGTCGAGCCGGGCCGCAATGGTGTTCTGCACCGCCACGTTGGTGACGGTGACGGCGTAGAGCTTCGGGTGTTCGATGGCCAGCGTGCGCGCGGTCGCGCCGGCGCCGCAGCCCAGATCGACGACGCAGACCGGTTGCGCCGGGTCCAGGCGCAGCGCGCGGCCCACTTCACGGTTCATCTCGACCAGCATGCCCTCGCGCCGCAACGGATTGAGCCCGGCGCGCCAGAAGCCGAAGTGCATGTTGTAGCCGGGACTCCATGCGCGGTAATCGTCGGCGACTTCGGTGAAGTAGTCCTGCGTGTCGCTGGGCGTGACGGGTGCGTGCGGCAGCGCGGCCGGCGCCGGGGCCGGGAGCGCAGCGCGTTGGGAGATGGCGTTGGTCATGCGTTGGGCCATGGTTTCGAATTCAGAGCTCGACAGCGAAGTCGCGCAGGTCGCGCGGTGCCTTGCCGAGCCATTCGCACAGCGGCGCGTTGTCGGCGACGTTGTCGAGCTCGAGCATCACGCGGGTGTCGGTGCACCAGGGCAGGCCGGGAACGAAATCGCCGGCGCGCGAACTCAGCACGCCCACCCACGCGGGAAGGCGCAGCACGCGGGCCGCGCTGGGTGCCGCGCCGCGCCGCGCACTGCGAAGGGTGGCGATCAGTTCGGCCAGCGTCATCTCGCGCGCGCCGCCGAACTCCACCACGCCGCGGAAGGGCGAGGCAGGGTCGGCAAGCACCGCGGCGGCGTGGGCGAGGTCTTCGACGTAGAGCGGCTGGAGCCTGGCTGCGAGCGCAGGACCGGGCATCGCCAGCAAGGGCAGCGCGGCCAGGGCATGGAAAAGCTTCGCCGCATCGCCGCCCCGGCCCAGCACGACCGACGGCCGCAGTGCGATCCACGACGGGCCGTTCGCGGGCAAGGCTTGCAGTGCGGCCTCGGCGGCGCGCTTGGTGCGCGCGTACTGCGTCGCGTTGTCGCTGTCGCTGCGGCCGATGCCCAGGGCCGAGATCTGGACGATGCGGCGCACGCCGGCCTGCGCGCAGGCTTCGAAGAGCGCGGTCGGCGTCGCGGTGTGCACCGCCTGCATCGGCCGGCGCGTGCTGTCGCGCAGCACGCCGACGGCGTTGATCACCGTGTCGAAACCCTGCAAACGCGGCAGCCAGGTCGCGGCGTCGGTGTCGCGCGAGTAATCGATCGGCAGGTGGGGCAGGTCGGTGCGCAGCCGCGTTGCGCTGCCGCAGGTCACGCGGTGCCCGGCCTTTGCCGCTGCGGCGGCGATGCGGCTGCCGATGAAGCCGTTGGCGCCGCAGACCAGGACGTTCAGCGAGCTGCTCATGACGTGCTCCTTGACGAAGAAGAGGGCGAGCGCTCGCAGGCACCGCCCGAGCAGGCCGAGGCCCTGCGCGCTGCCCGCTGCGCGGCGCTGCGCGAGGCGCGTTCGAACAAGGGCGCGATCAACCAGCGCGGCAGTCGTTGCCGGTTGCGCGCCAGCACCGGATATGCGCGGGCCATCAGCTGGGCGATGCCGGGCAGGCCGAGAACGCTGCTCACGATCGGCAACCCGACCGCCGCATAGGCGACGCGGAAGGCCTCGATGCCGGTGTAGATGCGGCCGCCGGCATCGAGCGCGTGCATGGCGTTCATCATCGCCGCGCGCGGCGCCGGGCCGCCGTCGAAATCGGGCGGCGAGCAATCCACGAACAGCAGCCGGCCGTCCACGTTGCGCGTCATCAGGTTGTGCATCTCGGCGGCGCAGAGCTGGCAGGTGCCGTCGTAGTAGAGCGTGGCCGGGTAGAGGGGGGCGAATGCTTGCGAAATGACGGTCATCCTGGGTTGCTTTCTCGATGTTTCAGTCAAAACAGAAATGAACAGGCAAAAAAAGAGATCAGAGCATGGGCAGACTGGCGTGGTGCGCGTCCGGGTCGTCGTTGCCGCGGCCAGCATCGCCGCGCACGAACTTCTGCACGCTCGCGCCCAGCGACAACACCTTGTCGAGCGTGCCCGGCGACAGGCGCAGCATCTCGTCGGCCCAGGCGCCGAGCTTGGCCATGAGTTCCATCGTGGAGCGGATGCGGTCCTGCGCATCGGCCGGCTCCTTGGCGAAATCGGGGCTGGCGATGATCTCGCGCAGCACGCGCACGGTGGGGTCGAACTCGCGTTCCTTGCGCTCGCGCACCACGGTGCGGAACAGCTCCCACACGTCGACGCTGGTCTCGAAGTAGTCGCGCCGGTCGCCCAGCACGTGGGTGATGCGCACCAGGTTCCAGGCCTGCAACTCCTTCAGGCTGTTGCTCACGTTGGAGCGCGCGACATTGAGCGTTTCGGAGAGCTCTTCGGCATGCAGCGGCTTGCCGTGGGCGAAGAGGAGCGCGTGGATTTGCGAGACGGTGCGGTTGACGCCCCACATCGAGCCCATTTCACCCCAATGGAGGACGAACTTGCGTTGGATGTCGGTCAGTTGCATGGTGTGTCCTTGCGATCGAGTCTATGGTTTCTGAAATTTCTGTCAATAGAGAAATGTAAGTTCGATGCAGCGCCGGTCGATTGATGAAATACTGTATGTCCATACAGTTTCGGAGAGACTTTCACCATGGCCGATGTCTTCATTCCCGTTCACGCCCTCAAAGGCCGCGGCGCGGCCACGCGCCTGCCGCACCGCTTCGAGCGCGACGTGCGCGACGCCTACGACGACGGCTGGGGCACGCTCGAAGAGGGCGCCGCCGACGCCCTGCCGCAGCTGCAAACCGAGGTGCGCTTCGAGGACGTGAAGTCGGTGCTGAACGAGAACGACTCGCCCGACATCTATTTCGATCGCTCCATCAATCCCTACCGCGGCTGCGAGCACGGCTGCATCTACTGCTTCGCACGGCCCACGCACAGCTACCTGAACCTGTCGCCGGGGCTGGATTTCGAGACCAAGCTGATCGCGAAGCGCAACATCGTCGAGGTGCTGCGCGCCGAACTGGCTCGCAAGAGCTACCGGCCGAGCCACATCGCGATCGGCACCGCCACCGACTGCTACCAGCCGATCGAGCGCGAGCTGCGCCTCACCCGATCGGTGATCGAGCTGCTGAACGAGGTGCGCCATCCCTTCGGCCTAGTCACCAAGTCCAGCGCGGTCGAGCACGACCTCGACCTGATCGCGCCGATGGCCGCAGCGCACCTGGCGGCGGTCTACGTGACCATCACCACGCTCGACGGCGAACTCGCGCGCAAGCTGGAGCCGCGCGCCGCCGCGCCGCACCGGCGGCTGCGCACGGTGCGCACGCTCGCAGAGGCAGGCGTGCCGGTGGGCGTGAGCGTGGCGCCGCAGATCCCCTTCGTCACCGAAGACATGGAGCGTGTGCTCGAAGCCGCGTGGGAGGCCGGCGCGCGCAGCGCGTTCTACACCGTGATACGCCTGCCCTGGGAAGTGGCGCCGCTGTTCAAGCAATGGCTGGAGCTGCACTATCCGCAGCGCGCGGACCGCATCATGGCGCGCATCCGCGAGATGCGCGGCGGCAAGGACTACGACGCCGATTTCGCCACGCGCATGAAGGGCAGCGGTCCGTGGGCCGACCTGATCGCCCAGCGCTTCGAGAAGGCGACGCGGCGCATCGGCTTCAACCGCGAGCGCATCGCGCTCGATCTCAGCGCATTCCGGCCACCCGGCGCAGCGGGGCAGGGCAGTCTGTTCTAGCGTCGGCCGCGGCGCTGTCCTGCGACGCGATGCCGCACCAGTCGCCGCCCAGCGCCTTGACGAGAAACACCGTGGTCAAGAGCCGCTGGCCGAGCAGCTGCGCCGCCTGGCGTTCGGCGATCAGGAGCGACTGCTGGGCCGTGATCACGTCGAGATACGTCGACGCGCCGCCTTCGTAGCGGCTGGTCGCCATGTCGAGCACGCGACGTGCGGAGGCGACGGCAGTCAGCGCCTGCGTCGTCGCGCGGTCGAGTGCGGCGAGGCCGGTGATGCCGTCTTCGGCTTCCTGCATCGCGGTCAGCACCACGCGGCGGTAGTTGGCCACCGTGGCGTCGTAGCCGGCGCGCGTGAAGTCGACGTTGGCACGCACGCGGCCGCCGTCGAAGAGCATCTGCGTGGCCGAGACGCCGACCGACCACAACAGGCTGGGCGCGTCGAACAGGGTCTCGATCATGCGGCTGTCCACGCCCACCGTCGGCGACAGGACGACGCTCGGATAGAAGGCTGCGGTGGCGACGCCGATCTGCGCATTGGCCGCGGCCATCGCGCGCTCGGCCGAGGCGACGTCGGGCCGGCGCTCCAGCGCATCCGAGGGCACGCCGATCGGGATCGCAGGCGGCGCGATCGGCCGCGGATCCACCGCCAGCGCGAAGCTCGGCGCCGGCGTGCCGGTCAGCGTGGCGATGGCGTGCTCGTACTGCGAGCGCTGCTTGCGCAACACGTCGACCTGCGCCAGCGTGGAATCGAGCAGCGCCTGCTGCTGCGCCACGTCGAGGCCCGAGACGGCGCCGAGTTCGTGCCGTGCGGTGACCAGCTCGAGCGCGCGGCGCTGCAGCGCGATCGAGCGTGACAGCACGTCGAGCTCGGTGTCGGTCGAGCGCAGGTTGAAATAGTTCGACGCCAGGTCGGTGGTCAGCAGCAGCCGCGTGTTCTCGAGGTCGGCGGCCGACTGCTCGGTGGAGGCGGTCGCGCCTTCGACCGAGCGCTGCACGCGGCCCGCGAGGTCGAACTCGTAGCTGGCCGTGAGCGACAGCGCGAAGTCGTTCTGCACCGTCGAGAAATTGCTGGTCGCGTAGTTGGTGAGCGGCCGGTTGGCGGAGATCCTGAGCCGCGATGCGCGGGTGCCGAGGCCGAGCTGCGGATAGCGCGCCGATTCGCTGCCGGCCAGCGCGGCTCGGGCCTGCGCCAGCCGCGCGCTGGCGAGCGTCAGGTTGGGGCTGTTGGCGAGCGCCTTCTGCTGCAACGCGTCGAGCTGCGCGTCGCCGAAGCGCAGCCACCACGGACCCTTGTCGTCGGCGTCGCTGGGCGTGCTTTGGCGCCAGGGCTCCTCGACGGTCCAGCTCACCGGCACTTCGACCGCCGGCGTGCGGTAGTCCGGCCCCGCGACGCAAGCCGAAAGCAGGACTGCGGCGGCTGCCGCGACCGCAAGTCGAACGAGGCTCACGCCGGTTCCTTGGCGACCGCCACCAGGTCGCCCTCCGCGAGCGAGTCCGACGGGTTCAGCACCAGGCGGTCGGTGGCGGCGATGCCGTCGAGCAGCTCCACCGTCTCGCCGTAGTTGCGTCCGAGGTTGACGGCGCGCAAACGAACGCGGCCCTCCGCATCGACCACCGCGACGCGCGTGCCTTCGGCGCGGAACAGCAGTGCATTGGCCGGAATGGTGAGCGAGCGGCTGGCCGCGAGCGGCAGCGACACCTGCACATAGGCACCGGGCAGCAATGCGCCGTCGCGGTTCGGCAGCGAGACCTCGACCTGCATCATGCGCGTCGCGGTGTCGATGGCGCCCGAGGTGCGCGCCACCTCGCCCTTGAAGCTCTGGCCACGCAGCTCGGCCTGCGTCACGACCACCGGCTGGCCGGCCTTGACGAGCTGCGCATAGGCCTGCGGCACGTTGATGTACACGCGCAGCGGATCGGTCTGCGCCAGCAGGAACAGCGGGCGGGTGCCGCCGGCATCGATCAGGTCGCCGACGTCGACGTTGCGCCGCGTGATCACGCCGGCGAAGGGCGCCAGCACGCGCTTGAAGCCCTCGGTCTGGCGCAGGCGCTGCACGTTGGCGTCGGCGGCGGCGACGTTGGATGTGGCCTGCGCCAGACCGCTGCGGCGTTCGTCCAGATCCTGTTGCGAGACCACGTCTTTCTTGCGCAGGTTTTCCCAACGCGCGACGGTGCTCTTCGCCAGCTCGAGGCCGGAAGCCGCCTGCTGCCGCGCGGCGATCGCCTGCGAGAGCTGCTGGTCGATTTCGGGCGTCTCGATCTCGGCCAGCAGATCGCCCTTCTCGACACGGCTGCCGATGTCCTTGATCCAGCGTTTCAGGTAGCCGCTGGCGCGCGCCGAGATCGGCGACTGCACGAAGCCCTGCAGCGTGCCCGGCAGCGTCAGCGTCTGGCCGGCGACCGGCGTCTGGGGCAGGGCGGTCTTGACGTACTGTTTGGCCAGTTCGGTCGAATTGGCCGCGAGCGCGCGCGCATTCGCGATGCGGACGAACACGGTGCGCGCGGCTCCGACGGCCAGCAGGATCAGCAAGACCACCACGGCGATGCGCGTGCGGCGCACGATCTGCCGGCGCCGCAGCAGCTCGTGGTGATCGCCATCGTCGCCGGCGGCGATCGGGTGGATGGCCAATCCCGCGTGGCGTTGCTCCGACATGGTCTCAGGTCTCCTGGGGCGCGACGCCGTGCGAAGGTGGCGTCGGCGCGGATGGGTTGGCTTCGCGCGCCGCCTTGCGGTGCGCGATGCGGCTGTGGATGCCGGCATACACGGCCGGCACGAAGAACAGGGTGGACACGGTGGCGAACAGCAGGCCGCCGATCACGGCGCGGCCGAGCGGCGCGTTCTGCTCGGCGCCTTCGCCGAGGCCCAGCGCCATCGGGATCATGCCGATGATCATGGCCAGCGCCGTCATCAGCACCGGCCGGATGCGCGTGGCGCCGGCTTCGAGCGCGGCCGACAGCGCCGGCACGCCGGCCGCAAGCCGCTCGCGCGCGAAGGCGATCAGCAGGATGCTGTTGGCCGTGGCCACGCCCATGGTCATGATGGCGCCCGTGAGCGCAGGCACGCTCAGCGTGGTGCCGGTGACGAACAGCATCCACGCGATGCCGGCCAGCGCAGCAGGCAGCGCGGTGATGATGATCGCGGCGTCGAGCCAGGACTGGAAGGTGACAACGATCAGCAGATAGACCAGCACGATCGCCATCGCGAGACCGACGCCGAGCCCGATGAACGAAGACTGCATGGTCTGCACCTGGCCGCGGATGGTCACCTGGCTGCCGCGCGCGAGCTTGGGCCGCATCTCGTCGACCAGCACCTTGACCTGGGCCGCCACGTTCGCGAGGTCGGTGCCCTGGACGCTGACATAGACATCGACCACCGGCGAGATGTTGTAGCGCGAGACCACCGTCGGCTGGCGCACCGCCTGCGCGTCGACCAGGTTGCCGAGCAGCTGCGGCGGACCGGCTGCGCTGGCCGCGCCCCCGCTGGTGCCGACCGGAATGTTGAGCAGTGCATCGAGCGAATCCACCTTGTACTGCGGCGATTGGACCGCGATGTTGTAGACCACGCCGTTCTGCGGGTTGAGCCAGAACGCCGGCGCGGTCTGCGAGCTCCCCGACAGCGCGATCAGCACGTTCTGCCCCACGTTCTGCGCCGTCAGACCGAACTGCTGCAGCCGCGTGCGGTCCATCTGCAGGTTGAGCCCGGGGCCGTCGAGCCGCTGGTGCACGTGGGCATCGACCGCGCCCGGGATCTTGCGGATGGCCTTGACCAGCTCTGCCGCCCGCGCCGAATTGCCCGCCAGGTCGTTGCCGCTGAGCTGCACGTCGATCGCCGCCGGCAGGCCGAAGTTGAGGATCTGCGTGACGATGTCCGCCGGCTGGAAGAAGAACTCGATGCCCGGAAAGCGCTTGGGCAGCTCGGCACGCAGCAGCGAGACGAACTCTTCGGTCGGACGGTGCCCGTCGTGCAGCGAGAGCAGGATCTCGCCGTCCAGCGTGCCGATGGTTCCCGAGTTGCTGTACGAGAGGTTGATGCCGCTGTTGGGCACGCCCAGGTTGTCGAGGATGGTTTCGAGCTGGTCCTTGGGAATCAGCTCGCGGATCGCCGCTTCGACCTCGTCGGCCAGCCGCGCGGTTTCCTCGATGCGCGTGCCGGTGGGCGCGCGCATGTGCAGGCGGATCTGGCCGGCGTCCACGCCCGGAAAGAAGTCGCGGCCCAGCACCGGGAACAGCAGGCAGGACAGGAGGCAGAAGCCGAGGAAGAGGGCGATGAAGCCCCCGCGTTTCGAGAGCAGCGCCGACAGCACCAGCGTGTAGGCGCGGCGCACGCGCTCGAAGCGGCGGTCGAAGGCGCGGTAGAGCCGCTGCAGCATGCTGGGCCGGGTTCCGGCCGGGGCTTCGCCGCCACGCGCGTGCACGCCGCCCATCAGCAGCATGACCAGCGTGGGCACCAGCGTGCGCGACAGGAAGTAGGAAGCCAGCATCGCGAACACCACCGCCTCGGCCAGCGGCACGAACAGGAAGCGCGCCACGCCGGAGAGGAAGAACATCGGCACGAACACGATGCAGATGCACAGGGTCGAGACGAAGGCCGCGGTGCCGATCTCGCCGGCGCCGACCAGGATGGCTTCGTTGAGCTCGGTGCCCATGTGCAGGTGGCGCTCGATGTTCTCGATGGTCACGATCGCCTGGTCGACCAGGATGCCGACCGAGAGCGCGAGGCCGCCGAGCGTCATGAGGTTGAGCGTCTCGCCCAGGGCGTAGAGGGCCAGCACCGAAGCCAGGATCGACAGCGGAATCGTCAGCGCGATGATCATCGTGCTGCGCCAGTTGCCGAGGAAGAGCAGCACCATCGCGGCCGTCAGCGCCGCCGCGAGGATGGCTTCGGCCACCACGCCCTGCACGGCCGCCTTGACGAACAGCGACTGGTCGAACAGCGGCGTGATCTTGATGTCCTGGGGCATGCCCTGCGCCGCGATCGGCAGCAGCGCGCGCAGGTTGGACACGATGTCCAGCGTCGAGGCGCCGCCGTTCTTGATCACCGACAGCAGCACGCCGCGCACGCCGTCCTGCCGCACGATGTTGGTCTGCGGCGAGAAGCCGTCGCGCACGTAGGCCACGTCGCGCAGGTAGGTGGTCGCGCCGCCGGCGGTGCGCACCGGCAGGTCGTTGAGGCCGTCCAGCACCTCGGGCGAGCCGTTCATGCGCACGCTGTATTCGGTGCCGCCGAACTTGGCGGTGCCCGAGGGCAGGATGAGGTTCTGCGCGTTGACCGCGTTCACGATGTCCGACGGCGACAGCCCGCGCGCCTGCATCGCCTGGGTGTCGAGGTCGACCGAGATCACCCGGTTCTTGCCGCCGTAGGGGAAGGGAATGGCCACGCCCGGGATCGTGATGAGCTGCGGCCGCAGCTGGTTGATGGCCGCGTCGAAGAGCGAGTTCTCCGGCCGCTCGCTGCTCGACAGCGCCAGCTGGATCACGGGGATGCTGGAAGCCGAGTACTTGATCACCAGCGGCGGCGTGATGCCGGGCGGAAGCTGGCGCACCTGGGTCTGCACCGAGGCCACCGTCTGCGCGATCGCGGTCTCGATGTTGGCGGTGGGCTGGAAGAAGATCTTGATCACGCTCACGCCGGCCAGCGACTGCGACTCGATGTGCTCGATGTCGCTCACCGTGGTGGTCAGGCCGCGCTCGGTCTGGCCCGCGATGCGCTGGCCCATCTCCTGGGCCGGCAGGCCGCCGTAGTTCCAGATGATGCTGAGCACCGGAATGTTGATTTCCGGGAAGATGTCGGTGGCCATGCGCAGCAGCACGAAAGGCGTGGCCAACACGATCAGCATCGCCATCACGATGAAGGTGTAGGGGCGGCGCAAGGCCAGCTGAACCATGGACACGGCTTGTTACTTCCTGGCGTGAAGGCCGCCATCATAAGGAGAGATGGCGACACAATAGTTCCAATGCAGCAGCTTTACTTTTCTACCTCCGGGAATTCGCCACGCTGGCTCGTGGTGATGGGCGTTTCGGGCTGCGGCAAGTCCAGCCTGGGCGCCGCGCTCGCTCGTGAACTGGCGCTGCCCTCGATCGAAGGCGACGACTTCCACGCGCCCGAAAGCGTGAGCAAGATGCGCGCCGGCATCGCGCTCACCGATGCCGACCGCGTCGACTGGCTGGCCACGCTGGGCCGGGAACTCGCCGGCCGCCGCGAGGGCGCGGTGCTGAGCTGTTCGGCGCTCAAGCGCGACTACCGCGAGCGGCTGCGGGTCGCCGTGCCGGCACTGCGCTTCGTGTTCATGGACCTGTCACGCGAGGAGGCCGAGCGCCGCGTCGCGTTGCGCGCCGCCGACCACATGTTCCCGGCCAGCCTGGTTGCCAACCAGTTCGCCACGCTCGAATCGCCGGTCGGGGAGCCGGGCGTGCTCGCCGTCGATGCCTCGGCACCGCTGGAGCGGCTGGTGGCGCAGGCCGTGGCCTGGGTCCAACAGGATCGGCAGGATCAGCGGGCCGGCGGCGAAAGCCCCAGCGCCTCGTAGACACGGATCGCCGCATAGGCATCGTTGGCCGCGTAGCGCAGCTGCGCATCGCTCAACTGCTTGTGCGCCCAGTTCGAGGTCGTGGCCTTGCGCGATTTGACGAAGCGGCGGTCGAACACCAGCGCCACGGCCGTCTTCACGCCGACCGACTTGCGGTAGCCGCGGCGGCGGAATTCGGTGTCCAGGTCGAACACCGCCTGCGGCTCGACGCCGAAGCGCTGCCGGATCAGGCTGAGGTCGGAGGAGAGGCCGAAGCCGACCTTGCGCAGCTCGGCCGAGGCGAGCAGGCCGGCCAGCACTTCATGGAATTCGGCGAGGTGCAACTGGAACAGCCAGGCCTCGTCGAGCGTCGCGAACTGCAGCACGTGCGGGCCACCCGAAACCTCGTTCTTCGCGAAGGTCGGCTTGGATTCGGTGTCGAAGCCGACCACGCCGCTGGCCAGCAGCGCCGCCACCGCCTGCTCGGCTTTCTGCGGCGTGTCGACCACGTGGATGTCGCGAAGCCCGAGGCCTTCGAAGACTTCGAGCAGCGCGATCTGTTCGCGCTCGGGCAGCGCTTGCGGTTCGTTCATGCGCGGCCCTTGCGCTTGGGCTTCGTTCCGGAGCGCAGGGCGGCCTCCCAGGCGCGTCGGGCCCACGCCGCGGCTTCGTCGCGGTCGTCGAACACTTCGGCGGGCGCTTCGCGGTAGGACATCTGCGCGGTCTTTCCCTGCCTCTGGTATTCGAAGGCCGGCAATCGCAGCCGGTCGAAATGCGCGACGCTCTGTTCGTCGGCCTTGAGGTAGAGCGTGTCGCGCGCCACCAGCGCGAACATCCGGCCCTCGTGGTAGATGCCGTGGCCGCCGAACATGCGCCTGGTCTCGATGCGGCCGAAGCGCTCGAAGACCTCGTGCAGACTCTGGACGAATTCGCTCAACCCAGCACCTCTGCGTGGTGGCGCAAGTGGTCGGCGACGAAGCTCTGGATGAAGTAGTAGCCGTGGTCGTAGCCTTCGTGCCGGCGCAGTATCAGAGGCTGGCCGGCGGCGAAGCAGGCCGCCTCGAAGAGGTGCGGGTGCAACTGCTCGGCCAGGAATTTGTCGGCCATGCCTTGGTCGATCAGGACGCCGTCCGGGTAGGGCGGCGCGATCTGCGACTGCATCAGTGCGCTGGCATCGTGCGCGAGCCAGGCGCCCTCGTCTGCGCCGAGGTAGCCGGTGAAAGCTTTCTCGCCCCACGGGCATTGCGTGGGTGCGCAGATCGGCGCCAGGGCGGAGAGCGACTTGAAGCGGCCTGGATGCCGCAGCGCCAGCGTGAGGGCGCCATGGCCGCCCATCGAATGGCCGAAGAGGCCGATGCGATGCCCGTCGATGGGCAGTGCCTGCGAAAGCAGCGGCAGCAACTCGTGGACCAGGTAGCTCTCCATGCGCCAGTGCCCGGCCCACGGCGCTTCGGTGGCATCGAGGTAGAAGCCGGCGCCGATGCCGAAGTCCCAGCTCGCGCTCGCGCCGGGCAGGCCTTCTACTGCGGGGCCGCGCGGGCTGGTGTCCGGCGCGATGAGCGCCAGTCCCAGTTCGGCCGCGACACGCTGGGCGCCGGCCTTGACCATGAAGGTTTCCTCGTTGCAGGTCAGGCCCGCGAGGTACATCAGCGCCGGCACCGAGCCCTGCTGCGCCTGCGGCGGCAGGAACACCGAGAAGCGCATCGGCAGGCCGATCTCGCGCGACGCGTGCTCGTGAAAGCTTTGCAGGCCGCCGAAGCAACGGTGTTCGGAGATCGTCTTCAGGGTGCCTGTCATGTGCGCAGTTCGGGAACGAGTTCGAGCACCGCATTGGCGAACACATGCGGCACCTCCTGCGGCATGTTGTGGCCGGCGCCGGGCACGACGCGATGCGCGCGCGGCCCGGTGAAGCGGTGCGCGTGGGCCGACGCATCCGTGGCCGGCCGCACGCCGTCGTCGGCACCGTCGAAGGTGATCGCCGGCACGGTGATGGGCGGTTGCGCCGCCAGCCGCGCTTCGATGTGCGCGTAGGTCGGATCGCCCGGTACCAGGCCGAAGCGGTGGCGGTAGGACTGGATCACGACCTCGACGAAATCCGGATGATCGAAGGCCGCGGCGCTGCGCTCGAAGGTGGCTTCGTCGAAAGCCCAGGTCGGCGACCAGAGGCGCCAGAGCAGCCGCGCCACCGCACGGCGATCGGCGGTGAGCCCGGCACGTCCGCGCTCGCTGTGGAAGTAGTACTGGTACCAGAGACGCAACTCGTCCTCGGGCTTTTCCGGGACCATGGCCTTCGCGATGTTCTGGACGTTGTAGCTGTTGAGCGAGACCAGCCCCTCGCAGCGCTCCGGCCAGAGCGCAGCCACCACGCAGGCCGCGCGTCCGCCCCAGTCGTAGCCCGCGAGCACGGCGCGCGGAATCGCCAGCGCATCGAGCAGCGCAAGCAGGTCCGCGCCCAGCGCCGCCTGCTCGCCGGAACGCGGTGTCGCATCGCTCAGGAAGCGCGTGGCGCCGTAGCCGCGAAGGTAGGGCACGATCACCCTGCATCCCGCCTCGGCCAGCAGCGGCGCGACATCGACATAGCTGTGGATGTCGTAGGGAAAGCCGTGCATCAGCAGCACCGGCGACCCGTCCGACGGACCGGCTTCGTAATACGCGACCTCGAGCACGCCGGCTTCGATCTTCTTCAACGGTTGCATGGTCTTCATGCGTACCTCGGAATCAGTAGAGGACCACGCCGCGGATCGATTCGCCGCGTTTCATCAGGTCGAAGCCCTTGTTGATGTCTTCCAGCGGCATGGTGTGCGTGATCAGGTCGTCGATGTTGATCTTGTTCTCCATGTACCAGTCGACGATCTTCGGCACGTCGGTGCGCCCGCGCGCGCCGCCGAAGG
>Ga0307515_10003145_pt1 | contig 34919 bp, 42 predicted proteins | sample 17_EM_MG_FD_194513 | JGI IMG/M metagenome (GOLD analysis project Ga0307515, IMG submission 194513) | Populus trichocarpa ectomycorrhiza microbial communities from riparian zone in the Pacific Northwest, United States - 17_EM | ecosystem: Host-associated > Plants > Roots > Unclassified | place...
GAGGAGTAAACGTTAATCCTATAACCAAGGCCACCGGCGAGGAGGTATTTAAGTCGTGAGGGTTTTGTGAGTAAGGTTCAGGTTCCTGAACCATTCCACTCTCTTTTAGTTATACCTCTCAGCGACTAGCGATGAAGAGCTTCGTTACTATCTTCGTTATCCTCGCCGGGCTGGTCTCGTTCGCCGTCGCTGAGATCGGGGCCAGAGCCGATAACACCGTTGATGGTTATGCCGGCTTTGGAGGGTGTGTGCTATTTACTGGCTCAACCTCGATCCCCACTCACGCTTCATCTTGTTCACAGAACCACTGGAGGCGCCGGTGGACCTACCACTCGAGTCACCACCCTGGCTGCCCTTAAGTCTGCCGTCAGTGGAAATTCCCCAAAAACTGTTATTCTCGCAGGTATGTTTATGTCCTCTTTGTTTTCTTTCTAAGTTGCAAACGCCTCGGTAGCTTCCCTGAAAGGAAACGAGTGTGTCGAGATCGGTTCGAACACCTCCCTCGTATGTGTCACTTTGTGGGTTTGGATTGCGACTTACAAAGGATCGATTAGCTTGGTGCCAAAGGCGTCTCCCTGACCGGTGTGGGACTCCGTGTACTGGGAGCCAATAACGTGATTGTCCGGTAAGATATCCCCACCAACTGTATTCGTTCCTTCCTGACCGTATCCAATCTATAGGAACATCAAAATCTCCAAGGTCTTGGCAAGCGCAGGCGACGCGATCGCAGTTCAGGTAGGAACCCTTCCAGTCCCTGTTGTTGATTTCGTGGTTCTGATCTTCAATTAGAAATCTAATAGGGTCTGGGTCGACCACGTAGATCTTTCTTCTGACCGGGACCACGGCAAGGACTACGTGAGTAGAACGCGATCTAGAATTGGCTTGAATCTGACTTGACTCAGTACGATGGACTGCTTGATATCACTCATGGATGTGTCAACGTGACCGTTTCCTGGTCTCTCTTACACGATGTTTGTCCATTTGTTTCTTTGTTTGTGGCAATCTCACCACAGCTGACGGTCAAATAGCATTGCAAGGCATCCCTTGTCGGTCATGCCGATAGTAACGGCGCGGAGGACAAACGCACCACTGTAACCTACCACCACAATTTTTTCGCCCGCACCAACTCTCGTAACCCATCCGTCCGCTTTGGAACTGGCCAGTGAGTCTACCTTCGATCCTTCTGTTCTGAAAATCCGTACTCACCCATAACAACAGCATTTACAACAATTTCTACAGCCAAGTCGAGGATGGAATCAATACCCGAGATGGTGCTCAGCTTTTGGTCGAGGCAAACGTTTTCGAGGATACCAAGAAACCCTTGTTTTTTGAGGGTAGTGATGATGGTAAAATCGGTGGTGGTTACGCTGTTGCCAGAAACAATGATTTCGGTGGCGCTACCAACACTGTTCCACTTGGAAACTTCGCCACCCCTCCTTACAGCTACTCGTTGACTTCAACCGGCTCCGTCAAGTCCGCAGTCTCATCCGGTGCCGGTGCCAATCTCTCCTTCTAACAAACGGTCAATCGGATCCGACACGCCTCTCCTAAGTACTAGAAGTACATGTGTATCACATCTAGCCATAGCCACTCCTTTCTGATACCTCCAATTCTTCCTGGCTAGTTCAAGAATGTATACCCGTGTTTTTCCCCAGTTTTCACAGCTTTGAATTGAGATAGTGAGGCAAGCGAGTGCGGTTATCCCGAAAAGCTGAAAGGCGGCTATACGCGGCATGGTGGTGGTGACTCGCCGAGGCCGCTCGGATATATAATCGATGTGTCGATCATCCGCCGGGGGTGTTGGTATGGCTCACCGCATACATTTACTGACCTTGTTCAGTCCCTCTAGCCATCGCCAGCTTCACCTATCCAGGTTGTTGCCCGTGGTCGACCGGCTCCCCTTCAAATGGACGGGGATAGCAGGCACAGCCAGTTCGGAGGAATTACAGTGATCCTTGTCACTCTCTTCCTCTCTTTCATCGCCATCGCCGTATTTTATATTCTTTATCGCCAATTCCATGGTGGTTGGGAAAGTCTAGGCGTTATCGATCCCTGGCGTAACGTGCTCGCGCATACGCTTTATCAGAATAAAAAACCGATTCTGTGGGACGTATATATCGAAGGGGAGAAGCTCGAGTGGGAATGGGGAGAGTTCAAGGTGAGCGAAGGGTTTCGTATGACTTTTGGTTGTCATCTCGCCCCCAACTTTCTCCTCTCCCATTTCGCCCCCAAATAAGAGTTGACGCGTTTATCTATCATTCATGACAGCCGCTATCCGTAGTTGTGTTTGATACCCCGTCAACACGTTGGCAGGAAATCTCAAAAGTTGTGGAAGAGACGATGCATGTTAGCACGATTATCGTCTTTCCGTCTCAAAGAAAACTGCAGCCGGGCTATGTGCAAGGGGCAGAGTCAGGGAGCTACGCCATCGGGACCACCGAAGTACGGTGTTGTAGGGGATTAACCCCCGTCCAGTAGGCCTTCTTGCCGCTGGTATACCCCAGCGCTTGTGAGCAAATTGCGTCCAAGTCTGTTCGTTTGGGTTACTATTGTTTGTCTTCTTGCTGGTGAGTCGAGCACCTTCAGGTTGAGCCCGCATTCTGATTGTGTTTTTCGACAATCATCAGTAGCTTCTTCACTGGGTTTGGTAGTTTTCGGCCACATTTTACCACGTATTCTGATGCCCTCACGAGGGATCTTTCAATCACACACATATGGGATCCCACGTCCAATTCTCCATGGTGCTGTGCGCTTTTGCCTTCGACGGGAGGGTGTTCCGGGGCATAGGTATCCGGCATTCCTTCATTTGTACCGTGGGGGAGAGTGCGCATGTAAGCAAGGAGGTTCGTTTCCCATGGTTGGAAACGGAGGCCAAGCCGCCCTCTTCCACTGGATTCTGTCGCTTGAGAATTGCATGCCCAGCGAGTGGCCATCTTGTCAGCAGGAAGCTGGATGGCAGGTTTGGCCGTCTAATCGACCCTTTAGATCGTGTATTGTGTTCTGTGGTGCTCGCACCCGGAATTATTTACCTGTCGCTTGGTACACGCAAATTATAATTTTTCCTGGCTCGGATATGTAGTACTGTTGGAAGTCACGTGACCGGAATGGATCGAGCGTTTCCGAGCCCGACGGCTTGCCATTCCGTTCCGCCGTCTCGTCATGTCCCTAGGGCTCCTCAATCGACAATGTTGTCGTCCAGTATTACAAAAAAGTGTGAGTACGCTCTGTCGCGGTTTTTGTACGTGCGACTAAGTACCGGTCTGGTTAGTCTTTGCTGGCTCGCCAGTTCAATACCACTTCGGTTCTCTTCGCTCGTAAGGAGAAAAAGATTCCGATCCCCACGAAGAAACAGCTGGCTGCAAAAGCGCGTAAGAAAGCTTTGAAAGTTCGGAAACATCCCTACGACTCGGAGAAGATGTCGCTCCAGGATGCTGTTGCCGTCTTACGGGTAGGAACCAACGAGTTTTGGACGTTGCGCTGCCCAGTACTCACGCACCCGAAAGGCGCTTGAAGTAGCTCGCTCTAATGCGACTCTGGAACTCGTGATCAAGACCGCTATGCCGAAGGGAACTACGATACCCAAGGGTCGTCTGACTTGGCCTCGAGAGGCGAAACCCCAGTCGGAAGAGAGAATCCTGGTTTTCGCTGAAGGCCGTCAAGCGGATGAAGCTAAACGTGCAGGAGCCCACATCGTTGGAGGGCTGGAACTCGTAGATGACGTGAGTACCTCCTCGAAACCGCCGTGTTCATGGCTTATTTCTTCCCAGATTATCAACGGGCATCACAACCCGACCACGATCCTTTGTATGCCGAACCTCCTTCGTTCGATCACGCCAAAACTCGGCCGAGTGCTCGGTCCAAGAGGTCTTATGCCTTCGGAAAGGCGAGGGACTGTAACCGAGGACATTGCTGGTTATATTCGACGGATGCACGGTTCCGTGGAGTGGAAAGGTGACAGGGCCGGGACAATTCGAGCTGCGATTGCCAAGGTGCGTGGCCCTAGCATGCGCATAAGCCCCATTGAACCTACTCCCACTAGACTGCTTGGTCATTAGAAGATATAACCAAGAACTTCCGGTACTTCCTGAGCGTCGTAAAGAAGGCAACCGGAAACACACGTAACCCCGAAGCTGAGACGAAAGGCCAGGTCAGACAAGGTCGGTCAAAGCCAGCACGGTCTATCGCCGGTTGAGGTTAACTTGATACCCCTTAGTGAACCCTCTTACTCGTGTCATCTTGAGTTCAAATCAAGGACCCGGAATTCAGATCGCCGATTTCTAGTCTGTGGGGGTTCGATGGCATTTCGATGCGAGTTAAGGCTACTTGATACATGTAATTAGTGAGTTGAGATAATCTAAGCGTGCGGTGCGGTATTATGGATTAGCGGAGCCCAACAAAAACCAAATAGAGCAGTAAGGTAGGTGAGGTTTGGGAGGCAAGGGTAGCTAATACAGGTCGGATGAATGGTTACTCTCTCGCCGCCGCCATTGTCGCTTCTCGTCCTTCCTATTTTTGATGTGTTTTTCGAGCTGTTCGTAGCTGTGTTTGACCTTTCTTCCGTCCATGTTGGCACCACGCTTCGCGAAACCATTCCCTTTCTTAACCGTGAGGCCTTCGGCTGGCGGTCCATACCTCTCGACCTCCTTGTTTTTTGGTGAGTGAGGAAAGATGTCACCCCAAGCAGATTTCCTAGCGTCATAATACACTTGTTTTCCCTGAGACTTGGGGAAGGTCAAACGCAAGATTTTGCCTGGACGAGAAAGGTGAGCACGGGGTAGAGGTGTGGACCTGCGAAACATCCTACCACTCGATGTACAAGAGTCAAGGATTATGTGTCCACTACGTTTAAGGGGAGGGAAAACGAGGCGTGGCCAGTGGTATGCGTGCTTCCTGAGAGATCCCTCAATATTTTCCGGAGCATCTGGGGTGTCCCGCTGTTCTATGACCATTTGGATATTCTCCTCCTGCGCTCGGATGTATTCCTCGTTTGCATGAGTATCCGGAAATAATACCAGTGGAGATGTCCTTGCTTCTTTTTGACTCTCCTCGTCGGAAATAGGGCCCGTCATTCCCACGTCGTGAGAACCAGGATCGAATGGAGGCCGAGATCCACGCTGAATTACGACGTAGGAATACCCAATGTCTTCGTGGCCAACCCCTGAATGTTTGGTCTTGCGTACGAACTCCGGTCGTTGGAGTCGCTGTTCGAACCCACATAGCAGGCGACTATTTCCGGGATGATAGAGTGGGCAGGCGCCGTCATGTGGACACTGTAACGTGTATCAAGCGAACCGTCGTATTTTTCAAAGTCGTGGGCTTACCGGTGCAACAACGTGACAACCTTGAATGTCCCGGTCAACGGTTTCCGGGTCTTCTACCTCCTTAGCCCCCATGTCAAGCAGGAACCGCCTAGCTCGAGCGACACTCTCAAAACCAGCTGGCGTGTTATGATCAATTATGACCTATGTTGAGGTGTTAGCGGACCATTCGGATCCAATTTTTGTCTGAAGCGCGTACGATAGTGTGAGCACCGCTCTCCCACATCTCTCTAACGAGTGCCTTCCGAGACGAAGGTGAAGGTATTGACGAAAGCGAGAATGCAGAGAGTGCCATGACGTTCTGCGCTTGGGGCCGAGGGATCCGATCGTCTTCTAGGAATGATTTTTTCCAGGAAACGATCATGTCATTACGCCTAACGTCTGCACATCGCATGAGAGGGTGCCCATCGCAAGGAAGTGAAGGGCTTACTCTGGAGGAGACGCTTGGCAATTGCGACGAAACCCTCTCGTTTTTCGATCCCTACGTAACTCTGTATCTTAGAGTCTCCGAGGGATAGTTTTTCCATATCGGCTCCATGAGTTGCCTGGAAGCTGTAGGCCGATGCCCTACAATGTGATGTTAATAACGGCGTGTGTATGAGAGGGGATTCACCAACCAGAGACCACTACCCGCACCAGCGTTCCAATCAATCACCCTCTCGATCTGCCATTTTGGACCAAGCCGTTGTTTGACATGGCGTAGGACGGAGTAAATGGCCGAGAAGTGGGCTGGGAGGGCAACAGAGGCGAACGCAGTCCCATCCCTCTCTGAATGACGATATGCCTGCTTGTATGACTTGTATTTCACGTCATACTCAGAGTCCCACTCAGGGTGGGCAGTATCATCTGCGGTTCCAAATATACGCTTAGCATCCACATGGAGCATGGGTTTATCAGAGCCTAGTACAGTTTTCAGTTCCCTGACCGGTAGAACGAAGATATAAACGCACTTCCGATCAGCCGGGTGACAGATTCCTGCAGCTGGTCGGAGAGAACAACTGCACCGATTTTCCTGCTCCCAAATTCTGCAGCAGGAGACTTGCGCGACTCCCTGGAACTGAACCCTTCCTCCTCTAACCAGCTGGTAGGTGTTATACCCTCCTGATTGACGAGTTCTATATGACGGTGACCGGGTTGTTCCTCGGGATAGTGTGCGTTGAACTTATGAGCCATGGTCATGTCCGCATTCCTGAGCAAATCTCGAAGGGACGGGTCCAAGTCCAATGGCGCATTTGGCATTTGTGACCGCCAGCATGATGTTGAATGAAATCCCGAGACATTCCCGGTCAGACCGCGGAGCACGCCTCGTAGCACCATGCTGCGGCCACATTGGGGTCGGAGCATGGAGGTTGGCTGAGTGTGTGTCGAAGGGCGGAGGGCGGGGTCGTGGTGACCAACAGACGCGACCGGAATTCGAAAACGTGATCAAGATCAATCTCTCAACCGACGACGGTAATGGCCCCAAGGAAGGCGGAAACCGACAAAGAACGCGAATCTGGTGTCGTCGACGACAGACCGATGAAACGAGCTCGCGTCGAGGACGAGGATGCTTTGGATAACGAAGAAGAGGATCAGAGCGCACCACAGGTCGCGCCGCAAGCCTCTGACCTCTATCTTGATACGGTGCGTCACAGCCATTCCATTTCATCCACACGCTCTCTCATCGTGTCTTTGTAGATAAGTCGTGCCAAATTAGACTTTGACTTTGAGAAAGTTTGTTCCGTCTCCCTGTCTAACATCAATATCTATGGGTGTCTCGTTTGTGGGAAGTACTTCCAGGGACGAGGTCGAAGTTCATACGCGTACGCTCATTCGATCCACGAAGATCACCACGTATTTATCAACCTCGAAACCACCAAGGTTGGTCATGGCAAAGATTGACCGCGGTCTCTGAAGCACTTAGACTCACACCCTAGGTTTATGTTCTCCCAGACGGATACCCTGTCAATGATCCATCGCTAGAAGACATTGCATATGTTCTATCCCCAAAGTTCACCAAAGCATATGTGGACCACTTGTCGTCCAAGTCTGTGCCTCTCAAGACCTCTTATGATCTCACCCAGAATCCGTATATCCCTGGGTTCATCGGTCTCAACAACATCAAAAAGAACGATCACATGAACGTCATCATTCACGCCCTACTTCACGTCTCTCCATTGCGGGATTACCTACTGCTCGGCAGTTTCAAAGGGAAAGAAACTGAACTGGTGAAGCGGTTTGCGGCGCTGGCGAAGAAACTGTGGAATCCTCGGCTGTTCAAGAGTCAAGTCAGCCCTCACGAGTTCCTCCAAGAGGTCGGAAGGGAGAGCGTTGGAAAATTCACCCTGGAGAAGCAGGGCGACCCCGCGGAGTTCCTTGGCTGGTTATTAAATACCCTCCACCGTCACATGGGTGGAACGAAAAAAAGAAACAGCAGTAAGCTACCTCGTGCCGCACAGCCGTCCACGGGCTTGAACTATTCTAGGTATCATATTTTCCACGTTCCAAGGCCATCTCCGTCAAGAACAACAACAGATTGTCGTCCGTCCCGACACTGAATCCAACGCAAAACCACAGTTCGACATCGACAGAGGTGAGCATTGAGCAACAGGAGTAGTTAATACCGTTTAAACTTTTGTTAGAGATGAAGACCAGCGCCTCCCCGTTCCTATTTTTGGCCGTCGATCTTCCGCCCCCGCCTTTGTTTCAGGACGCGGTCGAAAAAAACATCATTCCACAGGTGTCGATCTATTCCATTCTCGCGAAATTCGACGGTGTGACCGCCCAAGTAAGTCGTGGCTTCATTATCGGACATGCTATGCGTTACCAACACTTTTCAGGAAAATGCGGGCATTCTGAGACGATACAAATGTCAACAACTCCCACCGTATATTATTCTCAACTTTAGACGGTTCGCCAAGAACATATTCGTGGAAGAAAAGAATCCGACCATTGTCAATTTCCCGCTCCGCGGGCTTGACTTCCGGGAATGTGCGTTTTGGAGTATACCTCGTGTTGACATTTACTTATCTAGACCCTGACGCTTTAGACCTGAACGCCCCGCCGAATCACCCGCCTACCGTGTACGATCTTATCGCCAATGTAACCCATGAATCTACAGCTGGAACGACACGTGACAAAGAAAACACGGTTTATAAAGTGCACCTCCGAGCCGGTGGAACAGACGACGATTGGTACCAAATACAGGACCTTATCGTAGAGAAGACCAGGAAGGAAATGATTTTCCTTGGAGAAACCGTGTTACAGGTGGGAAGCACCGCGTTCGCCCACTGTTTTTTCTTTCACTCACAAATCCATAGGTCTGGGAACGAAGAAGCGTGTCTTCGAAAGAAGAAATGGATGTCGATAAGTAGCAGATTACATGTTCGGTAAAACAAGTAACGAGCTCGTATGTTGTAAAGATGTCCATATTGTAACCGAGTTCTTCTATGCCGTTTCTTGTATCGACCCCTTGACTTCCTCCGGTGAGGAATCTTGGTTCTTTGATAGTGGCTCCCGCTTGGCTACGGATGGTCTAGACTAGGACGTTAGCTCGCGTCCCTCAACCCATCAGAGGCGGTGTGGAAACACCTGGAATCCTCCGCTGCTAAGCTACCGTCGAGCATGGGCCTGAATATCCAGACCCCCGACACGATTCCTGAACGTTATATGCGTGAGCGGGACTAGTGAAAGAACATCAGAGACACGTCACACCTGTGAGAGCGGCCACAGCCAACGGACCAGGAATGCGTCGGAACATGATGACGGGCAGAAGGATGAAGTCTGGCGTAACCCGGGCGGATGCAGTCTGCTGATCCCGCCGTCACGGCGGAGTTCGACACCGGAACGAAACAAGTGACGATTCCCAATTTTGGCACTTCCATTTTTGCACAAACACTGGTAAACACATCCTCACTTGACTTTGCGGGTGCGGTTCGATTCGGAATAGTGGAAGGGGGGGTTCACGTTACGGTGGCTTAGGTGTGATAGCTACATTAGGATTAGATAGGTTAATGCGGATTATGTTAACCGGCGCCGCGGTATCTGTCTCTATTGCCTCCACCTTGCTCCGTCAGACTGGGATGCCGAGTTGAGTGAGTGCCTGTCGCGCAGCTTCCTCCTTTGCCGCCATTTTCTGGGATGCCGACGCCAATCCGTAGGGTTTGCCGCGGACTACATGTGGAAATATAAGCAACCACACTCGATAAACGGAGATATCCTTCACTTGCTTTTGCAAACCACGGACCAGGTCAGTGCGTGTGGGGGACCAGAGGCTGACTCCTCCCAACTCAGCGTGTTTGCTTCATTGTCTCCGATTCCCTGCAGGTCTGTAGAAGAACTGTTATAATTTCGCCACCGTCCAATCGTGAGGACTGACAATTATTCAAAGTCATAACATATCCTGCATGTACGGCGGGGTTTAGTATCGTGGTGGTCAGAGTAGGGGAGAGACAGCATACGAGCAGACATTGCGTGTCGTGTATGTGATTTGCTAGTCCTCTTGATATCTGTACACTGGTAGGGAGCAACCCAAGGCTCTACACCTCGCTTATATACACCTCACAAGCGACCAAAAACCCGGGACAGCTGGGGTTTCGGCCCAAGCATTGTAATCGAGCTGTTAACGGGATGACGCAAGTCCCGGTTGGGAATCTGGGAAAGCAGTGCTTTTGTTCCAGGATTCGAGATTCTCGAAGATACCACGGCCGCCCGGTACCACAAGCCGCTTGACTGAAAGCCGAAAATTAAGAGGGGTCCAACACCGCAGCACCAAAAGCCTGTGCACGGCCGCCCCCGACGATGTAGGAGTGGTGATGGGATTCCAGAAGCGGCAATGGATCCACATGATCCATGTAGAGAGGGCAGGACAACAGATGGTATCAGCAATCCTTGTCCGCCCCAGCCACCCCCCAGGGTCGAAGTATCTGCGTACGATTGGGTGCAGTGCTGCCACAGTTGGTAGCCAGGGGAGTAACGGCTGAAGAGGGGGCGTTCGGGAAGAGGTCTGGAATTCGAGCGCGAAAGACGTCCGTGCAGAATTGATTAACCGAGACGCCGCCACTGGGACCGGACCTCCCTTGAGGCGGGAGTTACGAAACGGCGCTCGACGACTAGTGAGTCACCATGGCCGATGGCGAGTTCTCCATCAGATACCGCATGAGATGTCTCCCCCTTGTCTACTCGCCTCCGAGTGTGGACCTGATCTGGTCGCTCGTCCATCATGATTCATAGATAATCCATAGGAGCGGGGGCTCGTGATAACACGCCGAATCAATGGTGATGAGGACGCGCGTAGCGCGGCATAAATACAATGGAGTGGAGGTTATATACAAGCAGGTACGAGAATGGAGGGGGATAGATAGACAGAGGACGAACAACCGGGCGCCATAACCCCGGATCGGTATCGGAAAGCGAACCGAACGTCAGTCGCTGGGAAATGCCAGGGTTGTACGGCCTACGCCGCCGTGGCATCAGTCTCTTGCTCCGCCAGCGCAGCCAGTGCGTTCATAGCAGCAGCAGCCCTGGCACGGCGTTTGGTTGGGGCGGATCCTGTACCCACTTCAACGCCGTCCACTGTTCGAGGTCAACGGTCAGTCGGACCATTCGCAACTCGTCCCGGATTATTCCCTTACATTTACAAGCCGAGGTCCACACGACCTCGTGTTTCGGACCAGTCTCCCCGTCTTCCCAGCTCAGGGACGTGAGCTTCCTTTTTCTCTGCAAATCTATGAAGTTGGGAATTAATAGATCAGACATGTGCAACATCTGTCGGGAGCGATACCCACAGATATTAAGATCATCAAGCGCTAAATGAAAATCGTAAGCGGATAAGAATCTGACAAGCTGAACGTTGGGTACGTACGAGAGGACATTGTTGTGTTCGGTGTGGGTCTATGCTGAATGGTCCAGCTGCTCCTGGGGTATTATATCCATAGGTACGTGGAGGCTTGCGTAGTTTCTTGCGCGACGGCCAGGATGCAACTACACATGATGGCAGAGATCCAGGCTCAAAGGACTCCCTTTGTCATGATTCATCGTGGAGTTGGGGCTCGACAGGTGAAGGTGAAGCTGTCTGAGACCAGAAAAATTAATCTGACGCAAACACCAGATTGTACTGCTGTTTATTGAATCCTCGCTGAGGAGGTCTGGTGAATGGGTCACGGAATTTCCATAGAAGTTAGCTGTGGCTCGAAAGAGAGGGTATCTCGACGTTGGGGAACACATTCGAGGTCGGTCTACGAGCTGTCGTCTCGCTGCGGCAGCAGGGGGCTCCTGCCAATGACGATCGAGACGGCAGACCCCGCAACGTAAGTGGTAGAGATTGATCCTCAGCGGACCCTTTACTATGTGTAAGATTAGGTATTAGATATGGTTCGAGAAGCCAGGACCACGGAGTAGGTACCCACGCGGCCGGTACCAAGGCCAAGGTCCCGACGAGGGAAACGCGAGGGTGGTGCAGATTTAACCGGTCCTGCAGAAAAATGCGTGGCCACCGACGGAGGTACCAAATGGAGCCACGACTTTGGACGGTTACAGGAACGCGCCAAAGACATGATTCGCCTCGGTCCGGATGAGATGCTGCAAGTCCATCAGTGCCCAGACCGTCTGCTTGGGGTGCGGGGGACTCTGCCGCGAAGCGGTGCATATTGCGATAGGGTGACGGGTAACGAGGTGACCGAGTACCATTGTGGAAGGAAACCCGCTCACAGACGTGCCCAGGATGTAAGTGAAACAGCCGCGATAAGAGTCGCTCGAAGTCCGCGCATACTTGTGACTGTTACATTCAACTCCCGATAGCTGGTGGAATTAACACTTGGGACGGGATTACGGTGTGGGGAATCTTGCCATGTCCTCAACGCGTTTGATGGCCGATTTGGTGGATTAGCGCAGACCGTAGGCCTGGCGGAAGGTGATTGAGATCGGGTTGCGAGGAGATGGCGAGCTTGTAGACGTCAAGATTTGACTATTAGCGATCGAACGCGAGGCATCCAATACTCGTGGTGGCCTAAAGCGGAAGTGGAAATACTTGATGGGCGTTGTAAATGTACCGCGCTAGCTCATTCCCACTCAAAAGTGCGGGATCAACGTAGGTTTCGGCGGAAGTTGCCCTTGACAAATCCGACTAGCGACAATCAGTTATGGGGACAATTAACAAGAGGGTCGAAACGAATCAGATTTCATGAGAAGATGTTAGCTGCTGTACCGAGATGATAAGTAGTCGAGGATGCTCTCATCCGTCTAGACGTCCCGGATTAACTGGGGGTTGCCGTTTCATGGCTGGATAGGAGGGTTGCTAGTGTCATCCCGGCCGCGGCCTCCTGAGCATCTCCCTTGCTGGATCCGTTGCCTTGGCCAAGCAGCGAACCATCCACTATAGCGAGATAGTCAATCCGACGATCGCTACATCGAACAAAGTCGCCGTACCGAAGCACTCTGAGTGCCAGTTCGGCTTGTGGCGGGGACCACCAGCGATGTAAGTGTTCCAGGTTAGCCGATTGACACCCCCGTGCGCCTGGAGCCAATTGTTAAGTTGCATCCTGCTGTCTGCTTGCAGAAATGAGCAGAGGTCCCAGTTAATGAGAATCACAAACCACATACGACGAGGACTTGGTCTCGACGAGCGGTTGGACATTGGTGTGGTGTGAAGAGTCATGAGGAGAGAAAGAAGATGGGGCTCACAGTAAGGAAAATACAGAAAAAGAACAGCCCCAGCGAGAGAACGATAGGATCCTAGGATACCAAGTACCAGGGTTTCCGGGCGGCCACCCGAAAGTTTGGAATTGTATATCAAGCGAGAAACAGCATAGCGGTGCTGTCTGGGTGTTATTACAGACGACGCCAGCTGGCCAGCGATGGATTTCGACCAAGCGGTGAGGTTACCCTTTGAGTGTAAGCCGAGGGAATCAGGGATGTATCAAGGTTTTGATTGTGGCTGAGAATTGACTGGCCCAAGGCTGAAAACGGAAGGGTTCCTTTGTCCGAGTCCCACGCAACAACACCACCATCGTTGCTATCGTCGTCCTTCCAACCTTCCTCCACATCGCCACCGCCGCCGCCGCCGCCGTTGTAGTCGCCGTCGGTATATCTCTTCGTTCCGTTCCTTGACTACTTGCCCTCTCTCAGGCGCAATTATTTCTCGAGAGCACCCACAACCTCCTCCGTCAGTCGCCTCCCAGCTTGGCCGTTTTCGCCGTTCAGTTCGGCGCTCACCCTCTTTATTCACCCCCTAGAACTACAGTTCTCCGCGGAAAGGACCATGTCTCAACAACAGAGTGACATTCAAGAGAGGATCGCCGCCGCTCGTCGCGAAGCTGAGCAGCTCAAGGAGAAAATCCGTGCCAAACGGGAGTCTTCCGCAGATACCAGTCGTTCGTACCGTTCCTTGTTTGTACTTCATCTAGAGCCCTAACCTTCCCATTTTCGAAAGTTCGCGCCATGGCCGCTGAGGTCGACCCACTTCCACGGATTGTGATGCGCCCACGAAGGGCACTCAGGGGTCACCTGGCCAAAATTTATGCCATGCACTGGGCGAACGACCGTCGACACCTCGTTTCTGCTTCCCAGGATGGCAAGCTCATTGTCTGGGATGCCTACACAACAAACAAAGTCCACGCCATCCCCCTACGATCGAGTTGGGTCATGACCTGCGCCTACTCCCCCTCCGGAAACTTCGTTGCTTGCGGTGGTCTCGACAATATTTGTTCTGTCTACAACCTGAACAGCAAGGATGGAAGCAATGTCAAGGGTGCTCGTGAATTGAGCGCTCACTCCGGTTATCTCAGTTGTTGCCGATTCCTCAATGATCGTCAGATTGTTACAAGTTCCGGTGATATGACCTGCATGCTCTGGGACATAGAGGCAGGTGTCCGTGTTGTAGAGTTCAGCGACCACACTGGAGATGTTATGAGGTACGTATACTGCTCGGATCGTTCCCTCTCGCGGCCGAGTCGCTCATACTTTCGGGCAAATCTAGTTTGTCCCTTGGCCCCAACCAGAACGTTTTCGTATCTGGTGCTTGTGATGCAACTGCCAAATTGTGGGATATCAGGAGCGGCAAGGCCACTCAGACATTCACTGGACACGAGTCCGACATCAACGCTGTCTCGTAAGCAATCTCTCTTGTTGATCAGCCGCAGTTTCAACTCATATTTGCCAAGGTTTTTCCCGAATGGAGACGCTTTCGCAACCGGCTCTGATGATGCCTCTTGCAGGCTCTTTGATATCAGGGCTGATAGGGAATTGAACGCATTTACACACGATAACATTCTCTGTGGTATCACTTCAGTTGCCTTCTCCATCTCCGGACGTATCTTGTTTGGCGGGTACGATGATTGGACGTGCAATGTTTGGGATACGCTCAAAGGAGAGCGCGTCGGTGTCCTGACTGGTCACGAAAACCGTGTTAGCTGCTTGGGTGTCAGCTCTGATGGTATGGCCCTCTGCACAGGCAGTTGGGATAGTACTTTGCGAGTAAGTGGGAAACGTCCCCGGTATCAACCGATCTCTGACTCTCGTTCGCTTCACCAGGTATGGGCCTAGACATGTAGTTGGATCTCTTATAATACCCTCGCCGTTTCTTTGCGTTATCTCACATTTTTTCGTATTGAGAGATTTTTATCCTGTTCCTATCTCTTCTCCGCTGTGCTCTCCCGTTCACTCCAGAGGGGCGCCCCTCAAGTCGGTCGTTTCTCTGCCTCCTTCCCCCCGTTCCGTAAAACTAGCTGAAGACCTACCTATGATTCTTGTGGTATACATTTTTCAACCGGGCTCATATCCTACCTTCCTTTATATCTCCCTCGTCTCCCAGGACGGTGTACGAACCATCAATGTCATCTTTACTGCTCTTTCCTGGGAACTTATTCGGTCAGTGCCTCGTGTCCGACCGACGTGTTCCGCTACGAATCCGTCACAACTCCCGATTGGCGTTGGCGGTTCAACGAGTTTACCTCCGTCCTCGACTACCTTCGTCCTCACCAAATGTCTGAAGCCGACGAAAGGGAAAGGAAGGCAAAGGCTGCCCGTGCATTGGCCCGTGTTCGTACTCTTCCCAACAGGCTCGAACTCCCGCTGTTTCTGACAATTTCCGACCCAAACAGCTCAAAAAGAGGCAACAGGCCGCAAAGTCAGACAAGAGTCCCCCGCCATCGAGGGCGTTCACCCCGCTGCCGCAACACCCCCCTCCTACAGATTCACCCACGACCCAAGCCGGTGAAACCCACAACGCGGCAGACATGCAAGTCTCATTTGTTTAGAAACTCCGCAGCCGATGCGTACTCACACTTAACTCGTGTACCCAAAATCTAGATTCGGAGAGACCTCTGAGAAGGACGAAACGTGGCTGAATTCCTTATCACGAGTGGATGACACTCCTGCGTCTCTTTTCACTACTGGCGTTTCTGAGCAGGATTCGGCACCGCCTGCACGGCTCCCTCAGGATGAACCGCCGGCGACTTCGCCTACGCACAACCTCATGCAGAGTCTGCGGGCCGAACTACAACGGCATCAGGATACCATCACTTCGCTCAAGTCGGAACGTGATGTTTTGAATAAGAAACTGGACCGACAGAAAGACTTGGAGACCAGTGGGTTCAGCTCTGATTATCTCTCCTTCCTTCTCCACATGACAAATGCTTGGCCGAACCAGAACTCAGGGATGCTCAGGAGAAGCTCCAGCGCGAATCAACCAACGGAACATCATTGGCTCAGGGCATTCAACGGCTCGAGAGCCAACTACGTTCGGTCACTTCAAAGACGGAAGAACTTGAAGGTTCGCTTGCCGGCTCTCGTTCCGAAAGGGAAAAGGTGTCAGCGTTATTGAAAGACACTGAATCAGGTACGGCCCTCTTCTTACTGGACGGTGTTCCGCCGCCCCGCACGACACTGATCTTCCGTCTTTAGCGAAGCAAAAGCTCGACGGTCGTCTCAAAGATACACTAAACGCGGCTCTGGATCTCGAGAGCCGATTGTCCATCTCGCAGCGGGGGCTGAAAGAAGCTCAGAACCAAACGTTTCAACATCAACAAACGATTTCGCTCCTGGTATCAGAAAAGAATGCGCTCGCTGCATCTGCAAACCGCTTAGCAGAACTAGAACCCCGTACGCGTCATCGTCCTATCCAAATAACCGTTGCCTCAATATCTTTATTTTGACTAGGCGCCGTGGAGCTGGAGAAAAAGTTGCAAGATGAGGTACAGAAAGCCTCTGGCCTTGAGGTGAACTTGAAGCGCATGGAGGGCGACCTCGTGGAGAGTTCTGCACGTGTTGGTCACCTGCTCGAACAGGAAAAAGTGCTCCAAGATCGATGCAGAGGGCAGGTATGTTGGAGGTCCTCCCTGAACGTATTCATTTGGGGAACTCATGCATTCTAGGAGCGTGAACTGCAACTTACGAACGGTGCCCTGAACGATCTGCAAGCCGAAGCCGATCGTCACCAGAGGAAGGCTCGAGAACTTGAAGAAAGAATTCAGAATGACGACCGGGCAGAAAAGCTTGAGGGCATATTGAAGGATACCCAAGATAGAGCTGATGAACTGGAATTCCAGCTTTCGAAACTCAATCAGGTGAAGATTATTTTTCCACTGCCCGCGTTTCCCTGTAGCTGACGCTACTTTAGGCACATGCATCCTTGAAAGCCGAAAGTGATTCCCTGCGGTCGCAACTTCAGTCTAGAACGGAGTCCACCCGAGGGCTCGAATTGGAGCACGCGAAACTCGAGAAGGCGCACTCCTCTGTCCAGGCGCAGCTCACCTCCGTGACTTCCGAAAAGGAGGCTTTGGAAAAAGCCAAGATGGGGGCCACAACCCGTGAGGACAACACCCAGAAGACCCTCGCTGAACTGCAGGAGAAGCTGACCAAAGCCGCCACCGAACTTACAACCAACTCGAAACAACTCTACAACGTTCAGAATGAGTTGAAGCGCGCCACCCGCCGAGCTGAGGAAGCTGAAAAGATCCAAGGCGACCTTCAAACCGAGGGCACGAACCTTATGCGTTCGCTGAACGAGATGCGTCCCAAGATTGTCGAGCTAACGAATATCCGCGTGGAGATGATCGAAAGGATCGACGAGCTGGAGGGAATCATCAGGAAGAAGGAAGATACCATCTCTCAACTTGAAGCAAGCTTGGACGATGCGAAGGAGCGCGAGTCTCAGTCAGCTAGGTCGAGACAGAGGGAGGAACTGTCGAGGAAGAAGGACGAATCATCCTCTCAGCAAAACCTCCTGCACATGCAGAAAGCGTACGCGGACTTGGAAACCGAGGTCGAGGCGTTGAAGGCGAGCTTGAAGGACAGGGAAGCTGAGAGGGAGAGTTATCATCAACTCGCCCTTCGTCGTCTTGAGGAGGTTGACCGACTCACCTTCTCCGTTCAGGCTCAGACTGAGCTCTTGAGCACGGCCGAGAGGGAGCTGGAGGAAAGGAGGGCGGCGTCCAGCGAGGATCGTGGGTTCGTCGAAGGCATGCAGAACGAAATCGAACTTCTACAAGCCGAGATCACGCAGAAGGACGAGGAAATCGAAAGGTTACGGGACGGCCTTCCACCACCCAGTATCAGGAATTCCTTGGACGGAGAGATGTCGAGCGCGTTGAAACAACAACAGATGCTGGAACTCTCCAACGCCCGCTCCCAAATCCGCGCTCTGGAATCCGCCGTGTTCGAAGGCGACGCTCGAGCGCATTCGCTTCAGAAACAGGTCAGTTCCCTGATGGACCAACTCACCCAGCTCCGTTCGTTGTCCACCGTTCCCACTCGACCTTTCTCGCCTACACCGGGTATGCCCTCCCGGCCTGGCAGCCGAGCTCGCAACGTTTCGGACGAGTTGAGGGCTCAAGTCGTTCGGGTCGGAAGCTCGCAGTCCGTTTCTGGAATGAGCAACCCCCGTTCGTCGCCGTTGCATAAACCACGCAAGTCGACGTTCGAGACACTTTCGCCTGAGACGAAACACAAGCGGCGCGTGTCTTTGGGGATGCTCAAGGCCCGGATCGATAGCGAGCTGGCTACTTCGGTCAAGACCTCCCAACCCCCGTCAAGGGCGTTGACGCCTCTCCCCGAATCGGAGCTGATGAAGACCAACGGCGCCTCGTCGTCTTCGAGCGTGATGGAACCTTCGGAACCGCACCACATACGAGGATTCAAGAGACATCAGTTCTTGGACGAGTCGCATGTGTTCTGGTGCCAGAGCTGTCATGGAGATTTGGTTATCCTGTAATGGACAGTCTTTTCTTTTCCCACTTATTCCAGGCGGTGTCGAGTTCGGACTGCAAGAGGTTCGCTCTGTCAGCATATATCTCTCTATTTTCTGTCTCCTTGTCCTACATTAGGTTAGGTTTCCAGCCAAGGTCATCACCGATATCTTCTACAGTTTTACCGAACTTTCTTGGATAATGTCATACACCGTGTAACGAGCTTTATATGTCCACTTATACCACGTTCCATCGCCAAGGGGAGAGTGGGCGACTGTCCATAGGGCTACTCACCGTATACACACGAATCTAGACGAATATCCAGAAATTTTTTAGGAAGGGAACTGTCGGGACTGCACCGACAGTTGCATCTGGAATCACAAGACGCTCCGCTCGGAAGCTAGCCGACTTCCCGAGGGGACAGGAAGGACCGCAACCCAGCCTACCCACCAACTTAAAGTGCTGACGTCACGTCGACGCCTAATGTTTCGGCGCCGACCCGGCGTCCACTATACGCAAAAAGTTTTAGGTATCGAGGAACAAATCTCGGGTAATGAATGGAAGAATGTACAACAGATGACAACTACTAACGGCATAGTCCGACGTCGGGGGAGATTTAAAGCTGGACAGGGGATCGCCAATCCCCAACGAAACGCGCACGCATGGTTAAGGACAAATGTTCGTGTGGGGTTATTGCGCGAATGAGGTATATGCGTGCGTGTAGAGAGAAAAGGCGAATGAGAGAGTGAATGAACTAGAGGAGGGAGAGATATTAACGGATATGAATGAACAAACGAAGGTCGCGGGGCAGTCTAGGTTGGGGGAACCGCTAACAAGGGGTATGCTAACGTATTGATAAGAGAGAAAGAGAGAGAGGTGGAGGTATTAATAGTGATACATCAGAAGGGTGAAAGGTATATACAGAGGTAGATATGAAGGTTGTCATGTCCTGGTTTTGAGAGTCTGCACTTTCTGGAGTAGATCCTAAAATAGGTCGGCACATTCAGAAAAACAGTCAGCACCCCGCCATAAGGGGAACAAAGGGAAACTACTGAAAAAAACGTACGTCAACCTGCGCCTGATTGAGGGTACCACGTCCCCCCTCCTCCGCCACTCCGCTTTCGATCGAGTCCAGTATGTCGTCCATAATGTCTCGATGGCTGACGCCAAAGAAATTTGTGAGTTTCGCCGCTCGCCTCCGTTTTTGCTCGAACGTGGATATCTCTGGTGGAGGAGTGGTGACGCTGTACTCGGAACACAGTGAGGCTATAGATGAACAGAGTGGGAGCGAGCGCCTTCGCTCGTTACATGAGGTTGCCACAGGGGCAGAAGTGGATGGTATCTCGGGTTCGCTAGAATCGTAGTCGTCATCGTCGGTCTTCCATGTGACTCTGTCGTCATTGTCGTCGTCGGCGTGGAGGATGTCGTGAATAAATTTGAGCGAGACTTTATCATCCTGTAAGGAGAAAGCCAGATGAGCCGCGAGGTTATTATCTTCGTACCATGTCCGAAGACTCACTTTATCAACGATTTCGGTGAGGGAGTTCAGAGACTCGCGGAAGCTGTTATAGATTTCTATCGAACTGCTGTGCTCGCTCCTCGATATCAAAGCTCGAGAGGACTCCGGTGTACTGGGCCGCTTGGATTTCTTCCCCTTGTTCCCGAACCCTTGCATGGTAAAGAATGATAACTGCTCGAGAGGTGTCAATAAAGGAGGTGTCTGAATGTCCACCGATAACATTGGGCTCTGCGGAGTTGGAGAACCCGATTTTCGGGTGTGGTAAAGGGTTTGTGGTGGAGCGACTCCAAACACCTTTCAGAAGCAATATCAGCAAAGCCAATACGAAAATGGGTGTGAAACGCCAACCTTTTCCATCTTGGCGGCCCGACGGACATTCAAGGCTTTCTCTTCCATGTCCAACTCCGACTTCATACGATCTTCTCGGGTAACCAGAGGTTTTGTGTAATCGGTAAGGGAAACGCTTCGCCGCTTCCGCATACGGAACTTCTTCCGCGTATCCTCGGGCCCTATTTCCGGGAACGCGGGGGAAGGCAGAGGAGGTGACAAAGTGAGGTCTGATCCCAGAACAAGCTCAGCAGGAACTCGAGAACCCAAGAATCTATGAAGCTTGACGAGCTTTTCTCGTTTCCGCCTCCGCTCCTCCTCATGGACTTTGGTAGACGCCAAGGTTGAGAGCGATGCTGTATCATCATCGATCATGGATTCTCTGGAGAATGAAGTCTGACGACGATGGTCAGTGACATATTTCTGCGTCTCTGCAGAACTGTCATCGTCGGACAAGTCGATGAAAGAGGTATGAGGGGGAACGGGGGACACGATCAACGACGGAGATCTCTCCTTCCGTGATAACCGCACCCTCGAGTGCTTGTCAGAACGGAAAGATCGTTGGTCATGGTCAAAAACGCTGTCATCCTCATTGGAACCCCATATTGTGGAAATGGTCACCGGGGACAGCGGAGTCGAATGTCGCCTGCCGTTAATATTCAAATATACGGTCTCTTCGGGAGGGGGCCAGACGCCTTTGTCGCTAGGGTGCAACGGATTTGGTACCGAGGCCATGACCCGGTGTCCTTTCCGCAGGTTGGAAGCAAGGTGTGACGAGAAGGTGACCACCGGACTAAGCGAGGCAAGGTCCGGACCCGGAGTTTGACCAAACATCTGCGTGAGCTTACGGGTCTTCTTGGCCAACTCTGCACGTTCAGCGGAGGACAAGGTGGTGGTCGGAGGGTCTTCAACCCTGGGCTTGCCATCAACCGATCTGCGCAAGGAACGGGAGCGGCTGAACACCGGTTTTGGAGTAGTCGGAATAGGGGGCTTCAGCAAGGGAGTCAAAGAGCGTGAAGGAGGGTTGGAAGAACGGGGAGAGTTCCTGCAGGACGTGGGTTTCGCAGTCAGGTCCTCGAGAGACGCAGAGCCTGATGAAGGAGACATAGGAGGCGAGCCGAGGTCGATGAAGGAGCCTTGAACTGGACTTGGGCTGTATGAGGGGGGGAGTTGTAAAGAGCGGACGGAGGAAGCGGAGTGGATCGTGCTGAGAAAAACAAGCGACGGTAACCGCGTGAGGATTGGGCCGTATGCAACCGGAGATTAGCGAGAGAGAAATATACCTCGAGATGGATATCCGTGGTTCTGGGGAAGATGATGGTTCGTAAGACGTCCTAGTCTAGAAGCGAGATTAGCGCCTCTGTGCTCGAAAAACACTCGAACGCGACCGAACGCACCTGGCGAGAATGCGAGGAGGATATCGAGACCGTGTGGCTGTGCAAGAGCAGCGGTCTCGTCGATACCGCACGTGGCCCCGACGCTTTGGAGGATAAAAACTGAACTTGAGAAAAAGAAAGAGTGAAAGGGGGGGAAGAAGAGCTTACCTTTTTGTGGACCTACGTTGTAACCGAGCGCGGTGAAGTACAAGGGCGAAACCGGCCGACCGCCCTTGCGTTCCGTTCGTGAGGACTGGTCACCGCCAAACGATCGTTTCCGGATCGGCCTTCGCGTGAACCGAGACTTCTCCAATGTGTAAGAAGGCGAGGGTCGGTCAGTCCCATCCTCTTCGTCGTCCGAACGTGGATAGAAGTACCGCGGCGGCGACGGCGGAGTGTTCAAGTACGGGTTCGCCGGTCCAAACTCCATCTCGTCCAACGTATCCTCCACCCTTGCAAACATGATCTCCCCGGGCTCTCCAAACTCGCCGACTCCAGAGAAGGTGTCCGTCGGAGAGGACGCCCTTTGGCATTCATAGCTGGCCTTGGGTGTCATCGGCACGCCAGTGACGACGCTCTTCTTCCTCCGAGGGGGCGGTAACGAGATTGTTGGCACCTCTTGCTGCCTCCGGACGGGGTATTGACTGGGTTGCGCGAGGTCCGTAGGTGCTGCCCCCGGCCGCTCGAGGCTCTCGCTGGGCGTCCGCAATCGATCATCGAATTCGAGGAGAGCCTGGAGGTTTGGAGATATAGCCAGGCTGGCGAAGACCGGAAACTCTTCTGTCGCCGTCATGACGCTCATGCTCTACCCAAGACGCGCGGGGGGGGGGGGAAACGTTTCCCTTCGCAATAGTCCGGAAGACTGGAGATAAGTATTGACAAATTACTGTGCTTCGCGAGCAGTTCATCATCCGTCCACTTCTCTGCCGACCGTTCTATCCGTCGCCCCGCTGTCAATTTACTCCGTCATCCTGCACCGCCCCGTTGCAGACCACGCTGAAACAGCAGGTATACATAACTCAGTCTGCCGTCGAATGGGAACCGGCAACCAATCCCTCTCAAGTCACGCGTCATGATTTCAATTCAATTGGTTTCCAGCCAGCGGTATGCCTTGAGTTCTCTGACAGCACATCCGGACCAAGAACTCACAAGAACATCAGATTAGGTACGCGGAACTAACGTCGCATGGGCTTTGGTTGGTGGACACACCTATCCCAAACAGGAAATCCTCTCAAAGCCAAAACCTACGGAGTGGACGAGACGCTGTTTTTCTCGCTGTTACGGACGCTGAAGTAGTTGCATGTCTCATCACACTCCACACATTCGGGCACCTCGCTGGACACTTAACCAAACACCGCCGGTGATTTGTGCGTGAACAGATCCAAACATTCCCTCCCTCCCCATGTAGTCCGGGATACCACCGAGCTTCGGAAATGCAGTACAGTACCCCCACCTGAGAGCGTGCCTGCTTGTTCACTCGATCGAATGAAAATCCCCGAATTTCTACCGTACGAAGTAGCTTTCTCTGGGAACGTTGTCAGCGCATGAAACTTCACTCCGCCCTCTCCACAGAGTGTACGTGAGTGGTACGTATAAACAGAGTTCGTGGCGCGTCGATTGGTCGGCCGGTGGAGGTCCATGAATTCCGCCAAGTTCTCAGCCGATCACTCTTGATGGCTCCCGTCTTAGCTCGATTCAACCGACCATCAACAATCTATCATCCGCTCCTCCCGCGCCCTAGCCCTCCTCTCAGTTCTCTCACTGGCAAAGATCCAATACGATTGCATTGAGGGATGTGTGGATAACCGACATGATTGCAGGGTTAATTATACAATATGGGAAGATAGGGAGAAACGCCAGAAGCGGCTCATAATATGATCAATGTCGTGTCATGAATTACCGGTCGCTACTGCCGGTGGAGGCTGTGGACTATCGTCCACGTTTTCAAACGAAGATGATGAACGCCTCCTGCCGTCGTTATCCAGAGATACGATTGACTTGAGTGCCGCAGAAGCAGACAAGTTCCCAAACTCCGCCCGGTCCGGCGAGGCCTTGGTCACGGACGTTTCCAGTGGTCGAACCGTCGCGGTCCTTGCTGGGAGCGGAGGTGGTAACATTCGCTTGACGTTAGGCGACAGCGCTGGTGTCGGGATCTGCGGATCATCCTGAGATGGATGAGAAGACGGTGACCCGACGTCTCCGCCTTCCAAATGCGACGGCTCCGTTGGCTCGGTGTTCGTGGACGTCGATTGGCCTGACCCCGGATTCTTCCATAATCGGTACACGCTTTGCATCGCTGGCGCCTTCGATTTAGCTTCTACCGGTTCAGGCGTCGGCACCACGTATCCCATACTCTGAACCTCTCCTCTGTGGCTCATGTGAATCCCTGGAATCATCATCATCCTCGGGGCTGACGGTTGCGTATAGATTGGCTGAGGAGCGGGGGCCGGGGCCGTCACGTCCATTTCAGGCTCCCGGTCGCGGAAGGTATCATCCCGATCGGCAGGTGCGTCCTGGTTCGCCGGGTGGCTAACTGGATCAGGGGTGGATGTCGACGGCCCTGGAGATAAATTTCTCGAGACCGACGGCTTCCTAGACCTTCCCTGTGTTCCTGGTGATGGAGAGGCTCGATCCGTAGCGCTCAAAGTTGGAACCTCGTTCGTGCTTGTCGAGTATCCTGCTGTGTAGGTTGTCTTCTGTCGCTCCTCGACGTGCCTCCGAATCTCTGCGTAAGATGAACCCTTAACCTGCCCATCGTCCGTTCCTGGTCCAGGTTCATCCGAACCACCCTTCTTCAAACCGCCCCAGTTGGCACTCCACTTCTTCATCGCTTCCTTGGCAGAATCCTTCAACGCCTCCTTGTCCGCAGCACGAGCCTTCAACGTCGAGAAGAACGAACTGGCTCCAGAACCGCTTGAATTGGTACTCGAGTTCGTCCCCACCCTCCCAAAGAGGGATTGAGGGTGTTTCGGAAACAGCGGGCCCGTCTCGTCTGATTCTGATTGTTGTGGCAGCTCCCTACGACGTGGAAGAGGAGGCGGGGTCTTGGGTAACGAGGAAGGTTCGGGTAGTGTGGTGTTGGGGTCCAGACCCCTGTCCGAGTGGGTCGATACTGATCGGGGACTCGAGGAAATGTAATGGGTGGTCTCTTCAGGCCGTCCCCTACCAAGCACATCATCTACACGAAGGATGGAGGACTCAGGCTCAGGCTCAGGATCCTCATCGCGTGCAGGCGAGAACCACGACCTCCGCCTCGTCGAGCTCGACGGAATGGGGCGAGGCTGTGAGACCGCAGAAGTGGTAGAACGAGGAGGTGATGACGCTTCAAAGCTGTCGTCTTTCTGCGGACCGTCGTCAGGACGTTCTTGATCCTGTTCTTTGTTGTCTTCGATGACAAAGGCGGAAAAATTCGGATCCTGCGTAGGAGGGGGAGGGGAAACAAGAGTGGTGGATAACAATTCGGGGCCGGTCTCGACCTGCACTTGGGGTAGATGCGTGTTTGTATCCGGGGATCCGTCCATAGTAGTATGCTGTCGTTCTCGACGGGCTGCATCGGCCCAGATACCACCCCTATGCAAATAACTCGAACTTCCAAAGAACGAGATGTCATCCATGTTTGGCATGACTACGGATTCCATTATCTGTCATTCAATGAGCACGAACGGATATCCGCAACCAACGGGGAGAAAGAGTGGACGCACGACTTCCTTCAGCCTCGACTCTATCTGACCGAGGATCATATTCCATGTGATCTGACGGTCGCTCACGACAGGTTCGACGTCCAACACCATCTTTGGCATTTGAGTAAACGCGTACCAGATCCGGGAGCTCGGGGGCCGTTTGACCTTTACGAGCAGGTTTCCTTCGAGTTCGCGCAATACGATCGCCAGCACAAGTTTGACAGAATAAGACTTGAACCGAGCTCCAAGGTTGATTGTCACGACGGCCTGAACGGTGATCCTGATTTCGCCCTTGTAGTGGACCCGCACTTCGAGGGAGGCATCTCCTTCCCTGGTCAGCTCCTTCAACATGGGCTTACTGAAGGTAGGGGCTGTGTCCCCGACAGACACTTCGGTGACGACGACGTCCGTGAGGAAGGCTGGACGTTTGACCTTGGACAGCTTCCGCATCAACCGTCCGATGATGTAGTCCTCCAGTATATGCGTCCGATAAAAGCTGAAGAAGATTCGACCGATGAGGGCGTTGAACCAACGCATTGGTATCACATCGGGCTGTTCGTCCAAGGTCTCGACGAGGTGGGACATGTCGGTAGGGTCGAACACGGGCGCGAGGGGTGATAGTGGCGGTTGATTCGGAGGGTTATCGGATGCATGGATCATACTGAGATACCAATCCTCCATTTCGATGATATTCGAGACGAAGATGAACCAGGGCGTGGACGGGGTGATGACCTCCCTCTTCTCCTCGACCTTCTCTGCTTTCTCCGATGGTGCCTTCCTCTCTCCATCTTCGCTGGAACCAGATCCGAAACTAGTCTTCCTCGAAAGCTTCGGAGTCCCCTGACTACTGGATCCCGGTTTCGGTTTGAGGCAGATAGCGTTCCGTTTAGCGAAGAGTTCCCCATCGAGCAACCCCTCGGGGTAAACCACCACCTCGTGTCCTCCCAACTCGATCGCAACCTCGACCTCCGTCATCCCCTCGTCCTCGTACAGATACAGCACCTTGCCCTTGAGAGCGACGTACCACATATCCTTGGGCCGGGATCGTTTTGGATCTTTGGACCTGGAATCCAAGAACGATCGCATGAGGGTGACATAGGACCCATCCGAAGTTGACTCCTCGAACGACCTCCGAACGGTCAACCACCCCTTCCGAACCTTGGGCAGTTCGCGTAGGTCCGGAGAGAACGGCAAGTCGGTGGATTTTAGTGAAGGCGAGGTAAGGGTGGCGGTTGGATCCTTCTCTTCGGTTGCCTCTGTCACTTGAGGTATCGGGTCATTGGGGTCCGAGACAGGCACCGAGGTGTAGACGGTGTAGAAGATGGCGCAAGCGAGGACCAACGGAATGAAGGTGAGGCCACCGATAACGTAGGCGTATACCAGGGCTTTGAACGACATGGTGACTCTGCGACTCGTGCTTCAGCGTTGTGGTGGTTGCACACACGCCTGTAGGTGGTGGGGTGGCTGTGGCGGAAGGAATGACGTGTAGCTGATTCAAGGGTGGCGAGCCGATCAAAGGGGAAAACTCATCTGGAAACGTCCAACAAAACGCGGATTTCAATTATCGGGCAGGATATAGTCGGATAGGTAGTAAAGTATCGAGAGAGAGAGAGAAGGTTACAGTGATACAAAACGCCGCACGAAATCCTCGACAGCAGGTTCCCGTATATGCAGTTATCATCTAGAGCAGTTTGTTGTGGAGTGGAATGTGAAATGATGATGTTACAAATGCGAAATCAAGGATGGATACAGGAGAAAGACGAAAGCGGTTAACAAGGAGGGAGTGGATAAGGTAGTAAGATACGGAGGCGAAGAAGGGGGAAACTAGACTAGGACGCAAGCAGAGGTATGGGGAGGAGGGCACAGGGCCCAAGAAGAAAAAAAAAGTGGAACAGGTAAGGTACGGATCCTGTCCTGTCATCGCTCCCGGAGCAATGGGACTCCATCAAGATACGTCGACTGTTCCAAGAAAGTCGATCAAAGCGGTTTCGGCGGCGCACGAAAGCGCGTCTCCCTGACCGCCTTGGAGACGGGCTGATGAAGCAGCGAGTTCGGTGGTAACGGGTCCTCTTCCGGTGGCGTAAAACAAATCTTTGGGATCGGGCGCACCGGTTTAGGGGCGTAGAGCGGGAGTGACTGAGGTCTGGAGGTGACCGCCGAGTCTGAGAAAGGGGAGATAAACTGGGGTGACGTCTTGGCGAAAGAACAGTCTCGTCTGCTCTCCGCCCTGGTCGGTGTTTGGTGATGGAGGGAGTAAGAATCAACCAGGGATCCCAGTTGCGTTTGGTGATAATCAGTTGGGAGTTTGCCTTGTGCCACATTGGCAATTGATTCGGAATAGGACGCGGGAACGGCCATCTGGCCATTGGTTGATTGGAAGATATCAAAGGCCGGAAGCGTCAACAGCAAGCCGTAGTCTCCTAAACCAGGGACGCCGTAGTCGACCCCACGAATCAATGGTTGAGGCGGCAACTGCGACACGGCTGAAACTGGTGTTGTGACCGCTGAATCGTCCGAACACGGTGATCCTGATTGGGCGCCGGGAGCAAACCAGGAGGTCTGTAACCCGAGCGGACATGTTTCCCAATACGTTGGGTAGCTGGACTGCGGTTCGAGCCAGGTCGTGTGGGTAGTGGTGTTCGAACCTGACCAGTACGGTTGGTTTGTTGTGGTAGCGAAGAGCGTGGTTGGATGTGACTGGCGGGAATGCCCAGCAGGAGTAGGTTTTGAAGGTGGATAGGGAGCGAACCTACGAGTGGAAGAGGGCATAGTGGGGGCAGCAAGGGAGAAAGTTGGACGCGGCCCAAGACCAGGGGGAGCTTTATATGTTCCAAGGTGTTTATAGCAGATCGGGGGATCAGCAGACACATTAGCGATGGCACGTTCTCGAACGGTCACTGCGGAGCCGTGACTGGGCTGAACGTTATTTGTATCCAGCGCCTGATAATGAAAAGAAAGGAGCGAAAACAGTGCTCAGTCCCGGTCGCATCCATGCTGCGAATTCGAAAAGAAAGGATCACGTACCGTTGCCTCGTGCTTCCTCCGTCGCCACAGATTAGTCATGGCTCGCTTCTTTGGTCGATTGTTAATACACCCGCGCCTCCCAGTAGCGCGGTCGCCCGAGGCAGCTGTGCGACTGGAGGCAGGGGGAGGATTAGGGGGAAAAAGGGGACCGAGTGCGGCACGGTCCCGTCACTACTCACTTACACTGACAGAATATGCTGTGTGTGGCATCCCCGAACGTCGCCAACTAGGCACAAGGAATGGATAATAACCATTTCCTCGTCACCTTGGCAGATGCGAGACGATCCAAGGTCTGAAACGAGTCTAGCCGAAGAACAAAACGGCAAGCCAGCTTCATGGCGCGCGGCTGGTGCAACCGTTACCGTAGGTAGGCTCCTAATTAACTCATGGATGCCCGCGCTCCATTCCAGGGGTCCAAACTCTCGATGCATTTGGGCCCCCTGTCGACATCCGACGTATCGACGTCGTCCCCATTCACAATCACTCAAATAAAGGGCCTGAAGAGAAACCCCAGCTCTCTCGGGGATAGACGAAATTATTTCAACAAGTTTATGTGTGCATCAGCTTCTGAGTTGATCTTCAAATTCACATTCAAGACATTGAAGTGAAAAAAGCGCCAAAATGCAGCGAGGAACCCTCCCATCGCTTCCCGAGACATCATCACTCGGGCTAGAGGGCCAGTCAGGGTGATGGTGGCCCGCAGAACAAGGGTCGCTGGGAAGCAGGGTCCGACTCCTGGGCCGGTGGAAGAACGGGGCCTCCGCATCCTGCCACACTGACAAACCTCACAGCCATTCCAAAGACCCTGCGATCTTCCGTCACGGCATGCGGCGTGGGCTCATTCAATTCCCTCGCGGCGGTGAACAAGGTTCCAGCGACGAGCCCGCTTGGCTTCTCATGCGGACGGGAATTCATTGGATCCTGCCGGAAACACTGAAAGGAACTGGATCCGGACAAAGGCACAACCAGCTACCGTCACTGGATAAAACCTTTCGACAGCGCATGAGGTCAGCATTGAGAGGTCTGTCGGGAAACGAGTCCAGCAAAACACCCGAGGGTGAGCGGTTTTCAACAAACGATGGATGGGGTCAACCGAGTAATCGTTGATCTCAAGAAACAAATGTAACAGAGAAAACGCGAGGAAACAAAACTCCACAATGCCAACAAGAGTGAATTCTCCTGGATCTCACAACGGATGGGATAATAAACTACAACGAGGCACCTAAAACGGGCTGCAAATGAACACTTCTTCCACGCTCATATCGATCAGGGCATACCCGCACCATGCGCCTACTCTGCGGTTACGGCAACGGGCGACGGGTCGTTGGACGAACCCGATCTCTGTCCAATAACCCTTGGCCCAAGTCCTGGGTGACGTACTCCAAGTGCCGCCCCCAGCATCCTCCTTCCAGGATCTCCAATCCTTGGCGGGTTGCCAACACTTTCAGGATTCCCGATCGCCGGGCCCCCAATGGCGAGGATGGCCGGATCAGAGGGGGGACCGTCATCGACGTTCGGGGAACCCAGCGTGGACGAGATGAGTGAATTCAGTGTAGGATGAGAGGGTAAGCTGGGGAGGGTTGGGGAGGGTTCTCGGTCTCTGGGAGAGATGTTGGCAACGGACTGGAGAGTCGGCGGATGTTCAGGAATGGATGCAGTACCGTTCAGTCCCGGAAGGACACCGTTTCGGAAAGAATTGGTGGTGCTCATGGTGGAAGCGGAGCGGCCGTGTGAGATGGATCCCCTCGAGTTGTGCGCTCTGGATGCAGAGCTCATATGACGAGAATTAACGGTATGAATGACGGTCTGCGCGTCAGGTCCGTCATATGGCCGGATTACGGTCGGTGCTTCTGGGGCTTGTTTGGAGAGAATGGCTGGAGGAAAAGCGAGTGCATGAAGATAAGCGCGTTTTGCTATGTTTTTTAGGACCCCAAAGGCGATAAGTCAGGTCAGGGCCGCGCCAATTGAGAAAGACGGAGGACTCACCGACTGTGGCGTCTTGGAAGACAATCAAGAGGCTCGTATCATCGATCCACTTGATCTTAAACCCTCCGCCGACGTTTTCCCACTCTGAGAAAGCGGTCTGAATATCCCTCGTCTTCAGCTCCTTCGGGAAGCCGGTAAGAGAGAGAATGCGTGTGACGCAAGCGGAGAGTTGGGCGAGTGAGGAGGCCATGACAAAAGGATCCGGGAGGAGCTTTAGGGACAGGGGGGAAAGAAATGATCGAGGCTTGGTTTGGAAGATTGGAGGATGAGTGGAACACAGGTGTAGTGACCCGTGGCGGTTAAGTGGAAAGTGAGAATTAAGATAGGGACGGTATGAGGTGGCGAAGCGAAATAGTTGGCGAGAGGAAACAGAACAGAGAGTCGGGATTTGCCGGGCGGTTCATGGCCTCAGTTGGAATTGGCCGCGGGTTGCATCCACAAAAGAAACTCGGTGGATTTTGCGCACAATGATTGGCGAGCAGCTAGAAGCTCAGAACCGTTGACAAGAGGTCCAGGGCTCTCCCTCTTTCTGCGCAAGTGGGATTGTTACAATCCTGATGGACTCAGTTCGATCAGTTTGGTGGGGGAACCTGGCGCGGGCCCAATTCAGAATTCAGCGCGTGGGTTACGCCTAGTTTTTCTCAATGGTAGTAAGTAGCACCGCCGGGCGTCGATGGGTCAGTTACAGAGATTATGAATGTGCTCATTGTTTTGTGACCCCAGAGAGCACATTGATTGTTCGGACTGGCGCCACACGCGCCGCTGTCAGGGCTCGCTGACCCTGGCGTCATCGAGGCTATTCAAGAGGTCCACTTATAGCATTTTGTGTACAAGACGGTCGTTGGGGGCGAACCTCACCTCCCCTGGCGTTCTGGAGTGTATTAAGGAATCGCCGGCAACCGATCTGGGTGTTCCATGGCTTCGAGAACGGAAAGTGTCGCGTGAACAGGATCAGCGCCCACGGGGGATCGGGGTTTGGACTCAAGTATGCGAAACGTTGGTCACTGAATGTCTTATCGGGGTTTCAGGTAACCCTATGATTATTGCAGAGCTTGTATGATGCGGAATCGGCCTACAACGTTGGGAATATGTCCGTCCGTCTCTGCTTGTCGACCGGCATACGTGCCCTGATATTCTGCAGACTATTCAAGTCGACGTTCGCAAGGCAGAACGTCGGTTCCTCAGGAGAAACGTCATTGCACTGCGCCAGAATCGTTCCCCACGGATCCACGATCTGTCATACATGGGCATCAGCGAAGACGAAGCAAGAAAGTGGAGCAATGACTATGCCATTAACAGCTTCCCTGAAAGGCGTGGATGATAGTAGCAGAACCAACATACCATGGCGTGTCCCCAGCTTGTTCGGGTTTGAGTGTGCTGTCCAACGGCCGCAGCACCAATCACGTAGGTCTGTGTTTCAATCGCGCGGCTTCGAAGGAGAATCTCCCAGTGAGCTGCTCCAGTCCTGACTGTGAAGGCGCTAGGGTACGCCAACATATCTGCACCCCGTGTCCTCAAATTCTGTGCGACTTCCGGAAACCTAATATCGTAGCAAGTCAGGAGACCAACTGTGCAACGAACGCGCGCAGGTGCGACAACGGCGGTTAGCTTATTGCTCCGTTACAGTTATAACGGCAACGCTAAGAACTGGGGTTGACTCACGTTTTCCGGCGGGTGTTTCAACAGGATCGTGGAGCTTATCTCCTGGAATCGTCGTGTCAGATTCCATGAGCCTTGTTCCTCCGGGGATATCAACGTCCTAGTCGGCCACACGCGGATACCACAATCAGATGTGCTGCGCGAGTCGGGTTGCGGCGTAACGTACGAAGAGATGGATTTTGTGGTAATTGGACACGATGGCCCCAGATGAATCAATCAAGAGATGCGAATTAAACCCACGTTTTGGGTCTGAGCTCTTTAAAACAGAGGACACAGATAGAAGGGTGAGCGTAACCGGACACGGATATGATTGTGACTGGTATGATTCGAGGGAGGGCACGTACCGTCTCGTGAACGCCAACGCTGACCCAAACCCCTGTCTCTTTCGCTTTCGCTCTCACGCCCTGAACGAATTCGTTCTGAGCGAGCGGCTTGGTCAAAGACGTTACTTCGTCCGCCTTTGTGATAAAGTCGGATGCCTCGGGCAGAAATATCACCCTCGCTCCGGCCTTCGCAGCATCCGTGATGATCATAGAGACAGCCTCTAGGTTCTTACCGAACACAGCCTTTGCGCAAAACTGGCCTGCAGTAGTTACAGCCTGGGCGAATAGACAAAAATCTTGGGGTGCTCACCTGCCGCGATGAGGACCATTTTGGACAGTGAGTTGCCACGTGCTCTGCCGGGGCCACTTTCGCTCAAGCCGACGGAAGCTTAATTTCCACCCTCACGGACACGCGCTCTGGGCTATCGAACACCGGAATTACATGTACCACCAGACTCCGGACATGGACAGCGACTTCGTGCGCGCATGGACGCTCATCCACGAGCTCAGCGACCAATTGGCTCATAATCAGAAAATGATATCTACACTGGCTTCGCAAGCGGGACTGTTACAGGTCAGGGCATTCAGCAAACCGAAAGGCCACTTTACGGGCTGTGTATCTGATATACCATTTTCCTATCCGTAGGCCGAGGCTGGGCAGTTTGCGGCTTCGAGTTTCAATCTACACCGATTCAACACGGATATTTCCAAAGGTATGTGTCGTATTCTACATACGACTATCCACGTCGTGCGATCCGCAGTATTTTTACGCGTTTGTAACAGAAAGATTCGAATCGGAGTGGGAACGAGCCAATGCAGCAACGGTCATAGAGAATCACGCCCTCGTTCAGGAAAACCGGCAGTTGAGTCTGTTACTGAAGGAGTACGAACGTGCCATGGACAATATTATGAACAAGTTCCGGAGCTACACTGTGGGTGTGATCGCTCGAGTCGTCGTTTCTCTTCTGTTCCGACCCAGGTCATTTCGTTGCAGGTTGCTGCCCAACAACACGAATCCAACATCGTTCGTCACTATGCGACCCTGCTTGCCCAGGAATCCCAACCTACCGAGACGGAGTTTGGGGATCCCGCTGCCACCACGATGCCCCTCTTCCACTTATCGCACAACCTTCGCGCACTCATCCGTACGATGGCTGGAAGGGCAGAGCCCGACTCTCCGAGACAAGAGGAGGCTAGCAAGGAGGAAGCCAAGGCTGACGGCAGTCCACCTGAAGATTCCCAAGACACCGAATCCGATGAAGCCCTGTTGGCCTTGATCGAGGACCACGATTGGACGGTCGACCGAGAAACTGAGATCCAGCGCTTGGAAGTGGAGAACGAACAGCTCCGCAAGATGCTCGGAATAGACGAGGCTTCGGCCCGAGAGCACGGATTGCTTGCGGACGAGGAACGCGAACGAGATAGATACCTTTCATCTGGGTCCTCGTCATCGCTTTCGACGAGATCGGCATCCACCTCGACCTCGTTCTCTTCTTCGTCCTTCCGTACACAATCCACCTCAACGTCGCTCTCTGCGTCCACGTCAACCACCTCTCTACTAAGCACACCATCTACATCCCCGGGATCTTCTATGATTCCAAGAAGCCCACGGCCACCTCCATCCGGACTGATGCTCAACAACCCACCAGCGCTCAATCTCGCTCCACCCCCAACACTTAATCTCCTTCGGAATCCGGAAAACCAGCCCGGGGGACCCCAACAACAGCACCACCACCAACAACAGCAGCAGCACCAACAGCAACAGCAACAACAACAAGGAAGTCTGGGGCGTGGAGGCGCAGGGGCCGCTCCACCGAGGGTGGCCGGGGTGTTCGGTCAGAGGCTCGCTGGAAGGGGAGGTGCTCCCCCAGCGCCTTGGTTTAGTGGTGGAGGTGGGAGCATCATTCATTCCGTCATGACTGGGACTAACGCATCTGGTATAGGATTAGGACCGTCCATCCCATTGGATAACGGTCGATAACTCTTATTTTCAATACCCATCCATACCTTTGCCTCTGGGAGAACCTCGGACCGATTTTCAGGGACTGTCTGTCTACGTTTCTTCACTATCTGTGTTGCTATGATAATCCCTATGCAGTTCACTGCCTCCGACTGGAATAGACCCTACGTCGACTGACGTTCATGTCCAGGGTCCAGATGTCGAGCTTCACCCTAACCTTCTCAAGGCAAGCTTCCATATGTTTCGAGTCAAAACTATCTACAGAGCACAACAAATGAAAAAGGCCGAAGAGGCTTTCGGATCGAAGGTCAAACCAATATCAGCGGCCGGTCCGGAGTCTTCCCCTAGTACAACCCTATCCGGACTCGCCGCTGAAGGGGGCTTGACACGTCTAGGAAGGTAATAAAAAAGGCGCAATGAACAAGAATGTACAAAAGAAGCGGGAGACAATGCGTCTATGGAGGCGATTGTGGTGATCGAGACAAGAACGGTGGCTGAATGAGTATGCGTGCGTGTTAGCCCACACAATAACACAGGGAGGATGAAGGATGTGTGGGGGGGGGGGGGGGGGCGGGGGGGTAGGGAGG
>Ga0307515_10003146_pt1 | contig 34919 bp, 17 predicted proteins | sample 17_EM_MG_FD_194513 | JGI IMG/M metagenome (GOLD analysis project Ga0307515, IMG submission 194513) | Populus trichocarpa ectomycorrhiza microbial communities from riparian zone in the Pacific Northwest, United States - 17_EM | ecosystem: Host-associated > Plants > Roots > Unclassified | place...
TTTTCTAAACCCTGTTTTATTCTTTATATGGAAAATTGTTTATGCTTCTGTTTGGATTTTTGTTTTCCTGTTCAGCTTCCTTTTTTCATTCTATTGCTTCGAATTTCTCTTGAAAATTTATATGCGCAAATCTGATGTGGAATAAGAAAAAGAAATGAAGCTCGTCAATGGGTGTTTGGGAGTGTAGTAGCGGTTGCTTTCCAAAGTGTTTTTCACTTGAAAGTACATCAAAACAATAATTTTTTTTATTTTTTAAGAATTATTTTTGACATCAATATATCAAAATGATCTAAAAACACTAAAAAATATTAATTTAAAGCAAAAAATAAATAAATAATTTTTTTCAAAAACGCTTTTGAAACGTAAAAACAAACAAAATAATTGTCGCTTTCTAGTTTGATTTGCATGCATGCCTTTTGTTGGTTTGTTTCAACCAGGAGCCATCTTTTGTCCTTTTTCTTGTGGCATCGAACTTAAGATTTTATTCCTGTAAGCTGGAATTAATTACTGACGTGCTAAGGTTTCTGGAACTTTTAACCCATTGTAGGGACCTCAACCCCTTGCACAATGTCATTGACCAAAGAGACTACAAGGAAAAGTACTTTAAGAGATTAATTCCTTTAGGCCTCAAGTATTGCAAGGTAACTTCAATGCCTCTTGTGGAACATTACACACAATGGTATTTGTTATTTGTTTCTTGATCCAGTCTAAAATTAATGGTATGGTGACTGAACACAGATTTCATGCAGCTTTTTCCTTGGGGAGGAAAGCTCACAAGCGAGTCCTTGAAGTTTTTCTCACCGATCGTGATATGGACCAAGTTTCCTCCAAGTCAGGATAGTTATGATGCTTTATATTCTGCTTTCACAGAGTACTACAAGGTTGCTTAACGGCTTTAGCTTCTGCTTTAAATTACATTTAAGCTAATATGCTAATGATGAGATATAAATTATAAACTGGAAACGGGATGGGAATCCACATGGATTTAGCAGTTCATGTGTCAAATAAAATGTAGAATTCCAATTTTAGCTGCTCAATTATCATTCTCCTCTTCTCTTTTAGGCATGGCTTGAACTGATTGACCAAGCACCAGAGGAGATAGATGCATCTCATATTACATTCAATCGTGAAGCGCAACATAAGTATCTAACGTGGAGAGAAGAAAAGGTGATTATTTAATGTCTTTTTCCCCTTTTGATCTCATCTTCATGTGGCCCATCATATCTGCCAGTCTCTTCTCATTGGCTGTAGGACTTAAAAAAGCTTAGATGCTTGGAAGTAATCATGGCATGTCTTCAGTTCTCTACTCTTCTTCATTTGAAAATGTTTCAAGTAAGATCTGTGACTGTAATTTGAGTGCCAAACAGCTGGGCAGTGATAAGCTTTTTTAAGCCCATGCATTTTAGCTTTATAGATTAGAAATGGTCATTTGAATACTAAAAAATAAAAGGGTCGTAATTGAGCCAAATTGCCATCTCTAGGTTAACTGTATAAGAAATTTGGTTCCTTGAAGTAAAAGAAAGACAGAAAAATGCTTGTTTTCTATATTATTTTAATTAAGTTCGCAATTCATTTGGAATAAAATGAATAAAAAAAAGAAACAGATGCTTTCTGCCACAAAACGTTGTTCGAGCATCTAACATCTTGAAGAGGGATTTTAGCTTCAAGGCAGGATGAATTCCAATTGGTTACCCAGTTTTAGGAAAGAAAACGCCTGGAAAGAATCAACTTTGTACCTAGACTTGTTAGCATTAAGGCCCTATCCAAACCCATGCTCTTTCTCGGACTCTCAGAACTGACTAGGCATACTGGTACCTTCAGATAGATATATCATTTATGTAGTACTGTAATTCCATAATTACAGTATTTAAGCAGATAGATTCTTGGCACCGTTTCAAACTTCTCTCTTTTCTGGTCCAACATGTTTGGCTAATGCAAATTCTGGAAGCAGGATCCTGGCCATGGAATTCTTAAAAGGTTGATTGGAGAAAGGCTTGCAAAGGTATAATCACTCTCAACAAATCTTTCTTATGCATTGTTTGCCACCAAGTACTGATGCAATTCTCACTTCACATCTATTCCGTAGGACTTGGTTAGAAACTTCCTCTTCAATGGACTTGATGAACTAGGCAGTAAAGGATTTTTGGATTACTTTCCAGAATATCGCCGCGAGGATGGGTCTATAAACGAGAAGCGCAGCATCATTGGAAAGTCTTTTGAAAATCGTCCCTGGGATGCAAGAGGAGAATTCATCGGTGGTAATGGTGTTATACCGTCTTAACAATTATCCTTCTCTGGTTTTCTCATCCCGTGTCTTTATGATTCACCAGTTCTCTAAATTTTGGAAATTTTGTTTCCTGAGAAGAATAGAAACCTCCCCTGTTATCATGTTTTGTACTCAAGATACTGTATTTGTGTATCTACGAAGTTTGCTGTTTTGTCAGAAATTTTGCATGATGTCTGTAATCTTCCTAAGAAAAATAGAAACATCGCTTGATATCATCATATTTTGTACTCAAGGTGCTGTGTTTGTGTATTTGATCATTTCTAACAGCAAAAATGTGTTGCTACTTGTCCTCTAGTCATCCGCGAGACTATGCCGGCATGTTCAGGTGTCTCACTTTGAGCCATAAACAAGGGCCACCACTTTTTGAAAACTGATTGCACGTAGACAAGACAAGGTCAGATTTTTTTACTCCAAGGGACTATAATGTTTGTTAAAAAGCAAAATAAAAGATAAAAAATTGGGCCGGATCATTAATTTAAATACATTCAATAAACTTAAATATTTTAATAATATGATTATAACAAAAAAAACCCAACAATAATCAAATAAATAAAATAAACAATGACTAATAAAAAAATGAATGTTTATTAATATTATAAAAAGATATCTTTTAAATATTCTCAAAAAATATCAACAATATTATTTGATAACAAAACAAAAATTAAATGAAAACGAGACAAATTTACAAAGAAAAAAAAATTTAAAGCTTAATTACCAGCAAATCAAATGTTGAATGATAAATTGAAAAAAAATCAATTTTAAAAAAGAACAAAAAAACCTAACTCTAATTAGCATGCTAGACTCGCAGTTTGCTTGTGAGGTCAGGATAACCCTGCATAAAAGAAGCTGAATAAAACAGTGGAGGTTAACTCTCAAAGCAAACTAAATAATGAAAAGCCAAACTAAAAAGAAAAAAAATCAAAAAACCTGAGTTGACTCGGGTTAACTTGACTAACTTGTGATCCAGGATATAAGATCAAGATAGATACATGGAAAAAATAAAAAAAATCAAAAAAGTTAAAGACCCAATAACTTAATGTCGAAAGATAAAATTAAAAAAAATCTAGAAAAAAAAAACTGAAATCAATTCGGGCTAATTTTCAAAACTCGTAATTTGATTCACGAGACCGATTACCCCATAAAAGGTAAACCTAAAAAAATCAAGAAGCAAAATTCTCAATTATCCAAAATTAAAAAACAAAATAAATAGCAATTAAAAGAATGGAGATCAAATCTGGTATAAAAAACAATGAAATGAAACAATGAGGGATAAAATTGAAAAATAAAAAAAATTAAGAAAATAAAAAAATAAAAAAATAGCAATCAAATAATGTTGACCAAATTTAGTGTAAAAATTAAATGAAATCAAATAATATGGGACAAAATTGAAAATAAAAAAATTAAGAAAAAGATCAAGATTAAAAAAATAAAAAATAACAATCAAAAGAATAAGGATCAAATGTGATAGATGAAAAAATCGAATGACGATAAAATTAAAAATAAAATCCAATATTATAAATTATTTAAAATAAAATAAACAGTAATCAAAAGAACATTAATTTAATCTAAAGAAAAATAATTTGAAGGGCTACTTTAAAAAATTAGAGGACATGAGAATCGAGACGAAGAAAAAAAAGAAAGAGGAAAGAAAAAGCCATCAACGCCAAATTAGAGGTTTGTCCCAACACGTGTCGCCCATGAATAGAGGGTCTCCAAAAAGATTCAAATGTCACCCTGGAAGTCGGTATTTAGCAATCGAGCAACGCCACACGCTCAACCACAAGTGAGTGATCATAACCCACGTGTTATTGCGTGTAATGCATGTGTCAATTATTTTTTTAATAATATTTATATGTATTAAAACATCAATTTGTCTCTCAATCTATTTAATTATATAAAAAACCTCATGGAAGCAAGTTTCATAACTTTTGTTTTTGTTTTTAAAAGTAATTTAGTAATTTTATTGTTTTAAAAAAAATGAAAAGACTGAAGAATTTTTGGGCTCTAGTTTAAAAATATTTACTTTTAAATATAATTAAATTATTTTAATGTATTAAAAAATTAAAAATATCAATTTAACCCCGATTAATTTTGATAGTGTCAAACAAGCTTAGTGAAAAAACCATTTTTCCCCGTTCATTGATTTTTTCCATGGAGAACAAAAACATTACATTTTAGTAATCCGTAGTATAATTAGTCTTGATCAACAGTAAAACATTAGTGCATCTTATTTGTTTTTAATTTAATAATAACAGTTCTTGCATAAAGGGTTTTTTCACTGCCATTAAATGTTCAGATTCTCATGCGATCGTTATGGTACATTGACTAATTGAGGCCGAAAGTCATTGGATTTCCATGAAAATAAACATCTTAGGAACATTTGCAAGAAATTTTAAACATTGATGGTTAACTTTTCCGAGCTCAAATTATACTTTTTGAGCGTTGCCTGACAATAAAAAAAAAGAGTTGCAATCTAACCAATTTTTGGGTGGTTGCTAGCAGAGTCACTGAAAAAGTCTCAAGCAATCTGGAGGTAGATAGCGTCCACACCTAATACCTCTAGCATTGAAGAATTATAACTTGCAGGCATAGTGTTTTAAACTGCGGGGGTGATTTGCCATTTTTTGGATATTCACATAATGCAGTAAGGTGTCTCTTCTAAAACAAAAGACCACCAAAAAAAATTCAATCTTGATTTTGTAATAATAATTGCTTTTTAAAATGTTTTTTTTCTTGGAAAAGAAAATATTTTTTAAAAAAATATTTTTCTTTTTCTAAATACCGACTCTCCAGCCTTCTAGACACTGTTTCACATATATTGGAAGCTAGCATTCGGCCCTTATTTACAGGCCATGAAAGATTACTAGTCAGTAGTCACCCCATTAGTCATTAAACTGACTAAGATCTAATAGCCTGCAGATTCGTGCAAAGATCCCACGCAGATTTGGAGATGAAGTGACAAATGCAAAATTCTCGGTAACATATCTGTTAGAAAGGTCATCAAACAATGTAAAATAAATACACAAAACAGGTAAACTAAACTGGAAAAGAAGGTGCTACAGAACAACCTCTCTATATCAGCAGGAGAAAAAACAAAACCAAGTCAAATGCATTATCCTTCATGAATAAGTACCTGCAAAACTGTTAGAAGCATTGCTTGCATATGTAACACTCTGCCTTGCCATCCTCCTGACAGGCCAAGGTTATAGTCATGGGAATTCATTTCAACTTGCAGTTGGCAATCATGCATTTACTTGTCCCCGCCTCCAAACATGCCCGTCATGTCTTTTGCCGAACCCATTTGTTTCATTAAGTTTTGCAAGCCACCCATGCCACCAAGCTGCTTCAGCATCTGTGGAGGGAGGACTTTGTTCATGTGCTGTGCATTCATATTTCTAGACAGGGAACTCATCTCACCCTTCTCTGGAATCTTAAGCCCCTTCATTTCGCTCCAGACCTTAGCAAGTCACTTGTGTACTCTTCCCACATTTCCATCACATCTCTAATTGGACGGCCAGCACCCCGTGCTATCCTCATCATTCGTGATTCATTCATGAGCTTTGGATTCAAGCTATCCAACTCTGCAACACATCAGCAACAAATAGTGATCAGCCAAAGTACCCAATATATATTCATTCAAGAAAATGTGTTATGCATATCCAAGATGTAAAGCAATGAGCTAAATGTGAAATGTGAATATATCAAATAGCACTTACTCACCGTCATTGGTCATTGAATCCTTCATGGTCATGTATCGCTTAATCTTCACCTGGCTTTCCTTTTCATGACCTTTTGGCATTAATTCAGCACTAAATCCAGGAAGCATTGAAAATACCTAAAAAAGGTGACCTGAACACTATTAAACTGAAAGTCACAACTCAATAGGGAAGGAGAAGAATGGTAAAGGGAGAATATATATAAAAAAATTCAGCCAAGATGTAAAGACTAATATCATACTCTCAAAATTTTATTACCAAGGACAGGGCAACAGTTTACTACCTTTCCCACTTTTTTTAATTAAACAGGTCACCAAATAAAGAATTCACGAAACTGAAAAATGTTAATTAGGAAGTATTGTAAGCTATCTTTGTCTACCATACTTTCCCACTTGTCTTCTCCTTGTCTACCATACTTTCCCACTTGTCTTCTCCTTGTCTACCGTACTTTTTCATTATCTTCTTCTCACTCTCGTATGCATCATTGTCCTCTTTGCAATTTCTCTCATTTTTCATCTCTTTCACTTGTTGAGGTATTCTTGTTAAACAAGATGTTAAAATAATCTGGGAACAAATTAATTGGACCTGTATCTAAACTAGGCAAACTAATAAGAATCACTATTGTCGCTGAATCTGGTTTCTTGTGTTAGATTCTCGTATCTAGCTGGGGTACAACTTCTATACTCTTGAAAGCCATATGTAACAGTACCAGCAGGTGTCAATGTGCATGAACCAATAAAACGCCTCGTACTTTTGTTATGTATCAAATGCCAACAGCTTCAGTTTCTAATTCAAATGAAAGGAAAAAAAGGTTTTGCTCTACTAATAAGCTGACTACAAAGTCTTGCATAATAATTATCAACTATCTGCATGCTGAAGCATGAAAAAGCTAAAAAAGGAAGACAGAAAAACTGGGGTGAGGAATTAACAACAAATCACAAAAACTCTCCTAAGATGATTTTCTCTAAGTAAGTGCGGTGGCCAAAAGTTATTCAACTGTCCATACACTAGCACACTTACTATCACAGTCACAAGGGAGTTCCGATATAAAAAGAAATTCCCTATACTCTCTTACGAAGATCCAACAAAACAGGATAGTTAGTAGAGAACCTGGCCAATGGGACCCATTTTTAGTAGATTCTGGAATTGCTATTACATAATCCTTAAGGTAAAGCTCCCATCTGACAGCTTTTGCAGAAGCTCGGGCTGTTGATCCATAGGAACAACCTCCTGAATTTTGTCCATGAATTCAGACCAGTCACCCATACCTAGCTGGAAGATCATAACAATGCAAACACTATGAGAATCAAAAACATCCACATAAATTTCAGAGGTCAGAACAACATCAAAACAAAGGCGAGAATACCTAGAAGGCGACAAACAAAAGGTTTAACATCAAAGACTTCAAACTCATCCATATGCTCTCCGGTACCAATAAAAAATGACAGGATTTTTCGTCGCTGCAACACTGTACATGGAATGTAAACCACAAATCAATATAAATGCTTAAAAAAAAGGAAGTTTTGGTACAGTAGAGCAACCTCTAGAATACTAACGCACTAAGCGTGCCACCGCCCTTTGCATGACCATCCATTTTGGTAACAATCACAGCTCCAACAGCAACAATTTGCTTAAAAGCTTGAGCTTGATCAAATGCAACTTGACCGACACTGCTATCCGTAACAAATATAACAAGTTCGGGTTTCTGGAAGACACAAAACGAAAAAGAATCAGATTTTACTGCAATAACAATCAACGATTAATAATAAAAACAACGAAGCATGCAAAACCAATAATAAAAGAATAACATACCGTTGCTTCAGAAACTTGACGGATTTCTTCAAAAAGTGCAGCTTCCTGTTTATGCTGTCCACTCGTACCAACAATTATAAGATCACAATTTTCCTTCTTAAATCTTTCCACACCAATTTTCACAGGATCTGATTCCATATAACTGTATCAACAACAACAAGTAAATAATTGATTGATGGAAAACCCATTATTTATTCTCCTCCGCTTAAAATCACTACCTTCCATAGAATGGGATTTTAGCTTTAGTTGCATTCTGCTTTAACTGATCAAACGCACCAGCTCTAAACGTATCAGCGCAAACCAGCACAGGTTTCCACCCAACGATTTGATTGATATTAGCATGTCGCGAACAAGTTTGAATTGAACATCAGATTGAAGAAGAGCGCGAGTGATCTCGTTTAAGCAATCGTTTAATGCTTTTTCGTCGATGATTGTTGCATTGCTCATTTGCTGGATTGCTCGGGATATGTTTCCTCCTAACTGTGCCAACACCATTTTTGCTTTCTTTTTCGAGTTCCAAGGATTCAATTTGATTTTTGATCGGGAGAGAGAGGGATTAACTTTTCGTCGATGATTGTTGCATTGCTCATTGTTGAGTATGTTTGGTTAGGTTGCTTTTGAGATAATTTTTTTTTGTGTTGAAATGGTTGTAAATGATTTTTTTTTATTTTTTAAAAATTATTTTTAATATTATTATATTAAAACAATTCAAAACATATAAATTATATTAAATTTTAATAAAAATAAATTTTAATAAAAAAAATAATTTTTTTAAAAAGGCTATTTACAACGTGTTTCCAAATGGTTTTTGAGCATGTTTGGTAGTGTGATAACAATTGCTTTTCAAATAACTTTTCATATTAAAATATATATTAATAATATTTTTTTATTTTTTAAAAATTATTTTTATATTAACAAATCAAAATGATGCAATATAAATTATATTAAATTTTAAAAAATAATTAAATTTTTTTTTGGCAACAGTCTGCGTTCCAAACGGTTTCATAAGTGATCTTGGGATTAGGATTTGTGTTTGATGAATTTTAGAGAACGAAAGGGTGTGAAAAGAGTTTCTATTTTATTAAAAGACAAATTTGTACAACAGTATAGCTATTACCTATATACCGTGTACACCACAGTGTTTTTCTATTTTTCTACTTATTACTTATAATTAAAAGTGAGCGGGGGTGAAAATTGTGGAGCTGTACTATTTATCACTCGTGTTTTCTCGTGGATTCATTGTTTATTTTTTTTATTATAAATTTAAGATAAATATATATATAAATAATAATATATAATTATACTGTTTCCACTCTCACGTGTTTACCATAAATGATATTATTCACTTATTTTAGGTTTATACATTAAAAAAAATATTAAACTTAGTTGAGTTTACTTTAAATAAACTAAAACATGTGAGGTAAATTTTATGTAAACGCATTGTTCATCCCTCTCATATTTTATTGTGGACAACACTGATCATTATTTTTTAAAAAGGTTTTGATATAAATTTAAAGGGAAAATATGTGAAATGAATATTGTGCAGCCGTACTGTTCCGCCTCTCATGTTTTACTGTGAATAATATTGTTTACTTTTTTTTTAGATTTGCTATAAATTTAAAAGGAAAAAATATTAAATTCAATCGAGTTCATGGTCGAGGTTCATCCTATAAATTTTACCATGGACAACATTGTTCACTTTATTTTTATTTTGGAAAAAATATTTTTTTTTGTTTCTATTTTTAAAAATTAATCTTAATATTATTTTTATTTATATTTAAATTAATATCTTTTCTCTCTTTTATGTTATATATAAAGCCTATTTGAAATAATAATTATTTTTTGATTATGTATTTAATTTTTTAGGAGGTTTTTCTGATTAATCTATATTTTTTTAATCTTTTGTATAGATAAACTTTATTTTTTAAAATAAAAAAAAATTTCAAAAATTATTTTTAATATATGCAGCCTTGCATATTATTATTTTTTCTTTTATTTTATTCAATCAATTTAGTGTGTGTCTATTTTTATTATCATTTGATTGAATAAAAAAATTATTTTAATTAACAAATTTAGCAAACACAATCGTGTAAATTTCACGTATTGCAAAATTAAATATCTTAATCTACACATGTCTCTTGATTTTTCCCGTTTTTATTTTTAATCGTCATTTATGGTTTTTTTTTCACTTTTTAACACGCATAGTTTTTAATTTATTTAATTATATGTGTGTATATTTTTTTTTTTCACTTAGAAATTTTTTAAATGCAAAAAAATATTGAAAAGGTCTATATATAATTTTTTTGTTAAGAAAAAAAAAAATTAACCCCTGATGAAACACGGGTCAAATATTTAGTGGATATTATTATTTGGTGTGTGGGTTTTTTTTATCTCCTTTTCTTTTCTTGTTTTATTATTTGAATATGGTTAAGTTTCAATTTTTTATTTAAATATTTTTTTATAGTTAAATACATGAATATATAGGAATCGATGGATCCATAAATGATAACAACTGAGGGCAAAAATGTGGAGACATAATTTATTTTGTATAATTCCTTTTATAAAAATGAAAAGAAAATATAAAAGACAAGATTGAAAAAAAAAATTATGATAAAAAAAAAATATTACTCTAGATTTATGAGAGGTTGTATATTATGCAGCTATAGGAAAAAAGCTAAAGGAAAAAGCCACGTGGGGGAGAATACTTTAACCATGTACAGTGTAACCCCTCTCGCATTTCACATTAGACTCGCACGTTGATTTTTTTTTTAATTTTGATTGTAATCTTTTTTATTTAGATGATAAAAAGGTCAATTGTTTCAGATTCGTAAACTGATGAAAAAATTAAAAGAAGGAGATCAAGTTGAGAAAATCATAAAAACTAGGTTGCAATTTTGGGATTGGAGCAAAAAGTATTTTTAAAATGATTAACTTTCAGTGACTGATATTTAAAAAATCCAATATTATCTAAAACTTTATTATTATTTTTTTCAATTATATGTTTGAGATAGAAGAAAAGGAGCGGAATTCAATGAAAAAGAGAGAAAATCCAAGTTAACACCACTTACCATCATGAAAAATTTCGATTTTAATGTCAACAATTTCAATTTGATAAAAAGAGTTTCTCTTAGGTGTTATTTGTTTTTCTTACTAAGATAATATATTTAAGCCTAAAAGTTTTTCTATTTATTTTGAAGTTGATTTTGTGTTATTGGACCTTTTTTTTTGTTATTCAAGGTCATTAATGGGTTTAGTAAGGTGTATAAGGTGTTTTTATAGGCATTTTTTAAATTTAATAAAAAAAATTAATGTTTTTTAATAAAACATGATTTAATTCTTGACTAGTTAACGAATAAGATTTCAAAAAAATTCTGATATCAGGAGGTATTATTTTTTTGTGTAGCACTGTTTATTTTTTTTAGTTTCATTCAATCATTTTCGCATTTTCCCATGCGTGTCTTTTTATTTTCATTTTCTTAAATAAAACATTGATTCCAGTAAATAAGGTTATTCAATACATTTAAATTTATGACCTATGTTTCGATATCATACAACTGCATCTATATTTATTTCTCAACTTTTCAATTTAGTATTTGGTTAAATATAATATAGTTTTTAATTGGTTTTCATGTAAAATGGTAACATTTGTTTTATAATAAGTGTAACCTTGCATAATATTTTTCTAATGATTTTATTCAATCGCTTTTATGTATTTATCTATTTCTATTATCGTATGACTGGCTAAAAAATTGATTTTAATAAAAAAATTATCAAACACGGACGGGTACATAACTTGTGTTGCGATATTAAGTATCTTAACTCATATTTATCTCTCTATTTTTCAGTTTAATATTTAATTATCATTAACAAGTATTTTCTTGTATTTATTGGCATAAATAATTTTTAATTTATCGAATTAAATGAATGAATAAGCTTTATGATTTACATTTATAATTTGTTTATATAAAACAACATTAAGAAAACCTATATATTTTATTTTTTATATTAAAAAATATTTATCCAACAAGTCGTATGTTTAGTTTCTTATAATTTGTGTGGTTATACCATCACGACTACATTTAATATTAAGTAAGGTGTTTGTGATTATAACTTGGTTTAATTGGATTGAATGATCATGAATATGATCATTTCGTAGGACTATGCTTGACATTATTAATTATTGCAATCAAGGTTGTTAAAATTATAAGTTTATTAGTAAAATCATATGATTTTATAAGTTGATTTGTATTTAGTATGCAAAATTGGATTAAAAACTCAAAAATTAGTAATATCGAACTCAATTCCAATAAACTCGGCAAAATAATGCAAACTCACAAATTTGCATCGATTTTAAGAGTTTTGAAGGAGTATAAATACTACTTCAATTAACTTTTCTTTCACCCAAATCCAACAAAAAAAAAACTTATCATTCTCTCCTCTCTCTCGAACCACCCGACATCAATCTCTCTCTCCCTCTTTTTGTCGTGTCTAGGATATAAAAAAAAAAGTAGTAAAAGAAAAGTTTATAGGTTATTGTTGGTAACTTGGTGTGCAATTTTTTTTGTCTGTATTTTTTTTTAATTGTGTTAATTATTTAACTGCTGGTGTACTTTCTAGATGTTCTTATAAATGCCAACTTTTATGCAGATCTTCTCAAAATTGGAGCATTCTATATGTTGAATCATCCATCAACTGGTATTGGTTTGTATTTTGTTGTTGTGGTAGCTTACCTACTAATATATTTATGATATAAACTGACATTAAAACAGTTGTCAAGTTGTTCTTATGTTTTAGCCTATTTTCTCACGAAAGTCTCTAAAACTATGATTTAATTTTTAAATAAATGAATTATATACAAATATTATGTTATACTCCATTTTGTCATTCACTGTTATTAAAGTTAAAATGATTGTATCACGTGCACGGTACACACATAGTGTATTTATTTTTTTAATGGAAATAATGTCCTTTAAATTAGGAAACCAATATATTTTGTGTAAGTGAAAGTGGTTAAATAATTTTTTTTGATGTTGATAAAATGGGTTCTTTAATTTTAGTCAACCCTGTCATTTTTATTTTACTTTATAAGGGGTATTTGACACTTTGATTCCACTTCAAGCTATTTGCATGCTTATAATTGTTGCAACAATTGAGAGGAAATTCAATGGGGGCAATGCAATTGATGGTGTTCAGTATTTACGAATTATGTGACCCGTGCTCTGTCGCGGGCTAGGTGTTTTTATTTCCTATAAAAAAATTATATGTATAGGTTTTTTAACGCATTTTTGTAGTTTAAAAAAAATTTAAATTCTAATAATTTTTTCTGAACATATATGTAATCAAATAAATCAGAACTATGTGTGCGAATAAATAAATAAAAAGTCATCAACGATGCCTGAAAATAAAACTTGAAAAATCAATAGACATGTATTTATCAAGATATTTAATATTGAAAGACGAGACATTTACTCAACTGTGTTTGCTAAATTTGTTTATTAAAGTAATTTTTTATTGAAGAAAATGATAACAAAAATAGAGACACATATTAAATTGATTGGAAAAAAATCAAACGATGTGTTGCCTGTTGAGATAGATGACACATCTTCTGATTTGCCCAATTTCCAGCCACTGTGGTAGATAAAAAATTGGGACTTAAGTTTTTTTTACCAAAAAACCCAAAGGTAAAAAACACCTAATATAAACTTTCATAATCAAATGAAACCATTTAACATAAATATCATTTGTTTTGGTGGTCTAAATCGGTGTTAACAATACTTTTCACTCTCTGTCGCCGGAATCTAGTGACCTCTCTCTCTCTTCTCTCAGCCAAGAACTAAAAAATAACAAAAAATAAACTTTTGTACCAAAATTAAATTGAAAAAATATTAAGGTACTGAAATTATATAATTTGCATGATTTTTAAAGTCAAGGGACCAAAATGCTTCTTTTGTGAAATTTATGGCACGCCACCCATGTTTGATGTTTTTTTCATTTTGATCATTTTTTTTTCAACCCCATGATTTCATAACAATCAAAATCAATTATTCTTTAATTAGAACTAAATCAGCAAAAACAAGTTCGAGTACCATGTTGAAAAAATAAAAAATTTTGCACAACCTATTCATAACAATGTGCAAGAGGATGAACAATAAAGCCTTGCATAATAAAAAACACTCGCCTTTTAGACTTATGCTTAACATTTTGTTTGTAAAGAATGTCATATCATTAGCTTTCTATAGAAGAGGAAAGTGTTCTGTCTTTTCAATATTAAAATGAAAATGACGTGAGTTATAACCATTTGCAAAATGTCATATCATAAAATGCTTTTGTAGATTGGTTGAAGAATTGATATTGGTGTAAACAAGATCTTTATTTCTTGTTTGTTGTTTTTGTTTGTTGTTGTAGGGGGTGTTCACAGTTTGGTTCAGTCTAGTATGAGCAAAAAAATCTAATCAAGTCAGGAAATGATATTTCCCGAGAATATGACTCGGACGAAACCAAAACCTGGTTTAGATCAAATTGGTTCGGTTCGGTCAAGTTTGTTTTTTTGGCATTAAAAATTAGGAGACCGAAAAGTGCCATAAGTTTTGTTATTCTTAATCCCTAATCTTAAAATCAAACCATAAAATCTCTTGTTTAGGCTTGGAAACATATGAAAAAAAAAATTGTCCCAACATTCCTACTAAACCACAACAATATTCATCAGTACTTTCAAATTACATATAAAAAATAGAAAATCAAGCAAAAAATTTATATGGTATCCAAGTCAAAAAATCAAGTCCAAAGAAAATCAAGCAAAAAAAAGGAGATCAAGTCTAGACTTTTAAAGGACCTTTCTGTATTCAAGTAGTATTGAATGATGAAATTGAATATTAATAAAACTTTAACAAAAAAATCCAAGGGTAAAAATGACAAATCAAAAAAATAAATACCAAATTGGAGAAAACAATGTATGATAAATTGTAATTTAATGACTGAATTGAGAAAATAAAAAAACTTTTCTAAAAGAGTGAACGATGACAAAGAGCAATAATAAACACAAGGACTGAAATTGAAAAATAAAAAGAAAAAAAAGGAAAAACATGTACTTTAACAAGCAAGAGAAAAGTAGAAAAAAAAAAGAAGAAACGATCACTAGCGACAAACTGTTGGTTTATCACTAACACGCTCCACACTAGGAGGAAGAGCACGTGACGCCGCTTCTAGTGACACGACAGAAGGTCATTTTCGGACAAATAGTGGCGTCACACGAGTCGTCGAAAGAGTGCGGACGCCACCAACGGGTGAAAAACACTCGCCAACATCTTTTTTTGAATTTAATATTAAAAATAAATGTTAAATTACTAAAATACCTCATATAACCTTGGAAATAACAAATAAATCAATGTGAAAAATACCAAAACTCCTCTACATGCAAAGAAGCTATTTTGTATTTTTTAAAGGCAAAGAAGTTTTTTACTTATTTTAAAATTTATGCAAAGTCAAAAAAACTTTTGGTTAGCAAGTTTAAATTTTGTTGACCTTAGGAGTAGAAAAATATTTTTACCTTATAAAATAATCTAAAAAGACAATAATATCTATGTTTAATTTTTTAATGACCAATGGGTCAACATAAAAGATCAAAATACCACTATATCCTAGCATTCTAACCTTTCCATTGAGGGGCGCAAAGATAAATTTACTTAGTAATTCATAGTAAATTATGTTTATTGCTACAATGAATTCATCTAGTATTTTAGAAATTTGTTAAATAAAATAGTAAAGTTAATGTATTTAGTTTTATGAGAATTGAATTGTTATAGCTAAGGTACTGGAGCGTCTGTATTATAGTTTTTGTTTTGTTCTCACTTTTTATCACGGATTCTTTATATTTTTAATAAAAAAATATTTTCTATAATATTAAATATCAAGTTTAATAGTAACATTGATTCAATATCTACAAAATTAAATTTCTACATGTTTTTTTCAACCTTTCGTCATCCACGGACTGGAGGGCAAGAAAAACTCGGCAAGGGCATTTTCCTTCACTCAGCTCGACCCCCATTTTGCATTTTATTTTTTCAACCCTTGAAATTGAAAGCAGCGGACACCACTCCTGGGAACTCGTCTCACGCTTACCGTCCGATTAATCGCCAGGTGGGCTCATGCCATTGGCTCCAAAATACACAAAACTAAGAGAGATTTTTTTTTTTTTAACTATAAACACGTTTTTTCTCCAAAATAAATAACAGCTCCAAAACCGAAATCAATTATTATTATTTTTTATTTCTGCTCTCCCCCCTCTCAAAAAAAAAAAAAAACACAAGAAACAAATCTTTAACTTTCTCTCTCTAGAAAAAAAAACGAACACATTGTGGGTGTCTCTCTCTCCTTTTTCTCACGGACACCAATCGACGATCAATCCCAAAATCGATTCGTCGTCTTCCTTTCAATCGGGAACCGTTCTTAACCTCACCCTCCGCGTATCTTAGCAACAGCCGCCGCCCATACTAAAAAATCCATACCCGTTAACATTTAAACCGAAACATCCTTAACGACACCGTTTTTTTTTTTTTCAAACTCATTGGTCGCCGGCGATTTGAAAGGTGCTCCGATATTATACTGCGCACCCTCTCCTGTTTTTTTTTAAGAGTATCTTGACCTAATTAGCTAGATAAATCAGTTTGGTTCTTCATTTACTGAGGTTAGCTTCTTGTTTAATAACAGGCTGCAATTTTCGGCACGATTTTCTCTTTTCGATGCTTACTAACGTGAATTCAACGTTTCCGATTTCGAATTTAGGGTTTCTTGATCGTTTTAGGGTTTCTAAATTGAAGGTTTAAGTGTGTAGTCATTTGATTTTGCGGCTTCACTCATGGATCTATAGTTTGCTTTGTTTGACTTGTTTTCATCTTTTGTTTTGTTTGTTAGTGGGTTTAGTGATTATTTCGCTTCGGTTTCTGATTGTATTGAGCCTGCTCTGATAATTCTTTCATTTCTAGTATCATCTGAACTCTTAGGAACTTGTTTCTGATTGTCTTTAGTCTTTTTCCATTGGTTTTGGTTTAAGTAAGTGTTTTTTTTCCGATTTTAGTTATAGTTTTTGAATACCATCAGTTGCCAGTTTAAATTGTGATCAGAATCTTCTTCAGTCCTAGTTAGTGAATGTATTGTGGAATGAACGAGGTTTTGTTATCAAGATTTGATTACTCAGATATCTGCTATCTGAAAAGAACCCGATAATCTTCACTTCATAAAGAAATTTCTTCTTTTACAATTTTGGGTTTTGTTTTTTACTAGTTAATACAGTGAAGAGTATGGGGTTAAAAGTTAAACTCTTCTTTTTGAAGACAATTTTTTTTTTCTCATAGTGTGTTTTTTGCTAACACCTTTGTGAAGCGCAATTTTAGTTTTTATTATTTGTATGTTGATTTTAATTAATTATTGGTTTCTATTGTTTCCAGGCCTTGAGGGAGACTGTAAGAGACAACAGAAAAGTTACCCGCAGCATTGTATTCACAGCAAGCATTTCAGATAGGGAAAGGCGGGAAATAATTACCTTTGAAATTCCATGTGAGAGGATGGCTTTTTGCAGGAACTATACAACTGAAGCAGTTTCACAGAGTGTCCTAGAAGGAAAAGTGCAAGGTCAGGGTACAGGTAGAATGTTAGGCAATGAGGATGTAGATGTGAATTCTAGTGAAAGAGAACTGGATATGAACATGGATGCGCAATATGAAAGCGAACCAGATGCTGCAGGTAAGTTGCAGAGTGATGTGGCTGCTGACAATTGTGCTGGTGTGAGTAATTCAGAGTTGCAACCTTCTGGAAGGAGAAATGTGGCTGGAAAATGGGGTTCCAGTTTTTGGAAGGACTGTCAACCCATGGCTACTCCTGGGGCATCCGATTCCAGGCAGGATTCCAAGTCAGAGGATAGAAATGCAGAAGGGTCAGAAGATAATGTATCAAATGGAAGGGATGGTAGATTAGAATCGGAAGATGAAGAGGGACAAAAAGAAGTAGGTAGGGGTGGGAAAGGCCATTCTGATGTCCCTGCAGATGAGATGTTGTCTGATGAATACTATGAGCAGGACGGGGAGGATCAAAGTGACTTGATGCGTTATAGGGGGTTTAGCAAACCCGTTGATTTGAGCTCTAGGTTGCAATCAAAGCCTGTACCAATCAAGAATAATGTGTCCAGGAGGAGGTCTAGAGGTTTACACAATAGTGAAGGTTATGATGATGACAATAATGATGGTGATGGTGATAATGAGGAAGAAGACGAAGATGGTAATTTCTTTGTTATTGTTGCATTTTCTGTTAGGTTTCAATACCATTTTCACTAAAACAAGTTATGAGATGCTTGGATATTATTTAGTAGTTGGTAATTTCTTTTACTGTTTAACATTGGAGCTGAAATTTTTGTGATATTGCTAGCAGAAGATGATCCTGATGATGCAGATTTTGACCCTGATTATGGCGCCTTGAGTGGTCACATGGGGGGCAAGGTTATTGTCGTTGCACTTTCATAGTTGTTATTTGAAGTATGGTTCATTGCCTTTGTATTTTGTACAGCACGTGGGTTTATCACTAGCCTTGTCAGGGCAATTTTCATGATGTTTTATTTCAATCTGCTGTTCTTAAGTCCAATTTATTGTTCTTTGATTCGTATTATCCTTACAATCTTCTGTTAGTTTATTGCCTTATTTTTATAATGTGGCACACTTACATTTTTGTGCATGCTGCAAGGCATGACTAGAAGAGCCTGTGGATTCAGATAATAAAGTTCATACCAATATTGCACACCTATTCCTTTTACCCTGATGAAGTGCTTTTTCACCAAAACCAGGATAAAGATGGGGAGAGTGAAGATTCAGATGAAGAAGTTAACAGTGATGATTGGGTTATCTCAGATGATGAAGATGATGATGATTCGTATTACACAAAAAAACCTAAGGGTAGGCAACAGGGTAAAGGTGGATGTAATACAAAATCTGCCAGAGAGCACACATCATTACGTGCTTCCGGTCGACAAAAGAGAGGGAAAACATCATTTGAAGAGGATGAGTATTCGGCAGAGGATTCTGACAGCGACAAAGATTTCAAGAACATGACTCAAAGAGGTGAGCATCTCCGCAAATCTAATGCTCGGTCCACTATGTCAACAAACATTGGTGGAAGAAACAATGAGGTTCGCACTTCAAGTAGGTCAGTTCGTAAGGTATCGTATGTTGAAAGTGATGAAAGCGAAGAGATTGGTGAAGGGAAAAAGAAGAATGCCCTAAAGGTGCAGTTTATCATACTATAATTTACGACGTTACAATGCTTCGTTTTTTTTTTACGTGGATGAAAAAATCTTATGATATAGTTGTTTTGGTTAGAAATATCATCTTATAGATTAGGGCTTGCATATATGAGTTTTTCTGCTTGTTTTGATCCATATATATACATATGTATATATGTTGTAAGTTTGCTTCTTATATTTCTTTTCATCAAGTTCTTAATTGAAGTTGCATGAGTTCTTGCAAGTTTTCCAGGAACTCCCTAGAAAGTGAAAGTAATTTTTTTTTAACTCAAAAAAACTTTGTTTTTACACGTGTGTTTGTTTGTTATTAGGCCTCTCTTTTTCCTGCCCTAGCCAGCAAGCTGGGTTTGCCGTGTCTGTGTGATTTTTAAGCTGGACAAACTCTTAAAATAATGTATGCTCTCTAGGGGACATTTGCACTGGGAAATACTTGTAGAATCCATGTGTTTCTATGTTTAGCAAAATATTTTATTTTTAATTGTTTTGGCCAAAATCCTATCAATGAGGTTAAATTGGTCCTAGTGTTATAGTTTGAGGATTCTAGGGCCCTGCTTAGCATTGCGGTCCAACCATGCTTTTGAAAAAAAAATGATTTTTTTTTAGCTTGAAATTATTTCTATTGATGCTTTTAGATTGTTTTGATGCCAAAAGTGAATTTTAAAAAATAAAAATAACATTATTTTGATGCATTCTAAGCGAAAAACATTTTGAAAATCAACCTCTACCACACCCAAATAGGCCCTAGATAGGCCTGTCAAAAATTATTTTTTTGGGAAAGGTGAATGATGACCGGGAATCATTTGAACCAGAACTCCTGATCTTCTAGCTCTAGTTTTATATGTACTTGTTTCTACTTCGGATATTTCTTTATGTTATTTTTATTGTTTTGGCAATTGTGGTTGCACTTTGGATTTGAATATTAAAAATTTCACAGGCTTCAGTGCTTTAATGGATTCTCTCATTACGTCACCAAGTTTTGGTATGCTATTGTTATTCTTTCTTTTGTTTGCCTTCTCCAAAATAGGATGAAGTTGAAGAAGAAGATGGTGACTCCATTGAAAGGGTACTGTGGCATCAGCCAAGGGGCACGGCTGAAGATGCAATGAGGAACAATAGATCAACGGAGCCTGTTCTGTTAAGCTACCTGTTTGATTCTGTGCCTGATTGGAAAGAAATGGAGTTCTTGATAAAGTGGAAAGGCCAGTCACATATGCACTGCCAATGGAAATCATTTTCTGACTTACAAAATGTATAATTGCTATTATTTCTGTTTCTTATGCATGCAATTTAAGCTCTAATAATCAAATGCATTTTTTGGTTTAAGTTTAATTTATTCTGCTTTGAAAATTTTCCTCCCCCCCCCCCTGGATCTGTTGTTTACATTGTCTGCTGTTGTGTCACCAGCTAAGTGGTTTTAAGAAGGTACTGAACTACACTAAAAAAGTGATGGAAGATGTGAGGTACAGGAGATCATTTACACGTGAGGAGGTAAACCTTTTGCTTTACAAGTTAAAAGGGTTTTGAAGTTTTCTTTTCTTAATAATATCAGAGAGGAGAAAGAGAGATGCTGGGATGTGCATGTTTTGATATGATATGAAAACACTCAATAATAATTTACATCTGTTGCCTGATCTGAATGTGAGATACCTGTAATTACGAGAAATGCACAGATTTATTTTTTTTCTATAACAATGAAATAGCTTCTGTGGCTCAGTAATTTCACATGCTGTTCTAGATCATTATTTATAAGGATCCAGACTGAATAGGTTATACGGTTGGCATTTAGTTGCCTTGTTTCCTGAAAATCAGGTGATCATTTTGTCAAGATGGCTTAGCAAGTCCAACACTGGTGTGATGATATTTGAGGGGCACTTATAACTGGAAGAAATATTTGATCCTTTTTTAACTTTTCTTACATTATGAATAAGCTGGTTAGTTCTTACAGGATGAAAAAAATACTGAATTCTAACCAAAATATACTGAATGGTAATTTATGTGCCTTTGTATTTTGTCTTTCATACATTTAAATTCAGAAAGAATTTACCCTTTACTTTAATTTTTGGATCTAAGTTTTTCGAATTGGTTTGCCGTTGCTGATGGTGCATTTTCTGTTTCTTAACTAGAAATTCTTGAATTTTTAATTTTGGGAAAACAGTATTTGCATTTTAATTCATGGAACTGTTCCTTCCATATTTTTATCAGAATTATTTTTCTGGTTTTACACATTTTACTTCAATACAAAAGAAACCTGCATGGCAAATTGGTTTTTTGGGATGGTTTAGTTTATCCTCAAATGTTTGGTTTTTATCTATCAGATTGAGGTCAATGACGTGAGCAAGGAAATGGATTTGGATCTAATCAAGCAAAATAGTCAGGTTTGTCTTGCAGCATTGTTTTATAAGTCTTTGACCAGTTCTTTTTTTTTTTTTTCCTCTTACACTATTCCACAAATCTTCTTGTCACTCTCCAATTCTTGCTAGTTGCTCATATGTTTTTGTAGGTGGAGAGAATTATTGCTGATCGAATTACTAAAGATAGCTCTGGTAATGTCGTGCCGGAGTATATTGTCAAGTGGCGAGGACTATCTTATGCTGAAGCAACCTGGTATTCTAAACTATACCAGTCTTGTGATTTTTTGGTGGTACTTCTGAAATTCTTTTGTACCTTTTGTTATTGATAATCACATCCTAGACGTGGTCTTATCTCCTGGCTTATGGGATTCAACAACATACATGTGAAATTAGCCTAGCCTCTAGATATCCACTGATGAAGTAGTGATGCATGCATAGGTGTTTGTGAGAGTTGCTCTGCTACTTAATAGTCAATGATGTGTGGTGCAGGGAAAAGGATGTAGATATTGCTTTTGCACAAGATGCTATTGACGAGTACAAGGTCTGGCACAAATAATTTGTGTTTTTGGTCAACATTTTTCTTAGAAAATTATGGCTTTGCATTTTGCAATTGACATGAATGAAGTAGCACTCATTTGTAGCTACCATTTCTTTTGCAGGCACGTGAGGCTGCAATTGCTGTACAGGGGAAAATGGTGGATCTACAGCGCAAGAAAGGAAAAGGTCTGTGACTTGGTGTGGCCAGTGTTTTTTGGGACTGTGTGTCAGTTGAAAAGTTGGATAATTACGACCTGCAAAATGAGTGGCATTGTAATTTAAAAAGATCAAGTTCTGCTCTGAAAACTGAGGATTGTTTTCGCTTTGCTGCTTTATGTTACTGCCCTACTAGCAAATTGTAGGCAGTTGTTTTTGTTCTAATAGTCAAATATCCTTTTGTTTTCTTTCAATTTCTAATTCCAATTTTTGCTAGCATAACTCTTCATTCAAATAAAAAAAAACTTATGCGGGCAATTCTCTGTAAAAGAAAAAAACTAGCTATAGTCTTTACCGCGCCAGAAATTCTCTGCATGATGTTTAGTGTGATATGGTGCAAATAAATTTAAATGCATGTGTGTTTTTTTTTTCTTTTCTCTTAGCAAGTTTAAGGAAACTTGATGAACAGCCTGAATGGTTGAGAGGAGGAAAGCTTCGTGATTACCAGCTTGAGGGTTTGAATTTTCTAGTTAACAGGTATGATTATCTTTTGCTTGAAGGGAAAATTGTTGACTAACTTGAAACCTAATGTCATTGGTACATTTCCTAATTAGTCACTTGCATTCTTAGTTGGAGAAATGATACAAATGTCATTTTAGCTGATGAGATGGGTCTCGGAAAAACAGTTCAGTCAGTTTCCATGCTTGGTTTTTTGCAGGTAAAACCCTTTCTTTTCCTGAACAACCCAAGGAATTTGTTTAATTATTTTTTTATTCCTGCATTTTTTTTTCTAATTGTTTTATTCTTGGGATCCCTTCTAATTGCATTAAATAATTTTTTTTAAATATTTTTAGACCATGTTAACTGATCATGTTACGAAACTTTCAAATTTTCTCACTCTGCAGAATGCTCAGCAGATCTCCGGGCCATTTCTTGTTGTTGTACCCTTATCAACTTTGTCGAACTGGGCTAAAGAATTTAGAAAGTGGCTTCCTGATATGAATGTTATTGTATATGTTGGTACTCGTGCTAGTCGAGAGGTTTGTCATTTTTTCATGTCTTTGAGATTAATCTATTTATTTAATTCCTTCTTGATACCGGCATCTGGTCTTTAATTGTTTTGTGCAATTCAAATTAGATTCTCGGATCTTAAAATCATAATATTTGTCTAAGTTATAGTTATATTACTATCGATCATGTGAGATGCTGTCAATTATAACTGCAGGAAGGTGCAAAGATTGCACAAAGTACTGGTTTTATTGTTGTCAGTGCTGGTAAATTAAAAACTAGAAGAATTTGACCAAAGAGTTCTAGAAGTCATCAAAGTCTTAAAACCTGAAAGTTAGTTTAATTTCTTGGCTTCTTTTCGATGTCAAGCAGCAGGTCCTTTTAGGGTCAATTCTCTAGGGAATACTAGAAGAGATTGGAATATTTATCACTTTGATCTAGATTATCTATGCTTTTTTCTTAGATGAATGTCTTGTTCTCCAGCTCTGTACTGTACTTTTTTTTCTCTAGATACTTTCTTCTTTAAAAAAAATTGCTACTTATCAAGCAGTCCATACTCCATGTTATTAAAGCTCAGGCATCCAAAAAATCTTGATATGGGGAATGAGTGGGAAAGCTCAAAAGCCCTGATTTAGTTGGTGACAGCTGTGTATGCATGCCAGTAGCCTTTTTCTTATCCTTAAGAAGCTTTGGAGGCAGGCCTTACCTCAGTGCAAGACAGAAAAGAGGGGGGGGGTTATTGAAGTTGTCTGTGAATAAAAGCGCTGTAATTAATGATGGCTGCTGTGCTTCATGATCTGGTTAATCAAACATTTTCTTTCATGACCTAGAAAAATCATGCATTATGGTGGCATTCTCCAGTACCCATTGTAGATTAGTTTTGGTTGTCTGTGAAACTCTTACTGTGATGAGATAGGGAGTTGGGATTCCTCTCCCTTGTTGCCTTCTGAGACAAGGTTTTTTGGCTACACTGGCATGGTTAAAAATCTAACCTGTTGTCTTAAAATAAGCCGAGTCTTTAAACAAATGGGATGGTAGGGAAAAAGGCCCAGATAGAAAAGGATTTTGGTTTTCACCCTGTCAATATTTGTAATGTTCTTTTAACTCATGTTGCAAGGTGTTACTTTCAATTGGAGGTTATCGTTTTTTTTTTGTTTCATTATAGCTTTTTTGTTGTGTTTATTCATGTTTGAGCCTTGGTTTCAGGTTTGTCAGCAATACGAATTTTACAATGATAAGAGAGTTGGCCAGCCTATAAAATTCAGTGCTCTGTTGACCACATATGAAGTTGTTCTGAAGGACAAGGCTGTTCTGTCCAAGATTAAGTGGAATTATTTAATGGTTGATGAAGCTCATAGGTTAAAGAACAGTGAAGCGCAGTTGTACACAACTCTTTTGGTAATGGCATTTTACAATTAATTTTGGTGCCAGTATTTTGTATGTATGCTGTGATTGGTTGATTTAGTTGTTATTTGGATAATTCATTCTCTTTTTCCTGCAGGAATTTAGCACCAAGAACAAATTGCTAATTACTGGCACTCCATTGCAGAACAGTGTGGAAGAGCTATGGTTTTTATTCATTTCCTCTAACTCACTGTTATTGTTCTTGCATTCAAACTTCAGGAATTATCCTGTGCCAAATTTGCCCCCCAGATATGATAACTATGAAGGCCTATAAAGTTTAGGAAACTGTTTATAGCATAGACTGTGTTTTTTAAATACAGTCCTTATCTTACCAACTCTTCAGATAAGAGCTGCTGGTGCAATCACATGTTCTGTTCGCTTGTTTTGGTATTTTCTTTCATTTAACTATTTGTTTTGGCACATTATTAAACATGTGTGAAATAAGCACCCTTTGTCTGGGGAAAACTGCTGATACTAGTTATGATATTTTTATGTTGGTCAAATCTATTTTTTGCACATATTTTGAAAATGGAATTCATTAGGAGGTCATTGGCATGTTGGTTCTGCTGATTGTTTATGATGGCTTGCAAGCCAGCATTACATGAAAGCTGTCTTCATTGCTCTGTTTTGTTCAAAGAAAGTTCATTGTTGATTTTTTCCCTTTTTTGTTTAATTTTTCCTCTCTAGTGTTTTCTCCCTCAGTTGCTGCAGACCTCTTTTGTTTGCCTGGTTTAATTGATTTTTGTTTTTTCTCAAAATGTGCCAGGGCTCTGCTTCATTTTCTTGATCCTGACAAGTTCAGGAGTAAGGATGATTTTGTTCACAATTATAAGAATCTTAGCTCATTTAATGAAAATGAGGTACATTACACTGTTGTATTTGCTTTTTCTTCACAGTTGGCACACACAAACACACATTTTTCTACACTTAGTTAATTTAAGTTTCTATGGTTTTTTGTAGCTCGCTAATCTTCACATGGAATTGAGGCCTCACATTCTCAGAAGAGTTATCAAGGATGTGGAGAAATCCTTGCCTCCCAAAATAGAGCGCATTCTGAGGGTTGAAATGTCTCCTCTCCAGAAACAGTGAGCGATGTTTTCCATTTGTGATAAAGTGATGTTCTTCTGGATTATTTCTTGACAGCTTTTGTAATTTTTGATTTTTGCATATGTTTAGATACTATAAATGGATTTTGGAACGTAACTTCCATGACCTGAACAAAGGAGTTCGTGGCAATCAGGTTAGTGTCTGCGATGAAATCATGAATATTATTAGAACTTTAGGCTTGGAAAGTAATTCTAACAGCTATTGGTGACATCACTGAATTTTGAGTCAAACATTAGAGGCACTTTGTTTATGGATTAGAAGTGACTGAAGCTGCATGTTGTTTTTTACTGTGTTGAAAACTGATAATATTAGTTGTTTTATGTTTTCAGGTTTCACTTCTGAATATTGTGGTAGAGTTGAAGAAATGCTGCAACCACCCCTTCCTATTTGAAAGTGCGGATCATGGTTATGGCGGGGACATCAGTACCAATGATAGCAGTAAACTGGAGAGGATTATCTTAAGCAGTGGAAAGCTGGTTATTCTTGACAAACTACTCGTCAGATTGCACGAGACAAAACATCGTGTCCTTATTTTCTCCCAGGTTTGTTTCATTAGCTTTTTTGTTGTTATTCTCCTTGCATAGATATGCTTGCTGACTGTAAATTACTTAGGTATCCCTTCAAAGCTATAAATGATATTATGATCTCTTCAATTCTGGGTCAGCCTCGTACTGAAATGTAGATAAGCTGATTAACTGTAATGAGGGTAAATGATGGTTTGTAGTGTGCATTTTCTTGGTATTCATGATTTATTGCCTATGTAGTCAAATTTGGATTGGATATGGAAACTCATCATTTGTTTAGTGAATGTACGCAATTGATTAGGCATTTTCCAAGTACCAGGGCGGTTTCCTTGGGAACTGATGATGCTTAACTTCCTTGATGCATTTTCATTTCCACTTTCTAAAATTCCGTTATACCTCACAATTGAATCAAACACTGAGTACTAGCCTCAACTGACACCTTGCTGAATTTTTAGCAGGGTGCTGTGACCATTTGAAAAACTTGGTCTTGGATATATTATTTAAATTGACTTATTTTACCTTAAAAGGTATACAAGCATATTAAATGACAAATGAATTGTGGCATTGGTCAACTGCTGCAGATGGTCAGAATGTTGGATATAATAGCTCAATACATGTCACTCAGAGGGTTCCAATTTCAAAGGCTTGATGGTAGCACAAAGGCTGAGTTGCGTCAGCAGGCAATGGAACATTTCAATGCACCTGGTAGTGATGATTTCTGCTTCCTTCTTTCAACTCGGGCTGGCGGCTTAGGCATCAATCTTGCAACTGCTGACACAGTTATAATATTTGATTCAGACTGGAATCCTCAAAATGACCTACAGGTTATAAGCAGAATGAAAACTTGTTTCACTCAATGTTTTTTTAGTCTCTCTACTACCATCATGGATCTTCGTTTCGATCAATTGAATTATTTAGTTTAGAGGAAACAGATGTTGCTTAATTGTTTGATGATTTATCAGGCAATGAGCAGAGCTCATAGAATTGGGCAGCAAGAAGTTGTTAACATCTATAGATTTGTGACAAGCAAGAGCGTTGAGGAAGATATCCTAGAGAGAGCTAAGAAGAAGATGGTAGATTCTTGGAGTCGATTTCTATCAGTGCACTTCATTACTTTCATCCTAACAGTCATGTTCATTTGCATATAATAGTATCCACACATGATACTCACATCTAATATGTCGACTTTCTGTTATGTTGTATAATAGTATTTAACGCTATTAGTTAACATATCCTTTTTTGTCAAATTTGCTCTTTATAGGTTCTCGACCATTTGGTGATCCAAAAACTAAATGCAGAGGGTAGATTGGAAAAGAAAGAAACAAAAAAAGGGAGTTATTTTGATAAAGTAAGAACATAATCAAACCATAATTCATGTTTTTTGTTGGTACTGTTCTATGTTTCTAATCCTAAATATGGGTATTCAATTGTAGGCTGAATTCTTGTATGTATGATTATCGTGGCATTCTAACATTCTGTTAGTTGCTGTTCTATTGTCCCTTAGAACTATTGCACTTACACTTTTTTTCACCTTTCTTGATTGCAGAATGAGCTCTCAGCAATTTTAAGATTTGGGGCTGAGGAACTCTTTAAAGAGGACAGAAACGATGAAGAAAGCAAGAAAAGACTCCTAAGTATGGATATTGATGAAATTCTTGAAAGAGCAGAGAAAGTGGAGGAGAAGGAAGCTGGGGGAGAGCAAGGGAATGAATTGTTAGGTGCTTTTAAGGCAAGTAAATAATTCATTATTTTCTATGTTGGAATTCCACTGCTTATTTCTGTACCTTTTCTGTTTTGATTATATCCAGGTTCTGCTGCTACATTTACATTAGGGTAGTTTTGAAGGTCTAAAATCTTAAATGACTACGCCATTTTATGAGTTTATAAAATTGTGTTAAGGTTTGCAACACTGTATCAATTTTGAATTAAATTGTCTTAAAGTAAATAGTGTGTATTATTGGGTCTAATAACCAGGTGCTTGGGAAAAAGAAAATGATGGTTATAAGTTAAGGGCGCACACTTGTGGTTGGCATAGGGGGGATGTGTTGTCATACTTATTGATTCTTTCACAATTAAGTTTGCTGATTATTTTATTCTTGGATTATATCCAGGTTGCAAATTTTTGTTGTGCCGAAAATGATGGGAGTTTCTGGAGTCGTTGGATAAAACCAGATGCTGTAGCTGAAGCTGAGGTATGCATCTCTTTTGTTGAATTTGATTTAAGATTTTATAGATGACAGCTTGACATGTTTTTTGAATGACTAGTGATGTTCATTTCATTTCTTTTGTAATTATCATATTTTTATTTGTGTGATATTTGTTTTCTCCCTTAGGATGCTTTAGCTCCTCGTGCTGCAAGAAATACTAAGAGTTATGCAGAGGATAATCAACCTGGGAGAAGTAACAAACGGAAAAAGAAAGGTTCTGAGCCACCAGAACCACAGGAGAGAGTGCAGAAGCGTCGAAAATCAGATTATTCTGCCCCCTTAGCACCAATGATCGAGGGAGCATCCTCCCAAGTGAGAGAATGGTCTCATGGAAATCTGCCTAAGAGAGATGCTTTACGCTTTTCTCGTGTGGTATGCTTCAAATTTATCTTTCAATTTTCGAGATTGTTAGAAGTGAAAACAAATCCTTTTTAGACAGTCTAGAACTTTGTATATCTACATCTTTTCTCTTGTTGGAAATGTTGAGATAAAAAACACATGTTTTCAGATTCCTTAACTTCACGAGTTTTTTAATTTAATTCATATTATATAATCAGTGCATTCATCTTTTCTTAATGTGGGGATTGGTTCTTAACCTCCTCCTCGCTCCTATTCTGTGAATTTGTTGGTTGGATATTTTTTATATTTTCCTATTTTTCTTTCTTTACCTGCAAGACAAATTTAACTAATCAAAATCAGTTTTATTATGCATCTGTTCTGCCATTGTCATACACTCTTTTGCAAATTTTTACTTTACTGCGAGTAATCTAATTGAATGTAATAGCAATATCGTTAACCTGAAAATAGGATCTGAGAAACGTGGATTCTTTCAATTCCGTCAAATTTTGGAGAATCCAACACCAGCTGCTTGATGACAGCAGGAAATATTCTTATTCCTGATAAGACTCCACCACAATTCATTTTTAATTGATAGTTTAATGGGAACAAAAGTATTAATAAACAATTATTAGTTCAATGAAATTTTTATATTGGTACCTGGAAGGAAATATGAGCCCTGTAACTTCTTCCCCTTTTCTCACTACTTGGAAGATCTTTGATAACTTGTCCAATTTGTGCAATATGTGGAAGTGCCATGCTGATTAAACTGGTTAAATGTGAACTGGCCAAGCTTAGAGTGCTTCTGGCATTGTGGAAGTTTATAAGACAGCCTTTTTTCTTCCCTTTCTTTGTTTTCATTTTAATTAGAAGTTGTTTCTACTAGCCATGCTTGGCTAAAGTTTGGATTTTCTCTCTCTTTTTTTTTTTTTTTTTTGAATTAGGTGATTAAGTTTGGGAACTTGAACCAAATAGACTTGATAGCTGAGGAGGTTGGTGGAACAGTTGCAGCAGCTCCACCTGATGCACAGATAGAGCTTTTTGATGCTTTGGTTGATGGTTGTAGAGAAGCAGTTGAAGTTGGAAATCTGGACCCAAAGGTTTGGTTATTCTTGCTATGCGTACTTTTTGTAGTTGCTGCATCGCATAAAATGTGTTTCTGATTCAACAATTTCAAATGGGATTTTCTTTAGGGTCCTTTGTTGGATTTTTTTGGTGTCCCTGTGAAGGCAAATGATCTATTGAGCCGTGTGCAAGAACTTCAGCTACTAGCAAAGCGAATTAGTCGTTATGAAAATCCCATAGCACAGTTTCGAGTGTTGATGTACCTGAAGCCTTCAAACTGGTCCAAGGGTTGTGGCTGGAATCAGAGTATGCATTTCCTATCTTTTGTATTATTATCTTAAGAGGTTAATAATCGACTTGTTTCCTTTAGCTGATTGATTATGGTATTTCCTTAGTTGATGATGCAAGATTGCTTCTGGGAATACACTACCATGGATTCGGCAATTGGGAGAAGATACGGTTAGATGAAAGGCTTGGCCTTTCGAAGAAGATTGCCCCAGCAGAACTCCAGCATCATGAGACCTTTTTACCACGTGCTCCAAATTTGAAGGATCGTGCTAATGCACTTCTGGAGATGGTAAGCTATCATTTGGAAAGCAGGAAATGCCAAAACTGGAAAACAGGGCTTTCTTTATGCTGTCATCCAGTCTCTTGCTGTAACCTTTGCAAAGCTTTGTCTCCATTATGCATGTATGCTATGTTTATATTGTTAAACTCCAGCTACCATTTAAACTATTGCCACAACAGACACGAGTATATTAATTAAGTTAGCTTCCTAGTTTAACAGCCAAAATTGTGCAATCTTAAGTCTTGATATTTTCAGCTTCCCTTGCAAATTTTTGTTTCCCATTTTAGTTGTGTGCTATGTGTATCGTTAAACTCCATGTTACCATTTAAACAATTGTCACAGAAGACACAAGTATATTAATTTAACAAGCTTCCCAGTTTGACTGTCAAAATTGTGCAAGATTAAAACTTGAAGTTTCATCATCTGTTGCCTATGATATTCTTGTATCAGATGGCAGTAATTCCGTAAGTGCTTGCGTGGTTTTTAATTGTTCGTTACTGTTCTGTCGCATATCTAATTTGCATTGAAGTGAGGTGGGTTTTATGTACTGTTAATGAGCACTTCTTTTTTCAATCAGGAACTTGCATGCTTGCCTTTTTTTAATTGTTCGTTATAGTTCTGTCGCATATCTAATTTGGACGTGTGGTGAATTTGGTGTATTGATAATTTGCATTGAAGTGAGGTGGATTTTATGTGATGATAACTAGCACCTTTTCAATCAGGAACTTGCAGCTATTGGTGGAAAGAAAGCAAATGCTAAAGGGGGTCGGAAGGCCTCCATGAAGGGGAGAGAGAATCTTCTGAACATCTCTGTTTCGCGGGACAGGGTCAAGAAAGCAAAGCCTGGGTCTGTAATCGTTAGTGTACAAACGAGCAAGAATAGGCCTCAGAGACCACAGAGAGTTGAACAGTTAGTAAAAGAGGAGGGTGAGATGTCAGACAATGAGGAATTATGTGAGCAGTTTAAGGAAGTAAAATGGATGGAATGGTGTGAAGAAGTCATGTTTGATGAAATTAAAACCCTGAAACGTCTTAACAAGTTGCAGACTACCAGCGCTGACCTTCCAAAGGAAAAAGTACAGCATCTTTTATTCTGATAGGCCATTGTGTAGTGATATTTTTTGGATACTAGAAGTTTATGTTCAACCTTTTCTTGCAGGTGCTTTTGAAAATTCGGAACTATTTACAGCTTATTGGACGGAGAATAGACCAGATTGTCTTAGAATACGAGGAAGAGCGTTATAAACAGGATAGTATGTGTTTCTCCATCCTATACATGTTCAAGTTGTTTCCCCTTTTTTATTTACTTTTGGTGTTCCCTGCCACTTCTTTTCATTTAAATCAATGTTTTCCCAGGGATGACAATGCGATTATGGAATTATGTTTCTACTTTTTCAAATTTATCTGGCGAGAAACTTCGTCAGATTTATTCGAAACTTAAACAGGAGCAGGAGGAAGATGCAAGTGCTGGACCCTCTCATGCCAATGGTGCTGCATATGGTTCTCTTGACAAAGACAGCGATCCCAACAATTTTCCTCCCCTTTCTAGGAATTTTGAGCGGCAAATTGGATATAAAAATGAAAGTGCCTATGCAATGTCAGAACCAATAAACAAAGGTCATGATGCTGGGAAATTTGAAGCGTGGAAACGACGCAGAAGAGCTGAAGCTGATATTCAACCCCCCTTACAAAGACCACCGGGCACCCGCTTATCCAACCCTAACTCGTTGGGAATTCTTGGGGCAGGACCACCTGATAATAGGCCTTTTTTTGAGAGACCTTACCGAGTGCGGCAAACTGGTTTTACTCCAAAACAAAATTTTACATAAGGTATAAAGTAGTCTTAGTGCTCGAGGGAAGGAGAGCAACTGATTAAAGGCATAAGCCCCATGGCTTTCCCATGGTCCATCACTGCTTCAGTCATTAGCTATACTGTGGAATTCTTTTCAACATCAGAGTAATAAGGTGCCAATTCCTACTTAGTTTCTTTCTGGCAGATCTGAAATATCCGTTGGATGGGGAATTTGCATAAATGTACAAAAGGTGCCTGGGGGGATGGCCAAAATTAATTAACATGAGAAGGATGGATGTGGTCTTGTTGCAATTTTTTGTTCAAGGAAATGAGTTGGGTAATTGGTTTTACGTATATAGTGGAGTTAGTGAAAGAAATATTAGAATTTCATTCAATTTAAAATATACATAAATGAGCGGAACATATTACATGTATTATGCCTTGAGAGAAGTGTACATTATCAGTTTTGAATAATTTTGATTCCCTTTTACCAATACAGTTTCAGTTTTTCATTATTCTGAACCTTATTGTTCCTGTCGAGACACTAATAAAACTTGTCAATATGTTATTAGTAGTTGTGTTCTGTCCTTGGCGCACGATGATAAGCTGCTTAGCTTCTGGACATGGCATGTATTATAGTTACCTGTTTCTACACTGATTCAGCTCTACTCTAATTGTTACTGTAGGTGGTGGTGTTACGGTGATGTCTGATTTATTGTTTTATCTGCTTTCTGCTATTTGATGTGGTGAGCTATTTCTTAATCAGCATGAATTACCAAGGACGTATATGTGCCCTCACTTTGGTAATGCAGAAAAATGAATCTGCTTTAGCTATGGATCAATTGTCAAACTGAAAGCTGTTGTTTTCACCTCACATTTACGTTTTGCTTGTGTATTGATGCTATTGTGTATATGCATTTCTATCAACTTGGCTAATTTTAATAGGATGGAATGCTTTGTAATTAGAAATCGGGAATGCTGACATTGTGCATCTAAAGATATACACTTAGGTATATGAGGATTGTGACAGGAAGCGCTCTGTCCTTACATGCCATTGATGCTACTTGTGCAAAAAGGGTTTCAGATGCCTTTAGGTTTTGAGTTTTCTCATGTCCCTGTATATTCTCCCCTAGCCTGGGTCTCTATTTTTTGGATGTGTGTGTGTTGTATGTCCGGTGCAATGGCCTCGTATATTATGCCGATTGACTTTTTAATTGAATGTGTGGATGCTAGGTTTTTCCCAAAGCTCCATGAATCTCCCATCAAAAGGGAGAAGTGTAGGAGGCTAATAACATGATTCCTGCTAGAGCAGGCCGTTTTTTTTTTTGGTTAGCTGCGATTTGACATTAATCCCGGTAGCTTGTCAAAGAAGAGCCCTCATGTTTGGAGGACAGTTGTAGTTATCAGTACTGATAATCACGAAGAGTCTATAAAATTTCTGGGCATGTCTTTTTATTTTTTGGCACTTCAAATAACATAATCCTGCCTTTTGTGGTTAGAAATTTGTACAAGACGAGAGGCCAAAATAATATTCAATGTTTGTTTTTGTATTTTAAAATTTTAAATATTTTTTTATTTTAAATTAATATTTTTTTAGTATTTTTAAATCATTTACAGATATTAAAAATAATTTAAAAAAATAAAAAAATATTTTTTTAATATATTTATAAATAAAAATTATTTTAAAAAACAACTACAATTTCAAACCCCCTTTATACCCATACCATATGAAAATATCAAGCAAAATAGACACCTTTATACCCATATGAAAATATCAAGCAAAATAGGAGATAGAAACAAAAATGATGAGAAGGAAGTAAAGAGACAAGATTAAAAGGGGCTGTGTGGCCTTGATTCCCACAAGTGAAGCGTGGTTGATAGCACTTTATCACTTTATCTCTCACATTGCTTTCTCAACCTCATACTACCTGCTTCCAAAAACTATGCATGTCGTGCCAAAACAAGGGAGGTATTCTTCTTCTTCTTCTTCTCTTATTTTATTTTTGAAAAGAAGAAGAAGAGAGATGGATAATCCATTAATTTTGTTCAGTCCCTGATGTCTTACAATTTGTTTTGTGTCCACCAATTAAAGAAATATGTTTCCCTCATGCCCTTGCCATAATAACACAACAAAGACTACACCTATTTCTGAACGTTTAATTCCAACTATTTTACTTCACTTGAGCAAATACCTTGAGAGCTAGAATTGAAAGATAGCAAAATACAAGGACAAAGATGCAAATAAAGAAAAAGAAAAACCCTCAACAAGAACATGGTAGCAGTCGTTAGTGGAAATCAGATGCAGGCCAAAAATGTTGGCCATGGCAGTCATTCTTAGCCGCAGGATTCCAATAGGTTCACTCTTATCTGCCACGCAAGTGAAAGGAGGACCCCACTTGGGACATTGATTGGCTCTCCCGCCCTCTTATTAAACTGAATTCTCCTCTTTAGCTTCTTTTTCACTACAGCCTATAGGCACTCATCCCCTAACACTGCCAAAGAACCAGGAAAAAGAAAAGGAGAGGCAGAGACACACTTTTGATCAAAACTCACCACAACAGGTAATTTATACCTGACAACTCTTTCTCCTGTTACTCCCATCTTTTTTCTTTTTGTGTGTGTGTGTGTGTGTGTACTTGTAGTATATCTATCTATATATCTTAGTTCATCTTCTGCTCTTATCAGAGGTGTGGTCTTGTTTTGATGGTTTGTTAGACACTGACACGACCACACAAATACTGAAATTCACCGACCTTGTTACTGCT
>Ga0307515_10003147_pt1 | contig 34917 bp, 30 predicted proteins | sample 17_EM_MG_FD_194513 | JGI IMG/M metagenome (GOLD analysis project Ga0307515, IMG submission 194513) | Populus trichocarpa ectomycorrhiza microbial communities from riparian zone in the Pacific Northwest, United States - 17_EM | ecosystem: Host-associated > Plants > Roots > Unclassified | place...
ATAACTTGCTGCACAGTAAGTTTTAACTTTTTTTTATTATTAAAATTTGAATTTTTTATTTTTTTAAATAAAAATTTAATATTTTTAGATCGTTTTAATGTAATAATATTAAAAATAAAATTTAAAAAATAAAAAAAAATATTATTTTAATATATTTCTAAATAAAATTTTTTAAAAAACAACAATTATCACACTATTAAACAAATATATATTCCCTTCCTTTTGATTTTTTTTTTAAACTTCTCCTGCGAGACACGAATCATCCTGTTGTATTGGAGATACCCTAATATATTTATATGTTAGGCTCAAAGTTTAGAATATTTATTCGAATTAAAACAGTCAAGGGCAGATATGTTTTTTCACCGAAGAATGACAGGTGGTGTTGGGTACAAGACTTCGTGATATTGCAGTCTTTTACTCACCACTCGAACCAATTTATACATAAAAATCAGCTTGCATTCTCTATCTTTACTGAAAATTTTATGTTATTTGGTAATTATAATTTTATCAAGTTAAATTTATTTTCTCGACTAAATTTATAATTATAAAAGTTATTTTTTTAATGTTTTTAGATAATTTTGATTTTTTAATCTGAAAAATAATTTTTTAAAAAATAAAAAATAATACCTACGCACACACGATCGCTAAACCTTTCTGGGCAGCACCGGCAGAATAACATGTGCGCAAGCGGGGAGTTAGGAAGATAGCACGTTACTACTCGTAGGTCAGGCCAACCAAACCAAACCTCGCCAGGGAATTCACAAGCCACTAGGTGCTGAAACTTGAAAGACCCACCAAAAAAAGAGAACCATTTCTCAGCAGCAGCGAAGCCAGGCTAGGTAAGCAACTAATAGAGTATGCCAGAGGTCAAACCCAAAAACAGGAGGAGCAAATCAACAGATTACAGATCCTCTGTCGTTGTCTCTCCGTACACCTCCTTATCATCGTTTCCTAGGTACTTACTTCCCATATAAAACCCGCTCTCAAAAATTAACAACACAACCCCTTATTTCCTTGTATCTCTCCTTAGCTCTTCCTCTCCTAGGTTTCCCCTCCTGCTGCGAGATTCCCTCCAGTTGCTCTAAATAAAATTAAAAACAAAGAATGAATATAAAATCAAACTGCTCCCCGTTGGACCTGCTTATTGTTAATATAGCACTTGCTTGCATCGATGGTGCTCTTGCTTGTATTGCATTTTCTCAGGTTTGTTTTCCCTTTTCTTCTTCTTCGTCTTCTTCTTTGTGCATACCGTTTTGGTCTGTGTTATTATTGATGGCATTGGAATTTACAATCTGAGCTTCTTTGATAACTGAAACAAGTAGTAATGATGGGTTATTGATTCTGTTTGATTGAATGTACTTTGAATTAGGTTTGGATTGAATAAGGGAAAATGGGAGATTTTGCGTCGTGTTGGAATTTGAGGGATAAATTAAAAAATATATATATTTTGGTATCGGAATATATTGTTTTTCTTTCAAGATTCCCAATTCGTGATTCTTTAGATTCTGGGCAAATAGATACCAGTCAAAAGAAAATGTTGGAGTGGAGCTATGTTCACCAAGGTTTTTTTTTTTTCTTGGAAAAAAACGAGAGTGCATTTAAATGCTGGAAATTGTTCTTGAATACATGATTTTGAATGGCCAGAAATTTATCCAACGAAAGTTGCAGTTTGGATATGTGTGAGGACTATGCAGCGTCTACTTCCTTGGTAGGCAATCTATAGACCTGACATACTCACTAAAACTAATGAAGGGATTCGATCCGCGCTGGGATTTTTCCAAAATGGCACTCTAACTAGGCGAAATGTGTACATTAGATTTATCTCCATTATTAGTCTGAGCATGGTGTGTAATGGCATAATTTGCTCTTGCACATACTTTGTATAAAATCCCATTATATGTTATGTTTGTTATTTTTCGCCCTTTTTATTTTATTCTATTTGTTCTGACATGTTATAGCTATTTACCAGTTTACAAGGATCCATCTGCGAAATCAACAAACTGGATGGACACGCCAGAAAGTAAGCCCTATTTCCTTGCATTATGCTGAATCCATTTCTGTGAGGCAACCCTCAAAAATATTGCATATCATTTTCTTCTCCCTTTTCTGGATTTTCACCGCATGCCATGGCAGCCATCAGAGGGTTCTCTGCTACAGGAAGCTTCAAGCCATTTTTTCTTATGAAAATGAATGCAAAACTTGTTATTTTGTTATCATTTAGTGTGACTCATTAAGGATACTCATTTGGTGGCGGAAGTGTTAATTGCAGGTACTCCATCTCATGGTTGCCTCTTGCAACTTGGGTAAGTCTGAGGCATTACGGTTCTAACAGTGAAGATTTTTCTTTATCTTGGTATAGTGTTAAGTACAACGATGCTTCTGAATTCATGTTTTGTAAATCATGGTCATTTTAGCAATGGATTAATACGTGGAACAACAAGATTCATAAAAAAAGTAAGACGCCGCACCCCTCTACATTTATTGTCAATCATTTCAAAAGCCAGATGATTCCTGGAAAGAATAGCATCCTTTGAGCAATTTCACCATATTGTACAAAGATTTGAGAGGACCTGCATTTTCAACTCTTTTCTTTTTTCATGAGTTTCCAAATTTACTTTGAGCTTTCTTTTGAACTAAAATGATGTTTTAGCACAAGGTTTGGTCATGCTACCTTCTCTTCCTACACATTCCAACGGATATTGGAACTGATGCTTTTTTAAGTATGCTGTTTCATAACTTGTCTCTTTTTATTAATTGTATGAACCTAATCATGATAAAATGGAAAATCACATCCATAGAAGGAAATGTGCAATGTCTAGGCCATTTGGTCGAGTGCATGATTACTAATTATGTTGATTTTTGAAATGTTTCAATTAGCTTTTAACTGATTAGTTTCCTGAATATCTTGAAATTATTTTTCTGAGCACTTTTCCATCAAAACAACCTCGAGATTTCTGATTTTTCTTTTTAAAACCTTCTTTGAGGATTTTTCAACGGTTTTATACTTTGTCAGCAAAAGGGATCCCTTTGTCTCGGTGCTGAAATATGGAAGTATTAAGGTTTCGTGAACGAGTGCCTGATACTGTTCTGCAGAAATAAATTAATCTTCTGGATTTTGATTTCTATTCGGCAGGTTACTTCATCTACTTTATATCTACAGTTATTGCTACTTGTGATAGGTGGCCTTGCTGGTCTCATGCATGTGGTTTTGTCCTCATGGGTAAGCTTTCCTCCAGGTTACTTTTACATGCAGTTTTATTCCCATCTATCCGAGTGGTCTTAAGAAACTTGTGAAATTTCATGCAGCATTTCCCAAAATTCTGTTCCTTGCAGCGTTTCTGCTTCTTCTATCTTTCTGGTAAGAGTAAGATTATTTAGGATCATTTAAAGCTTCATTCTTCTTTCTGGGCTAGGTTCTCTATTTTCACTTGCTTTATCTGTAAGATAATGTATTCAGTCTTCTTGGTTCTTGTTTGGAGATCAAAGATGACTTTGCCTTTGTCCAACTCTAAGAGAAGATCAAAAAGTATAACGACAATGGAGGACGGATTTACAGCAGAAAGAAATGCTTTGATGTGGCTGTAATTAATCACTGGAGCCTTGAAGAGGCGGTACTAATGTTGTAGGAAGATATTATTTTCTAGGTGGTGGAAAAATACTGTAAGGCAACAAATACTTCTATGGATGGTGTTTGATGGGTAGATTTGGTGGATCAGGGTCCTGTCTATTATGTTTTACAGGAATGTGTAAGAGGAAGAGAGAAATAATGTTAAGAACAACAAAATTAGAGACTAATCAGATTAGGCAAATACATAAAACCTGGGAAATTGCAAACTGGTTCGTTCATGATAGACTGGGTCAGTTGCAATATGTCATTTCTGCTGAACTTCTTAGAACTTCCTCTTGTGATTAGTTGTTTATGTTCTGTAAAAAGAACATGCTGCTGTGGCTTGAACTGTGATGGAACAAAAACTCAATTTAGTTCACATATAGAACCAACTTCACCAAAAGCACGGATTTATTATGTTCTTGCTTTGGTTCCTTAAGCTGATTTCTATTAATTGATGTCAACATGGTTATGTATTTTTGATCTTATAGTTTAATTCTGGGAAACTTTGGGCTTTGGACGTCTTAAAAGTTAAATCTACAGATAACATAGTAGGTCATAATGTTAACATTGCAGGAAAACTTGAAGTTCGCATGGTACCTTGCACATTATGAATTTGAATAATGACACTAGTGTACAAATGAATGTGAAGGTCATCTTCTTAGCATTGACCTCTATGAGACATTGTATCAAGAGTGGTATACTGTAATTTATGAGCTACATATATCTTTTTCATTGGTAATGATTTATAGGGTCGACCTTTGCCATCAGGCAAATGAAGAAGATGACGACGAAGAAGAACATAGCTCTCAACAGCCTTTGTTGGAAAGTTCAAAGAATAAACCTGGTTCAACGAACACAGATAATTTCTGGAGTTGCTGCTCATTCCGAGGCATTCATGTTGGTGGTCGTCAGAAATTTGTTATCACAGTACGGGAAGTAGTTTTTGAGATTCTGTCATTTTTATGTTCATATTTCTTCCATTGATTCTGGAATATAATGGTTCTCTGTCTCTCTCTGATTTTTTTTTTTTAAATAAAGGTTGTCGTGTTGATCTTTTTCTTAATGCTGTCGTTTGCTGTGATAATCTGGATTGGAGTGGGAAAGAATCCAATTTGTTCTTCAGTAGCTGCCCGGGTATTAAATTCATCTCTTCTTGCTTATATTGTTTAGATAACAGCACAGGAAAATATTATAGCTTTTCACTTTAAAGGATTTAATTGTTGGTTCTTTAAATCTTCTGGAAGTTGTGAATGAATTGTTCACTTCTGTGAATGACAGAAAAGCTGAAGTAAAATTATTTGTGACACACACACACACTTTTTATCTTCAGAGCTACAAGTTATTGTTAATTACCTTAACATACTGTGCAGGTCTATGTAGATTTTTTGGCCTCTGCAATCCTCATATTGGGAGGGGCTTTAGGCTGCTATGGTAAGTAACTGAAATATTTTGCCATGTCAGCTAAATTTATTTGGAAATGCAATAGCATGTTAAAATATATTACAGTTTGAGAAATATCCACCGTAAATGAAATGTGATGTTGTCATGTATACTTCTGCTCAGCAAAATATTCTACTGATAAATTGTCTACAATAGATTCTGGAAGAGTAAATGTTAAATCATTAAATAAGTTTACTGGTAAGCTCCTTAACAATGCTTTCATTTTTCTTATTTCCTTTTTGCGAGAGCCTAGTTTCTCTGTTGTATACATTATCCTGTCCATTTTTATGCTGATTTTGAGTTAAACCTTGTGTATGAATAATATGGTATTGCTTTCTAGAATCCACTTTTATCTTGCTTTCTCTCCTACTTCTTAACCAAATGACTGGATGGAAGGTAGATTTATTCAACTATTCTCTCCTTAAATAGAGGATACCAAAAACATATAGTTAAAAGGAGGAACTTCCAGCAAATGCTTGTTCATGGCTATTAGAATTCACATGTGTAGAAGGATCTCGGTCAATGAATAGCTCTATTTATGCAAAGCGAAGAAGAATTATTGTTGTATACATCTCCAATGAGGGTCTTCCATCGAGTATTTCTTTCCAGCCATCAGCCATGTAACTTTTCATGTTCACCTCTTATTTTTTTATGCACATGTGTTCACATGTGCGGCTGCATAATGCACAAGTGCACCAGCACAGCCATTTTATTTAGGTTAATCAAGAGTTGCCATGAATGCTCCAATTATTGTATTTAATAAATCACATGGAACTTTAGAGAATTGAACGTTAGTTGAAATAAATGGAATTTAAACCTTTAACTTAATGTAGATTTTTCTCAAAAAAATTAAAATTAAGAAGAGGAAAACACTATAAAATAATCCCAGAATCTTGTGATAAAATATGGGTACTAAGTACAGGTGGACCATCAATGGTGACCATACCAGAACCCTCTCCCCAAGCTCCTTTATAATGAGGCCTGGATTTGCTCCTTAAGTACTGTGACTGTCTGCAACCATGAGTTGTTTACATTCATGCATGTGTTTAAAATTGCAACTTATGTGTCTCTTTTACTTAGAAACCGTCTTTGTATTTTACATGGCATGCTAACATGAATGGTTTCATGTGTTGTTAACTATACAAGTTCATTCTTCTTTCTCTGGACTATCTTTCACTGGTTGTTTTTCCAGGTCTTCTCCTATTTCTTAAATTGAGGAATGTAAGGTCTGAGACAGCTTCATCTGAGATGCGGAAGGTATTGTCTTTGTGATTTGCCTTCTGTTATAGTTTTTGTTCAAGATATTTCCTTACCATCTTAATGTCACCAATTATATTCTTATCCCTTTGAAGGTTATAATTTATAAAACATCCTGGCACTTCCTTCTTTGCAAACTGGAAAAACTTGATTGTGTTTAGATTTTGTAAGATTTTCCATGATATGCAGGTTGCTGGTCTGGCAGTTGTCTCTGTTGTATGTTTTACGTCAAGTGCTGCAGTGGCTCTTCTTACAGATGTACCTGTAAGTGGTTGGTGGCTGTTATCAGTTCCTGCCTTGGAATGTACAATTTTTAATCTAATTTCCTTTGGCAGCTTCTATATGATTGGAGTATGGAGAATAAAAATGAAGCAAAAACACTAGTTCTTCTAGTTTTTTACTATTTTATAGGTACTTCCTCCACCTTGTTTATGTTTGCTCTTCAGCATACCAAAAGATTGCTTGTTTGATACAGTGAACTTTGACATGCTGTGAGCACCAAGTCCGTCCACTTGATTATCTAGCTCCATGTCTTCTAATACCAAACTTGATAGCAATAACTTGGGGCACCAAGGTTCAGATTAACTGAATGCCAAAAGGTGCTATCATGCCTTTGCTTTGAAACTAGAATTTACTTATGTTATGAATCTGTCACAAATGGAAGAAAGTTTGACAGTTGGAGAAGGGGGCCCAGCCTGGGATATTCATATGCATCATTATGATATTACACTATTGGGCGTGGGATGATATCAGTTTGATACATCCATGCCAAACATGTAGAATTAAAGATTTGACTTCACTAGCCAGGTTGTCTCCTTTGAGAGATACTTACCTTAATAACCAAAAAATTGAAGTAACCTATGGTTTGATAGGTTGTAATTGATAAAATCAATTTCATTGTATAATTCATTTAATGTCATTTACTTTTTCCTCAGTTCTTGATTTTAAGGGAGTAGGGTCTTAATTTTTTCAATTATGTAGGCAAAACTAACTTTTATTCAGCTGATTGGCATGTGTTATTGTAAATTTGTGAGCAACATGTCTATTATTGCTATAAGCTTGTTGTTTTCAGGTTCGTCTGTGCCCTCAGCCTTTGTATTATGGGCCATGAGAGAATTGCCAACCCCAGTTACAATTACACAAGCACAATCAAGAGCAGTAACTTTTTTTTGTTATGGGGCAGATGGAACACAAAATCCTCGGCACTGGGTTGCTGCTACAACTTCAAATAATCAGGTTTCTACGTCTTTGGTATTTTTTTAAAAATAATTTCCTCAAGCCCATTTAGGTGTTGACTTCAAACAGCATTTCTGAGTTGGAAATTTGAAATTTTCAGAAAATTCAACTAGAAAATCTTTATTATGGCATATTGGACATTGGTTAGTAGGGGTGATCATTTTCGGTTCGTACCTAAAAAATAACCATACCGATTTTTTTTCTTTCAAAAAACCGAAACCGGTTCAAACCGACCGGTTTCGGTTCGGTTATTTTAGAACAAAAACCAAAACCCAACCGATTGGTTTCGGTTCGGTTTGGTTATTTTATATTAAAAACCAAAAACTATATTGTTTTTTGGGGTTTTTTTTTGTAATTTCTAATGGGTTTGGTTTCGGTTTGGCTCGGTTTTTTCCAATTTGGCTCAGTTATTAATTTCGGTTCGGTTTTTCGGTTTTAGGCTTATGAAATCGAACCGAACCAGTCAGCTTTTTTAACTATTCTAATCGTTTTTTTTTCATGGTTCAGTTTTTTTTATTATTTGTTTTCCAGTTTTCTTGGTTTAATCAATTTTTTTATTTTTTTCTCACCCCTGTTGATTAGGAATCCCAGTAATAATGCCTAGCACTATTGCTTTAACTACCTAGGAGTCTGATAGAGAACAGGTGCCAAACACAAAAGTCAAGCGACAAACCTTGTGCATCATCTTATATGATGATGTTGTAAAATATCTAAGCATGTCCTCCATTTTAAGCTAAAAGTCCACTCTAGGTGCTTGGACACCATAAGAGGGAAGTTTTTCCATCGAAGTGTCTATGAGTAGGCTTTGAATCGCCAAAACTTGGAATTTCATATCGGGCACATCATAATAACAAGGAAGTTTTATTCTTTGTCACCCTCGTATTCCTTGCTTGCATCATGGTAATCTTGGTGCTTTTGCGATGAACTTGTGATTGCAGCAATTACTTTCCCATTTCATTTTACCTGTGCATGAAACTGAACCAAATATACTAAAAGTCTCTATCTGCGATTTCATTTCAGGTGTCAAAAGCAAGTCCAATATAAGCATCATTATCATATTCTGTGCTAAAGAATGCGGAAAGTATAGAAAGCTGTATTTGTTACGGGTGGAAGTCCAATTGTGCAATATGACGAGCCAGCAGCTTCCTTACTCTTCACGTTGAAATTACTTACACTCTTGGTTGGGTATCAAATTTTGACATCAATGATTGTACATAACTTTTAATATAGCAAGCGAGACTAACGTTTTGGTTAACGAGAATTTCCACTTTCTTACCATCTCCTTTGAAAACTCGCCATGGAAGGTCTATATGAAAAGATTTTTGCTAATAGCTCAAGTAGATTTTTCCTCGTACACCTCGTACAATTGTATTGCTAGAATGGTTTGCAGGCTTTGTGATGCCTGGGTCGGCTCTGGTATCTTCCCAGGAACAGCTTTCTACATGGTGTTACGCCATTTTCTGTGAACACAAAAAAGTTAATAATCTCTATTGATAAATTAACCAATCTTCTACATGTATGGCTCTCTCTCCCTTGCCAGAATCATATAATAGTAGGATATATAAATTTAACAAGGAGACGGTGACTCAATGGTTCAGTCCACGCATTCTCAAAACTTCATCAATAACTTTTGTACTTTTTCACTTGATCTTATAACTTCTTGGCCCATTGAATATTCAGCTTAATTGACCCCACTAGATGTCAGTCTCGCTGGGCAGAAAGGTTACATGTGCCTCCTGCAATTTCTCACTTTCTTGGTTTTGCTTCATTTTTTTATGAATTTCACAAGCACAAGATTAAGATTTCAAGCGGGAAAAAGAAGACATTGGGAAGGGGCAAGATGCTTAATGGAGCTAAATCAAGGATCAATGAATGATTTAAAGATAGCAAGAGGAGGAGGCTAAATCCAAGAAAATAAAGGAAAAGAAGGGCGGCTTCTTTCACTAATACACTCGTGTAAAGACTTCACCAAACAAAATTATATCGCGTTTTCGAGCCCAGAGAAAAATTATCCTCAGCATGCTTGTATAATGTTCGATTTTCCATATTTATATGAGGCAACAAATATCATAGATCGATCTTACATGATGAGAGGGAGATGAGCCAGAGTTTTGGAGTAAAAATTTAAAGTGTAAGGACTAAAAGTAACCATTCCAAAACGCCAAGGACCGGAACGCCAATAATTCTCTGCATTCTAAAATTCCTAACGTTCATTTTTTTTATTTGAAAGCATATCGAATATTTTTTTATTTTTTAAAATTTATTTTCCATATTAACGCCTCACAAAACGATGAAACCCTCTCTCCCCGCGTTATACAATTCCCGCCAGCATCCACTTTACTTACGAAAAGCAGATGGAACTGCTGTCTGTTCCTCATGTAACTCAAAAGAAAAAGAAGCACCGTCCTATAAAAATAACCTTTAAGTTCAATTCTTTTCTTGCCACCAGAGCAATCACCCACTCACTTTGCCCCACTCCAGACTCAAAGCATCAATCTTTCTGCTTCTGTCTCTCTCTACAAAAACAGAATGGCCTCTCTCGTTTTCACTACCTTCAAACAACCCTAACAACTCAAACAAGATACCGAAACTCAAAGAAACTCCCAAACCTGAAAGTATAACGCATTGTACGTCCTCGTTGATTGGCGATGGCGAGTTCGAGCGGGACCAAGAATGACACAGGTCCGGCGCCGCGGTCTCTGTCTCGGAGAATGACGCGAGCACCGACGATGATGTTGGATCTTCCTGACGAGGATAACGCCTCCGTTGACAGTGAGCTTGTGCCGTCTTCTTTGGCCGGTATCGCTCCTATTCTTCGCGTTGCTAATGAGATTGAGAAGGACAATCCACGCGTCGCTTATCTCTGTACGTAACCTCCTCCACCTCTCCTTTGCATACCTCTTTCTTTCTTTCTTTTTTCCTCCTGGATAAACAATTCATTGCATAATGGCTTTTATATTTATCTATGTTTTTGTGCAAGCAGGCCGATTCCATGCATTTGAGAAAGCTCATAAGATGGATCAGACGTCGAGTGGACGTGGAGTTCGACAGTTCAAGACCTATCTGCTTCACAGGCTTGAGAGGGTATAATAACTGATTTTTTTTTTAGAAAAATATTTTGTTCAGGTTTCATTGCTGGGGATTTTAGGAATGATTGTGGTGTTCTTCTCGAATGAAATTTGTTTCTTATAGCTGTTTTCTTCTCTTTTCTTTGTTTCAAGTACCAATGAAGTGAATTTGTATAGCTGCATTGGTTGTGAATTTTCTTAGTATTCTCGATGAATTCCCTTTTGTTAATTTTAGCATTTTTGAACTTTTAACCGGCAGGCATATTCACTCCTCGGCAGCTGGTAAATTTATAAAAAACTTACAGCAGTATTCAAGATTATCTGATATACACTGTACATAATTTGTGTTCTGAAGTTCAAGATTCCAGTTGAATTTTGTTCATGTGCCAATCGGGATCATACTATCAATCTAGGAAAAGTTAGGCAGTTGTTTGATCACATATCCATAAAAAATAACTGAACTGCTTACCTGATGTTTTTATCCTACTTGTTTTAGGGTGCCTGAAGTTTTTAGTTCAACTGCTTTCCTGATTCTTAGTAAAAAAATAATTACCGTACTGCTGGCCTGTATCTCGAAGAAAGTCATTATGGCACTGCTTGCCTGACTTCTTGGAGCATTCTTGGCATACTAGCTGAAATTTGGTACGACTTATATAGCTAATCGGAACATTTTGGTTCAGATGCTCTTACAAAGTATTAGAAAATGCATGTATAGAGTCCTGTCTAATATTGTGTGGCGTTTGCATGATTCTGTTGGGCCTGAACATGAGTGGGACATTGCGCAATCTTACAATGAACTGGATATATGAAGGTCCAGTGTAGCATTATACAGCGTGTTGCTTTCTCACTAACCAACAGAAGCCTTATCGTTAGATGCGCTAACCATGAGAACAATTTGTATAATCCTGTTCATGATGCTCTGCAGCATAGATGGATTGCTATTTATGTGATTGTTTTCTACTCTGGCATTTCTTTGATTTTAAATTCTTGTTTGGTATCCCATTCTTGTCCAAATTCTTTCAATTGTAAAAAAATATATGTTCCGTAATTTATTTATTTTGTTCTCTTACTCTCCTGGGGATTGCTCTTGACTGGATATATTGCCAAAGTAAACTGTAGTTTCGTTAAGAAGGAAAAAGTTGGCCTTTTGAAAATCAAATAATTGAGGAACTGCATAACCGATTGATGGTTTAGCCTAATCACAGTTTCCTAAAATATTGTAATTGGTCATTAGGTAACCTGTTCAACATACATACATATACATATATATGTATATATACATACATATATACATACATACATATATATTTCAATAACACTTTCAGATTGCAACAGTCCTTTTATGAAAAAAGAAGATATTATCAGATTGCTGTATTAAAAATATACTCGAATTATATTCCAGAGTTCTCAGGAAATGATTTTAGACCTTTTAAATTTCCCTTTTTTTTAGGAAGAATTGGAAACAAAGTTTCAGCTGGCAAGAAATGATCCAAGAGAAATCCAGTTGTATTACCAAAGATTCTACGAGCAGAACATTAAAGATGCACAACATACAAAAAAACCGTGAGTCTTGATTAATTTTAAGGAGCTTACTTTCTTCTTTATTTTTTAGTCTAGTTGTTGTCTTGCCAAAGTTACTAAGCATTTATCATATCTTATTCTTTGTATCTTGTCAACTCTTGCAGGGAAGAGATGGCTAAAATTCTTCGCATTGCTACAGTATTATATGATGTGCTGCAAACGGTGGTACCAACAGGAAAAGTTGACAATGAGGTTTGTTTTGATTGCTTTCAGCATCCTGACATGAGTTCTTAAGGTATATGTTTTAGGTGCTTAATCATGGATGTTAAATTGGTTTTATTGTCACAGACAAGGAAATATGCTGACGATGTTGAGAGGAAAAGGGGACAGTATGAACACTATAACATTCTTCCACTGTATGCTGCCGGGGTAAAACCAGCGATCATGGAACTTCCAGAGGTTGGATATATGTACTATATGTAATCTTGTTTTGGTTGTGCTAACCACATTAATTATGAATGCCTGAAATTTATCATGGTCATCCTTGAAAATATAGATCAAAGCTGCACTTCATGCTCTACGTGATTTGGATAATCTTCCGATGCCCAGAATTACGCTGCCACATGTTTCCTCTGATGACTTGCTGAAGGAAAGTGTTAAATCTGTCAATGACATACTCGATTGGCTTTCATCCATTTTCGGGTTTCAGGTAACTTGCACCTTCAGTTCTATCTTTGCAATATGTTTTCGTATTTACATCTAAAATGTCATCAGTTTTGGGTCTTTAGTTTGTTAGCTCTACTAATCTGCATTTATAGCTTCTTCACGTTTAAGTTGCTTTAAGGACTCACAGACATGAATGCTTGGACCTTCGGGTTGCAGTTCACTATTATTCATATACTTTATTCCTTTTGAGAATTGGCAGCAGTATTGTTCTTCATGAAGCTAGGTGAATCTTATGTGGCAATGAGGAGATTGCAACGAAAGTAATAAAGAAATTAGTGCATCTCTTTTTAATGCTCGTGAAGAAAAAATCAGAATGTTTCTAAAAAGAACATTTGGAAAAGAAAAGAACTCTCCCTCCCTCCTCCCCTCTCCTCCAAATCATCAAAATGAGGCTAACATTTGGAAAAACAAGATTAGTGTTGCGTGGATTTGACAATTTGTTTATCTTGTCAGATATCTAGTGTGGGTTCAGTAATACCTTTGAGCTGCCACAAAAACATCAGAGTTTTGATGGTTATAACGAAACTTGTGTGCCATGTTCATATAACCAAGTCAGCTTTATGCATAAAAGAATTCTGATTCAGTTATATTTCCTAATTATATTCTTATCTCATCTATAAAGTTTAACGAAACGAACATTAGTTTATCTAACTATATAATGCTTCTTCTTTTTTTATCTTGTGGGGGATCAAAGCGAGGAAATGTGGCAAATCAGAGGGAGCACCTGATATTGCTACTAGCAAATATGGATGTAAGGAATAGGAGTCTTGATGATTATACTGCGGTAAAAGCTTGATCGCTTTCTTCTATTCTCTCTATAGAAGCTTTTTTGTTGACATCTTTATATCATTTTCTTTCAAAGATTGAATTAAAGCTTATTGCAGCTCAATAGTAGGACCATACAGAAATTGTTGGATAAGATTTTCAAGAATTATCGTTCATGGTGTAACTATTTGCGATGTAAATCAAATCTTAAGTAAGTTATTGTGCCACTGTGTCTTAAGTTAGATTTCAGTAGGTATGGTGTATTATTTCAGGTGGCTGAAGTTTTTTGATCTTGCAGGTTTCCTGAAAAGTCTGACACCCAACAGCTAAAGCTTATTTACATTGCACTCTATCTTCTTATATGGGGTGAAGCTTCAAATATACGATTCATGCCAGAATGCATTTGCTATATCTTCCACAAAGTACGTTTTTTATAAGACCTTTTCATGGACTACTGTCAAGTTTGAATTAAATAATATTAGCATGGCACACGCACACCCGCACGCACACACATGTTATTCGTTTCATTCAACATACCATCTTGTATAGGAATTATGATTCACATGGGCCAGCAGCATTGTAGGCCTTTGTTTTTCCTGAAAGAGATAATAAAATTTTAAATTAATTAAAGAAAGGCGCTGGGTATTTTTTTTTTAATGGAAAAGGTATGATCTTCAACAGAAAAGGAATCCTGAATAAGTAGAGCAAGGAAACTTTCTGTGGAGAACATAAAAGATTATAAGAAGAATTAAAAAAACAATGGCTTTCTAGTCTCATTTCATATCCACTAAAGAAACTCCTAAATGCCCCCAGATACATTGTTCAACGAAGAAGCTAGGAAAATGATTGGTCCCACATTTATTATGTGAAAAAGGATTGAGTTTTTTCATACCACTGCAAATATTGCACATTTATACATAATTTTATAATCCTTTCTCCCCAAACCCACCAACTGCATAAAAAAAAACTCTTCCATCTTGCTATTGTTGCTGATGCTCACCAGTGGTATCAGAAATTGTAGTCTACATATCCCAAACCAGACAACAAAGTATCAAAAAAGGTCATGTGTCTACCCTTTATTAAGGCATATAAGAAAAGCATCATTTGAAAGTGCCTTATGAGGTCTTTTTACTTGTTATTAGTTGTTAGGATTATCTTAATCATCTACTATTGACCGAAATAAAGGTCTTAACCTTGGTTTCCAAATAGCAGAATCAATCTGTCTCTTTTGCTTGTTACGAGTTTTACAAAATCAGTTTACCAGAAGCATTTGTGCCAATTATGATAGCAGAATCATTGGAAATTAATCTTTGGCATATAATTCTCCTATCTTGGAAAAGCAAATGAAACATTCTTAGGCTGGTATCTGTTTAGCTTCCTACATAATGATTTTTTGATGTTCCATATCTGTTTTGTATGCGAGTGTAATGCTCTCCTTATTTCCCTATGTATAAGATGGCACATGAAGTCTATGGAATATTGTTTAGCAACGTGCATCCTGTTAGTGGGGAGACATATGAGACAGCAGCACCTGATGATGAAGCTTTTCTGAGGACTGTTATAACCCCAATCTATCAGGTTTTGCGCAAGGTATTTTTTAACTCAATTTTTTGCTTTTTTTTTAACCTTCAATTACATGTTACATCTGGAAAATAATTTCATTTCCTTAAAAAGGAAGCAAGGAGAAACAAAGGAGGCAAGGCTAGCCATTCAAAATGGAGAAATTATGATGATTTGAATGAGTACTTCTGGTGAGATCCTTTGAAGAGTAAGTTTTGTTCCCACATTTAGTCAAGATTACTGACAGTCAACTTTTTTCATCTTTTAGGTCTGATAGGTGTCTTAAATTAAATTGGCCAATGGACCTTAAAGCAGATTTTTTTGTTCATTCTGACGAGATTCAACGTGCAAATGAGGTATCTCTCTCTTCTATTCCCCTCCCCACAAAACCAAAAGAAGAGGTTAAGGCATCAGAAAATATTCCGGACTCCAGTGTGTTGTAGCCTTTTACTTAAGCATGTGAACAACTGTGCTTCACAAAAATGAGAAATTACGGAGCACAGTGTTTGTCATCAACTTTTTCTCGCGGATCTTTAAATTCATCACCATTTTTGAAACATCTTTCAACTGGTTGGTTTTTTATTCCTCTAAAACGTGATGTAATGATGTTTTTTAAGCCATCGATAATTATGTTAGTCTCTAATGTTGAACTCTTGAACTTCTTCCGTGTTCCTGAATTTTTATATTTTATGTGTTCCCTTGGGGAGTGGTTTATCATGCATTTCTTCCAAGTATTTTTTGTTGAAGTTTTTGTGCTTCTTGCAGAGACCTAACCAAAGCACTGGAAAGAGGAAGCCTAAAACTAATTTTGTTGAAGTCCGCACGTTTTGGCACCTCTTTAGAAGTTTTGATCGAATGTGGATATTTCTTATATTGGCTTTGCAGGTGGCCTAAAATGTTTTGAGTTAATGCGTTCAATCAATTTTTCTGCTAGGAATCAACTGAATATGAACTTGTTTTCCAGGCTATGATAATTGTTGCTTGGAGTCCTTCTGGATCTATTATAGCCTTTTTCGATGAGGATGTCTTCAAAAGTGTTTTGAGCATCTTTATTACTTCTGCATTCCTTAATCTTCTGCAAGGTATTGGTGAAATTCTCAAAAAAAAAAATTTCCTTTCCAGAAAAGATTGTTTTTTGTTATTTTAATTTTTATTGCTTTTATTCCATTGGAAAGGAAAAACTTTGCTTGCCTTATTTTCAAGCGAATTAGCAGTTCTTGTGGAATGTGGACATCAACCAAATGAAAGAAATCCTTAAGGCAATTTCTAAAGTTATATGAAACCTTAACATGGATTTTAAAATTTTTCCAGATGTCTATATCCTGCAATGGTTGTGTGTTGTAGATTGAGCAACATTTCTGGTTTTCCCTTGACATTTTCACCTTTTCTTTTGCAGCTTTTCTGGATATAATTCTGAGTCTTAATGCATGGAGGAGCTTAAAAGCCACACAAATACTGCGGTATCTTCTGAAGTTTGTTGTGGCTGCTGCATGGGCTGTGGTTCTGCCAATTGGTTATTCAAGCTCTGTGTTGAATCCAACAGGACTTGTAAAGCTCTTTAGCACCTGGTCTATGGATTGGCAGAACCAGTCATTTTATACCTATGCCATTGCAATTTATTTGATACCCAATATACTGGCTGCCATATTTTTTCTTCTTCCGCCTTTACGGAGAACCATGGAACGTTCAAACTGGCGGATTGTCACTCTTATTATGTGGTGGGCTCAGGCAAGCATGTTTAGCACTGTTACTTCTGACTCAAGTGTTTGTGTGCATATGTGTGTGTGTGTGTTTCTGGTTTGGTTGATATTCTAGATTTTGTTTTTTTCCCTCTTCAACCTAGGGGCTGCTTTAAATTTTTTTTTGCCTACCTGCAGCCAAAACTATTTGTAGGAAGAGGCATGCATGAGGATATGTTCTCACTTCTGAAGTAAGAAAACAAACGTTATTGATTGTTATTTTATTTTCATTTTTATTTTTTAGGAGGGGATTAGTGAGGTTACTAGAAAGTTGCATTATTTGGTGCAAATATTTAATTTATGTTAGAATTCTTGTTGGGACATTCAACATGAATTTGATTCTGCTATAAATTAGAGATTCTTTCTCCTAAAATCTTGATTTTCTCCTATGCACAGGTATACACTGTTTTGGATCCTGCTGATAATCTGCAAGCTAGCATTTAGCTACTACGTGGAGGTTTTCTCTCCTTAAACACCTTAGTTGTTGAATTTCAGTACTCCTTTGGATAAGATTTTGTTAATAGTATTCTGAGTTTAAATGCATTAAGTACTCACAAAACACACATCCATGTGCATACATAGAGATGTTATAAGTTTGCTTATATGCATGTTTTTAAAATTTGGATATATACACATGAAACGAAGATATTCAGATAAAGAGCATGGAATTGTCATGATTAAGTTTAGGAGGAACTCTGAAGTCTTTCCGCCACCACCTAAAAGGGTGTTCCTCTTGTTGCATAGCATGCCACATATATTTGTACTTCTCAAATTAAAGAACAGTTGCATGCAGTGCAGGGTTGGGAGTTGAGGGATAAAAACTTGACTTCCTGAAATTTACATTATTTGGAACACCCTTTGGATGCAGTTGCCATGTGAGATATTTTAAATTGCTCCAAGGATCAAACTCTTAGTTACATGGCCAATACGAGAGAAAGAAATACAATTCCTGAGAGAGAGGGTATTGAAGCCTGTGTATAATACTAGGAGAGACACAGTTTCCTGAATTTTCTTCATTTGTTCCAGAAACAGATAACCCTACTATGGGAAAGTAGGGTGAAAGTGCTAAACTTTTCTGGCCTTATCTCGTATGATTGAAATCTTTTGCCACTAGCAGATAAGGAATTCTTAGATGCTGACTATCATTCTAATAGTAAGAAGGAATACAACTTCTTTTTACATTTCTCAGGAACCTTTACCTTAATAATAAAAACTATGATATTTTTTAACAAAAACAGTGCCAAAAACAAGCTGGTAAAATCCTATACTTATCAATGATTGCACTTCTCGTGAATTTTCGCAGCAACTATACTATGGATGTGGCAAAATAGAAAAAGAGATTCTATATTTGTCCATTCTATAGGTTCTTTACTTTTTATGTGGACGTGTTTTCTTTGTTGATCTGTCAAATTCATTCTGCTTATAACCTGTATCCTGCATATTTGTGAATAGATACTGCCTCTAGTTGAACCAACAAAGTTGATTATGGAGATTACCGTTGATAACTATCAATGGCATGAATTCTTTCCTCGACGTAATACTTCACCCTTTTCAATGACTATTTGTACTTTTTTCATCATGAAACTGTAACTAAGTCATATTTTGAAATTGTTGTAGTTACGCATAACATCGGTGTTGTTATCTCAATATGGGCCCCTGTTCTTCTGGTAAGCGGACTGAATAAGAGGTTTAATTAGGAAAGAGAAACTTCATAGCATTATGTTACATTACAAACTTTTTCAATAAGGTAAATTCCGTTATTGTGTTAGGTTTATTTTTTGGATGCACAAATATGGTATGCCATATTTTCTACACTTGTTGGTGGGATTCAAGGAGCATTCAACCATTTGGGTGAGGTTGGTGGTCATTTTTTTCTCCTATAATGATATATTCGCAATCATATGATGTGCAATGATCCTATTAACCCAACATTGTTTTGATTGTTATAAGAGATCTGAAATCCTAGTTCATGTTTGATTGTATGGAAATTATCACTTTACAAATGGCGGTTTTGATCGTGCATTACACTTGTAACTTTTGATTTTCCAGATAAGGACACTAGGGATGTTAAGGTCCAGATTTGAATCAGTGCCTTCAGCTTTCAGTCGCCATCTTGTGCCATCGTCAGATGAGGATGTTTCAGGGGACCATGTGATGGTAGCAATTCTAACAAATCTATGTAGTAGTTTGCTTATCTGCGCTGGCTGTCTGATATATATATCTTCTTCTTTTTCATGATGTTCCTTTTGGATGCATTTTGTTCCAAATACAAAAGCAGCAATATTATTTGGTCTTCCAACTTATTTTGTACAGCAATCAATTGGAACTTTCTCCTTTGTCTTTGGCTAAATTGACAGTTCTCTTCATGTCAGGAAGAGCAACACGAAAGAAAAAATATTGCAAATTTTTCACATGTGTGGAATGAGTTCATATATTCCTTGAGAGCAGAAGATCTGATCAGCAATCAGTTGAGACTCTTCTTGCTAAATAATTATTCAATATGTCAAGTGCATCATATTCTATAGTTGTAAGATTTTAATTTACTTCACTGTTCAGTGAAAGAGACTTGCTGCTTGTGCCGTATTCTTCAAGTGATGTCTCTGTCGTGCAGTGGCCTCCTTTTTTGCTTGCTAGCAAGGTAATACCTTCTGTCATTGTTATTCTTAATGTTTGTACTCAATGCAAATCCAATTCCAATTTATTTCAATGTGTTGATTGACACACGACAGATTCCTATAGCATTGGATATGGCAAAAGATTTCAAGGGGAAGGAGGACGCTGAGTTGTATAAGAAGATGGATGATTATATGCAATCAGCAGTAACTGAGTGTTATGAGACATTGAGGGACATAATATATGGCCTTCTGGAAGATAGTGCAGATAAGACGTAAGAAGCATCTGTCTTGTGAGCTTGAGTCTCGCGAGTAATATTAGATGAATATGGCCATATATGATTGATTATTTATCCCTTTTTTTTTATTTTCTAAATAGGATTGTAAGGCAGATATGTTATGAAGTAGACATGAGCATACAACAACGTCAGTTTTTGAATGAATTCCGGATGAGTGGATTGCCTATGCTTAGTGAATATCTGGAGAGATTTCTAAAATTCTTGGTAATGTGCTTTCTTTATGCTTTCATTTTTTTTTCCTTTTTCTTTAATTTCTGAGCATTTAAGCTTGTAACTTGTCATTGTGGTCTGCACTTGCTCATTTTTGAGTGCTCACACTAGAATCTTTTTGACAGCTAAGTGATCATGAAGAAGCTGATGACATGTACAAATCTCAGATAATTAATGCTCTCCAGTCTATTATAGAAGTTATCACTCAAGATATCATGACGCATGGCCATGAGTAAGCTCTGAATGATAACTAATTTACTGGGGATGTCAAAATGGTTGTGACAGACTGAACTGTGATTACTAAACGTTTAGATACATATCCCTGCAGAATCCTGGAAAAAGCTCACACTGCTACCACAGGGGATGCAAGTAGTGTAAGAGAACAGAGGTTTGGAAAGATAAATATAGGCCCTACATATAAAAAGTACTGGGCGGATAAGGTTTTCCTCATACTTGCGTATTTTTTTTACAAATGTCATGTTATGATTTCACATATACATCTTTAATTTCTTACTGTTTTATATTTCTCCCGTAGGTCATTAGGCTCCATTTACTTTTGACCACCAAGGAATCTGCCATAAATGTGCCCTCGAACTTGGATGCTCGTCGCCGAATAACTTTCTTTGCAAATTCCTTATTCATGAACATGCCGAAGGCTCCAAAAGTCCGAGACATGTTCTCTTTTAGGTGAGTGATTGAACAATGTGAAACTTGTTAGCAAAAATGTTATAGATGGGATTAGCTTTTGTCTATACTTTCATCATGGCAACAACAAGTTCTAAAATAAATCATTTTCAACAATGTTCATGGCTTTTTGCCACAATCGGGTCAGAAATGAAGAAATGGTACCATTCTCATGCAAACATGATAATGATTGTGTTAATAAGGATTACACAGTTCCTTCTCTCATTCACTATCTTTATAAATGGTCACATGCTTCTATACTTCTCATTTTCTTCCGTATAGATGATCATTCATTGGTCATAAATAGAAGGTTACTTGTTTTCATTTTTTTCTGCTCTGACTTTTGATGTATTTTTTGATATTATTAGTGTTTTGACTCCATATTACAAAGAAGATGTTCTTTATTCTGATGACGAACTTCACAAGGAAAATGAAGATGGGATAACAATTTTGTTCTACCTAAAGACCATATATCGTGGTGAGTGAGTTTTGCACCAGTTCCTGCATCACACTTTTGGTCTTTTATAATGGGGTTAACTTATCAAGCACAAATGACTACAAAACAGATGAATGGAAAAATTTTGAGGAACGCACAAATACAAATTCTTCCAAAGAGAAGATGGAGCTTACTCGTCAGTGGGTATCCTACAGGGGGCAGACCCTTGCTAGAACAGGTTTGAATAGTGAAGATTTTTGCAGCTGTACTTACCATCTTCATTTCTGGATGTTGACTAGGCTATCATGTAACCACTCATATATATTTCTCAAATTGTTTTCCAGTGAGAGGGATGATGTACTATAGACAAGCCCTAGAACTTCAGTGCTTATTGGAATTTGCAGGAGACCATGGTTTGTGATTTCTTAACATATATACACATTATGATTTCTGAAATTTAGCATTTGATTCCATTGCCTCTAATGATTCATTCTCTTTTTGATAAACTAATCACCGTTTTTCTTTGCAGCTGTTTTGAGTGCCTTCCGTACCTTGGAACATGAGCAGGATCAGAAAGCTTACTTTGATCATGCACAAGCACTGGCTGATTTGAAGTTCACCTATGTTGTTTCCTGTCAGGTGTATGGAGCTCAGAAAAAATCCACTGAAGCCCGGGACCGAAGTTGTTACAGTAATATTCTAAATCTAATGCTAACGTAAGTTAAAATTATGTCTCTATGCGTTACATGAAGTTCTCCATTTAAATGCAAAAGGTTGATGGAATCCTTAATTTAATAACATTATTGCAGGAATCCTTCGCTGCGTATTGCTTACATCGACGAGAGAGAGGTGACAGTGAATGGAAAATCTCAAAAATTGTATTACTCTGTTCTCGTCAAAGGAGGTGATAAGTTTGATGAGGTATGGGACTGATTCCTTGTTTGGTGCAGAATTTAAGTGTTGCTGGATTTCTATGATAAAATTTAGAAGATTTATTGGTCACTTCCAGTTAAATTTATCACATTTCAAATTGCAATTAAGGTTTGGAAATTGCAGAGTTGTGTTCTGGAAAAAATCTAGTTAGTGTCTGCAAGATAATCCTATGGAGTACTTTGTTATCTGCAGATGTAAATAAATTGTGCTGTAAAGGACTATTTTTAAAGAACAATTACATTTATGCGATGTTCCCCAACTGCTTAGTTTAGCACCTTCATTCATTTACTGAGAATGAGGAACATGTCCTGCCTTTGCGTTCTCAAGAAAGTTTTTGAGAGTAGTTGATTGTTAATGCTGCTCCAGTATTACAAGCTTATTTTGCCATTTTTGTTCAATCTGAAACATGTTCTCTTATATGTCGTTCTTGCCACATTGCTAGGAAATCTACCGAATCAAGCTTCCAGGTCCTCCAACAGATATCGGTGAAGGAAAACCTGAGAATCAAAATCATGCCATTATCTTTACTCGTGGAGAAGCCTTACAGACTATAGACATGAATCAGGTGGTTAACTTTTTCTTTATCCTTTCATTTGTAAATTACATCACATAGTAATTCACTAAACTTTCCCTTTGTTTTCAGGACAATTACTTCGAAGAAGCTTTTAAAATGAGGAATGTGTTGGAGGAGCTTAAAAAATCTCATCGTAGGAAACAAAACCCTACGATTTTGGGTGTCAGGGAGCATATATTTACTGGAAGGTCAGCCTTACCAATTAATGGTTGTGCTAACACATGTTAGCATGCAAGAGAATTATGTTGTAGAACAATGCTGATTTTGAAAGTATAAACCCTTATATTTCTTCCCTTTCATTTGACAGTGTTTCATCACTTGCTTGGTTCATGTCCAATCAGGAGACCAGCTTTGTGACTATTGGCCAACGTGTTTTAGCTAGTCCTCTAAGGTAAGCCTAATTTTAGCCAGCAATCAATGTATAGTATTATATACAATTTACAATTTGAATGCTCTTTCCATCTGTTAAAATTTGTATCTGCGTACCTTTCTATTTTTTCCTTTTAATTCTCAAACATGGGATGAAAAAATTTCAAACCTCAGACAGATGATATTTCACTGCTTGAGGAAAATAAAATTCAAAATCACAAATCGCTCCTGGGAATCTCCCAAAAAACGGCCATCTTATGTGTAAATCACCACTTGACAGGTTCTCCCCTTTTCCTCAAAACAGACTTGTTTTGCTCATTGATCAGTACAAGTTATCTAAATCAACTTAACAATGAGCCTTGATCCAGGTTGAAAGTATTAAGAGACCACATGATTTTAAAAATTACTTACATAAAAGAGGACTCTAAAACTCCTTCAACTTTCAAATATAGGAAAAATTGCAAGCTTCAAATTATTTAGACACCCTGTGATGATTATTTGCTTGTCTTTAATGTCTTGAAATCAAAATGTCAAATAATTCGTCTGTCTTGAATTCTTCAATTTGCCTAGACATGAATTCAATTAGTCCAACAGTTCTTTAATGAAGAGAGGTTCGATCCTTTTAGAGCAGAACAACTCAAATTTTACAGGAGCATGTTATTTTTTGTACTTTTGGATGAAAATGGTGTCTTCTCTCTTGCTCGTGTCATAACAAACTATTTGGAGTGCCTCGTTTCCATTAACATGCAACGTTGTATTTTGCAGTTCTATAGCATTTTTGTTGTTTTTGACGTACAATGTTGTATGTTGCTCTAATTAAAATATTCTGTCTCATGCTCAAAAATCTAATTTAATTTTGTTCTATTACCACCAATTTAAGATTCTAACAAATGTTGTCTAACTTCATAGGGTACGATTCCATTACGGCCATCCTGATATATTTGACAGAATATTCCACATAACAAGGGGTGGCATAAGCAAAGCTTCAAAAATAATAAACTTAAGCGAGGATATATTTGCAGGTAATTTTATATGGGTTTGAACACTATTGCCATTAGATATAATTATCGTGTGATGGTTAAGCATTCGGATGTCTTCAGGATACAACACAACCCTACGTGGGGGATATGTAACGCATCATGAATATATCCAAGTAGGGAAAGGGCGTGATGTGGGGATGAATCAGATATCATCTTTTGAGGCAAAGGTTGCAAATGGAAATGGAGAGCAGACACTTAGCCGTGATGTTTATCGACTGGGGCGCCGTTTTGACTTCTATAGGATGCTCTCATTCTACTATACAACAGTTGGTTTCTATTTCAGTAGCATGGTATGTTGATCTTTATTTCACTGTCTTTGTGCCGAACAAAAGTCTAAGTTTCTTGCTTCCTTTTATAGTCTTCTTGACTACTACTGGTGGCATCTCTTTTTCTTTAAGTTTTCTGAGTTATGGTGGTTTGTTGGTCTCCTTGAGGAGTTCCACATCTGGAGCTTCAAGGTGATTTCATTCCCTTCATTACTTCTGTTTTAGGAAATGCCCTTATCTTCCTCCCTGTTTATGTTTTTTTTTTCAATTTAAAAAAAAATGGATAACATAACTCTAACTAGGCTCCCCAGTAAATGTAGCTCAGATTATTCTTATCTACATATTCCAAGCTGCTTATTGAGGACGGAGCGTCATTTATGCTGGTATCAAAATATAAGCAATTAAACATTAAGAATAAGATCAGATTGTTTCAGATGGGGCCCTATGCTTCAGTCCTCTGTGGTGACCAATATTACGTAGTGATGGTTTCACAATTATTTCCTGCATTAATGAGGTACTAAAAAAAAGGAGACCCCAGTTTTATGGAATTCAAAAGCGCTAGATACCATTAGGTGATTCAGGTCACTTGGCCAGCTTGTTACTTGTGAAGCCATTTTAATATTCCTACCAAGATTTACTTCAAGTTTTATTATAACTACATGGAATGGAAAGTGTGTGTTATAGTTTGATTTGGTATGTTTTTGTCGTTTCAGGTAACTGTGATTACTGTATATGTGTTCTTATATGGACGCATATACATGGTACTGAGTGGATTAGATAGGGAGATTCTTATGGACCCGAGCATAAGTGAGAGCAAGGTCCTTGAACAGGCTATGGCTCCTCAATCCATTTTTCAGCTGGGCTTTTTTCTAGTGCTGCCCATGGTTATGGAAATTGGCTTGGAGAAAGGGTTCCGCACTGCTCTAGGTGATTTTGTCATTATGCAGCTACAGCTTGCATCTGTGTTCTTTACATTCCAGCTTGGAACCAAATCACATTATTTCGGAAGAACAATTCTTCATGGTGGTTCCAAATATCGAGCCACTGGGCGTGGCTTTGTTGTTTTCCATGCGAAGTTTGCAGAAAACTACAGGCTATACTCACGAAGTCACTTTGTTAAGGGATTGGAATTATTTATACTGCTGATCGTGTATGAAGTTTACGGGGCATCATATCGCAGTTCAAGTCTTTTTATGTTCATCACATTATCCATGTGGTTCATGGTTGGATCCTGGTTGTTTGCTCCATTTGTGTTCAATCCATCTGGATTTGACTGGCAAAAAACAGTGGATGATTGGACAGATTGGAAACGGTGGATGGGCAATCGTGGTGGTATAGGAATTTCTCCTGATAAAAGCTGGGAATCATGGTGGGCTGGAGAACATGAACATCTCAGACACACAAATTTCAGGGGATGGTTGCTTGAAATAATCCTTGCATTTCGCTTCTTTATCTACCAATATGGCATTGTCTACCACCTTGATATATCCCATCACAGTAAAAGTTTGCTGGTACAATCCATATTTGAGTGGTTTTGTTATTTGTTGGCCTATTACTTTTTGGTTGATTTCTGCTACCATAAGCTAACTTCTCTACTATAAACTTAAAATCTTTATTGCAGGTTTACGGACTTTCGTGGATAGTTATGATTACTGCTCTTTTAGTCCTCAAGGTATGTGGCATGCCAATGGAACTCATGTAGAAAGTAAATGTGATTAGGAGGAGCTTGAATAAAAAAATCTAGCATTGTATTTGAAAACTAGCAAATCAGCATTTTAAGCTTATATCTTGACCATTTGAATGAAGAATGTAGCGGTGTTCTCTAGTAAATTAATCTCAAGTAAGTTTGTGTCTATGCTTTATTTCTGAACTTAGTCTGCTGCTGTTTGTGTTTCAAACGTTGCTCTCAGATGGTATCAATGGGGAGAAGAAAATTCCGTACAGACTTTCAGCTCATGTTCAGGATTCTCAAGGCACTCCTATTTCTCGGCTTCATGTCAGTCATGACTGTTCTCTTCGTAGTTTGTGGTCTCACAATACAAGATTTATTTGCTGCCATCCTCGCGTTCATGCCCACAGGGTGGGCCCTTCTTCTTGTAAGTATACAAATTTTGTTCAAAATGTGTGATATATACTTCAAGGGTTCTCCTTCAGTTGGTCACTGCATGATTAAATCCTCTTTATATAGATTGGACAGGCATGCATGAGTTTGTTTAAGTGGATAGGATTCTGGGATTCGTTGAAGGAGCTAGCAAGGGCATACGAGTACATCATGGGCTTATTGCTTTTCATGCCAATAGCCATCTTGTCATGGTTCTCATTTGTTTCAGAGTTCCAAACTCGCCTGCTCTTCAATCAAGCATTTAGCAGAGGCCTCCAGATTTCTATGATTCTTGCAGGAAAGAAAGATGGAAGCGATACTGTAAAGAAAGATGTACCTGAAACAGTAAAGAAAGACGGCGCTGATGCAGGAAGGAAAGCACCATCTAACTAGATCTTCTACATTTCACTTTCATTTTGTTTATTCTGTCCTGTATCTAAAATTAGTTGGAAGTCCAAGAAAGATGGTAATTATTTTTACAAGATCGATTGATATGATCATTTTTTTTCTTTACGATGTAGGAGCTTTTAAGGAAATTAAATCTTCCTTAGTTAATTTTATTTCTTCTCTTTTTGTGTTTTATTATGATCTGTGAAGCTATTTATAAGGTGCCAATGTTATATGGAATCTTGATAGAGAGATGAATTTCTCTAATCTTATAGCTTTAAACACAATCTAATTAATCCTATGCTGTTCACTTCTCCAAATGCAAGAAGTGAGTTCTGATTTTCAATCTTTATCGGTGGTAGCTATAATTGCTCTGGTCACTCTTCGACATGAACAGGGGATATAAGCAAAATCTCCCATCCTGTGGTATATGATCATAAGAAATCATGCCCCACCACAGCATGACTTTTTCGGCTATGTAAATTGGGAATTTAGGACCCACTTTATTGTTTTTCTAATTGACAACAACACGTGTGAGTTGGGTTCTTGGGTTCTCATCTTTCAGCGTTGCCCCCTCAGCAGAAAGGTGCCGAAACTCGGCAAGGGTTATACGAATTGATGATTATATCATTCGGGATGTACAATGCGTTCAGTATTTGCATGAGGTTCATGCATCATGTATTGAGTTCACGAGGAAATGGTTTTTATAATATTTTGATTTACAACCCCATTTTGGAATCTCACCTAGTCAAATTAATAGAATATGAAACCTTTTGATAAGAAACTAAAATCTCAAATCTTGATTTGTGTAAAATTCTTACTATTTTTTATGCAATTGCTACAAGATCAATAATTCCATGAACTTGGACTTCTATTGACATAAAAACATCACTTTCCATGTCTTCAGATCCAACCCATAAGAATTTGTTTGTTCTTTGTGCATAAACCCTTGTGAGGATTTTGCACAGTTTCAGTAGTTCTTCTATTTTGAGGATAAGTTCTTCTGTTTGTGCTTCATAAAAAGCAGCAATCCTTCAAATTAAATATGATTAAATCCAGGTATTGTAGACATTCTCCCATTTCCATCCCCGAGCATTTTAAATTTCTCATTATTGAAAACACTCGGATAGAGTATTAGAACGGAAAAATCCATTAGATAATGAACTCTTGGCTATAAGCCATCTTTGGCGATGAATCAACAATTCAAAGTCCTTTTCTTACATATTCTTGATAAACCAGTTTTTATATATAAATATAGGAGGATCTGTTTGGGAAGTAAGAAGCCCATTTGACATCTCTTCATCTGCAAAGAATTCTCAATGTGAAAACATAGAGACAAGGGGCTACTCTTTGAATAGAAAATAGAGTGGATCTGTAGGGTCCTAAATGAATTGGCGTGTTATTTTTACAATCTTAAAAAATAAGCATTTGTATGTGAATTGCAAAAGGTGCAAGTTTTTCAAAGTGTTCATGATATCAGGTGCTTTCACGGACTTGTATCCTTTTATAGGAGTTTCATCCAAAACTTCAATTCTCTTGTTGCCCCTATTATGAAGTGTTTGAAGGGGCACTCTTTTAAGTGGACATAGAAGGTTGAATTTAGTTTTCAGCTTGTTAAACGGGAAATGACTGAAACTCTTGTACTAGTACTCTCAAACTTTAAGAAGCTATTTCAGGTTAATTGTGATACATTTGGGATAGGCATTAGAGGAGTTCTTAACCAAGATGGGTGGCCTGACTGTTTTCAATAAGAAGCTATCTAGTTCAAAGAAGAATTACTATAAGTATGGTCTGAAACTTTATGCTATTATTTAGAGTTTCAAACATTAGCGACATTATCTAGTGCAAAAAGAGTTTGTCCTCATTACAGATCATGAGACAATGAATTACATAAATGAACAACATAAGTTAATTGTTTGTTTGTTGTGTGCTACTAAACAACCATGGTAGGAAGAGGTCATAGAGTAGGGCGTGTTCAAAAAAAGGATGAGGAGACTTTTCTTTAAGAGAAACCTTCAAGAGCTTATCATGGAGGATATACAATAATAGATTACAGAATTGACTCGTAGATTAGAGAAGAAAGAGCAACAAGAACAAACCCAAAAGAGTGATCGTGGGTCATTGGCTAGTATTGAAACCCAAAACACGAATAGAGAAGACAACCTCGTGATAAGAAAGAGGTCAAATCTAGGGATTTTAGGTTTCCCATCAAAATTTCTAAGTTTGTTGGAACCTTATAGGTAGACGAGTTTATAGATAGATTGAACCTTATAAGTGGAAGAGGTCAGATCTGGAAATTTTTAAGTATAAAAAGGTCCTTGAGCAAACACGAGTTAAATTAATTGCAATTAGATTGAAAAGTCAAGCATTTGTTTGATGAAAATAGTTGAAAAGGACGTGTGAAAGGTAAGGAAAATAAAAAATCAATGACTAAGATAAATTGAAGAAAAAGATGAGGGAGTAGTTTCTTCTTTTCGCTTATTCTCAAACTTTATACTAAAGGTGTATGTGCATCAGCTATTAAATAAAATGATTTATAACAGTAAAACTAAAGTAATGAGAATCACTAGAGTAATTCTATTAATTTTTAAAAAGAAAAAAAATATCTCATAAGAAGATAATTCTATAAAAAATATAATTATATAGTTGTTTTGAGGTTTTTCATGACCATCCTCAACTAAAAAAACTTTTAATTTTAAAGTTATATGTTAAATTTGATATTAGTACTATTCCTAAAATTTCACACTTGTATTCCAGACTTATAATGATGTCTTTCAAATATAAATTTTAAAATTATGTGATCATTTATATGTCAAAAAAAGCAAATCAAAAACTTGCAATATAATCAAATAATTTGAATACAAAAAATTAACTTAACCATTCAAAATCAAGGAACTTATATTTATTAGATGATTCTTCAATTAATTACAAACACGTACAGGAATTCCCTGATAAAAGAACATAAACTAATTTTTTTTTATTTTTAGAAATTTTAAATTATTTTAATTTGTTAATGTTTAAAATAAATTAAAAAAACAATATTATTTTAATATATTTTAAAATAAAAAATAATTTAAAAATAATTTTATATATATATATATATATAGAGAGAGAGAGAGAGAGAGAGAGAGAGAGAGAGCGCGCGCTCGAGTCGGACTCCAACACCCCCTTTAGGTTACCGGCCGTCACAATAAAAAAGAAACAAGGGAAAAAAACACAGAAAACAGCATCCATCCATCCATAGCTCGAATCTCTTCTCATCACTCTCACGGATTAAAGAAACCCTTGATTATATTTTTGGGCTTTTAGATTGATTTTAAAGTTATTCAAACAAAATGAATATCCAGCAGCAGCAGCAACCGAATCAATCAAAACCGCCCTCCTGGGAAGCCATCTCCAAGCACTTCTCTCTTCCTCTCTCCGATGCCGCTAACAATCTCGGTACCACTCTCCCTTCATCTCACATTTGAACTTTCAAGTTTCAAATTATTTATTTTTTATTAATATTTTGTGTAATTATTCGAGCAGGCGTCTGTGTCAGTGTGCTTAAGAAAATCTGCCGTGACAATGGTCTTGATAGGTGGCCATATCGCAAGGTCAGTTTTTGTTTTTGTTTTTCTCGATTCCTATCAGTAATCTTTTCTTCTATTTTCTTGGTAGAAATGAATTTTCTTCTATAGAAACTTAATTACCCCCCCCCCCCCGGGTATTTCAGTACTTAGCTGGAAAGAGTATAGAGGACATTAGAAGGTATGCTGCTAGAGAAAAAATCAAAGCCATTGCCGACATTGCCAAGGCTGCTAACAAAAGGTGTGTTTTTTCTTTTTTTGTTACTAATCAATGCAAGCAAGTTACAGAGTTTTAGAATTTAACGCCGTTTGATTTGTCATAAATTTTGCTTTCGAGAATTTGTCATTATGTTTGTTTTACTAACTAGATTTAAGAAATAGGATTGTGGTAATATAAGTTTCTCTGAAGGAAAAATTACCTGGGTTGGTTTTTGTTGTTCTTACTAAAGATTTCGACCAAGATAGAGACTTTTTAATGGGAAAAATTTGAAAGAATAGATTTTGTGAGGTTTGACGTTTGTAGCGATGGTTGGATTCGCCTTTTGCAATATTTGATAGGTTTTCTTTATGTGTCTGCATTCAGAATTGGTTTCTGGTGTGCATGCTTATTCATTATCCTTGCTTCTTGCATTGATTAGGACAATGTGGAGGTGAGTTTTTTTTATGGATAAGAGTGGCTAGCAGATGGTGTGTTAGTTGCAGTTGTCTTTATCTAGTAATTTGGTCTGTGATCTAATAAGTGAACAGCAGGTCACGAGAGAATTCAGATATCACCTAGTAAATTTCTGTTGAGGGGATGCTTGACATGATGAAAACAATTCTATCATCTAAATCCATTTGAATTATATGCTCTTGTATTTATGTATAATCAATTTGATTCAGTTTCTTTCTCTGGCCTATTTTCATGATCTGATCAGTGGTATCCAGCAGCAAAACAATGAGAATTCCAAACCTCACAAATTGCAGCAACAAGGAACTAAGGATGTTCTAGTTGGGCGGCAACATATCACGCTCACTCCAGGGTTGGCAAAAGGATTGATGGGTTTGGATGAGTTTAAATATGGATTTCCATCAGATGGTTTATCAACAGCTACGAATAAATGGTGGGGTAGCAGCCTGTCTGATACTCAAAGGGCCACTGATAGAGCTGGAATTGAGACTGATGAAGATGACGGCCGTCAATCTGAAGAAAAGGTAGATGCTGGTACCAGTGTGGTGATTGTAGACGAAGAGAAAGGTGAGAATGGAAAGATGGAGAGTAATGAAATTGATCCACAAGGGACTGGTTTATTAACGTCTGTTAGGAAAAGAGCTGCTGAAGAAGGGCGAGAAGCACTTAAACTTGGTGTCTACCGCACTTATGGTGTAAACAAGTTAGGCAGGAAACAAAGAGCTTTGCTTCTTCGAATATTTGGATCTTCATTGCCAAAACAATGGATTCAGGACTTCAGTTCAAATAGAGGTGGATTGTAGACATGAATAACAGTTTCTACTAAGAATGTATAGTGTCAGATGTAAAACTGCCTTAATGAGTCATGAATGTCACTAGCGAGGTTTTTCATCCACGTGTTTCAAGTTGAATGATGATCATGGTTTTATGTAACAGTCCTTAGATCTAGCAGTGATAATCTTCTCGAGTATATGTATATGCTTGTCGCCTCTGCAAACATTATATGTGACACTTATTTTGTTTTTATGACATGCTGACATCTTATTACTTGATTGAATTCAACGAGCAACTAGTTTAGGACTATAATTTAGTTGAATGTATGCATTGCAGCACAGGACTTTTCACCAGCTGGTGGGACTTTATTGCATTTGGTGGCGCCAAGCTGTAATAATCTTTTCAGAAATGCCAGGGACGTACTTGTTTTTAAGGTAACTATGGATTATAGTATCATCTGTGTTCCTCGGTGCTGTTAGGGATTTAGTGTATACTTAGTTTTTAGACCCGTGCTTCGCAGCGGGCAATGCTTACTAAGGAGCAAAATTTTGTTGTTTTCGTCACTTTTAATCAAACTTACAGCATCTAGGTCATGTTGCAGTTTTATCAAGAATAAAACGTGTCATTAACCCATCTTTACCATCAAAAGTATGGTATTCACAAAACTATGAAAATAAAAGGTTTGTAATGCAGGCCATCTGAAATTTCTCTTTTTCCATGTAAAATAGAGGTGGGAGCACCGTGAAATTCTTAACAACATGGAGAGAAAAAATGTTTTTCTGCAAATTTTTCTTTGCTCATCCCAGTTCTTGGTCCCAAATACCGACTTGTGTGGAGACGTCGCATTTTTTCAATTCTTCGCTCCAAATGTCCTTGGCATATTGACATTTAAAGAACAAATGATCTCTACTCTCATTGGTATACTTGCATAAACACAAATTGGGCCTGTAGTTCTCCCTCTTCTTATCTTCTGTCTATCTTTGAAGGATTCGAGTCAGGCTACAAAATTGTGTCGAGGGATAGATAAAGGATCCATAGCAGTTTCCACCAACCAATTATAACACCCCTTGGTCTCAATGCTTCCTATGCACTTTTCACAATAAATTTTCCATCTGGACAATGCTTATAGCCGACACTATCTTCTTAATGATCATTGGGAAAAAAGTAGTCCAGAAATAGCTTTTCGCAAGCAAACACCATAAAGCATATCTTATCTCTTTCTTCATAAAGGAAAAAAACAAGGGAAGTACAGCTGTGATGCAGAGTAAAAGATTTCAAGCCTAATGCGACTAATAATCTGATGGAGTTAGGTGCCTAATAATTGTTGGGTCTATTATGTCATGTGTAATAAACCAAAGGCTGTAGGAAGAGGAACAACAGGATTCATAATTCCAGTCTAGTTTTGCAAAAGCAGTAGTAGTGTTTCATACAAACCAACTGCAGTAACACTGTAATTGCCCATCCTAATCAATTATTGAATCCACCTAGGCTAGAAAATACTAGAAAATACTTTTTATTTAAAATATTTGTTTCCAAGAAAATCATGTTTACGTGTTTTAGGCAAATTTACATAATTGTTACCTGTAGGTTGGCCCAATTTTTTCCTTGAAAATTAAAAAAGAATATCTAAATGGATGAAAATTCTTTGACACGGTCGTTAAATTTGGTTTGGTGGGTCAATTTTAAAACTATTTTATCAAATATGACCCAATCAACTTAATGATTGTATAAACATCATAATGACCAGAAAAAAACAAAACTTGACTTTACAAGAAAAAAGTCTAAGATAACATCTTTTTTTTTAATATTTAGATAATGATACATTGAATCCACCTAGGCTTCATTGATTAACCTTCCAAACCCACAATATTTAGATATTGTGATACATTATCTAAATTTATAATGGTTTTATTATAAGTTTTTTTTACTTAATTATATAATAATAAAAATAGATGATTGTAAATATCAAAATATTTGTTTGAGACTGAAATAAACCAATAAAAAGCAAATTGATACAAATATTGAAATCCAAATCAAAATCAATCAAATATTGAAGGATGAAGTTAAAAAAATAAAAAACCAACGATGAAGGGTGAAATTAAAAAAAAAAGGGGGAGGAATCAAGTGTTGATGGGTCAAGCCCATGTGTTTGGACTTAATTAAAAAGCTCATTCATGTCTGAGTATAGAAGCCCAAGCTTCTATATGTTATCCACTCTTTTTTTAAGTAGGCAACAGGTTGTTTGTGGTAGCATGCGACAAGTTATCTATAGTGGCATGTGATATGTCATCTTTGGGAGTTAGCCTAAAATATGACCACCGCTATAGTATTTGTAAAATGGGTGATAGGGGTTTTTTTGTCATAAAAATCAAAATTTCTAGCCATATTTACTTTAAAAACACTATAAAAATCTCCATAAACCATTTATCAACCCTAAAATACCTCAAAATCACTAAAAAAATAAGAATCAATTGAATTAAAAAAATATAAATTAAGCCCAATCTACTTTTTTAAGCAAGTTTATAAAAAATATTACTACCATCAAACTCTCCTCGTCAAATAAAACATGTGAATACAAAGAACAAAGACTCTTGTCACCAAAAAATAACTATTCATAAATTTTCTTTCTCCTTCGCAATATTTAGACAACTTTTTATCTCCTCTTTCAAACACAAGAATTAAAATATTAAAAAAATAAATTTTTGGACCCAAAATTAAAATTGTAAAAACTAAAAAGACTACGGAGTAAGAAAAAATAAAGGTGGACTTTTTTATACTGGATTTGAGATTAGCCATAAGATTTCTTCTTGTTTTACACTTTGATTTTATGTTGATACATTTTTTTCTCTCGGTAGTTTTTTATAAATTAGTTTTGAAATTAAAAATAAAATATTGCAATCCAGAAAGAAAGAAAAAAGATTTGAGGATGAAAATATTTTAAAAGAAAAACATTATGGGTGTTGTGAATTGCTACGGTGATCAATCGAATCCTTCTACTATATTTTACATTTATGATATAATATAAATGTAACTGTAATTCATGAACTTTAAAATACCACCCAATTAATTGA
>Ga0307515_10003148_pt1 | contig 34913 bp, 24 predicted proteins | sample 17_EM_MG_FD_194513 | JGI IMG/M metagenome (GOLD analysis project Ga0307515, IMG submission 194513) | Populus trichocarpa ectomycorrhiza microbial communities from riparian zone in the Pacific Northwest, United States - 17_EM | ecosystem: Host-associated > Plants > Roots > Unclassified | place...
TATCTATAGTTAATATATAGCCTTAGCTTGCTATTCTTCTTTAGAACGAATAGTACTAGATAACCCGCTGATAATTGCGATAGTCTAATATATCCCTTTTATAAGTTCTCCTAGATAAACTCTTTTAATACTCTACCTTCTTTTTTGGTAAGCTTATAGATTAGAAAGAACCTTAGATTTATTCCTAGTTTTAATTCTATCTTATAGTCCTATACTATATACTCTAACAGCTTTTTACTTTTTAGTAACTATAGTTTCTTGCTATACTTATAGTATCTCTTTAGTATATAGCTTAGTCCCTTTTCTATTTCCTTATAGGTTGCTCCTACTTAGTACTATATTAACTTAGCTTATTGTTACATTTTACGGCGTTAAGTATCTCTAATATTAACCTGACCTATAACCCAATTAATCTTTAGATTGTACTCCTATAACTAAGGCATCCCTAGTATCGCCTTATCCTTCCCTAATAGTAGGATATTAAAAGACATCCAAATTTATCTTCCTTTAATAGTTAACTAAATAGGTCCTATTTTAAGATTAATAATACCGTCCCTATAGGCTATTAGATCTTCTAAAATTATTACTAATAAATATAGGTGCTCCTTTCTCCTATATAGTAGTCCTACTCTTTTAACTGCTATTAGTAAGATATAGTTCCTTATTACTCTACTATCTATTAATACTTTAAACTGTTAATCTTGCTATTTAACTTATAAATTTAGGTGTCTTCCTTAAATTCCTTTAAGGGTTTAAGGCTCTACTACTAGTTCCCTTTAATCCTATAGGCCTCTACTTTTCCTAACTATTAACTACTAAATCCTATTTATACTTAGTCTAACTTAGGCTAATACTTAGTTTGCTTTTTATCTTTAATATACTATAGATAGGTATTCTCTGGACACTATTATCGTCTATCTAGGTATTCTTCCGTAAGGAATCTTCCTGGTTAAAGTATTAAATCCCCTTATTCTTAAACTTCTACTAGGTGCTAACTATGCATATACTTAGCATTTTGGTATTTTATCTTATCCGTTATCTAATATATCCTTATTAGATATTTCCGATTCTTATCTTTTGGTATCCTATATATACTACATATATTATCTACGTATGCTATCTATAATAGTGTATAATATGCTTAGTGTCTTAGGTTAACTCTTAGCTTATCTTTATCCTTAAGTTTAAACCTTTCTTATATTAATCTAAGCGTCGTGACTTCATTCGCAGGTACTAAGATTTGTCTTTTACTTCTCTAGTCCTCTAATTACTCCTTTAGATCCTTTAATGTTATAATTAAGGCTCCTTTAATATAAGTTATAGCCTTTTCTATAATTGGGTAGTCTTAGACAACTTTTTTATCCAACTATATATAGAAATCTTCCTACTTATTATTATGTCGTTGCCTATACTACTTTTAGTACAGCTGCTTAAGTATATACGCTCTGTCTATAAGGAAGTATCTTCTTATTACTGCATCGTAACAGCCTTTTATATGTCGTTCCTTAAATCTAGTTAGGATTCCTAAATCCTCTTCTTATTCTAGTTCGGTAAGCCACTTAGCTCTTAGTGTACCTACTCTCGGCCTATTAGTAATTCTTCGTACTAGCGCTCTATCCCTTATATAACCTAACAGATTAGATCCCTTATCTAGTTTCTGCTCTTACTATAAGGTAATTCTTGCTCTAAATTCCTCTATAGTTTCTTTTCTTTCGCGTCTTATAAGTAGATCCTTAAAGTCTTTATACTTCTTAATTTTAGTATTAACTTTTTAATCTTTAGGCTAAACACTATGTTTAACTGGTAAGTCCTCTAGGTCTATATATCTATCTCCTAGTCTAACTACTACCTAGATTACAGATTCTCTAATCTATAAAGAAGCTCCTTGCCTCTTACCTATAGGTGTCCTTATTCGTACTCCAAATTCTTAGTTCCTTAGATTCTTTAATCCTAAGCTTACTTCTAACTTAAGCTTAGCTCCCGCCTTAGTCTAACTAGGCATCTATAGTGTTCTTATCTCGTCTTAAGAGTCTTAAATCTTATTTATCTTGTCTTAAGAATCTGATACCTGTAGGAAACTTTGTCCCGAGCTCATTTATATATCTTTAAACTAAGCTATTACCCTACTCTATCGGTTTTCGTCCATTATAGGTCCTTAAGCTATCCTCATCCTATCTATAGAATCTTAGATCTCTCTCATCTCGTCTTAAGAATCTTAAGCCTTTAGCCTTTTACCTTTATTAAGTAGTGAATTAGCACTAGCAGTCGTCTGCTTGCTTAATCTTTATAAAATACTCTTCCTACTATCTTATAAAGCGATAGATGCCGTATCTAATAGTATTATAATACCCATTACTAAACCTTACTCTATAGCGGTCTTAGTCTCTACTTCTAATACTAATATCTTAAGATCTTCTTTCTTAATATCGCTGAATGGATTTTTCCCAAAGTCCCTTTTTAAATACTGCCTTATTAACACTATACTAAAAGTTGCTATTAGATTTTCGTCGCATTTATAGAGCCTATCTTGCTCTTTATAGTCTTAGGTAGCTCTTAGTTTCTCTAAACTAGGTTCCTATAGCCAATAGCTTACGCCGTACTTAGCGTCTTTATAAATTTAGTACGCGTTATTATAATAAAACGTAAAGTGGTTAATTAAACAATCTTTTGTTCCTTATAGTATATTATCGTCCCTCTATATATATATGCCGTCTACTAGTCTAGTTCCCTTTATTGCATAGTAACTCTAACTATCTTTATAATCTCTAGCGAAATAACCCTATTTTCCGCAATTTATATAAGCTCCCTCTTTAAACTATTTTTCTTATTATAGAGTCCGCCTTGTTGGGAATAATATCACGTATGGTTATATAGTCACGTGTTGCCGCGGCACTAGCGTAGCGAGGAGCCTTAAGCTCCTCGCCCTTCCTTACCCTTTCTTAGAATTATTAAAAAGAACAGAATAATTATTATACTATCTACGAACCGTAGCTACGTGATATTACCTTGTGTAACCTATACTAATTAGTAGTTAACTTTACTGTTATACTACAGAACAGCTAGGTATTACCAAGAAGAGACGAGCCACTATACTAGTGCTACTCGTGCTAAAGGAAGCTGTCTTTTAAGGTTAGAACTGGTCCTAAACCTTAAATAGAACTCTTCTATGAATCTAAGGATTTAAAGGCCAGAACTGGTCCTGAGCCTTTCTAAGATTACGGATTCTTGCGTCTATTACGCAGAACAATACGCTTTACGAGTCTTCGCGATTTAAGGCTAGAACTGGTCCTAAGCCCTATAATCGCAAATACATGTCTAAACGCGTACTAAACCACGAACGCGTACTAAACGATAATCCCTACGCTAATAACACTTCCCTTCCTCTAAAAACATGGCTACGCCTACTTTAAATGACTGGGAAGACTCCTTACTACTAGGGGTAGCTTCGTACGCGAAACTCATTGATAAAAATTGGGATGAATTTACCTTTAATACAATAACTTGTACCGCAAAACAAGTTAATAGCTTTCTTCTACACCGTATTATATTTTACCAAAGTAGACACTATACCGATATATAGCTGTGGGAATATTTTAGGGAGGATTTTATAGGATGGACCGCTAACACCTAGGTACTTAGTAATGTTAATATTATTTAGGATTTTTAAGACTTCCTTTGGGAGAAAGGAGTATTTGTCCCTATAGATAGGGGTGCTATTAGAGATAATATTTAGCAAGTCCTTAACGTAGAAGAAGAGCACGAATGGACTCTATAAGAGATTGAGCACCAACTACGTATGAGTTCTTACGTTCCGTATCTATCGCTTCTACTATAAGAACCTCCGTAGGAACCTCCACAGTAACCGCAGCAGCTATACGTTTATACACCACCTGTACCGCTAATATAATAATCTCCGCAAGAACCTCCGTAAGAACCTCTACAGCAATCTCCGCAACAATTTCCGCATTAGCCTCTATAAGAGCCTCCGCAGTAGCCCCTATAAAAGCCTTTATAAGAACTCCCGTAATAGCCTTTATAGCAACCTCTGCAAGAGCCTCCGCAGCAGCCTCTGCAGCAGCCTAAATCTACGAACAGCATCTTTAATTAGCAGTAATAGTTATCTATTTCTCCACAAACATTTAATAAGCTTTAGAAGATTTAGCATAGAGGAAGATTTTAAGGCTTCTGTAGTTCCCGAGGTAGCTATAGAGGTAGCTACTAGTGTAATCTAGATAGGAAGTTCTTATAGAGGGTACCGTGAAGAATAGGTGAAGAGAGAGTAATATAGGGGGGAAGCGGTTAGAACGGTATAGTTACGCAGGTAAAGTATAAAGAAGAATTGCTAGAAGTATTATTGGAGAGCTTACCTTATAGATAGCTGTTAGGGCTATTAACGATTCCGCTAGCCCAGATAGGCTCATACCTATGTTGCTGTTATAGGACACCCCGTAATACCTTATACGCGCCTACCTGTTTTCACCGCAATATTTGCAATATCCGATCTGCAATATCCGCAATATCTATAGCAATATCCGCAATATCCGTAACAATATCCGCAACGCCTGCGAACCAACCCTATAATAAGACTCTGTGCCGATCTGCCTACGGAACTGACCCTACACTAGTACCGCACTGCTATATAATAACGACTATTAGTACCGCACCGTACTGCTACCTAAATTGATAAGCTCCGCACTAATATACCTGTGAAACTACGACCTGTTAATAAAACCTCGCGCTAATATACCTGCGAGCCTAAACCTGTCGCTAGTACCGTACTGCTATTATAATAGACCCTTATTGCCCTGCCTATAGTTAACTAACCCTTGCTACTTTATTAGCAGCTGACCGACCTTTACTACTCTGCCTATAGCTAACTGACTTCTACCGCTTCTACCTATAGCTAAATTAATACCTTACTGCCTTTCTATAGCGCTATAAGTATAAAAGAAGAACTGCTAGAAGATAACTGTTAAGGCTATTAACGATTCCGCTAGCCTAGATAGGCTTGCACCTATATTGCTCGTTTTTTTTGTTTAAGATTTACCACTTAGTTAACTACTATTTCTTTAGCAAATTTTGGGATAGCGAGACTTATATTATAACAGCAATAGTAAGTAAGGAGGATTAATATCCGTTACGCTAGTTAAGCGGTATTTATATATAGATGGCAACTATAAAAGAAGAGTTGCTAGTGTTGGGAATAATATTATATATGGTTATATAGTCACGTGTTGCCGCGGCACTAGCGTAGCGAGGAGCCTTAAGCTCCTTGCCCTTTCTTACCCTTTCTTAGAATTATTAAAAAGAATAGAATAATTATTATACTATCTACGAACCGTAGCTATGTGATATTACCTTGTATAACCTACACTAATTAGTGGTTAACTTTACTGTTATACTATAGAACAGCTAGGTATTACCAAAAAGAGATAAGCTACTGTACTAGTGCTACTCGTGCTAAAGGAAGCTGTCTTTTGAGGTTAGAACTGGTCCTAAACTTTAAATAAAACTCTTCCACGAATCTAAGGATTTAAAGGCTAGAACTGGTCCTAAGCCTTTTTAAGATTACGGATTCTTGCGTCCATTACGCAGAATAATATGCTTTATAAGTCTTTGCGATTTAAGGCTAGAACTGGTCCTAAGCCCTATAATTGTAAATATATGTCTAAACGCGTACTAAACTACGAACGCGTACTAAATGATAAATATATATCACGAACGCGTACTAAACGATAATCCTTACGCTAATAATACTTCCCTCCCTCTAAAAACATGGCTACGCCTACTTTAAACGACTGGGAAGACTCCTTACTACTAGGGGTAGCTTTGTACGCGAAACTTATTAATAAAAATTGGGACGAATTTACCTTTAATATAATAACTTGTACTATAAAATAAGTTAATGGCTTTCTCCTACACCATATTATATTTTACTAAAGTAGACACTACGCTGATATATAGCTGTGGGAATATTTTAGGGAGGATTTTATAGGATAGACCGCTAACACCTGGGCACTTGGTAATGTTAATATTGTTTAGGATTTTTGAGACTTCCTTTAGGAGAAAGGAGTATTTGTCCCTATAGATAGGGGTGCTATTAGAGATAATATTTAGCAAGTCCTTAACGTAGAAGAAGAGCACGAATGGACTCTATAAGAGATTGAGTACTAACTACGTATAAGTTCTTACGTTCCGTATCTATTGCTTTCACCGTAAAAACCTCTGCAGGAACCTCCGTAGTGACCGCAGCAGCTATACGTCTATATACTACCTGCACCGCTAATACAACAATCTCCGTAAGAACCTCCGTAAGAACCTCCGCAGTAATCTTCGCAGTAATCTCCGCATTAGCCTTTATAAGAGCCTCCGCAGCAGCCCCTATAAAAGCCTCCGTAAGAACTCCCGTAATAGCCTCTATAGCAACCTCTACAAGAGCCTTTGTAGTAGCCTCCGTAGCAGCCTAAATCTACAAACAGTATCTTTAATTAGCAGTAATAGTTATCTATTCCTCTATAAACATTTAATAAGCTTTAGAAGATTTAGTATAGAGGAAGATTTTAAGGCTCCTGTAGTTCCCGAGGTAGCTATAGAGGTGGCTACCAGCGTGATCTAGATAGGAAGTTCTTATAGAGGGTACCGTGAAGAATAGGTGAAGAGAGAGTAATATAGGGGGGAAGTGGTTAGAACGGCATAGTTACGCAGGCAAAGTATAAAGAAGAATTGCTAGAAGTATTATTGGAGAGCTTACCTTACAGATAGCTGTTAAGGCTATTAACAATTCCGCTGGCCTAGATAGGCTTATACCTATGTTGCTGTTATAGGACACCCCGTGACACCTTGTACGCGCCTACCTGTTTCCACCGCAATATTTGCAATATCCGATCTGTAATATCCGTAATATCTATAGCAATATCCGTAATATCCGTAACGATATCCGCAACGCCTACGAACCAACCCTATGATAAGACTCCGTGCCGATCTGCCTACGGAACTGACCCTATACTGGCACCGTACTGCTACATGACAACGACTATTAGTACCGCACCGTACTGCTACCCGAATTAATAAGCTCCGTACTGATATGCCTGTGGAACTACGACCTGTTAATAAGACCTCGCGCTGATATGCCTGCGAGCCTAAACCTGTCGCTGGCACCGTACTGCTATTACAATAGACCCTTGCTGCCCTGCCTGCAGTTGACCAACCCTTGCTGCTTTATTAGCAGCTGACTGACCCTTACTGCTCTGCCTGCAGCTAACCGACTTCTACCGCTTTTACCTGTAGCTAAACCAATACCTTACTGCCTTTCTATAGCGCTATAAGCACAAAAGAAGAACTGCCAGAAGATGACTGTTAAGGCTGTTAACGATTCCGCTAGCCTAGATAGGCTTACACCTATATTGCTCGTTTTTTTTGTTTAAGATTTACCACTTAGTTAACTACTATTTCTTTAGCAAATTTTGGGATAGCGAGACTTATATTGCAATAGCAATAGTAAGTAAGGAGGATTAATATCCGTTACGCTAGTTAAGCGGTATTTATATATAGATGGCAACTATAAAAGAAGAGTTGCTAGTGTTGGGAATAATATTACGTATGGTTATATAGTTACGTGTTGCCGTAGCACTAGCGTAGCGAGGAGCCTTAAGCTCCTCGCCCTTCCTCACCCTTTCTTAGAATTATTAAAAAGAACAGAACAATTATTATACTATCTACGAACCATAGCTACGTGATATTACCTTGTGTAACCTACACGCCTAAATGTCTTCTGCTGCTAAAATCCCTAATTCGGCCTTTGCTCCCTAGACCTTTAATTACTTAATCCTTATCCTCTTAGTTTCTATAGTATCTTACTCCATCTCTTATAGGTTTCTTTAGTACTACTTAGGTCTATTAGCTCTGCGCTATACTATAGTTTTTAACTTAGCTTTAGTTAATGCGTACTTTGCGCCTTATATAACTATAGAACTCTATTCTAACCTCTCTTAGTCTATTCCCTTTAGTAAATCCTATTATTAATCTTTATTACTTAATCTGTTAATTTCCTTAGGGTGTCCGTATCTTCCATTAGAATAATTATATCCTAGACTTTAGCCTTAAGTCCCTGTTTATACTATGCTATAAGCGCCCTATTATTCTACTTAACTTATATTACTAGCGTTTAAAACTGCGTTATATATTTAATGGCTAAGGTTTGTTATATAATGTCTTAAAGCTTCCTTTCCGCTATAGTTGTTGCCTTTAGGTCTTTAAATATCTATATAAGTCGCTCTACAAATCCATTCTAGCTTAAGAACATAAACCGTACTTCTTAGTTTATCGTTATTATTCCATTTGCTTATATCTCTATAAAGTAAAACTTAAACTATTTAAGTGCTCTTCCTAATAAGAACAATCCTATATACGCTATTTGATCTATAGGTATTACTAGCTTTACTCCCTCTTATGCAACCTTAAAGTGCATTTATATAAGGAATCCTTTAAGCTTTAATCTCTCCCCTAAGAATCTTTTAATTAATAGTAACTTAACCTTTACTACTCCTATCCTATTAATCCTTTATTTAAGTGCCGTATTGTTTTCTATTAACTAATTAACTATTTCCTATAGTTGTTTAACCGTTACAGGTTGTTATAAGTTAGTATCTACTATACTAGTATTACCTCCTGACCTTAAAGTAGTTGCCGCCGTCAATGGCGTTATGGTGGCTGCTTTTAGTAGTATATTATTTGACTTTTAATACTATAACTAGGTAGTGATTGTGTAACGGAACCTTATAGTAAGTACTATAGTAGGTCCTATTAATGGGCTAGGTATATAGGTAATGCGTAAAGTCAACAACGTAATAATAACTGGTGGAGTAGTTGTCTAATAGATTAACTCTAATTATATTCTAAGAATTATTACAAGGAAAGAACTATCTAGGTAGGGACTAAGGTCCTTTAAATACACAACCATACTCCTAGGAAACCCTCCTTATACGTAAGGTACACATGCTCTATTTACTCTGTCATAGATTATACAGATCGTACAGATTATACAGATCACATCACGTGACTCGGTTACCATTCCTCGTTATATGGTTCTACCGGCTCCATCCTGGACCGTGCTTATATTAACCAACTAGCTTCTTCCGACTCTTCTCCAAGTAGTCGTAACATTGTACTTAAAGCGTCCGTAATAAACGGGGCACCGCCAAAAGTATAATTGACCTTACGATTATGGACGAAAACCTATACTAGAGACTCGAAAGGTGCTCCCCTAAAGAAGAATGGGTACTTACCTTAGACTATATCCCTATCCAGATATAACTAGATCTGGACATTAAGGCGTAACTAAATAGTAAAAGATACGCAATAAGGAAGCTTAATATAGATAGCTTCCTTAATATAATTAAACAACAACTCTAAAACCTAGAAGAAATTCACCTAATACTAAACGAGCGAGGCTTATTAGCTACCCCCGAGGAAATTAATTAAAGACTAGAAAGGATCTAGGCAGCAATTAAAAGTGGGCTGGAAGAGTACTGCCTGGTTTTAAAACTGGGCCCCTACGCGCGACACGTATGGTCCGCATAGTGCACAGCCCTTATAGCCGGCTAATGACGAGTAAGGAGGAAATATATAAGTAGCCATAATTCTAAAGACGAGAGACAATATAAAGATATAAGAAACTATCTAAAGAACACCCTAAGAAAAGAAGTAAGGAATAACTAGAGACGGTTTATAAACGAACACACTACTAATCTAAGTCTCCCCTATAATAAGGGCCTATGGGCCATAGCAAAATGGGTAAAGAAAAAGGCGGGACGCCTAGTAGAAGATCTATACCTACTACCCCTACGAAAAGCAGGCGAACTATAGGCTATAAGTAATAATAATGAGAAGGCAAAGATCCTTATAGAAAGATTTTTCCCCTAACTGGCTCTAGTAGACCTTAGCAATATTACTAGTAAAACACTGGTAACTTACCTAAGGGTTAACAGCGATATAACAACTAAAGAAATGGCTAGAACTATTAGCCGCCTTTTAAATAATATAGCACTAGGACTAGATAGGATCCTAAATAAAGCCCTAAAGACTTATGGATTACTTATAGTACCTTGGCTTGCAGATATAGCTAGAGCATGCTTTAAAATAGGCTACTACCCGCGACTCGGAAGATCTATAACGACGGTTGTCTTACGAAAAGAAGGTAAAGCAGACTACTTAATTCTAGGAAGCTACCGCCCTATTGCCTTAGAAAACACCCTAAGTAAGATCTTAGAAAAGGTTATAGCGGATTATATAGCAGACACGGTAGAGGAATACGCCCTATTACTACAAAGCTAAATAGGGGTAAGAAAGAATCGCTTAACGCTATTAGCACTTACACTACTCACTGCTACCATTAAAACTGCATAGGCTATACGAAAGGACTTTATAGTATTAATACTTAGCCTAGATATTAGCGGCGCTTACAATAATATACCCTATAAGCGTCTCCTATATATCCTTAGGGCAAAGGGCTTCCTAGAATAGATTATTTAATTTATTTAAGAATTTATAGGCTAAAAAGAAACATTACTAGTCTTTAGCGGATACTAGAGCCCCCCTATTGCAGTCACAACAGGAATACCACAAGGATTACCTCTTTCGCCTATACTCTTCCTCTTCTTTATAAGTAACCTGCTTAATACCTTTAAAAAAGGGGCAACCCAGGGAATAGGCTTTGTTAATAACATAAACCTAATTATATATAGGCTAACAGCTATAGAGAACTATAGGACACTAGAGAAAGCCTATAACACCTATATAGAATAGGCAAGACGATATAGAGTCTAATTTTTACTAGAGAAATACTAGCTAATCTATTTTATAAGAAAACGTAACTAATCTATAGATCTTTAGCATATAATCTATATTTAAGGCTTTAGGGGTTAACTAGTTTAAGGCCTAAGGGTATTAAGAGTATAGGTAGATAGTAAGCTCTGGTAGAGCATATATGCGGCATAAGCGGCCTATAAGGGCTAAGTATAGTATATCGCTATGTCTAGGATTGTTAATTCTATATAGGGTCTATGCTTTTAAAGGTTACGCCTACTATATACAGCAGTTGTCCGGCCAACTATAATGTATAGATCTAGCATTTGGGCTATAGGAGAAACCGAAAAAGGCCCCCCTAAATTACTCCTTAAACCACTCTAAAAGGTCTAAATAGCCTGCCTTTAGAGTATAATAGGTAGGTATAAGCGAACGGCCACAGCACTGCTTAAGAAGGAAGCTAATATTCCCCCCCTATAACTATATATTAAAGCCAATGTAATATAAAGGGTATAAAAGGAACGTAACTCTAATATTATAAAGTATATCAAGACACGCCTAAACAAACTATGGAGGGACCCTAGGGTGCCCTATAGGAGAAGGAACCAATAACCCTAAAGTAGGGAAGATATATTAGGAAAACAGGTAGAGAAAGTAAAAGAAGAATAGTGCGGCGTTAGGGCCTAGGCCTATATAGAGGAGGAAAGAAGACGCGTAAGAGGCTAGTAAAGATAATAGTAAGGGAGAGAAAGGAGCTAAAGTAGAGCACGAAAAAATACTAGAAAACTATCTACTGCAATATAATACTAGTTGGACTATCGCTGGAGAAACGTATAGAAGTTAAATATATAGAGGCAGATTTAGGTAAGAGGAACCTAAGCCGTAGTATAGTTAATGCTATAGGGGGTAAATACCTAAGGGCTCCGAGAGGGCCTAATAAAGGTAGAAAATATAATAGTAATACTCCTAAGGATAAGAGTAATAGGACTAAAAGATTGGCTTTACTGGGTAGGTGTCCTAGTAGGTAGCCTAAGGTGCGAATATAGCTAGCTAAGATAGACACCAAAACACGTAATACTGTTATGCCCCTTACGCACCAGTTAAGAAGCAATACTCTTAGCAGCTAGCACAGAAAACTATAATATACTGCTCTTAATATAGAAAGGCCTTAAGGCGGCTACCTGGTAGCTTATTAGCTAAAATATACTAGACCAGTTCTAGGTTATAAGGGAAATAGTAATAAAAGGCAAAGGGGTAATTAACAGGCGCCCCCTAATAACTCTATAGGAGTAAAGTAAAGTTTATAATACTAGCACGTCCGTAAACTTATTACGGCAGTAGTGGTTCCCAAAGAGGTTAAAAAGTAAGGTAGTAGAGCACTACTAGTAACTCGCAGGCGACTTATAAGCGAGTCCTAAAAGGCGGGGAGATGGATTACGGGGTTTTCTTAAATAGAGTTTTCTCCCTATATGTATATAAGGAGTAGTCCGCGTGGGCCTAACAGGGATCCGAATCGGACGTTAAGCAATAAATAATAATAATATAATAATTCTTTATCTAAACTCTGTTATAGTTTATTTTAGTTTTCGCCTTATAAGTAGATCCTTAAAGTCTTCTTACTTCTTAATCTTAGTTTATTTAATAGTCCTTATTCGTATCTAAAAATCTTAGTCCTATAGGATTCTTAATCCTAAGCTTGCTTCTTTCTTAAGCTTAGCTCTAGCCTTAATTTAACTAGGCTTTTATAGTGTTCTTATCTTATCCTAAAAATCTTAAATCTTACTTATCTTATCTTAAAAATCTTATACCTTTAGGAAACTTCATCCCGAGCTTATTTATATATTATTAAACTAAGCCATTACTCTGCTCTATCGGTTATTATCTATTATAGGTCCTTAAGCGTATCTTATTCCATCTTATCCCATCTTAATTATCTCTTATCTTATCTTAAGAGTCTTAAGCCTATAGCCTTTTGCCTTTACTAAGTGCCAAAGTAGTTCGCTGTCTTACTTCTCTTATGTCTTGCGAAGCAATAAATATCGTATCTAGTGGGGTCTTAATCCCTACTAATGTTCCCTATTCTATAGTGGAATTATCCTACCTCTATTATATATTTAAGCTTTACATACTCTTAGTTAGTTACCTATTTTATCTTATAATTACTACTAATAGTCTAATTATTTTAATCCTTAAATCCTATTATTTAATAATACTAGTATATAAGAACTTTGTCTGCTAACTACTAGCTATATATACTGTCTTTATCCTAATCTAGTTTATAGAGTTAATCTTATTCTTTATCTAACTCTTTTATGCTCTAGAGTTCTCTTACCTTAGGCTCTTATAGCTAATATCTTACTCCGTACTTAGTGTCCTTATAAACTTAGTATACGTTATTATAACAGAACGTAAAGCTGTTAATTAAATATTTCTTTATTCCTCGTAGTATATTATCATCCCTCTATACATATATATCGTCTGCTAGTCTTATTCCCATTACTGCGTAGTAACTCTACCTACTTTTATAATCTCTGGCGAAATAACCCTATTTTCCGTAGTTTATGTAAGCCCCTTTTTTAGGCTATCTTTCTTATTATAGAGTCCGCCTAAACGTCTTCTGCTGCTAAAATCCCTAGTTTAGCCTCTGCTTTTTAGTCCTATAGTTACTTAATCCTTAACCTCTAGGTTTCTATAGTTTCTTATTCTATTTCCTGGATTCTTTAGTACTATTTAGGTCTATTGGCTCTGCGCCATACTATAGTTTCTAGGTTTATTGCTGTTGTTGCGTTTTTTATGCCTTATATATAACTATGGAACTTTATCCTAACCTCTCTTAGCCTATTCCCTCTAGTATATCCTATTATTAATTTTAATTACTTAATTAATTAGCTCTCTAAGGGTATCCGCATCTTCTATTAGAATAATTACGTTCTAGACCTTTACTTTAAGTCCTTATTTATACTGTGCTATAAGCGCCTTATTATTCTATTTAACCTATATAGCTAGCGTCTAAAACTATGTCGTATAATTGATTGCTAAGGTGCGTTGGGTTAAATCCTAGAGTTTTCTTTTTACTATAGTTATTACTTCCAGATTCTTAAATATTTAGGTAAAGTATTCCGCGAACCTATTTTAACTAATAAATATATATCGTACTTCTTAATTACTAGTTACTATACCGTTTTCTTATACTTCTATAAGGTAGGGTTCGCACTACTTAAGTACTCTTTCTATTAGGAATAATCCTGCGTACGCCACCTAATTTATAGGTGTTGCTAACTTTACCCCTTCTTGTGTAACCTTAAAGTATATTTATATAAGGAATCCTTTAAGCTTTAACTTTTCTCCTAAAAATCGTTTAATAGATAGTAGCTTAATTTTTATTACTCTAATTTTATTAATTCTTTTCTTAAGTATCTAGTTGTTGTCTGTTAATTAATTAACTATTTTCTATAACTGTCATACTATAACTAGTTGTAAGTTAGTGTTTGCTATACTAGTGTTATTACCTAATCTTAATATGGTTGCTACTGTTAATAGCGTTATAACTACTGCTTTTAGTGGCATATTGCTTAACTTCCTTTACTATAACCTTAGTAGTAAATATATAATAACGCCTTATAGGAGATACTACGGTAGACTTATTAATAGACTGGGTATATAGATTAAGGAATAGTTAATAATAGTAATATAACTTAGTGGAGTAGTTGCCTAATAGATTAACTTTAATTATATTCTAGGATGTATTATAAAGAAGAGAACTATTTAGGTAGGGACTATAGTCCTTTAAATATATAATACTGCGCCTAGGAAATATACTAAGTATGTTAGTACGTTAGTACATCAGTACGTTACGTTCCTACGTTTCTATATTTCTACGTTCTGAACTTATAACATAACTAGCTACGTAACTCAATTACCCCTTATCCTATAACTTAATCGGTTCTAGCGCCTCCTATACTATCTTAACTAACCCGTTTATATCTCTTTTTAGTAGTCGTATTACTGCTGATATAAGGTCCGTAATAAAAACTAGCTAAAAGTTTTACCTAGGTTTTTCCTTACTATAGATTTTCTCTATAAATAGAAGGTAGAAGCCTATATAGACCTAAAAAAGGAACTAAATTAGGCAATAAATAGAACTAATAATAATAATTTAACGTAATATTTGGGATTATTAACTTTATATAGGGCCTATACTTTTAGTGGTTATAAATATTATATATAGTGGTTATCCAACTAACTATAATATATGGCTTAAGTATCTAAGCTATTAGCGAAACTAAAAAGGGCCCCTAAATCGCTTTTTAAGCTACTATAAAAAGTCTAAGTAGCCTACCTCTAAAGAGTAATAGGTAGGTATAAGTAAATAAATATAGTACTACTTAAGAAATAAATTAATATCCCCCCCTTTAGTTATATATTTAGGCTACTATAATATAAAGGGCGCTAAAAGAGCGTAACTATAATATTATATTATTATTCATTGCTTAACGTCCGATTTAGATCCCTATTGGGCCTACGCGGACTACTCCTTATATACATATAGGGAGAAAACTCTATTTGAGAAAACCCCGTAATCCATCTCCCTGCCTTTTGGGACTCGCCTGCGAGGCGCCTGCGAGGCGCCTGCGAGTTACCTATAGTGCTTTACTACCTTACTTTTTAACCTCCTTAGGAACCACTGCTGCCGTAACAAACCTACGGACGCGCTAGTATCGCAAACTTTACTCTACTACTGTAGAGTTATTAGGGGGCGCCTAATACCCGCCCCCTTGCCTTTTATTACCATTTCCCTTGCAACCCGGAACTATTTTAGTACATTTTAGCTAATAAGCCACTAGGTAACCGCCTTAAGACCTTTTTATATTAAGAGCAGTGTATTATAGTTTTCTATGCCAGCTGCTAAGTAGGTAGTTATATATTCTAGTAGGACTAGTAATATAGTAGAGTTTAGTATACCTACTTATCTAGGCCTCTACCTTAGTTTTCTAATGTAATATCCTAGGCTATAAGCAGTTAGCTGCTACCACTAATTATATAGGGGGTTTCACCAGTTCTTTCGGATATCGAGTATCCTCCTAAAGTTAGTACGCTTTTGTACAGCTTAAGAGCCTTCTATAGCCTCTAGTTTTACACCTCTCTTTATTATTTCCGCCGGTATAGGTATAAGCTGCCATTTTTAGGGGTTATAACTCCCGTCTTATGCACCTACTGGCGTAATCCTATAAGGGTGTTGTGGCTGCATCCTATAATATAGCCTTAGGTATACCTTCTACGGTTAAGGCCTAGCCAAAGCCTCTCCTGCCTAAGTAACTCCTATTTGCTCCTTAAGTATATCTTACCGGCGTACCGCCCTAGAGATAAATAGTTCCGTCTATTAATATACTAATACGCGCATCCGTTCTCTTAAGCTATATAGTAATCTCTCTAGCTAGGACGTAATCCTATCTACCTACTAGGTGCACTAAGGGTTAGAGCCTAGCTAAAGGGTAAGGTCCTTAGAGCTAGTAATAGCTACTACGTACTACGCTCCGCGGGAGGTTCCCGTTTTGCGTTGCCTATAAGAGTCTCCTTATAATAGGCCGACCGTGTCTTATAGGAGAGGGGCCGTAGAGACACTAGGTCCCACACTAGATAACCTACTCTCCCCTCTCCTACTAACTAAGCTTATATCCCCCCCTTTTATAAGCTGGCCTGTGTCTTTAACTGTTAAGTCCTTGTCTGACTGGCCTATATTTCCCCTATAGCCTCCCCTATATATATACATTAGGTTACAAGCACTACGCCTATTAAGACCCTCCTATAAGTCGCCTTATATATATGCGCATTAGGTTACATATACTATGCCTATTAAGACCCTCCTATAAGTCGCCTATAAGTCAACTGTGGGTTAACCGTGAGTTGACTGTGAGTTAAACGCCATGGGGCCGTCGAAGCTGGCCTGTGTTTCCGCTGCCTAGAGCTTTACCCGTGTTTCCACCTCGTTAAGCCGTCTGGTCGCCGTCGCGTCGCCGTCGCGTTACTGTCGCTATTATTATACCAGGTCGCGCGCACTACGCCTATTAAGACCCTCTTTTAAGTCACCTAAGTGTACCGGATACTAGATAGGCCCTTATAGAGGGGCCTTAACGAGTTCTCTAGGTAGGGCCTTAATAAGTTCTTCGTGGTAGCCTTGGGGCCTTAACAAGTTTTATATAAAGTATCTGCGACGCGTTAACCTTAACAAGTTCTTATAAAAGGAGGATCCCTACGCCCTTATCGCGCATACTTCGCGATCTTAGAGCTAGTGTAAGCCCAAGGGTGTCCTGTTATACGCCTAGGACGCGTCCACGTCGACTAGCTGGATAAGGCCAGTTTCGGGCCTGGCTGCGAGCCAGGTAGTTGTATATCGGGCAGTTTTCGTATCTTAGTTTCCCTTGCTAGGCCTCCCTAAATAGTAGAACAAGAGCTCTAAGCGGAGGCAGTAAGGCTCCTGGTGTTATTAAGGGCGATACTTTATACGCGTCGCGGGCCCATTACCACAGAGTCGAACGACAGCGCTGCACGCACTACAACGGCTCTCTACCATCGCCTCTGCACTTAGCCATTAATAGGAATAGGATTCCAGATAATATTTCCACCCGCGGCGACGTAGACGCGTACAGTAGGGCTTCGCGGGCACTATAATATTATAAAGTACACTAAAATATACTTAAGTAGGATATAAAAAGGCCCTAGAGCCCCTTAAGAAAAGACGCCCTAGTAACCCTAGAGTAGGGGAAAAGTATTGGTAAAGTAAGTAAATAAAATAGAGGAAAAATAGCGTTGTATAAAAGCCTAGGCTTATATATAAGAGGCTAGTAAGGACGAGAATAAGAAAAAGAAAGAAACTAGAATAAAGTATAAAAGAAGATTAGAAAGCTAACTACTATAATATAGTATTAGATAGACTAACGCTAGAAAGTTATATAGGAGATATAGGTAAAAAGAAAGCAAGCTATAGTATAGCTAATACTATAGAGGGTAAACGCTTAAAAACTCTACTAAGGGCTAATAAAGGTAGAAAATATAATAGTAACGCTATTAAGGATAGGGGTAATAGGACTAAAAGACTAGCTCTATAGAATAGAAGTTTTAGTAAATAACCCTAGGTATAATACGGCTAGTTAAGATAAATACTAAAGTATATAATACTAGTATGCCCCTAATACACTAATTAAGAATTAATACTCTAGCAGCTAATATAGAGGACTATAATATAATTCTCTTAATATAAAGAGGCCTTAAGGCAATTACCTAGTAGCTTATTAGCTAAAGCGTTTTAAACTAGTTTTAGGTTATAAAGGAAATAGTAAAGAAAGGTAAGGGGGTAGATAGGTACCCCCTAGAGACTCTATAGTAGGAGAATAAATATTAGAATACTAGCGCGTCTATAGGCTTACTATAGCAGCAGCAATTACTAGAGAGGTTAAAAGTAAGGATATAGAGTACTATAGGCGACCTATAGGTAACCTATAGGTGCCAAGTAGACGGGGCCTAAAGGTAGAGAGATAAAATATAGGGTTTTCTATTAAACGGACTTATATACTTAATTTATCTATAAAATAAAAGAGACTATATATATAGTGTAGGTGCAGAAATAGGTAATAGAAATAAGTAATAAGATATTTAATAAGATATTTAGTTATAAGTTAAGAGATAGCTAAGATAAAGTACGTAAATACGATCTAGGTCGATAGACAGTAATATAATAATAATAAGAAACTCCGATTTAGGTCGATATTTTCTTATAGAGTTTTCTCCCTATATATATATAAGGTGTGGTCCGCGTAGGCCTAATAGAGATCTAGATTAGACGTTAAGTAATAAATAAATAATAATAATATATTTATGGCTTTAATGCTCCCTAATAATAACGCGGTAATTTTAAATAGGTTTTACTAATTATTTATCACCAAATTAGTATTTTCGGGTACTTTAATGTTTAAACCCTTTATAACTAGGGTCACCTTTATAACCCCATTACATACGTTGTTATAGAGATGGGTTCTTATACGGTTGTAGCAGCTTAATCACTGCGTCGTGCCCATGTATTGCCGCCCGCGATAGCGGTGTCCGACCATCTTTGTCCTTGGAGTCCGTGTCAACTCCTTCGGCAAGTAGTAGCTTAACTATGGCCTCATGCCCGTTCTCTGCCGCCAGTGACAGTGGCGTTTGACCCCAATTATCCTTCAAGTCGGCCTCGACATCGCTTCGCTCAACCAGTAGCTTAACTACGGCCTCATGCCCTTTATCTGCGGCCCATGATAGCGGTGTTCGACTGCTAATATCCTCTAAGTCAGCCTCAACGTCACTCCGCTCGACTAGTAGCCTAACTGCGGCCTCATGCCCGTTCCTTGCCGCCCATGACAGTGGCGTTTGACTATATGTACTCTTTGAGTCGGCCTCGACATCGCTCCGCTCAACCAGTAGCTTAACTACGGCCTCATGCCCTTTATCTGCAGCCCATGACAGTGGTGTTCGACCCATATCACCCTTTGAGTCGGCCCCGACATCGCTCTGCTCAACCAGTAGTTTAACTACGGCCTCATGCCCGTTTCCTGCCGCCAGTGACAGTGGCGTTTGACCCCGCGCATCCTTTGAGTCGGCCCGGACATCGCTCCGCTCAACCAGTAGCCCAACCACGGCCCCATGCCCGTTCCCTGCCGCCAGTGACAGTGGCGTTCGACCCATATTATCCTTTGAGTCGGCTTCGATATCGCTCCGCTCAGCCAGTAGCTTGACTATGGCCTCGAGCCCATTCCCTGCTGCCCATGATAGCGGCGTCCGTCCCTGTGTAGAATCCTTGAAGTTTATGTCGACACCGTCCGCGAGCAGAAGCTTAACTATCACCTCATGCCCATTTTCTGCCGCTAACGACAGCAGTAACTGTCTTAAATAAGTTTGAGCGTTGGTGTTAACTTTCCTAGTTGCGAGCAGAACTTTTAAAAGCGCAAGGTCGCGCCGCTCTACCGACCATGGGAATATACGCCAGCCCTTCCCGGAACGGATATCGAGTCTTTTACTAATGAAGTATTCGATTACTTCCTCACGTTCTTTGGCGGTAGGACGGAGTGATTGCTCATGTAGTATGTCGTGGTCAGAGCTTGGGGCTAAAAGTGCTCTTACAGCATTTTCATTCGCGTGAGCTAGGGCCGCATGTAACGGATAGCTGTAGCGTTCCCCCTCGATATCCATGTGCGGAACACGTTTTAGTTCGATTGAAATGAGGTTTGGCAAGTTTTTCTCCGCAAGGATATATAAAAGACTCGCATCAGACGTATGGCGGCGTATCTGATACCTTTCAAAGAGATTGTCTAGGGTGATCCACTTTTGAAGAGGGAAAATTTCAACAAACCTATCTTGCGAGATTCTGTGCCCCTGTGCAGTATCGGCGTGATAGAGCACATTCCGTACTGCATATTCGAGAAAAGGAAACATTTTAGATGCCTGTCGGCGAAGAACCGCAGCATCCTCAGAAGATGCAATTGGAAGTGGTGTTACTAAATCCAGTTGCTCGGAAGTATCAATCGTCATGTAGTTTTGACAGCATTGCTTTAGCCGTTCGTGGCTTAGACCCGAGAAGTTACTTCTAAGGTCAGAACGAAGCCTGTCAAGGCCGTTTCCTTTAAGGAGAAAATCCCGCACCGACTCGTGAATGAATTGAACGGTTTGATTCTTAGACTTTGTTAACTCTGCGAGTCCCTTCGAGGAACTTAGAATAAATCTTTCCATGTCTTGTTCTGTAATCTCTTCGGAGGTCCATGCAGTCAGCGTCTCAGGTGCGACTCCTGCTAATACAGCGAAGTAGAGCTCTTCACGCTTGAAAGGCCGCTTTGCATACAGTATGCATTGGAGACAAAGAATTAGCTCCTCTATATTTTGGCCGTCTCTTGTTAAGATATCTTTAAATAACTCATCCAATCCGTTTGGGATCTCATCAAGCCGCTTCCTAAGTGCGTGTATGCGGCCACGGTCATATTCTTTACTAAGCATCTGTATAACAAGGACGACCCATAGAAAAATTCCAGATGCCCTCTCGAGTATCTCGGCTTTAATTTGCTCGGCCAACTTGCTACGTCCAATTTTTAGCTCGCTGCGCAAATAATTAGCTATATCCTGCTGATGACCCTCCTGCCCTTCCAAAATTAGTTGGATGCCTTTTTCGATAGTAATGTGTGGGTAATGGCGACTCGAGAAGCAGACAAGCAATCGAAGTTGGGACGAAATTGCAAGTTGCCCTAGTTGTTCAAAGAATGATACCATCTCTCGCACTTGATCCTCGTCGCATTCATCTAGAGCATCAACAAAGCAGGTCACGCAGTGCTGCCTGATCCGTTTAATCGCATGCTCGAAAAGCCCCCGAACAATTTCGATATCCCATCCATAAGGGTCACTGTTGATTGGCCTTGATGATCGTAAGGAGTCAAACACGTCTTGAAGGTCTGGAAGCTGCTCCAGAAGCTGGAACAAAAGGGAACGGTACATTCCTAAAGACGACTTCTCAAGTTCGTCGCCTCTTGCATTGAAAAAGAACGATATAACAACGGTGTCTGCCTTCTTTTTCTTGGCGTCTGTATAGGCGAACTTCATTATTGTCGATTTACCGGTAGCTGGCTTTCCTTTGATCCATAAGAAGCCATGATGATCGGAGAGCTTGCTAACGTCGAGCCAGTCTTGATACTCAGATTTGCTAAGCAACCATCTACATGTCTTAGCGTGGGCGGTTCTGATTGTCGCGTGACGAGCATCAATTTGATCGAACCTCAAAGAATGTAGGTAGCTTTCGCGTTGAGCTGCTGTAAGGACTGATCTCACAGAAGCCACGTTTTCAGTAGGGATATCATCCGGTCCGTTGGATCGACTTAACTCCATGGGATTCATAGCAAGTTGCTGAGTAACTTCGGTGCCATAATTATTCGAATAAGAGCCTGTAGGGATAATTGACAGGATTTCTCTCGCACATGCTGCCGCCACTGCTGCGGCAAATGGCTGCCACTTCTTGTTCTTGTGCGAGTCAGCATAGTCACAAATACCACGGACGATGAGACAGGGAAAGCTGTTCATCAGGCCTGCTGCCTCCATCTCGAAGCAAAGAACACCCCCAAGCTCGGCGCTCAACTTGTCTCTTGTGAGCCCGTCCTTTATAACTTGATTGCCAGAAGCTATTGTGCCATAGTGAATGACTACCTCTTCGCTTTCCCGCGGGGTCCGTGCGACTACCATATCTTTACGGCACCGATCGCATGTCGGTCCTTCAATGTGACTATACGGGGACTGAAAGAGGGTATCTGGACCTGCGTTGCGGCGTTCAAATTCTGGGAGGTGAGCTAGCGATGATAGGTGGACTTTAGGGTTGCTTTTGCCTGCACTTATATTCGACCGTAGTTTAGATACTGCGGTAAGAAGGACATCGGGCGGTGCGTTAAGATAACCTGTCCGTGTACATAGTCCGCCTGATCCGGTCTTCCCATAGTCATATTGAACCACTCCCCCGTAGCCCGCTTGTGGTTGACTAATCACCGCATCACCAAGTCGAATATCCACTTCGGGGCTTGGAACCCCCCCTCCAATGCCTACCATAAGGCCGATTTGGAGAGCGCGGAATTCTGATTGCATCCGAGTAGCGGCTACCGCGGCGGAGTTTGTGCCATACTGACCGGCTGGCAGGCAGGTGATAACGACGTTGTGTCCACCGATGCGCCCCAGCGTATACTGGGTGGTGTAACCGCTGTCATCGTATTTTTCATCCAGCATTGCTGTAGCAGCAGTAAGCTCGACGGGCAGAGCGGAGATCCATCCCACGGTAAATTGTTCGGGTTGAGGGCGGGGTCTTTTCAACGTGGAATTAGTATACATGCCTCTGCCCTAATTCAAATAACGAAAGGCTTAGCAGCAGCTGAGTGTCCGTTCTTAATCAAGATAAAGGAAAGCGGAGGAATGAATAATCCCAGCCTTGCGAAGGCGTTGTCAACCAAAGTCTTGGGCGAGAAGTATGCATGTAAGGCTGCCAGGCATCAGCGGTGTGGTCAAACGAGCCAAAAGTATGGCACTACGCGTAGATTTTGAGCTGCTCGGCGACGCGCACGGACCAATGCATGGACCACCTTGTAGATAATTTTTTGAGCAATCAGGCTCCTTCATAGAGCCTCTAGCTACGCTGCTATGCATTTTTGAAACCTTTCCAAGGTAATATGACACGACAGCATCTGATACTCAATCAATCCTGTTCAGGTGTGCTATAAACCCCATTGGGGAAGTGAAACAACACGGGGGTCCTAGGTCTGGATGATCACCCCGTGTTTACTTGAACAACCAGAAAAATCTGATAGGCAAAGTCATAGCTTTGAAGCAACACTATGAAGGAAACACGGTCGAATATGAAGTTGATCGAGATTCATTGCGTTTCGGGCGAGGGATTACCTAGTTTTATTTATTATCGCTGCTCTCTCAGCTCCCCCACGCTCACCCATGCTCACCTAGGCCACGGAGTTGGAATCACGACGCTCACCCTCCAGAAGAGCGGAGGAAATCGGAGAGCCACGAATTAGCGTCTGTCTTTTTCATGTGTCTTAGGCAAAGCGAGATAGACTACTTTCACCATATGGGGATTCTTTACCCACAGCGGTACATCGAAATTCAGAAGTAAAACGACATGACCTTCCTGGGCCGAGATACGACCTTGCAAGGCTTCCACTGCGTTCTCCATTGCTCTTCTTTTCTTACTAAGGGCACAAACGTTACCAGAATTGAGGGCTGACTTGATTTCTTGGCCAGATAAAAATCTCACACTGCCCTCATATCTGGGTCGGTACCTACTGAGGGTACGCGGATAGTCGCAAGCTCGTCAAACGTCATTCGACGCGAAAGTTCGATTAGACTATCTATATATGGCCATGGCCGAGATCTGAAGAAGATCACCATAACCATAAGAGGCAACTCAAGATCTCCCAGGTAGGCTTCGATACGAGGCCATGCTTGATCCAACTCCCGCACATCGCCAACGATAAGAACACGAACCGCACCCTTCGGGAACGAAGAATTGTCATACCAACATGCACTGTTGCCGCTATCTCTGAAGCTGTCCCACCCGCTCACTGCGACTGAGGCACCGAGCAACCCACAGAAGGTAATGCCACGCGTGTTAGATAGTGCCGTGACAGAGACGGCGGGTACTGATGTGCAGCATGATGGATGAGGGGTTTACAATTCCCGGTATGTGGATAGGTAAACCGGTGGGTAGCTATGACACAGCACTGGTAGAGGGGAGCTGTAGGTTCAAATCAGCTGTAGCCTTAAACCAGCCGGGTGCTTTGTGACCCTGTATTTCTACAGACTTGAAAATTATTTAGAGCTTGTTCGTTGGGCGCGCTGCTTGCGTTCTCATTTATTTCTTCCAATTGATTATTTTAAAGCTTCTCTAGGTGCACTCCTTTCTCTTCCATGCACTCGTGGTGCTACTCTCTTCTCTTCTGGTCTCATCAACCTCATTAGCAGCACCAGATGCAGGAGTAGCAATGAAAGAAAGATTGTATACTTACAAGGCGAAGCCTAAGGTCTTCATCATTAGCATATTCCCACTAGAAGGGGAAGTCTGGTGGGGCATCCCGGAGTTCGATCTGCTGGCGACAAACATTACGGTGCCGGGCTTCTCGCCACTGTTCCCAGACGCGCATTGCACAGCGGACGGGGATCTTTGTCAATTGGTTACCGGAGAAAGTGGTGGTTGCCTCTTCCATACTGTATTGGTTATAACGTTTGGAATTTCCTAGGACTAAGTTCGAATATTCGGTCTACCCAGAATACTCAACCCAAGAGGAACTTGCAGTATCCTATACCCCACAGGCCGCGGTCCCTAACTAGAACACTCATATATAACATTCAACCTTACTGATCCTGTCTCTGCAAATTAGAAATTAATGCTGCTATCACAATCTCCTCCCTCGTTGCCCCCCTAAAACTCGACCTTACCACAACATACTCCCTAATCAGCGGCATCGCTAGAGTAAACCCTGAAGTCACAACTCTCAGCTCTGTAGCTTTCGCTCCTTATGCTGTTCAAGTCGCCTTGTAATATGAATTCGACCCACGCGAAAATTGTAGCACTGGCTATGATCCCCAAGGCAGCACAACTCCAAATGAATACCCTCAGTCCATTTACAGGACCGAAGTCTTCGAAGCCAACACTGAGCTGCGCTCGCTGGCCGTTGGCTTCGCCAAAACTACCACTCTGTATGACAGCACTCTTGCGTGGGCCTACCGGGCAAACTACGTAACCCCCCAAACATCTGTTCGCGCAGCGGGCGCAGCTTCCCCGAGCGCCGCCGAATGCGACGTAGCCACAAGCGACGCGTACTACAGCGGCCGCATCCTTTCCGAGGCCTTCGAGAACTTTACAAGACTCGCCACGAACGGCTCCGGCGTCTACTGCATGACGGCGCGGGAAGACAACGCGACTCTCGAAGCCCTGCTCCGTGCCACCGTCGCCGGGCTCGTCGACTTCGCGCGCATCATTGTCATGCGCACCGCCAGCGACATGCATCGTTCGTACCCGGGGCAAGCCGCCGACGAACCAATTCTGGGCGAACCAAGGCAGTTTCGAGCCCGCGCTGCGGAATATTTATCTAGCCGAGATCAAAGTCGCGCAAGGGATTTGGGGGAGTGGAGTAGTACATCTGCTGCGGGTGTAAATGCAACGAATTATATAGGGGACATTTCTGGGACTTTGGGCCGGACGCCGGATTTTGGACCTGCCAGTGTTTTCAATGATAATCCAGCGGTGCTAGAGAGGAGCTGGTGGCGTGAAGAGGAGCCCGGTAGGAACGAAGAAGAGCGCGAAGGGAAAAAGAAATGTAGATGTTAAATTGGGTGGGTATGAAGTAGAGAAAAAAGGTCTTGGGTTCGGATAAAGGTGCTAGGGCGAGAGGCGGTCACGGAACCTTGATCCTATTGATTCTATTGGCTAGCTCTTATCGATAACAGTAGGGCGAAATACACCAGCGGAAGGGATAAGAACTAAGGTAATGAGAATATCTCGCTGCACGTATTCTGGCGTTGTGCACCTGAGGGTGTAATTCTTCTGTGAAGTGTTTCAAGGTGTGAGTCGGAGAATGCAGGGAGGGTCGCAGGGGTGCACTAGAGTCACCTGAAAAGATGATTTTATGCCGCTCCACGCCGCCTTCGGCTGTTTACATCGCCGTTGTTTTGATGTCCCTCCCACAAGTAAACCATCTCTCTCTTGTCACATCATTTTTGGGCGCCTTCCATTCTGCGCTTTTGTTTGCAATTCACCACGGATGGAAAGCTGGTATTTAACCGGGTGTTAATTATTTACCTCATTGGCCCACCTTTTCTTTCACGTCTCTAATTGTTAAGGCCCATATCAATCACGTAAACACGACTACGAAAACAACAGAATACACGTAGCGTTGATTTATTCTCTATACAGCTTCCACCATGACTCCGTCGCCTAAGAGTAGCGAGGGGAAAGCGCGCCTTATCCGTGAATTATCTCGAGAAATCAGCCATAGTCCACGTCATCTTCCATCGCCAACTCCTGTCGACCGCGACTCGAACCCCACCCTCAACTACAGCTCGATACAGGAGTTCGCAACATCAACATCAAATTTCGACCCTGAGCACGAAGCACTGATGTCGACGCGTCAATTGGACGATGATACAAGAAATCCTTTGCCTATTCTTCCCAACCTCCGGTCTACGGCTAAGAAATTCGCCTATTACAATCCACCAGGATCAGATCTGCCAGTCAGTACCTCGATGATAAACAAAGAGTTCATAGATTTCGACCATCTCAGCGATTCCGAAGAGGACAGTATTTCGATAGAGCAGGGGAGAGGTGCAAAGAAGAGCGCGAGGAGTACTCCGGGCAAACTGAATTCGTCTCTCAACATGTCACCAAACGTACTATTTCACGATAGCTTATACGACGTGACCCCGCCTCCAGCTCGTGCCCGAGCGACACCCAGGAAGGGCAACGTGACTGAGGATACGAGTCTTCGACGAGACGCACAAATAAGACGAGCGTCCTCTGTGCCACAGAGAGGTGTTGATGATGGAACGTCTCTTCTGCGAACTGTCGGCGAGCGAGTTTCCCCTGCGAAGTCCGGAAACAATGAACGCCGACGCAGTACTCTTGCGCAGATGCACGCTAGGGTCACTTCTGAAGACGAGTCCTTCATTGACGAACGTCCTCCAACTGTCACATTTACTGCCAAAAATACTCGTTTTGGAGGCCCAAGAAGTCGCCAGTCATCTGCTCAAGGCTTGGATCATGCTGTAAAATCAGTCGAAACCCCCCAACGAGGAGCAAACGGAACCCCACGTTCATCCCAAATGACGGGCAATGCAACACAGCAGTCATTTATGCTACCAGACCTTCCAAATCTCACCGAACTCGTGTCTGGGGTCTTCCAAGATGGCACTCCTGTCTTCTCTCGAAATACTCGCGCACGGTCGAGATTTACAAATCCTCTAAATCCAAGTCGAGGCCCAGCCCGCCAACTGAATCACACACCTATCGACAGTGTTCCAATTCCTTCTGATGAGAAAGCAATTTTCGCATCTCTGCAACTCCTGAAGGAAAAGGTTGCACAATTGGAACAGGAAAAAGCTGAGTCCGAGAAGAAGATCGAGGAACAGGAAATACAGATAATTGAGTTTAGAGCAGCAAACGAAGCACAAGAGAAACTGAGGCGGAGCGATAGCGCCTTAGGATCAACGGATGGCGAAGGATCCAGTGAGAAGAATAATTGGAGAGTCGAAAAGACTAGTATGTGGAATATCAGGATCGTGTGGTTTCCTTGCTAACATGGATTTCTAGGATTGGAGGCTTCCGTAGACACGCTGCGAACCCGATTAGATCGTGCTGAGCGCAAGCTGTCTGTCGCGGAGATCAGTACAAAGCGGGTTACTGCAGAACGTGATAATCTGGTTACTCAGTTAGGCGTTGCATTCTATAATGCTGAGGAACTGAAAGGCGAGAAGGAAGCACTCCAGACGGAGAATGAGACACTACGCAATGAAATCGATTCCCTTCGCACAGAAAACGAGTCTCTACGGAATCAATTATCACAAGAACAAGCTCAATTCCAAGAAGAAACTCAGCAGCTCCGGCGGAAGGCCAGTCAAACAGAGAATGCCGTACAGAAGGAGAATGAGACGTTACATATGGAGTTAGCCAGAGTCCGTACCCAGCACGACGAGGATACTCAGCATTGGGCAAGAAAAGAAGCTGAGCTCCGCTCCAAGAGAGTTAAGAAAGAAAAGGCCGAGTTCTCCAGGCTCAAAACAGAGAACGATGCACTTAAAGCTCAAACGGCGAACTTGAAAGCGAAGAGAGAGGAAGAAGCGCGTCGCTGGGCCAACAGAGAGGCAGAGTTCAGAAGCAAAATCGAAAGGAGGGATGAGACAATTCGTCAATTCCAAGACATGACCCAGGAGGAGGTGAATGAGGTTCTTCGACACGACAACGAGAATCTCAGAGCGGAGTTAGCTCAACTCTCCGCACAACAAGAAGACGAAAATCAAAGGTGGGCAAGGAAGGAAGCTCAACTTCGTCGAAAGGTTGAGAAGCGGGAGGAAGTTGTCAAGCAAATGGAGGATATGACCAGAGAAATTCTAAGCACGAAACAGACCAACCAGCCTCAGACTCTGTCTCAATCTGCTTTGGCCGACCACGACACCGTAATGGAGAACGAGGCTCCTAGAGGAAATGTTGATGGCGCTCAGAGGAAGGGCATCCAACGTCGCGAGAAAGACACCCAGACTCGAATTGCCGATAGAGTGGAACAGGAGGTTCGAAATAGCAGGTCTGTCAGCGCAGCGCAAGTCTCAGCTCGACCTCAACAGCCAATATCTCACTACTCCAGCTCCAGGTTCCATTCAACCTCACAGCGACACTCACTGCCTACTGTTAGCATTCCGATGCGGAGCGCATCTGCTCCAGTGCCTGCAGCCGTTCAAGACCACCGAGATGCAGACAGTGATGCGGACTCAACGACGGACCTCTCGCTTGCACAAAAGACCGACCGCTACCTCATGCATGGCGGTGCCAGTGGAAAGCCCATTGTGGAGGAGCCACCGGCACTAGACCTCACGGAGCTCAGCTTCATCAACGGTGATGAAATCACCAGACTAAGAAGATTGCTGGAGGAAGAACGAGCAGCAGCTCGTAAGAAAGCTTCATCTACCATAGAGCGCCAAGCCCGTGAGGATACTATCCGTTCCGCAGTATCAGCTAAGGCTTCACGGCAACAGTCTTTGCCACGCAAATCATCTATGAGGGATGTGACTGGCAGGTCAATCATGACGGCACAGAATGAGCTCACTGAGAATGCCACCGAGCACAATGCCCAAGATGAAGAAGTCCCAGCGGAAGCTACTCAAACTAAGCAGTCTGTAGACCATTCTCTTCTGAGCCAGTCCAGTCGCCGTCGACGTAGCGTACCAGTTGAGATGACTTCTGCATTTATCCTACCAGACATTACAATTAACCCGCGAAAGCAAACGTTTAGCAATCATGGCGCTAAGATCGAGCTTCCCGCCCACGACAACAACAATTGCACTGTCTGCCGCCGCACCGCTGGAGAGGCTCGGCCCGATTTGGTCAATATCCCAAAACTTGTCCCAGTCTCTTCACGCATGCCGGACGATGTCGACGCAACCATGCGTCCTGCCCAATCACCAAAGACAGCTCTGGCACTTGTTCTCAAAGAACTCGAAGACGAACTCGCTCACCTGCATATCGAACTATCTACGCATGATGCTCTGCTTCGGGCACATGATGCTTCGCTCGGACGCCGCAAACGTAAGGCTATCCAAGCCGCGATTGAGGACTTGGTCAAAGCGATCGATGTAAAGAGTGACCAAATCTACAACTTGTATGATGTTCTCGAGGGACAACAGACTGAAGACATGACCGAGGAGGAAGTTGAAGAGACGATAAGGAGCATTCGGATGGATGCTGCGGAAGCGGCTAAGGGGAAGGGAAAGAAAGTCGTAATTGAGGAACACCCCAGTGAAAGCGAAAGCAGTAGTGATGAAGAGAGCCACGGGGAAAGCGGTGAAGATGACGAGTTGCCTTGGGAAGGAATCTCAGACACAGAGAGCTTAGCTGCATTTGGCGGGAGTGTGAGACGACGGAGCAGAATCTATTAATTAGAGATGTTCTTGAGAATGGCAGAGTTACGAACGCAGAGCCGATGAAAGATTGCATATCAAAACTAGGCGTTGGATTTGATTGGCGGTTTTGATACTCGGAAGTTGGTTCAGGCAGCATTGGATTGATTCGGAGTTGGATAATGACATGATTCCTCTTTGTTCTTTTGTCACTCATATTCTCCCTTTTCTATTTCTAGTGCTGACACCACCGCTTCTTCTACCCCTCTTTCAATACCTCCATCTTCTCAGTAGATGGGCTAGCGACTTCTGATTCGGGTCGAGTTCTCATTTTCTCTTTGGGCTTGAAACTTTGACTCTCTTCGATGCCTTTCAGGGGCTCGATGGGCTGAGTTGGTTTCGCCGTCAAGAAATGGGTTGACTCGCTGGTTCTGACGTTCAAAGTTCTTCGACTTGGAGGTAGGCGGTATATTGTTCAGAGTTGTCGGAGCAAAGGCGTTAAAAGCTTGAAATAAGAGTTATTGTTTCCCAATCAATTCCATGAAGACTTTACCTTGTAAAACGTGCTTTCGTCTCAGTTCAAATCCACTATGCTCAGCGCGTCCTAAAACTCCACACAAACACCCAATACGCCCGCCGCCCATCACATGTATGCTCTCCAGCTTCTACCCAGTTATGCCTCTATATCTTACTCCTCTTTGCGTCCACAAATTCTACATTCCTTTCCCGATATGCCTCTGTCCAGAACTCAGCCGCGCCCTCCTTCATCCACTTCTGGCTTTCCCCCATCGGCTCCGGCGGAGTCCTATAAAACAGATCCTGCATAGCAACCTCCACGCACTCCCCATTCCTATTCGCCTTCTCATCCATTAGCTCCTCAAACGCCCGGAGGATCGTGCTCATCGGCGTTACATGTTCCTTGGGAAACCTTTCCATAAGACCCGGCGGTGCCAGCTCCGTAGGAACCATCGCAGGGTAAATGCAATTAACCGTAATATTATACGCCGCGGCCCCCGGCGCCAGCGAGCGTGTCAGGCCCACGAGCACGTGCTTCGCGGCAGAGTACTGCGGGATGGCGGGCAGGGCGTACAGGCCGGTGGCGGAGGCCGTGATGACGATCCTACCGCCCGGGACGGGGTTCAGCGCGGCGTAGTGCGCGAAGGGCTTGGCGCCGTAGTAGACGCCGTAGAGGTCGACGTCGAAGGTTGCCATGTTGGGTTTCTGGGGCTGCGAGGAGGCGGAGCGCGAGATGGAGTTGAAGATGTCATCGCGGTCGTCGATGCCGGCGTTTAGGGCGGTGGAGTCGAGGCGCTTGTGCTAGTTGAAGGCTTTGCTGAATAGAGAGGCTTGGACGTGTCAGGATGAGACGTCGGTTTTTATGAAGAGCGTGCGGGTTGCGGAGGGTTGGGGGGAGGCCGGTGGCGGGTTCATGTCGGCCATTACGACGTGGCAGTTTTTGCGCAGGAGATGTTGGTGAGGGCGAGGCCTATGCTGGAGGATGTGCCTGTTACTAATACTACAGAAGAGGACACTGTGATATTATTTGAGTAGATGATGAGTGATTTTTGTTATATAAACACGATGGGAATCAGGAGTATAGATTGGAGTATTTGGGCTATAAGGCTGAACTACTGAGGAAAGATACGTGAGATGGGGACATGAAAAGAGGAGAAAAGACACGACAGACCAATTATTATCCTATCCGTTGTGTTCAATCGAATTCCGTAAAATGCATTAATCGAGTGCCGAACGCGAAACGACCATGACCCTTTACCCCACCGCTCTAGGGATCGGATGAAGAAAGAGGAACGGGCGGCCAAGCCGCATTAGTGATTGGCCATAACCAGTGGGTCTGTTACGAGTCATAAAAGTTGAGCTAAAATCCGGTGACACGAGCAGTCCCCTCGGTCCCGTCGGGTGAGGATGAGTCATGGCTGGACTTCAATGAACTTTTAACAAAACAGCGGGAGTCACTTTCCAGACTTCCAGTATGACATCAGATGTGTTTTTGGGTAATAGATCTCTAGAAAAAACAATCCAACAGGCTACGTCGTAGAGGATGATGAATTATCAGGCCACCAAATAAAAGATGCATCATATCAGTAGCCTATCAATCTAGTGGAGCAGAAACAAAAATCCGAAAACATGACAAGTAAATATACCGCTCAATGCTGCCAATTTTTGGGGTCCAGTCGATGTGCTAATTACCAATAGTTGTTCTCTGAACCATAATCAGCACCTGAATCCAATTTACCATTCTCAATTTCAGCCATTTAACCGTCTGCTAATCCAACGCGAGTATTTTATTCCGTCCATATCTAGTCGGGTCCAAATTCCACATGAAAGTATTTACCTTCTATTCCCTGAAAAGAATAGTTGAATCCTTTCTCTACCACTTACCAGACTCAAACTATCTTTTAGACAGGTGCGCCTCCAACTGAACTCATAATTTCCTCAAGAGATTCAGTTGGAGACTCTTCGCTGCTATCATCAGTTCCTGGTAAACTAGCCGGCATAACCCAATCAGTAACTTTTGGATCCATGCTATGCATGTAATAGTTGAGTCTGCAGCCTTTGCCATAGCACCCATTTTTCTGGCAAATATGACCATTATAGCAATCAGCAGAACGGCAACCCCCTTTACGAGGGCATGGGTATCCTTTCAAAATGCATGTCAGGACGTGGAGCGCTTCCGGCTCCAGAGGTGTGTGATCGAGGGTACAGTTAGGAATCGGGCACTGGTTTCTCATGTAGAAGTTATTGCAGGGTTTTTGTTGCTTAACCCGTTGGTTGTATATGGACCATTCTTCAGGTGTTGGTTTCGGGATCACTGTGTCGAGTCTCTCGCCATCTTTGTTAACAGGGATCATCCCTTCAGTTTGTGGAGTCGAAATCGGCAGGTCATCCGTAAGGTTGTCTCGATTTCGTTGTTGAGCGCCATCCATGGCAAGTGGTTGAACAAAGTTTGGTGGCTTCCATAGTGTGGGGCTCCCTTGGGCTGCCATTGTTGGCCCTATTGCCCCCCACGGTAGAATATTTGTTTCTGGTGGGGCGGCTCTGCGAACATCATGAATGACGTGAGCATTTGCGCAGGTGCTGCCAAATCGGCAGCTACCCTATGGTGCTGGTTAGCCACAACAGAAAAGAAATGATGATTCCCTTTGGAAACATACAGTTTGGAAGTACTTGCAGACCCTTGTAGTGTTCGCAGCCGCCGACTTATGATCTATTATAGGAGACTGAGAGCGTTGTAATGGTAGAACGTTTTTAGTTCCATTGTTTGTAGCGGTAGGCATAGTTGGCAAGCTAAAGGTTCTGAAGACTGCTGGGAAGTCTACAATTCCCAATCTGAGCGAGGTATATTCAGAGCTAAAAGCTCCAGTTCTTACAAGAGTGATGCGGTCGGATTTACCACGATACGGGGTCAATAGAGACAGGTAACCCGTATCATGGCATCCGGCGAAGAAGATATGCTTGCACTGACTGTTCTCTGCAAATAGTCGAAACATTTCTAAAACACACATATATTAGTATCATCCTACCTGTTGTAGGCATATAGATATGTACGTACCTCTAATCTTGAAATCGGCACCCTCCTTCTTGTCATCGGCATCAATAAAATCGAACAGATCCTGAGAACGTGTAAAGCTGGCAGCAAAAGGAGCCAAAGATCTTTTTTCGGGCCCCACAAGCTTGGCTTTAGATAATGCTTTTGACAGGCCGGCAAGATTTGCATATATGCGAACCATGATACGGCATTGGTCCGAGTTCCTAACCACGTTTGGAAGACACTCTCTAATACAGCTGTTTAACATCTGAGCAGCATTACTTCCCCCTTCTGCGTTGGCTCTAACGAGGTCATCATTAAACTAGGACACGTAAGCTGGGGCGGTGTTATTAGATATATATTATGAGCATACGATATAGCCATCCCCATCTACCAATACCAGGACGAAAGGATTGTGCACCTGAGGTCATTATTAACGGCTGTACTAGGAATACAAAGAAAAGGCTTGTCAAACTCACTCGTTCTCGGGAAAGCTTTTTGTATCGTTCACGAGACTCTTTTTCTTCTTCATAATCACTTCGTAGGATCCGATAATTTTCAAGGAGTTTTCCATATTTTTGTATCACAGCCTGGTTTTGCATGTGATTAGGATTGTAGGCTCAGAACTGGCCAGATGACCTACCTGGAGTATATCGTGATGTTTTGTACTGGAAACACTGAAGTCCCCAAGTTGGGCATCCAAAGCCTCAAGCTCAGCGTCACCCAGCATGTCGGTGAGTATGGACGAGGGCTTTTACTCACGTGCCAACACTGGCATGGTCTAATCCCTACAAGAGGGTAGAACGAAAAAAGAAAAGATGATGAAAACACTTCTGGAGCTGACTTATTGGGAGATCCCAAAACCTCGTACAAAATGACATAAAAGTCGAAGGAAGCACTGCAGGCGATGAAGGTTTGCCGTCGATGAAGTTTGCCGTCGCCTTAGCAAAAGAGATGTTGTCACGCTGTCTGTAGGGTTTAAGGATGTGTTGTTCGGGGCGTTACAAATGGACGCAAAAAGAATTTTCCGCCATTTCGCGCCCAAAGGCTGCCTGAGGTCCGTGCGGATTTTATTTCTGTTCTACTCGCCGCCACCTGATGGCTTACTAGGACTTGTATCCTCTAAAGCTTTCATTAATAGGTCAGTATCAATCAAATTTTTCATACGCCTATAATAAGCTTTTAAGGCACTAGCGCTTCAAACTATCAATCTCACTTACCAACGAACTAGACAAATATCAAACCAAAACTCAGATGCTAAACATGTCGTACTGCTCGTACAACAACTTATGAAATAAGGGAACCACAACAACAAAACTTAGAAAAACTACTTGTAAGCATAAAGAGATATGCTGGATGAGACTTGGATATAACCGACGAGACTTAAAAAGTGTTCCCCTCCAAT
>Ga0307515_10003149_pt1 | contig 34910 bp, 14 predicted proteins | sample 17_EM_MG_FD_194513 | JGI IMG/M metagenome (GOLD analysis project Ga0307515, IMG submission 194513) | Populus trichocarpa ectomycorrhiza microbial communities from riparian zone in the Pacific Northwest, United States - 17_EM | ecosystem: Host-associated > Plants > Roots > Unclassified | place...
AAAAAGAAGAAAAAGAAAATTCTTACCTTAATTTAATTGCGAGTGAAGCTAAGAAGAGAAGAGAAAAAACTTCATAAAGTATGTTAATTAAAAAAACTGAGAAAAGAAAAGAAGAAGAGATGAGAAGACATACATGCGCGTGGAGGAGAAGAGAAGAGAAGAGAAAGATAGAAAGGGACATTTGGTGTTTTTTAACAAAAGAAGAAGAAGAAGAAAAGGCGTGTCTATTATGAAATAATAGATTCTGGTCTTTTAATTGAAGCATTTTACTGATGGTTTTACCAACGGATAATTAAATATTAATATTTTTAATCATTTTGTTGGTTATTCCATTTGTAATATTTTATTTAAATTTTCAATTTAATCAACAAATTTTAGAAACCCCTCAAATATCACGAATGACTTTTTAGTCTGTCGGTGATTTTGTTTGTAATATTTTATTTAAATTTTCAATTTAATCAAAACTTTTCAGAAATCCCTGAAATATCACCAACGACTTTTCAGTCCGTTAGTGATTCCATCTATAACATTTAATTTTATTTTTCAATTTAATCAAAAATTTAAAAAAAAACCTCAAATATTACCAACGACTTTTTAATCTACCGATGATTCTATATGTAAAGAACAATAGTTAACAGTGCAATTGAAAAGTGAACAGTTCCAGAGCTCTCTGAAAAATATCAACGGATTAATTTTGTCGGTGACCCTGTATGTAATTGACAACATGAATAGTGCAATTACGAAGTGAACAGTTCCAGAGCTCTATGGAATATATCTACAGAATTAATTTGTCGGTGATACCCTATGTAATTAACATAATGAATAGTGTCAAGAAGAAGGGAATAATTTCAATGCTCTCAGTAATATACCGATGGATTTATTTCCATCGATGTAAAACAATTTTTGTTGCCGGATTGTATTTGTATTCTTTACCTATTCTTCCTGCAAATTCATAAGATCATAGCAACACACACAACTCAATAACATTAGTTCTGTGTATAATAATAAAATCATATAAAATAAATGTTTTCTTGTCATTTAATAATAAATTAATGTCATTATCATTACATTAAAGTTAATTTCGTCCAGAAATATTACATTATAGTTTATAGCATTACGCATTCGTGTTGTGCAAATTAATCAGAATTTTCTTCTTCTTCTTCTTCTTCTTCTTCTTCAATTTTGTCATCATCATCTTCATCGCAATATTCTATGTTGATTTCGTCGCTATCATCATCTTCATCGACTTGTATATGTCAACTAGTTCTCAAAGCATCATTTAACTCCTAAACATCAGCAACAACAAAAGTATCCACTAATATTTTTTAGATTAAATAGTGCTTAATTAATAAAACTCTAAATCTCATTACAATATATAGAATATTATATTAATTAATTATGTGAACTAAATAAATTTGCAAACATTGGCTTAAATCAAACTTATTGAATCTATTTTAATAGTACTCTTAAGTCATTATCAATTATCTATATATATTCATATTTCTATATATTTACTGAAAATTTCAACTCAACAATAAAATTGACAAAATATAAAACGGGCCCATTAAATAAATCATTATTTATTTCATCCAATAAACTTGGGGCACAAATTCCAAATGAATTTCATCAATTTACAAAAACAAATACAATATTACAAAATCTCAAACAAACCCTAACATGTACAAGTCATATATTCATGTAACAAATTTCTATAGGAAAAAGCTATAAAACAAGTAAACACAATCTTAAGAGTTATAACTTAAATATTATCAACGGGTTTATAGATTTTACTGAAGGATTAATATTGTCAGTGATGTCATCTATATAAATGATACATCATCGTATTTTTTAACTTTTTTTCAATTCCTTCTTTTCTTACCTTTTAATTCCTTCTTTTCTTACTTTTGAATTTTTTTTCTTTTTTACTGTAATTCTCTCATTATATACAAAACGTATTTTAGTTGGTGTTTACGGATGGATATATCAAATGAATATTCTGTTTGTAAAATTCACTGCAATCTATTTATCAATCTATCTATCGACATAAATATTTCATTGATATTTCTGTTTGTATTTGCTAATTTTCTAGTAGTCACCCACTCATAATTTTGTTGTACAACATGTAGTTAAGTTTGTAGTTCTTTTATCTTTCGTTATCTGTTGGACTTGTTTTCCCATCTCCATCTGTAATGCATATGTTTTGTTTTTGGTAGCACACCGTATGCGCATGTTGAAACATGTAATGTGAAAGGAGGAAATCAAAAGAGAACAAAGCAACAATTTTAACTCAACTTCCGTGTTGACTCTCTAAGCATTTTTATTATTATTATTATTATTGTTTTTTTTTTCTTGCTAAACTTTTCTATTATAAGAGTGAGAATAACAAGGCATAATGCAAAACATAAGATGTTCTCCAATCACACCACAGACATGTATGTATCTGCAATCCTATAGATAAATTCTGCAGCATTTTACAGATACTATGCTGTTATGGTGCCAAATGACGATGTGCTTTCCAATGTTTTTGGTGCATATATTGTTGCTGAGGTTCTTGGAAGCTTGATGCTGCAGGTTCACTGACTGCATAAATTACCCATTGCACAAGAACCTAGGGCTCCCAAAACGAAAAGCCTCGCTCTCTCACAACTTTTCTCGTTTCAGCTTGTCGGATAAAATTTCTTTCATGACTTCTCTTAGGAATGCCTCTGGTTTGCTCGCGTGACTGACTGCAATCCAATTGATTGCTTCTTAATTCTGTGGTCTGACATTGATTGCTTCTTGATTCTGTGGTCTGACCCTCTGCTATTTGCTTATTAGACAACCAGGTCTGAAGCATTTCATCTATCTTTGGTTCGGGTAATAACTGCTTTTCCTTCATTTCTGTGTAATATTTGTGGGCTGCATCCAACTCACCATTCAAGAAGAGACCATGAATAAGCACAATATATGAGCTACGATCAGGACTGATTCCATTCTCACTCATTTCATCCCACAACTTAAAGACATTCTCTAGCTGACGCCACCGGCAAAATTTCCTAATTAACATTATGTAGGTATCATTAATTGGTTGACATCCCATCTTTCTCATCTTCTCCAAGAGAGCAAACACTTCTTCCCCTGTCCTTAAAATGCGTAAGAAAGCATGGTAAGTGCGTATGGTTGGAGATATGCAGCGCTTTAACATGTCATCAAATGCCCCTTTAGCCTCTTCTACTTTCCTTGCCCTGCATAAAGGTTTAATTAGTGAATTATATGTGACAATGTTAGGAGCAACACCCTTCTCCTCCATTGTTTTCATGAGGTTGAAAGCTTCATTCACAAGCCTACCCTTCGCAAGAGCATGGATGACCGCATTATAAACTTTCCTATCTGGTTCAATCCCAATTTTCTTCATCTGTTTGTAGAGCCTGAGCACTCTATAAAGACTACCAGCCTTTGAATAGCAAGACATCATACTACCATACGACACAACATCAAATCGAATTCCCCTCTTGCTCATCTCCCTCCACACTCGCTCTGATTCACGAGGACTACCAATCAAATTACACCAACCATTCAGCACAATGTTAAAACTCTTCGTGTTAAGCGGAAATACAGCTTTATTGCAATACATCAACTGCTCAGCATCTTGCACATTCTTATACCGACAAAGAGCTGACAAAAGACTCTGAAACTCCTCAATCCCCATATCAAATTTAAATCTTTTGTAGGCATAAAATGTGTTTATAGCCCGACCAACATCGTGCACCGCACAGTATTTCCTAATCATGATCAACAAAGTCTGTGGAGTCACCAGTGATACACCGGTCTTAACTCCTCTCATCTCATCAATCAACACCCACGCTGTATCAAACTTTCGCATTTTACCAAGAATAGAAATCATGGAATGATATTCACGTACAGAATGAGCATAACCTGGCTGCCTAGCTGCCCACAAGAAGAAAGTAAACGCCGCCTCCCAATCATTTCGTACCCTAGAAAGCACCTCCAAGACCAATTCTTGTGAGACCTTAATCCCACATTGCTCAATCTTGCTCTTCATTTCCACACGATTGTCACACGATTCTTGTAATATATTCACAATGGTCTTCGCATCCTGAAAAAGACCATCGTCGCTTAAATTCAACCCTCTAACATCATCGTCGTCGTCGTCATTTTCCATTTCACTGCCATTATCGTCATTATCACTAGAGCATTCTTCTGGCTCTTTGAGATGCTTTGGGGTGATTGGGGTTTCAAGACTTGAAGTGGAGAAAGAAGAGAAAGCAGTTGAAAATTTCGAACTCAGTGGCCTCTCAACGGTTAGATTTGCAAAGTGGGTTGGTTCAAAATGTGAAAAAATCAAATGGGTTCGAGCTAGAATTACAAATCTCGACAGGTTACATCTTATGGTTCTGATTCCTTGCATTCTACAGGTGGACAGAACTTGTTCGAACGGAACACAAACTGTTTGTGAAAATGACTGAATGAACTAAACGGAGAGCTCTAGCTATAAAGAGAAGTCAGTGAATAGAAAGTGGCACCTGTATTTATATGAAAGCTCTGAGTTTCAAGATTTTGACGGATATTTGCTTTGCTTGCTGCGGCAGAGAGTGGCAAAATGAATGTTGGAGCCGCCATTTATGTATGCGCTTTACTGGGTTAAGGGGCCAAGCAGGTAGTAGTACTGGTAGAAAGGAAATTACTGTACAAAAAACCTGGGAGGCAGTCGTAAAGCAGGTCTCCCAAGTGGCTATGCGTGATTGGGTTCAGGGAGAGGAACAAAATGGGGAAACCGCGTGGTAAATTACAGTTTGGTCCATGTAGTTTAGTTTTAATTCTTCTTGATCTCTATATTTTATTTTCTTACCATCACTCATGATGATGTCTTGTAAGAATTAGAAATTCACGAGTTTCTGATTTTGCATTTCCACCACAAAATTTGATTTAATTACATTTTAACAATGTTTTTGTTTTTTTGGGACACTTTTGTTCTTACCACAACATATTATTTTAGTAGAAAATTATTTGTATTCTTAGACAAATATGGCTTTGAGAAGATGAAAAACTCTTTTTTTTTTTTCAATTCACACTGCACGCATTTGGTATGTTTGATATGAGGTTAAAATATATATATGGAGGTATATTATTATATAAGTAATTTTTATAAGAGTAATTTTTATGGATGTAAAAGTTAGTTTTTAAAGGTTTTTGGTGTGTTAATAAACTGAAAATATATTTTTTTTTTTTAGCTTAAAGAGGGAAGAGAGAAATAAATTATTGTAACTGATGGATGAGAGAGAAATAAAAAATTATTTAGCGTGTATTTTGAGAAGAAAAAAGATAGAGAGGGGGGCTCTATAAGAAAAAGTAATTCATCTTTTTCAATAGCTAACATCATAATTTAAAGTTTGGGTTTTAGATTTTAATTAGGTTATCGAGTTGTCTGGATCAATTTGTTTTTTTAATTAAAACGATATTATTTAATAAAAAAAATAAAAGTTAATAAATTATAACCGAATTTTAACTAGATCTTGCCGAGTTAACCAAATCATCAAATCAATTAAATCACCCCAAGCTTTTTATATTTTTTTAAATCCGACCTGATTCCAACCTCAAATCAGCTAAATTCCAGGTCTATCTAAACACCTGGCCGGATTTCACGACCTACGCACCAGGCCGGATTTCAAAAGGAAACATGTGTTCGCCTCTTAATAAACAAAAAGAAATAAATTCAACTTGGACACGCAAGCCTACACACCTGAGTTTTTTTAGGCCTAGTCATGTTGAGCTATCCAGGTCAAGTCTACGTACACTTGGGTCTTTTATCCAGAATGGGGCTTTGTGAGCTTTGAAGTAAAGCCGCTCTAAAGTTGGGAAGCTACTCCCTGTTTCTTCCCATCCAAAAAGCGCTTGTCGTTTCATAAGAAACTCGTCTCTAATGCCTGCAGTACTATACAACATTATACAAATAGGTCAAGACTTGAGCAGTTGAGCCTCAGGTAAATCGGAAATAATAATATAAAAATCTAATTCGTTGCTAAGAGCTAGAACGTAAAGGAAGATGGTTTGCCTTACACCATCGTTCAATTCTGAGAGGAAAAAGAAAACCAGGACGAAAAATGAAGGGCAGGCAATCAAAATGAACTAATCTAATTGAATCATTCGCTCAATGTTAATAAAACACTATGTAAGGTGATTATAAATGATGACAAATGGAGCTTTTCTTTTCATTATTCCCAATCTATAGCCAAAAAATCCAATTTCCATTCCCACTCTGTACGGACTCCTGAAGCAATACGGATCCTGCTAAATTCTCTGCTTAAGAAAATGTTGCTTCTCAGGAATCGCCGCTGAATCATGCACTTTGGTGACCAAGCTGATAGTGCAATTTGGAGTTATGCTGGTGATGACACAGCCTCTATGGCACTGCCCAGTGGCCATGCAGCTTCCACAAGAGAAGTACGGTACTCAACCTTCTTCACCAACGTCATATCTTGCCATGGATCCAAAGCTATAGGCAAAGAATGACCAGAGAACAAGAGAAGATCATCTTAGCATAAGCTCTCAGGTGCAAGAGTTAGTGGGAACTTTGACAACTCGCTCAAGTGCAAAGGACTTACCAAATCCATCTACAAGTAATGTATACTGATAGACAAGATCCATGCATATGTATGGAAGATCATTATCGTCCACACTTGAGTATATGGATTTAGCATTCTCTAGTTTAGTTTCACAAGCACGCTTCGCTGCATTCTCAAAATCAGAAGGTTGAACTTTGGCAGCTGGTACAGTTGAATCAACAAAACCAGCCTATAAATGTAAATAATCTAGTTAGCACGCTAAATTTGCAAAGGAGACGTTGTAACCCATAATGAATTTCACAAGAAACCTAAGGATGATTAGCACCTGAGCAGCTCTGTCAAAGAAAAATGATGCAACAAACATGTTCTTTTGTCCATCACCGCCTCCACCATTCCATATTCCACCAAATGTACATTTCATGTGTGTACAAGTTGATTCTTTAACTTTGAGAGCATTAAGAGCTAATCTCCTGCACTCTTCCATGTTTGAACCAGATGGAGAAGCCGATGCTTTATGGTCTTTCCCCCCATACTTGTATACCCCTGTTTCGAAGACCAGCAAATGAAAGGATATTTATTAGTCCATTTGCTCATCTGAACACCATATATGCAAGATGATGTTGTTATTAAACTATAACCACAGCTAATTATAATACTTTTAAGAGATATGCTGAATGAAACTCAATTGCTAAAGCAAAAGTTCACAATCTAAAACAAGCAATTTAGAGGGAAAATAGTTGTTAGTGTATTTGAAAATTTAAATCATAAAAGACACCACACATTATTACAATTATCATTCCACTTTTCCACTGATAACAATAGAGAAAGGAATAATTGAGAGAAAATTTGATGATAAAGAGCATGTCCATTGCATGTGCCCCACATCTAATGGTATCATGTCTCGTTCATCAAGTTGCATGTTGGCCAAATTCTTAATTATATACTTTGTTAAACGGTTGGCATTGAACATAGAAAACTAACATTCTAACTAATGTCTTCTAATCATACACAATTTATTCATCTTCTGAAAAGCAAATTGTGCAGCAACAAATTATTTACATGAAATTTAATTCCTCTAATCACAAAAGAAGATGAATCAACATGATAAAATGAAAAGCAAAACTCATTACGCCTCTTACAAATTAAGTGATTCATTACCATCATAACCAGCCAGGATACACGGATTGGTAGAGTCCTCTGAAGTATCCAACATTTCTGCCCGAGCTGCTAGTAAACCATAGTTTAAATAGCTGCACGTGAAAGATGCCAAAGTCAAATTATGAACGTACCTTGTCTCCACAGTACAGCTAATAACTGTACCAAAATTCTTTTTGTACATAAGAAAATTCTAAGACAGCCTGATAAAACGCAAAAGCTACAGCTACTGATGAACCCAACCTGTGAACATAGAGGTAATATTTGGTTCCCATCAAAAACATTTCCTTCACATATGTATCCTCTCCATCAGATAACCTTGGTGCCTTTGCAGCATCCGTCTCAGAGATAGCATATGCCATTTGAACAGATCCACCACCAAGATCTACTACTCCAACTGTGTTTGAATATTTCTTGCCTAAATTTCCTAAGAGGTAGTTTATTGTCACCTGCAAAATGCAGGCCAGATAAAGTAAGAAAAGACCGAACAATAATATTATGGACAGAATACAGGAAAAAGACCTCATCTTTGATTCAAGATGTTACGTGTTATGACCTTCTAAATGCAATAAAATAATACATCGGCACCTTGTTTCAAGGAATTCCCCTTGTCTTATCTCAAAAACTGTGGTCAGTGATGATATATGATCATAATATCAGCAAGTGAAGCTTACTAGAGGAGAAACACAAACACACCATAGGGCTATGACAAAAGTCAATGCAGAGGTACTATGATGTAAAAACTGCTCATACAACTGATATCCAGTGCTTTTTAGCACATGAAAAGGGGTAGCGATAAATAGAAAAAAAAAGCAGGAGAAACTAGTGCAAGGGAACACCAAATATAATCAGTTAAGTGTTAGTAGCTTGCACTTTAGTGATTCACTTATGTTAGTAAGAAAACCATGCATGAAGACTGATATTTTCATCTGAATTCAAGAGAAGCCTTTCCAAATGGAACTAGCCTTCTCCATAGCAGGAACAGCACTTCTAGCCAATTTGATGTGCCCAATAAAAATTTGGCAGGGCTATTCTTTGTTATGTCCAATGTATGAAACTACTGATTAGCTAGTTCTAAGGTAGCAATTCTCACACCGTTTTATTGAATTCAACTTAATATGGGGACACCACACAGTTTTTCATACTTGTATTAAAATAGCATACTGTTAAACCCTACTCATAATTCTCTAGTCATTACAATCACCAGCATTTTGTTATGGAAAAAAAAGGTTTGAAAACTAGCATCTAACTAACTTCACAAGTAAAAACATGATGTGTGTATAAAAGTCAATGAAACTAACCCACTGATAAGAACCTTCTTGAGAGCCGTCCAAAACAGTGACCCCATTTGCCTCAGATTTAAGGGTGCTTGTATCTCTCAGGAGATCCCTGACCTTCAAACATGGAGTTCAAAAGGCTATAAGTATGCAATATCATGGCAAATCATGAGAATATAGACTATGAAACAACGACTTACCGCTTGCAAAATTCTATCAGATGCATCCATTCCCAATGCCCTCAAACCAGCAGTAGCCTGCGGAAACATTTACACAGTAATTAAGCAACCCCAGCTAATCTAAAGTTGAGTAGTATACATTGCATTGCATCATTTTATCATAAATTTATTTATTATGAGTTTCAACCAAATAAAAATGCAAACAAGAACCATCTGAATTTACCCACCCCAACTCTGACAGGTGTTTTTGGTCGGAGCTCTTTAGGCACGGAACTTTCAGCTTTATGAAGCAGGGAAACAAGGGAGTTGGCTGCTTCTCGTGGGTTGTTTGCATAAGCACTCAAACCTGGTTTAAGCTATATAACAAAAACAAAATCAGAAACAAATATTGTATAACAAAACAGTATGAAACAGACAGCTCAAAACCCCTCTTTTAGCATTTTAAAACCACTAATTTTGATTTCTCCAAAATTCACCAAGCAACTTCAACCTAAGAGATTAAAATAAAAGAAAAGGTGAAAAAGAATATAGCAGAACATTGCGAAGTAAAATGGCATCACACCTAATACATTCCTGGCATCAGATCTGATACTTTTTGCCACTCTTCTCACTCTTAAACCTCAAAATTGGTTCGAATTCCAATTCCACTAGCAAAATACATACTCACCTCCACTAAAAACAACAACAACAACAAACTCTTTTACTATCAGTAAAAACCAAAGCTACTGTTTTCATTTCCATTTCGATGTCTCTTCCAACTGGAAACTAACTCTGAAACTCTAACAACTTGTTTGGAACCAATTCAACGCTAGAATTGACTTCAACTATTTAAATAGATAATGATTTAATTTTCTAATTGATTTTTTTTTTGGAATAGGTTTTCCAACTTGAGTTAATGAAAATACATCATTTACCCAACTTGCCCTCATTCCTAAAAAAACTTATTCCAGGCATATGCGCGCGCGCCTGTGGGGGGGGGGGGTTAGGGGGATTAATGGTTCAATTCCGAAGCGAATCACACCCGGTGTGATTTGCATATCTATAAAAATCTCTAATTTTAATTTTAATTGGTCGTAGAATTCATTTGTGTTCCTTAAAGCTTTACAAACACTAGCATTGGTAAATGGTGTTGAAATGATTTCATTTCTACTCAAAACTTCAGTTTCCAAACAGCCTGTAAATCAATATTAACTAATTCTCTCATTTCCAATCTAAATCCAATTTCCTCTCCCACCATCATATAATTTCCACAGATTCAATTTTTCTACACTAATCAACCAATTGCACATATAAAATAACAACAATCCCTCACTCAAATTCAAACTTGTTAAAAAAATAACAACAACAATTCACATTGTATTAATTAATTAATTAATTATGAATGATAAATAAGTAGGCATTAGTGATAAATACCTGCAAGAAAAGCTCGAGTTCTTTACCGATAGGAACAAGATCCAAATTCTGATCAAAACAGTAAACATGAACTCTACTCCCTGAGCTGCCGGCATCAAAAATAACCGCATAACTCCTCGAATCCGTACCAAAATTCGGCGACATCTTTCGAATCACTCCGCCATACTCGTAGTCTTCACGACTTGGCATCACGAACAGCACAAAAGCAATCAACAGCACCGGGATCGAAATCACAAGCAACACTCCCTTGCACTTCTTGATCTTATCGCTTAATGACTCGTGTCGCAAACCAGGTCGTTTCATTGTAGACGACTTACTATCGGAGTTGGTAGGGGACGTGGCGGTGGTGCCGGCTTCGAGGAAGAGTTCGGCGGAGGAGGGAGTGCGGTAACGGATCTGGCCGTTAGTGGAGGTGGAGGTGGAGGTGGCCACTGGGGGTGGTGGTGGTGGCGGCTTTAATGTCAAGGAATGCGCTGGTTCCTGTGATGGATCCAGCTCTCCTAATTTGTTATTGATATTTTTAAGAGGGAGAGAGAGGAAATGAAAAAAACGTAAATGTTTTTCGAAAATGGCAAGTCGGAGAGAGAGGGGGAGTTGAAGATGGTACTGTGGATTTTTTGGTTTTTTTTTTTTTTTTCAGTTTTTCTCTGAAGCGTAAAATACAAGGAAGAGATGTAATTCACAGAGATTTGGAAAGGGGAGGACATGACATTTTATAGTTTTTTTTTTTCTTTGACAAACGCAGACCGTGGATTTCTTTTCTTTTCTTTGTAGAATAGTTATTGTACTTCAAATTTGAATTAGTGTTAATTAAAGAGGTGATGTGAAATTAGTGTAAAGTGCAATATTTTTTTTTATAGATTTGTGTATAGTTTAAATAAAGCGGTTTTATACGATTAATTTCTTTGAATCAAAGGAATGTACATCAATCAATAAATAAAACTTGTTTAAAAAGTATATATATGTTACTAACGCATTTTAAAAAATAAATCAAAATAAATTATAAAGTATAATTTTCTATCAATAAAATGCTAAAAGATAAAGAAATTTGATAAAAAATAAAAAATTAAAGGACTTTAAAAAAACACTTACAAATAATAAAATCAATTTTTTTTCAAGTTTGATATCAACTCAATGTTATGATACTTTTTTTAAGACCGTGATAACTATATAGATACCAAATCAAAACAAATTATAAATCTCAATTTTCAATCTGCTCAATGTTGAATAATAAAAATAAAAAAAATATTTTAAAAAATTAAAGGAAAAAAATAGAACACATATAAACAATAAAACTGAACCTTTTTCATAAAATCGAGTATCAACCCAATATTAGAATATTTTCTTGAGATCACAATAACTTTATAAAAACAATTGAAATAAATCATGAAACTTAATTCCTGATTAATTTTATTTACAAAATTGAACATCAATACACTGTTGGGAGTTTTTTTAAGACCATGCTAACCTTATATAAAGCAAATTGAAATTAATTGTGAAACTCAATTTATAAAATTAAATCATGGAGAATTGATCCAATGTGATCCGGTCAACCTGACGAGTTCAAAAATAACCTGAATGACCGGTAAAAACATGATTGTCTAAAAACGTTTAAGATGAAATCTTTTTTTTAATAGTGAGATGATATTTTTTTAAATATCAAGATAGTAACATACTGAATTGACCCAGATTGATCTAAGTACATCTGTCAAATCCATGACCTGGGTTAACTTGTCAAACTCGTAATCCAAATTATGAAATCAAAATAACACAATAGAAAGTAAATAAAAAAAACTTACAAAGCCTAATTTCAAAGCATTCCAATGTTGAAAAATAAAATTTTAAAAAAAATCAATTAAAAAAGAATAGAAAAACGACTTGAATTAACACGATAAGTCCACGACTAAAGTCAAAAGACTATGATAATACCATAAAAAAATTAAAAACAATATTATGAAGCATGATTTTCAACAATTCAAATATTAAAAAAATAAAGTTAGAAAAAAACAAAGAAAAATCATAACACTATTAATGAATAGTAGCCTTAGAGCCCGCGCTTTGCCGCGAGACCATGCTATTTTTTTGTGAAAAAAATGATATTCAGGTGTCAAAATGAGATTAAAAAAATGACATAAAAAAAGAATCATGACAAACTTATAACCCGATGATTAGGGCTGAGCCAACCCTGACTTAGATTATAAGATTCAAATAACTCGATAAAAAATAAAAAAGATTAAAAATCTTTTTTTTAAGAAAATCATGTTAACTTTTCAAACTTGTGACCCAAGTCATTATATCTGAAGCACCTAATCTATAAAAACCATGAAGTCCAATTCTCAATTAATCAAATGTTGAAGGATGAAATTGAAAAAAAAATTAATAATTATACAAAAGTTTTTTTAAAAAATAGCAAATAAAAGAATGAGGATCAAAATTAAAATACAAAATAAACTTTATATTTAATTGAACGGTGAAATTAAAAAAATATCAATTTAGTAAAAAGACAAAAAAATAACAAGAATAAAGATCAAAATTGACATAAAAAAAATAAAAACAATGCTGTAATTAAAAGATGAAATTGAAAATAATAATAACTTTTGTAAAAGGGAAAAAAAAGAATTAAAAATCAAAACAATAAGAATCAAATTAAAAAACATAATACTATCAATTTAAATTAAAGGATGAAATTAAAAACTACTAAAACTTTTACAGAAGAACTACAAAAAAATTAGAAATCTAAAGATTGAGGATCATTTTGGAGAATATAATATTTGTAAATTAGAATTGAAGAATGAAATTTAAAAAAAATAAAACTTTTACAAAAAGATCAAAGCCAAAAATTTATAAATTAAAAGAATAGAAACAATTAAAATGCCAACAACCAAGAAAGTCAATGCGGGAGGAGAGAAAAAAAAGGAGGGGAAGGGGGGGAGAAAAGGCCTACTAGCCCCAAAGTAAACCACAAACAGATACATGACGTACAAATAGAAAACGTACAGAATAATGCTTCTAACGACATGACAGAAAGACATTTCTAGATGTCGGGACGTGCCGTACGTGTCGTTTAAAAGGGCGAGGACGTCTCCCACGCACCCACCTTTTCGTTTTTTTTAGCAAAATACAAAATTATCCATGAACTGACTTTGTAATTATATAAAAAAAAAACCAATATGAAAAGCTAAAAACACCCATTGAACTTAGGCTTAATTTTTTTTTATTTTAAGGGTATTTTTATTGTTTCACTGTGTATTTTAATTGTTTACTATTTTTTATATTTGTGCAAATACCAAAATGCCTCTCAACTTAAATTATAATAACAAAAAAACCATTATAAAAATAGAAAAATACTTCTCGATACCAGGTTTAATTTTTTATGTTTTCAAGGGTACTTATGTTGTTTTATTATGCAAGATGAAAAAATATTTATTTATTTCTGCTTTATTTGAGAATGACAAAACCATGTGAAAAACTTCAATGTTCTTAAAAGCATATGTTAAGTTTTTAGGATAGAGAATTAAAAACACCATTACACTATTTCAGTCAACAATTTATTTTGAATATGCATCTACACTGATTTCCCAAGGTAGTTTCTTTTAATATTGTTATGTGAAAACGTAAACAATGAATTCACCTCCTAAAAGTGAAATATGTTTAGTTTTACATTTAAAAAACAAATTAATAATAAGTTCTATGAAAATATTTAAAAATCAATAAATTCATTTTTATAATTTATTTTTTTAATATATTTTGTATTTAATTAATTATGCCATCTATATTAAGAAATAACAATTAATTATTTTTTCTTTTCATTTTCATTTTTTTTAAATGTCTATTATTTCTCACCTATAAAATATATTTTAATGGAGATATTATTTTTGTAAATCGTCATTATGTTTTAAAATGAAATTATTATAATAAAAGCTAAAATATAATTCTATATACTAGTAATTTTAATTATCATTAGCATATATTAGTAATTTTAATTATCAAAAACATAATGAGATGCTCTAAACCTTTTCTACGAATCAGAACAACTCAAAAGAATTAAAAATCATGAAAAAAAAAACATAAACAATGTTTTAGGCAAAAAAAAAAAAAAGTACAATTTTATTAATTCCTTGAAAGAATAGAAAGTAAAGAAAAAGGTTAAAATCTTTTCACCCGAAATCTGGCCATGTAATTTTTTTATGCTATCCGAACCAAGAGCTCTTCCACAAGGAGTGAATTCTGCACAAAGAAACGGCAAGAACAACACCACGACTTGGTCCAGGTCGTTGCAATCCAACTTAAAATAATCTTCCCTACCAATATCAAATTCCAAGATTGACAATGGCAAGAAGAAATGGCCAAAAATGGCTTATCATGACTGATCAAATGAAATGGTAAGAGTTTTTACAGTAATCGACACCTCTCGACTTATCAAGCAATTCAAAACAAGAATGAGCTGAGCTCATGAGCTATGTCATTTTAGGTTTTCTTCTGTTTTGGTGCTGGCGGAGGGAAGACGACGCGGAACACCCAGGCAGCCAATATCGCTCCTATGAAGGGGCAGATCCAATAAACATACAACTGCTCCCATGTGTTGTGCCATTTGTTTACATATGCCCACCCAAAGGCCTGTGGAGGAGACCAGTAAGGGATAAATTAATACGATACACAGACTCGTCGTGCAGGTATTACGCCTCCATGGTTATGCAAGCAGCAAGATGATAAACATATATAAGAGAAAAATAAACCACTCGTTAAAAAAGAAAGAAAGAAAGATGAATATGCTAGAAACAAGATTCTAAAAGCCCTCAGTTCCCATCCTGCAAAGAAATCTGCTGTTCTAACCTCGTGAAATAACAAAAACAAGATGCTAGATATTCCCTCTCTAAAAAGATAATCTCGTAAGCATACGACAAAGTGACTAATGCCGCATCCTCGAATTTCCTCAATAGACTAATCTGCATATCAGCAAGTGTGAACATGTTGCCGAATTTCTCTCAAACTACTCTTATTACCTATCATCTATCCTGACAATATATACCAAAGAAAACTACCGACTTCTATATTTTCTATCCATTCTGATCTGTACTTCACACCCCTCCCCACATGGCGAGCTTCAGCTCTCCCCTGTTTCCACCTGTCTCCATTGGTAGCAATAATAGTTTAATACGGGTAATATCATCCACAATATTGTTGATTTCTGCTCTAACTATTGACACTCACTGCATCTCCGCCTGCTATCACATCTCATGCCTCCACAGTACTTCCTATCAGAAATCAAAAGCTATTTTTCTATAAAAAAGGAAGGATGCCTCTAACCTTCCCTATCTTATATTCACTACCCTCAATTACACATGTTTACATGCCATAACATAGAGAGAGAAGAATCAGTCTAGTCAGGTTTTAGATTTACTCTCTAAAAGTCACAAATTCGAGTTTCATAAACTTCAAGGCTACTAGAGATTTATATGATAATTAATTTCAGGGCTAATGAGATTAACCAAGATTAGTCGAGTTGCGCACAAGTTGACCAAAAATACAAGTTAAAAAAAAAAATAGAGGAAAGAGCCTGGACAGTACAAGACCTTGTCTCAATATGAGCCAGGTACTTGGTTTCCTAAGTAAGGCAATGTCAGAGAGAGGCCTTCGGAGTACAATTCATGAAATAAAAACATCATTAATTTCTGTTGTTACATGGAGATTTACAATTTGAGTCATGCAAGAAATGTTTAGGAACTTGTGCTTTAAAATCTGAACTACGAGCACGAAAAGATAGGCTGTGACATAATTTGCAAGATTCATAAGCACTACACATATCTTCTAGAAGAAAAGGTGACCTAAATTAGAAGGCAAAGAAAGATGAGATACTCACAAATGCAGGATTCATGGAAGGACCGGTATAAGTAGAACCTGCGCTGACCAATGTTACAGTCACAGTGGCAAGAAACCATGCCTGCACCAGTGAGCTACGAGGGCCCTTAAGGATAATTACTAGAACCGCAAAAGTCATTAAAAAAGTCAAAACCCCCTCAGCAAGGCCTCCAGTTTGCAAGTCCACCTGCAAAGTAGGCCCCCCAAGCATGTGCTTGTACTGCACTGGCATCACCTCCAAGATAGCCAGTGAACCTCCCACAGACCCTGCTGCCTTTCATGGAGACATTCAATTGTTAATATTTTGACAATTACTATTCAATCCTGTTTCGTAATAGTTTTGGCATGATTAATTTGGTCATTTCCTTGGACAGAAAGGCTGTCAATTTTCTTTGGAAAGCAAGTCATGGTTGTTCCTTTCAAAACTACGTTTCTTCCTTTTGGAAGATGGATCGTTGTGGATCAACGTTCTTCCTTCAGAAAATTGAAGACACACAGGCAACATTTACCAAACATTGTGCTTGTTATCAAGAAAGGTGATTAGAGAACTTGAAAGGTTCAAGAAAACTTAGGAAAGAAACATAAAAACAAAAGGGGAAGAAAAGGAGGGACCCTAGGAAAGTGAGATCCACTCAAATTCCATTATCTTGCTTTACAAAGAAAACAAAACAAAAAAAAAGTTAAGGACTTGAATAAAAAAATATAAATCTTTAAAGTTGACCCTAATCAAAATTAGAAGCAACCAAACACAAAGAAATCAAATACCAGCAAAAGAAGAAGAAGAAATGATCAACAAAAGAAAGACATGAATGCAATGATCAAGTATAATTCAGGTCAATTCAACCATGTTTGAAATGCTAATGATCTGTATACCTGAGCAGGAAATCTGAGGGCCATGGAGAAGAGACTATCTCCACCAACCCCGGCAGCATAAAAAGAAGCAGTACCAGTTGGATTAAAAGTGGCACCACCTAAGAATTCACCAAGAAAGTTAAACAAGAAAACAAAGGTGAAGATAAGAGAAGTATTAGCAAGCACAGGAGCCCAGACAAGGGTTTGAAGGCCAAGAGCAGTAACTATCAGGTTTGTAAACAAACCAAACATGGAAGACACAAACACCCACATGAAAGTGAACACTGCATCCCCAATAGCTGCCTTCACTGCCCCCATGACTGATCACAACAGCTTTTTGTTTCTGTTCTGATTCTTTTGATGATGTCTACGAAAAGTACAGTTGCTGTCAGGTTCAGGTGGGGGTTGTCTTTTCTGTCTGGTCTGTGTCTACAACGATAGGAAAATTCAACAAATTTGGAAGTGGTGATTTACCTACCTAAGGAGAGGTGGTGGAGTGTTTTGTCGATAAATATAGCTGGGATTCCAAGTGTTTTACTGTTCACCAATATCTTTTCCAGATCTGTGGTGGCTGTATACATGGCGCCTCTTGTGTGGGTGGCATATTAGGACTTTATTTGATTGCTTCTAATATAATTTCTTCTTTTTCTTTGGAATGGATTTTTTTAATTCTATCTAAATTAGAGTAATGCTTCCTATAGTTTACGAAATTGTAGATCATATCCCAAGAGAGGATTTATCTATCAATTTTTAATTTTAACTTGCTATGGTAATATTGTTATTCAAAAGGGAATTTTAATACGAAAAAAAGAGGGGCATGGTTTTAATGATGGTATGGGAATAAATGGAAGCTGGGCCTGCATGGTTATTTTTCATCTATTTTTGAAATTTTCAAATGGACGAAACCAAAATATTAACAAAAACTATTTTATGCATTTTATAAAATAACTCAAAAATCCAATTTTTGAGTTGTTTTCTTTTAAATAGGAATAATTTTGTTATAAATAAAAACTCTACATTCATGATTAAAAAAACAGCATTAAGATAAGCTATACATTCTTTTTTTGCGAATATATTGCTGGAAACATGTAATAATAAAAACCATCTAGTAGATGGTTCGTGATAAGAGTTTGGTATTAAAGAGTTTGCTTCCTCTGTGGTCTCAGGTTCGAGCCATGTGGTTGCTAATATGATGACTACTGTAGGCTTACATGGTCGTTAATTTCAAGATTCGTGGGATTAGTTAAGATACACGTAAATTAATCCGGACATCCACGTTTTAAAACAAAAAATAAACCCATTTGCCTATGTGTTTTGGACTGTCTGTGTGGTTCAAAATAAAAGGCAATATTGTGGATGCTTTCCACTTGGACCGCAGTTTAAAATAAAAAACACATAATTAAACAGGTCATAAGACCAATTATATAAAGGAAATTTGAAGCATGCATATGTGACGTAATAATAATAATCCCAATCCATCACATTTATAATAATAATAATAATAATAATAATAATAATAATAATATAGTAGCAATCATAATTTATTCCGTAGTCTTTTAGGTAATGAATCAACAACTGTTTCCTTATTTCATTTGATTTGCTTTAAGAGAGAATTAATAAGATGTGAGACAAGATTAAGTATTCATGATAAGCATTTTTGTATCCATTAATTCTATTAACTTTTCTATAGTTTTAAAAAAATCAAACACATCATCATTGATCTTTGTGTATACATATCCATTACCATAATATCTATAGCAAATTTCAGGAACAATCCTCAATATTGACAATCCTTTAAGGAGTATATTTAAACTATGCTATATGATTTAATAAACATATGTTTAAAATCCATTCAAAACATGGGCCAACTTGCGTTTCAAAATATCATTTTAATATATTTCAAAATGAAAAACATTTTAAAAAATAATCGTAACCACACTCCTTCCAAAAAAAACTCTTCAAAGCGGTTTATTCTAGAAGATGGATGGAGTGTGGGACAATGTGATAAAAAATTCAGGAATTAATTTTAATTTAACCTTATTAGATTTGAGTGAATCTAGTTTGTCTTTATGAGATTTCGATTGTTTCAATCTCTCCCTTGAAGTTTCAATCAGGTATCCATACTGTCACGGGGTCAATTTTTTCGCTCTCGAAAACAGACCTCGCGCGGCAGTCTAGTCCCGCTAGACTCAGCCTTTCCCTCGCCTATTCACTCGTGTTTTGCCTACGACTAGTTTATCCCACAAACCCAAGAGATCCCTACACCCTTTCAATGTCACAAGCAAGCGGAATAACACAACTAAATGGGAACAGAACAAACAACACAACAATTTACAGGAACAAGTCCCAACCTTTTCATTAACTCAACTAAAGGATTACACAAAGTCCTTCTTGTGTGCTATGTCCAATCCGTTCCCTGCATGCTACACATTTTACAGCCTATCTATTTACAAGATAATGGAAGTTACAAGTATAAACTGCCTCTAACTTCCTACACAGCTGGAGCACCCATTATCCCATGTTCTGCCAACTTCTTCCCCACATAAGAAACTGCCGCAAACTGCCGCAAACTGCTCCCAAAACTGCCGCAACTGCATTGGCATGTTCTCCCACAAGCCAACTGCCCACTGCCAGCACACATGTTGCCAGCGTAACTGCCTCGCATGCCTTGGACCGTCCGCTGTCCAAGTTATCGTCAGCCCCTGCTGCCGATTTTGTCGACGCTGCCGAATTCGTCGACGCTGCCGAATTCGTCGACGCTGCCGAATCGTTGACGCACACTGCTGCCGAATCTGCCAACGCCCATGCATGATGCCACTGTCGATGCATGCTGCCATTCCTGCCAGTAGTGTTTACGTCAAGTCTAGGACTGCCTATTGTCCAGACTTATCGTCAGCCCCTGCGGCCGATTTTATCGACGCTGCCGATCTCACCAGTGCTGCCGAATTCCCCACTGTCCCATTGTGTCATCCCAGCACTGTTTCGTCAAACCTTGGACAATCCTCGTCCAAGCCCCAACTCTCGTCAGCATACTGCCTCGCTAGCTGTTGTGTGCTGCCGCACACACACTCTGCCGATTTTCGCTACTGTCCAGCAATGCTTTTCGTCAGCCTATGCCTTGACGGATTTTAACCCTGTGACACATACCCCCTTAATGTTAACCAGAGGAAGAAAAAATAGTTTTTTTTTCCAGTTCCTAAACTTTTAAAATTAGATCAAATAGAACCCTTTTTTTTTTTACGAGATCAGATTTTCTACTTCAATTAAAAGGTCTAAATGATATTAAATATATAATCTTTATTAAAAAAAAATGTAAGATACAAAATTAAAATTTTTCTTTTTTTTAATAGGTGTTTAATTACATTAAGAACAACGAAAAAAGTATAAAATAATTAGACAATTAGAAAAAAATTAAATCATAAAAACCACAAAAGATTATAAATTTAATAAATTAATATTCAATAAATTAATAACCTAAATTAAATAATAATTTTATTGGATCCCTTCCGCCCAAACAAAGGCATTCAGATCAAAGATACTGTTTTCATTGTCTTTTTTCACTTGATAAAGGATCTTATCTATACATGGACACAACGCTTATCACAACGTTGTGTTCACAGCCGGCCATTTCCTTGTCATATATGGGTTAAGATACTGTTTGTCATTGCTGTATAATTATATTTTTTTAAAAAATTAATTTTTTAAATTTTAAATTAATTAATTTTAATATTTTTTAATTAAATACATTTTTTTTAATAAAAAATATTATTTTAATATAACCTACAAGAAATGGAGATGGTAAAACAATAACCGACATCAAATGAATTAGACCAGATAGTGCTCTTGAATGTTATGGAGAGTCTCCCACGAGAAATTGCCGGCGATATACTGTCAAGACTGCCTGTGACATCTTTAGTTAACGTAAAGTTTGTTTGCCGATCATGGCGCAAATTATTACAAGACAGTAGTCTTCTTGTCTTTATGCTTTTTCTTCGCACCACAAAAAAGGATCCATGTCTAATCTTACACAGCGTCCATCCTATCAAACACTATGTTGCAGATTTTCCCTCGGATGATTCTACTCCTAATTAACCAGCTCTATGTTGCAGATTTCTCATCTGATGGAGACAGAATTGAGGTTGTCAAGAAAATCCGCGTACCGACCTTGCCTGAGTTCTATGTGACAGCTTCATGTAATGGTCTGCTATGCTTATGTGATTCATTACACAGCAGCAAACTCTTTATATACAATCGTTTCACAATGGATGTTTTGGCGCTCCCAGATTCTGCACAGTATCCGAATCAGCAGGTGGTGGTTGGATTTGGTTTTTCCTCCATGGAGAATGATTACAAAGTTGTAAAGATTGTATATTATAGCCATAGAGGAAGTATCCGTCCCTCTGGAGGTAATCTCCCACAATCAAGCGTTGAAATTTTGAGCCTTCGCAGCCTCACCTGGAGAAGTTTAGGGGAAATTCCTTACCAAATCTTTGGTAAGCGGCCATCACAGGTTTTGGTCAATGGGAGACTAAATTGGGCAACTTGGCCCATATACCGGTGTAGTTCAGCTCGTTTGATTTTCTCGTTTGACCTATCAGAAGAGAAGTTTTACGAAGTTCCAAGGCCTGACTGTGGCAGCTTGGACAAGTTTAATCATAATCTGGTGGTTCTAGGAGGTTGTCTTTCTGCATCTGTCTATAGAAAAGACGGATATTTTGAGATCTGGGTTATGAAGGAATATAACGTGAAGGAATCTTGGATCAATCTATACAACATAGACATTATGGATCAATCCTTCGAGAACTCAGGGCTACACTTAAAACGTTCATATGCTCGAGTTATATGCCTTCTGAAGAACGGTGAGACTTATTGGAGATGACAATCACAAGAGCGTTGCTCAGTTTTGATCCAAAATCTAAAACCTTTAAGCATCTTGCATTTCATGGATTGCCAAGATGGTATGAAACCATTGTCCACGTGGGGAGTCTCCACTGGATTGACACACATGTGGTTGCTACTTGATGCACGTGGAGCAATAAACAGAGGTGTATGTCCATCTGCCCCCTCCCTTTTTTTATCAGCTTGATACCTTCTGGGTTCTGGCTCTGTTCAAGAATTGCTTTTCTTTTTTCTTTTTTATTTTTACAGTAAAATTGCCTAATTTTGAATTCCACTTTTCACAACATATCTACTTATCATGTTTGGCATACAATAGTGAAACCTTTGACTTCCAGCAAAATAAATCAGAATTTTCATGATTCCTGCGTATAAGTGTAATCATCATCTTTCCAAAGAGATAGCAAAATGAGATTGTATTGATTATTGAGAGTGGTTTCCTGCATGAATCGTGAGAAAAAAAACTGGTTTCTACGGAATTTAGATGAGAACACATGAGATCATGTTTATAATTCTTGAATTTAAATGATGACGTGCCATTATTAAAAGGATCTACAATCATCAATTTAATACTAATATGTTTAATGAACACTTTTTTTTTTCCTTTTAATATGTTTTCTTATAGCTAAATACTTAATGTTAATATATTTATTTCAACTACCATATTTATTGTTTTTAGTGAGCGTTTGTAAACGTGATTGTACTCGCGTTTCTAAAAAAATTAATTTTTTTGTTAAAAATTAATTTTTTTATATGTTTTGGATCGTTTTGATAAAATGATTTTTAAAAAATGAAAAAACATCATTTTGATGCATTTCGGCACGAAAAACACTTTGAAAAACAACCGCAACCACACTTCCAAACATGCCCTATATTGTCGCAATATATTCTTAATAGCCTAGAAATAGAATTCATGATTCTAAGCCTAAATATAAAACTTTTTAACTATACACCATGTGTAGTAGTCTCAAAACAGGAAACAAACTCAGATTTCATGGTGGTAGTAACAGTCAAAGTCTACTTAGCATTTTTCTAAGATACAACTCCACTAGCCATTATAAAAATATATAATGATGTTAATTATTATGAATCACACAACTAACAAAATTTGAATCTGAGTAGCCGATTGCTTCTAGATTATCCGTTCATCTATATATAATCACGTGGTTTTTAGTCGCTTGAAGGTACCTCATTAATTTCTTTACAACTCTCCAATGATCTATACCTAGATTACTCTAATATCGTCTCAACATTCAAATAACAAATGCAATGCAAGGCTTTATACAGACATGAATATACATCAAGCTTCTTATAACAAAAGCATATGAAATGTTCTTTATTTATTTCTTTTAAGATTATTTTTTGAACATCAATTCATATTGAACCTATCACCCTTTACAAGAATTACGAGAGGGTTCAAATGTTTACATATATCATGGTAAAATAAGAATTTTCTCCTGTCCAAAGAGAGGAGAAGTTCCTCCTACCTAATACCAATATGTTGCGAAATAACAATTGTCAAGTAAATATTTTTTTGGTTAAATAATTAATGATATCCGTGCATGAAAACATAATTATCTACATCTATTATGTACTCTTGCTGTCTTGTTGTCTTTGAGCAGCAAAGTTTTTTTTTTTTTTTCCATCATGATAATGGGTTGAGAAAATTGATTATTAGTGACAATTGTTTTAGATTGCGATATTATTTTCGGAAAAAAAGAAAAGCCTTATCAAGTACATATTTTACAATAAAACTGGTAAACTTAATTATTACAAATTCTATAAAACATACATAATTATCCAACACTTAATTTTTAATTGGATTTTGTTTATAAATAACAACTTTTTTTTTAAAAAAAACTTATATAATAAATATTTTATTCAATAATAAGGAGGTTAACTCCCTCTATTAATTTTTTTAAGTTTTCATAGTGGAGTTTTGTTTTCGTGATTTGATGTGAATAATATACAATTAAGATTATTAAAAAAAAACTTGAGTTTTGATCACATTTATTTTAATTTTAGTTGATATATAAATTGATTTAAGGATATTTTTTTTATTTGATGAAAACTGCAACTTCATTAACTATAGAAGTCCAAATACACGCACTAATTTACATTGCAAATTACAATTATAATTAAAAAAACTAAAAAAGAATGAGGTTTTATTGTACATTTTCTCTCAAAATACTATTTATAAGAATTTTTTTTCTTTTAGCTTTCTTTTTTATAATCTATGTTTTTTTTTAATTCAGTTATATCATTCTATATTAGGTTTATTGAGAATTAAACTTTATAATTTTTATAATTTAGTTTTTATGAGATTATTCCAGTATCATGATTCAGATTGTAAGTTTAACGGGTTAACTCGATTGACTCAAGTTTTTTTTCCCTTTTTCTAATTAACTTTTTTTTTCAATTTTATCTTTCAATATTTGATTGATTAAGAATTAGGCTTCATGATTTGTTTTAGTTTACTTTTTATAAGATTATCTCTATCTCATAACTCGGGTTACAGGTTTAGTGGGTTAACTCAAGTTGACCCGATTTATTTTTTTGTGTCCTTTTTTAATCAGTTTTTTCAATTTAAATTTCATTCTTCAACATTAGTTTTATTGGGGATTGAGTTTCATAAGTATTTTCAATTTAACTTTTACATGGTTATCTCAGTCTTATGACATGAACCACGAATTTGATGAATGAACTCGGTTAGCTCAACTTCTTTTTATCTTTTCCTAATTAATTTTTTTTTTAATTTCATCCTTCAACATTGAGTTGATTGGGGATTAAGTTTATGATTTGTTTAGGCTTGCATTCTATTAGCTTATCGTTTTCAATTGCATCTTCTAACATTGAGTTAATTGAATTTACTTTCTATAGGATTATCATAGTCTCATAACTTGACATGTAGATTGATAGGTTAACTCGGGTTGACCCAAATTGATACAATATGTTGTCGTCTCAATATTTATATAAAAAATATCATATTTATTTTGAGTCAAACTACAATTTTATTGGTTGTTCGGGTTGTCTTTGGACATGTCAAGTCAACCGGGTTATATCGAAATAATTCTCACATGGTTGAAAATATTTTTTCCGCTAGAAAAAACATTAGCAACACCTAAATAATTTTTTATGTTATTGTTTTTAATTCAACCAACGACGTACCACGAACTAATAATCTAATATATACTAGAAGGGCTAGTTAAATCATTATAGCAATTAATAGTATCCTTTTTGTTTTTTCATTTTTGTCCATTTTTTTATTGCAGTCTTTTATGCCTAATTTCAAGACCAACTAGTCAAAACGTTAAGAAAATTCAGCAATAGAAAATAAAAGTGTAAAATAAGGAGAAATTGATCTCAAATTCACTAGAAAAAGTTCTCTTTGATTTTTTTTTTAATTTTGCATTTCCTTTATTTTTTGCAATTCTAATTTTAGTTCAAAAAATTGATGAATGATCACTTTTAAGTGTTGAAACTCATTCTTTTTTTTGTGCCAACAAGTTTCATTTGACAAGAAGAGTTCGATAGTGAATTTTTTTTTTCAATCCAAGCATGCCTAAAAAGGCAAATCAAACTTGGTTTAGATTTCTTTTTACCTTATTGATATTTTTTGAGTGATTTTGAGATGTTTAATGAGTGGTAAGTGGTTTTGAAGATTTTTATAGTGTTTTAAGGTGAAATTGACTTAAAAAATGGATTTTGAGTCAAGACCCCATGAATTTTTTTTTAACAACAATAGTGGCTTGATTTTGGGAAGCATATATTTTTTTAAAAAAACAAGTGCGGATGATATGTAATCACCCTTTAAAAAAAGAAAAATAGTAAAGATGTCCTAAATGCATGGCTTGCTGCCTTAGGTTCATGAGCCCGAGTTTTTTTAAGATGCTCAGACGCGTTGTGCCACCCAAATCTACGTGCTTGCCTAATTATTTTTTCATTTGATTTTTTTTTAGTTTTATTTTTTAATATTTAATTGCTTTTGAATTGAAATTCATAATTTATTTTGTTTTGCTTTTTATTGATTTATTGACATCCTAAAATTTGACTGATGCTAAATTTTGTGAGATTTTTTTATGTTATTTAAATAAAAATTAGTTTTACAAAAAAATATATTAAATTCAGTAAAGTTTTTGATCCAGATTGCAAGTTTGGTGGGTTCACTAAGGGTAATTGGAGATTAGACTTCATTTCTTCATATTGAGTTCATGCTTATTTTTGTTAGGGTTTATTTTTGTTATTATATAATTAAATAAAAAATATTTTTATAAAAAATAAAGTTATTAAATCTAGTGAAGTTTATGATTCAGGTCGTGGATTTAACTATTTAATTTGAATCCCGGGCTATATAAAAAATTTAGTCAGGAGATTTCAATGTGATAACTTTAATAATTCAGTCATAGAGTTTTTCATTCAAAACATTTTTAGTCCGACCTTTAATGCGGACCAGTTACTTAGAACATGTTTAATACTTAGAATCTGTTTAGCACCAAGGAAGAAAGGGATTAATTATATAATATTTTCGAATCCTCCCCACCATCTTTTTCAAATTTTAATATCCGGTATATGGACTCACCTGGTGGAAGAGGTGACCCTACATATTTAAATGTCCAGTACATAACGAGAGAGTATATAGCCGTTGGGGAGAGGCTAGTTTAACGGCTAGTTTATTTTGATCTCCTATTGGGGGATTTCTGCTTCCTTTTAAGCACCTCTTTTGACTCAAATCTACAACAAAGTTGAGCTTGCGTTTCCATATCAAAATCCTAAGATCCAACAATAATCCAACAATAACCCTCCTTCCATTTTGAATCTCTCGTTTCCTCTTCTAATCCAACAAAAACCCTCCTTCCATTTTGAATCTCTCCCTGAAGATTCAATTGTTGCTGTTTTTATCCATTTGAGAAAGGTAATTTTTTTTTTATCCATTAAGTGGTTGATTAGATTGGTGTTTCTTTCTGAAATTAAAACTATTAGGGATCTTTTTGGTACGTAGACTTGATCTCAGATTCGACAAAGCTAACAATCATACAATGCCAATGTCTTTGTTTTATGTTTTTTAATGTTTTGTATTGTTCAATCAACTCATCTTTCTCTTTGAAATTGTAGTAACTTCTTTACAATCTGATTCAAAATCTTTATGTCATGTGGGTTTTTTTTCCAGGTTTGTGAATTTTAAAACTTGTTAAGATGAATGACCTAATGACCAAATCCTTCATGAGCTATGTGGACCTAAAGAAAGAGGCCATGAAAGATCTTGAAGCTGGTCCTGACCCTGTTGTAGAAATGGCAAATGCATCAAACACCATGGAAAGCAACCTTGGTATGTTCCTTGAAGAAGCTGAGAATGTCAAGAAAGAAATGGGATCGATCCGTGAGATTCTTGACCAGCTGCAAGAAGCTAATGAAGAAAGCAAGACCTTACATAAACCCGAGGCCTTAAAATCACTACGAAACAAAATCAACACAGATATTGTTACTGTCCAGAAAAAGGCCAGAAGTATTAAATCCCAGCTTGAAGAAATGGACCGAGCAAATGCTGCTAATAGGCGCCTCTCAGGGTATAAGGAAGGAACTCCGATTTATAGAACAAGGATTGCCGTTACTAATGGCTTGCGCAAGAAATTGAAGGAGCTGATGATGGATTTTCAAGGTCTAAGGCAAAAAATGATGACGGAGTACAAAGATACTGTTGGTAGGAGGTATTTCACTGTTACTGGAGAGTACCCAGATGAGGAAGTCATTGATAAGATCATCTCTGATGGTAGTGGGGGTGAAGAGTTCTTGAAACGTGCAATTCAGGAGCATGGGAAAGGGAAGGTGTTGGAGACTGTGGTGGAAATTCAGGATAGACATGATGCTGCCAAAGAGATTGAGAAGAGCTTGTTGGAGCTGCACCAGGTGTTTTTGGACATGGCAGTGATGGTGGAGGCGCAGGGGGAGCAGATGGATGATATTGAGCACCATGTGTTGAATGCTAGCCACTATGTGAAGGATGGTACCAAAGAGCTCAAGGGTGCTAAAGGTTACCAGAAGAGCAGCAGGAAGTGGATGTGCATTGGGATCATTCTTCTTTTGATAATCATTCTAGTGATTGTTATACCTATTGCTACTAGCTTTAGTCACTCTTGAATTGGAGTCTCATGGAGGATTTAATGACCTGTTATTCCTTCTGGTTGCTTGCTTTACTTAGGAAGGTGTGTGTATGCTTCAAGTCCTTATTTTGGGACTGGTTAAGTGGAGGGTTTGGTTGTCTCTGGTCATTGTTTTTCTCTTCTGAAGAATGATAGTATTTAATGTTGTGATGTAAACTGCAAAGTTCTGATATAAATTTGAAAAACAATTGTTTTATTCTTCATATGCTTTCGTTGTTCCAATCCTGAAAACTTTAGTTATATTCAGACAGTTCAGTTGGAACAGGTATCATCATCTGCATTGACTTTTAGGGAACGAAATGCATGGATGGGAAAGACTTAAGCTTGATCACAGCTAATATGGTTGTGAAGTGAGGATTAATTTGTCACCTGCAAGTTGGTGCTGGGGTTTGACAAAGAAAACTTAAGCTTGATCACGTTTTTGGATCCATCATCCTTGGTTACCTATTGTGTAGATATGTTTTCAGAGCAACACATGACCCAATGCAGGTGATTCTGGGGAGGCATCTGGGTCGTGGTACAAACAAATGGAAAACACAACGCAGCAGAAAGATAAGGAACAAAAAAAGGAAATCAAGATTTCCTTCTCTGGGAGAATCAGAGAAATTGTAGACAGAATTTTGGCTATACATTTCTCAAAGAATAAAAGGCATGAATATTTTTTTGTTTTAAATAAGAAGAATCTATCAATATATGGTCCAACCATTATGTCCTTTTAAGATGAATTCTATCTTAATTTCCTTATAGGCAGTGCTCGTCCAAAGAGTTTCTCCACCTCACCTGCTTCCATTCTCAGATCATTTAATAGATCCGTCTCTTCTTTACTTAATTCTCTTAAGAAATTTTCCTCGTCTTTTTGTATTTCTTTAAATCCTTCTGTCAATCTCTGGAACAAGCTCAACTCAGTCTTCCCTGCCTTCTCTACCTTCTGTTCTATTTCTTCAACCTCCTTTATAATAGTCTTCTCCCCTTCCTCTACAGTCTTCTCCAGTCTCTCTACAAGGGGAGGCTCAGGCCCACAAGTATTATCTGTTCTGATGAATTTGCTAAAGTCTCTTCCTACGCTTTTTGCTGCCTTCTCAAGTTCAGGAACAATGCTTTCTGGTAGAACTGCACTTCTTGTGTACACAACTGCACCGCCATATCCATCCCATGCATCATTTCTGCCTTGGTAGTACACAAATACATAATCATCTTGTTTATTTTCTATCTTCGATGATAAAATATACCTGGAGAAATAATTATGATAAACAGTGATTATTAATTAATCTAGTTTCTGATGCTTAATGATGGAGTAAGCATTATGTTTTTTCAGGAAGTACCTCCAATGGTTTAGCTTGAATCCATAATGAGACCAACAAAAACGACATAAAAAAGTAGAACTGGCAGAAGCAATTACCAGTCATCTTGATAGTGAAGATACTCATTGTCGTGATTGTAGAGTATTCCAGGATGCACTGGATCTTGCACAAACCTCTGCACAGCTGATCGAGTGAAAAAGCCAGTATCTGGAGTTTTTATCCTCCATGACAAGTTTCCAACAAGCTTGTTGGATTCTGTATGGAATTCATGCAATTGGCAGTCAAAAGTATCAAAAGTAGGATTTAGGCCACTAGTGATGAACCACTTCCCACTGAAATCTGCCATGTTAAAGTTCTCGACAAGAACAGCAGGATCAGGGACAGGGAATTCCCCAACATCAGACTTCCGAGGTACACACTTCTTTCGTGAAACTGCACACTCATTGAATTCATCGACAACACTGTTTTCAAATAGGTCACCACATTTGATCTGCAAAATATAACAAAAGGAGGGTTACTCATTGAATACTATAGTTTACCTCACCGGGTACAAGGTAGAACCAGGTTTTTAGACAACCAATTACTTCAAAAGCTTAAGCTGACAGAGGTTTGTTTGTTCTAAAATCGATGTCACCCCTTGCCTGTGCTGCATTGTATACAGGGCCTGCAGGCCAGGTGCACTGTTTCCTTTAAAAGCTTATGCTGTTAGTGAGGATTCTGCTTATACATATTCTTTCTGCAGTTGTATCTGTGAGCATGTAAAGAGAATGAACAGAACTTGCCTGGCATTCAGTCTCATCAGGCCGGTTATTGCATGTCTGGAGGCAAGCAACATTAGCTGCACAAGATGGGTTTGCAATACACTTTGCCAATTCTAGCCTGACAATAACAAGCCGGTAGTAGAAGTCAATGATGAAGGATCCAAATGAAATTGTAGGTTAAATGGAAGGAAATCTCTATACTACCAAAACTTTCAGCAACTAATTCCCACCAATACCACACCATCTCCATATCAAATCTCACTCTTTTTCCAGCATAAAATGCTAACCTAAACCCATTATTATGCTAGTGTATCTTCTAAATTGCATAACACTAGGCCATCATAAACCACATACAGACAGATTACTGAAATATATCCTACATAAAATGTTAAATCAGGTTTTAAGGATATTTTTACAATGAAAAGTTAGAAAGAAATTAACTTCTATTAGATTTATGCTATGCACTGTTCTCTACCACTGCATGGTGTCTGATATTTGACCTACTCTGCAATCCAAACTACTCAAAAGAAGTTTTTTTACCACTAGTTCTGTTTCTTAAGTTAGAAGCTCTGATTTGACCAACAAAATAACAGTAAGGGAAATCCCAAGCACATAGGAAAATAGCTTGAGGTAAACATTCTAAATTAGTAGAGTTAGCTACATTGATATGTTGGCCAGCAGTGCAGTGGACCCATTGGTTACCATTGAAATTAACTCAGCAAGAAATTACATGATATGATCCTAATTACCAATTCCAAAAAATCTTTTAACCGATTTGGATTACCTGCACTCCTTCAATAAGCAGGTACAAGTTTTGAGAGCATCAACGGCATCAGCTGATGGAATGACCAGTAATGCACATAGTAGTATGCCAGCCAGTTTCAAGCACTCCAAGTTGTTTCTTTCTTTCAGGGCATTTGTCACACTCAATACCACAAAATTAAGTCTTTCTATTGCCTTAAAGACAAATACCAGGCAAAAATTAAACAAAACATAGGTCAGAAATGATATGGTTTTTAATTAACTATCTCCACATTGAAAACAAAATATGCTAACATCATTCAGGAGTTTACCTTGGGCATACTTCTACTACTAGAGCTACACAAAGAAGAAAACTTCTTTGTCCAGTCCGAGAGCTGATTTGAACATCTTATCACCCCCCCATAGTGATGTCTATGAGACCTTATCGACTGAATGTATCTCAACTTTCTGCTATTTGGCCAAAATTGAGACAAAACTGCCCCATGGAAATGAAGCCTCTGTCGCCTATGAAACCTGCCATCACTTGCAAGTCCTGACTTGGCAACGGAAGAACTGCTGATAATATATTGTTCTTGGGACAAACAAAATGGGTTTGCCGCCAATGCCATCCTTCAGTCTTTGTAATTTCAATTTCAATCTGAGAATTATCAAGTTGTATTAGTCACGCACTATTATTCTTTCTACATTTTTAGACCAACCAGCCTACTAGGAGTCACAATAACGAAAGTCATCAATTTGTTCCTTCAATTCGATGAAGGCCAAAGATAAGTCTTTTATGTTTTCAACACATATCACCCAACATAAGTGACCCTAAAGAGAAAATCTTGATTTTCCTATAAAGCATGTAAATTATGACAAAACCCATTATAGTATTGGCAGAAACATGCATGAATAATTCATCAATAAATCCAAGATTGGTGTGCTATGGCCTCGGTCAAGGCCTCTAGGATTAGACACAGCATTAGCTTACGTATGCACTGGCCACCTCCTGAAATTAAACTTAGAAAAACACAGAAAGCAAAACTCTCCACAGCTTGTAACTTTTCAATTACTAAAGAAAACATTGATTGCTAAACGAAGAATAGAAAAGAAGCATTTACAAAATTAGCAATAAATATTTACTTGAATTGACAGAAGAATACAAGCATGAATATCAAATATCAACCTAAGTTAGTAGATAGAAAATGAGCATTACAAGGGGCTCTTAAGGCTACAAAACTTAAAAACAGAGAGAAATGGAGGGGGAGAGAGATAGATGGGCTGACCTTGAGCAAGAGGTGGAGCTTTTCATGGCAGCTAAGAGAGTGGATGCAGATGGACAAAACAGCTAAAAAAGAGCGCGGGGGGTCTTGGAAGGCAGCGAACTTGGATAAGACATTGTGTGGACTCTAGGCTTGTAACGTATTCTTTTTCTTTTTCTTTTTCTTCTTATTTTTATTTTCAGTTGAGTTATTACTTGTGATAAACATTTAGTAAATTAATTAATAAAAATATGAAATAAAACATCCAACACATCAAAAACATTATACGCATTTGTGAAAAATATATATAAAAAATAAAAGCATAGGACTTTATTAGTAAAAATAAAGAGAACAATGAAGAAGATATGTTGCAATTATGTTAGCAATTTAAGTGAAAGAAAAATAAAACCTTTATCCACAAATTTATGAAGTGTTAAAAGTGAAAATAGATTCATTTTTCCATCCATCATTGACTAAGAAATCAGAAGCAATTGGATTTAAATTAAGATCGAATCGCCTAAAATAAATATTTAAGGACCAAAATGAATTGTCAAAAAGTAAACATGGCCGTCCACAATGATTTGTTTGTGCGTGAACAATGCTTGTGTCTATAATGAATATCCTATGCATTTTAATATTCAGTATAATGTTTTTGAGATATAAAATGATCAATAAATACTACAACATATTAAAAATTATAATTGTTAGACCTCGCTAAGTTATTGGTTGTCAAATCAACTTGCAGATCATCAAATCAATTCAAGTTTATAATTTTTGTTTAAAATGATATCCTTTCAAGTTTTTTTCCATAAAAAATTCTTATGTTGACCCAACTAAGTTAAGACTGGGTTAACCAAGTCACTGGTTAACCCAAGTTTGGATGAGTCAATATAAAAACCAATTCAACTTGAAACCTAAACCGGATCAAGTTTTGAATTGTTGATTTTTTATGTCAACCGGTGGGAAAGGATTAACTATAATTTCTAAACTTGACCAGGTGGTCGACCAGAGGCAATGACCTAGTTATGGGTCAATTGAGTTAACCCAGGTAAAAAAAAGAAAATTTTTGGCCCTGGTTTTCTGATAAAGAAAACCAATGACTCTAGATAACCCATAACTCATAATGTATCGGTATGCCACCAACCACTAAAAACAAAAGTAAAAAAGAAAGATCATGCCATCAACCACCCAAAATGCACATGACCTATAACTCATTTATATGTCATACACAACCTTATCTCCATACTAGTTACAAACATGCAATTAGCTTTTGGTCTTGGTTTTGCAAGTTATCTAAATAGAATGAGGTTTTCTAGGCCAAGCCACAATATCAATGTTCCTATCTTCCCCACACTACTACGACTTGTTTCCTATAATCACATAAACAACCTTGACTTATTAAAAATGCCCCTTCTCCTTCTCTCTCTAACCACTGGCTTTACAAGTGTCTCTTCTAGATACCCATAAAAAAATCTCACCTTTGCTTCTTGGTAGGTCGTTGGAACCACCAAAATATAATTCTGACTTAATTATTACAAACAAAATAAATTTATAATATGATCGTGAAAACCAGTTCGAACCAAAGAGAAATTTCATTTAATCTTCCTATAAATATATTGAAATGAGAAAGAACGGGGGTCTTGAATGAAAAATTCAAAAAATAATAATTTTGAAAATAATAAATTGATATGTTGTTAAATCAGTTCAAGGGTTCATACATCCATTCCTATAAATATGTTGATTATCGAAGTAAAATAAATATTCTTTCACGTTAAACAAATAAATTTGATATCCCTTAAAGCTAAGGGAAATCAATGAGATTACGATTACATTAATTAGGAAAAGCTCTCTAATCAATTTCTTACCATCAAACGAATGTAATATTGAAATCAATTTTCATTCAATCGACAGTAGTCTTAGGAATAAAATCTATGCATTTATTCTAAGCAAACGTTCAAAAGCTTGACAATTTAACTTAGTTTATTCTTCCCTAATAAATCAAGATGAGTTTTGCAGTAATCAAATTAATTCTTTTGCTTCCTACTCTAGTTCGTAACAACAATTACAGATTGAAAAAAACTAGAAAGCATACATGCCATCTCAAAATAATTCAATAAGCTTGAATAACAATCAATGACATAATTTTGAATAAGAAAAAATAAATACTTGAATCCGAAAGAATTACAAAGATAACATTACTTCTCACAACTTACTAAAGGAGATGGTGTGTATCCCTCTTGAATCGAATTTAAGAGTTTAGTTCATAGTTGCTGGAAAATTGACTAAAGTAAAGAAGAAATGAATGTTTTTCCAACCTGAATTTAGGAGTTTAGTTCATTGTAAATTTTTATAGTGTTTTTTTTCACTCAATTTTTTTTAAATTTAATCATTTTAAATTTAGTTAATTTATAATTGGATTTCATGATTTGTTTCATGATTCTTTTTTTTTTTCGTAGATAAAAAAAGAGTTATGACATTGAGTTGGGTCTTTAT
>Ga0307515_10003150_pt1 | contig 34903 bp, 31 predicted proteins | sample 17_EM_MG_FD_194513 | JGI IMG/M metagenome (GOLD analysis project Ga0307515, IMG submission 194513) | Populus trichocarpa ectomycorrhiza microbial communities from riparian zone in the Pacific Northwest, United States - 17_EM | ecosystem: Host-associated > Plants > Roots > Unclassified | place...
AAATCTGGTAGGAGGACTTCACATTGCATTTCTACCTGTTAATATTGAGCCCAGACTACATTGTTAATGATAATGCACCTAAGATGGTGCAAGCAAGGATATAGGCTTTCAGGTCAATATTTCTAAGTTCTAGCTGGTCTTTCCATAGTGGTTTTGAGTATGATCTCATAAATGTATATACTTGGCAATTGGCAGAGTGAATAGTTTCTTTCAGTTCCTTTTTAAACTGCTTTCAGTTCTAAATCTAATATGGACAATAGTCTCTAATGGTCTTCCAGATTGTTGTGAAGCAGTAATATTGAATAGTTGCAACAATGTCTCTGGCGCCCATCTTGATACCAGTATGAGACAGAATGCTTCATATGATTTGGTGAACTTGATAACATCTTCTTTTCCAAATACTGGTACTTGAGGTTTTAGATACTGGAAGTTGTTTGTTTGATCCAATATTGCTAAGGGGAAAGAATTTGATGAATTAACCCTGATTATGTACAAGGTTCGATGAGGTATTGGTGTGAAATCCAGTGTTGCTACATGGTCAAGTATAAGAGTAATGGTATTGTAAAAGTATCAGGTGCTGTGACTGGAATCTACATCAGTAGAATACAATCCAATATATTGAGTTAAATAGCTAGACAATGTTGGCATAGTAATTCGGTAAACAAATGGTGGTTTGGACAGTCAAATAACACATTTCTTGTGTGTAACATATTGGAAAGGGAAATTGTGGTCAATTGGTGATCATTTTACACTCAGTTTTTTTTTCATGTCCTTCTTACCCCAGCTTCTGCACTTCTCACAGTTGTCTCCTGTTGTTTGCTACCACATTATCTATCTCTTGTATGCTATTTTCCATAGCTCCCTCTGCCCAAAGCTACTTGTATCCTCTTTGGCATTCTTTATGAACTGAACAACAACATCAGTTCCTGTTGAGGTATTGCATCAGATCAATAACATCCAAACCACAGAAATGATATCCTTTTCTAAGATAATATATTACCAAAATATAATTTTTATGCACAAATTCAAAGTATATTTCATTCCCAACATGATTGTGTCAGGGGGTTCTTAATCCCCATAATCAATACAACATTTATTAAATTAAATACAGCCGCCAAATCTAAGAAACTCTTTCTTTCCTAGTCTTATCCTAAGACTCAACCTCTTGACCTTCTACAAGAGCGGACCAATTAACTCTCCTCCAGTTACTGATATTCCTATCCTGCGTAAAAATTACTCCTCGTCAAGATATGCATGATTGTGCGAAAACTCGACGAAGGGTAACAACGCTGTAGACAAGTATCGATGCATCAGGTACCCGATACCGTCTAAATGCGTGTACTGGATGACAATGGCGGAGATATGGGTTCAGTGGTGTGCTCCTAAACAGAGGAACAGATCTCTGAAGAATTCGACTGTCTTCTGAAGTGCTTATTCGTACTGTGTCAATCTGTTCCCAGGCATAAAGCGCAAGGTCATGGGTATGTAGCAGAGAAGTAATTTTCAATAGAGTTTTTAAGAGTAGAATTCTGAATAATATTTTCAGATTTTCTTTGGTGTTCTGCATATTGACTGCACATTGCTGCTTGAGCTTGTTCTTCTCATTGCCGGAACAATGTGATCTCTGTATAGTCATCTTCAAGGGCTTGTACTCCCATACTTTGACGTGATAACCAGATTGCTCTTGAAAGCTTATCGTGGTCGTGTAGTGTTAGCAACGGGTCCAAATTCCCTGGTCGGTTCCGGGTCCGGTTCCAACCCGGAACCGAACCGTTGCAATGGGTTTCCACACAAAACCTGCGCCTCAAAAGTCAACATTTCTTGCTCCAATTAAGTATTTGAGTTCTGATCGTATCACAACATGAACAATACGTAGATTGTGCAGTTGTAGTCGCTCCTTCACCTCCCGCTTTCAGATTTGCGATCGGACAAGTATTCGTTGAGTCGCGATCGAAAACCCGCCAATCTCGCTTAAATTCAGCTTTTATTTCACAGCCACTCAACGAATATCAGTCGGATCGCAAATCTGAAAGCGGCAGGTGAAGGCGCGACTAATGCTGCACAATTTACGTCCTGATCATGTCATGATACGATCAGAACTCAAATACTTATTAGCAGCCAAAGTTCTAGGAACCGTAAAATGGAACTGCGGTCCTGTTCTAACCCGTCCCTGAACCCTGTGGGTACCCCTGTTTTCCGGGTAACAATCCGGACTGGACCATCTGGTCCGGTTCCAATCCCGGACCGCAGCTGGGTAACCCTGAACCATTGCTAATACTACGGTCGTGTCATGCCATTTCCGCATGCACCTGGTGATAGGTGCCACCCATCCCAATAGGTTTTCGTGTTCACGCAATGTAGTTTGAAAGCATTACACTCCTGATGAGAAATCAAGCCACCCATAGCATGATATCAAGTCAGACAATATGTCAGATCGAACTTGCACCCTGACATCTCGCATTCCAATTGTGTGGTAGTTGGGACAACAGCCGATCATAACCGGCGGCACCTATCGCAAATCAATCCCTCACTCAAAAGCCCTTTTGGCTTGTGTCATAGATTTAATCGGCGAACAACCGATACTGTGCCAAAGCAGAACATGACGCGTCAGCTCATATCGCATACAAGACTAACATTGCAATGCATAGTAACTCAAACCAATGAGTAAGGTTGCTTCAGGCCACTTATCGTCAGCCAACATCATAATTCCCTCAGTCACGTCATGCTCAGGCCAAGACCGTTCTCCTTGGCCAGGGAGTACCCTGACAATCCTTATCGCCTGAGACAATAAGTCGGAAGACCCGCGTACTCGCTTATTGACTATCGACTGCCTGGTCTGTGTGTTGGAATAATCTCCAGTCCAATCAAACATGTCCCGCTAGTTCAGGTGAAATGAATGTTGTTGAAAACAATGTGTTCGGCAGGAATTAACTCCCTTCGATCTGGCAGCTGTGTTGAATCATCTTAAATGAATCTGCTAAGCAAGAACTTTGCTTATCCAATCGACACGCGACCCTAATGTATTTCCGCAAAGAAACATTAGTCTGGCTTTCTTGCGACAACATGAATAGGTGTTTATGCATATCACATGACTAGACCAAGAGTAACTCCATGATATGTATTCATTTGGCTATTGCAAGTACCATTATCGCTGGTAAGGGAGAACCCCTAACAGATTGCTTCTCCTCACAGTATGAGGTTGATACCTTTTGAATTGTATTTCTACCATAGGTATTCTATCTCCTGTTCATCTCAATAGTGGTTCCATTTGTATGGTTAGTCATGTCTTTCTTATTACTTTCTCATTCTGCAGAATCAGGATTATTTTTATTTACAATATTCATCCTGTTTGCAAAGTCAGTTTCTAACACTAAGCGTTGATTGCAGGGGCTATTACAGTTTGTTATTCTCGATATTATCGTATTTTCTATATTGGATAATAGTGTTGGGCATGATTCCCAGCCAATTATTGGTATCTGGATGTATAATGATGTGAATGTATTCAGTTGTACAGTTCAAATTATTCCAATTTGACATTATTTTGATTTTTTTTCTCAGATTGATATTAGTTTCTTCCAACTTCACTTTACTGACAGGGTATGTATTTTTGATTTGTTGTACGACTTTCTATTTACGAACACTAACTAGAAGAGCACATCCAATCGATTCTATATCTAGTGTTTCAAACAAAACCTGATTATGGGACAGCATTTGTGATGGACTTAGGAATCTGTAAGGTTTAGAGTATATCGCCAACACTATGTTTAACCGCTTGCAATTTGCAGTTGAAATTCATTAGTAAAGAGTAGTTTGCAGTTATTGAGTATTAGTAGAGAGTCAGAGGACATGATATGATATCCAGCTGTGGAAAACTGGACAAATTTAATCTATCTACAACAACTCAATATAATTGGGTGAAAGTAAGTACTGGAGAAATTTAGTGTATGTTTCATTGAATATTAAAATGCTTTCTATCAACTCCAACATCTCTTGAATATATATGCCTTCCATTATCCCAACCAGTCCACCTGCATTTGTCAGGCACAGCTTTGATACTCCCATAATTGACATTTACTCTAGCTGTTACCGATGCATTACAGATACCCACACAATATTGTGGGACACCATCTTGTATTTTTACAAGTATGGGAATATTATGGGTGAGTTCTGGGAGTGTTATCATACGTGACCTTACGTGACAACAATTCACAGTATGAAGTAAATGTCTCATACTGTATACCCTTTCATCTCCTCCTTTTCTTTAACTCACTACCATCACCACCAACACCACCATCACCATCACCATCACCACCACCATTTCTATCACCATCACCATCACCACCGGTCGGTCTACTCTTCGAATGTTCTTCAACAGGCTGTAGTTAATCAGCCCTTGCCAACCCTGAGGGAAAAATGATTCACCGCAACAAGCAATATCAGCAAAATGTATTTTTGTCTCTGAGATCCTCTAGAAGTATTTGGAAGTTTTCAGACCAGAATCCCAGGGTGGTCAAATCCCACAATGGACTGGATTGATGCAGTGGTCTTCAGATAAACCTGGGAGAGTTGGCAAAAAATCTAAGTGGACATAGGATGTCTAGTGACAACCAGTGGAGCATTTGGAAGCGCCAGTGACAAGCCTTGGAGTACCAAAAACAAGCCTGGGAGCACAGACAACATGTCTGGGAGCATCTCCAATTGCTGTAGAGCAGTCTAGGAAATACAACAATTTTGTTGGGAATGCTGCTGGTGCGCCTGGAAATCATAGCTGCAACTTATCATTCAATGATTTTCAAAATTCATGTATTCAGGTTGTACTCTCATCTATATATCTAACTATCTATGGATCTATATAGCTATCTATCTACACACGGTATGTCTGGGCTGCCTGCACATGGTTGCTTGAGAACAAATTGAGGTGTGCTTGAAGATGGCAACCGAGTGGCCTTAAACATGCAGTTTGAGATCATGATCATCAGACAATGGTGAAGCTCATGGAGGCCTAGATCGAACGAGGGTGGAGACAACACTCGTGGGCATTGATTGTATGAATATAAATGCCATGATGCAGCTAGTTTGGTGATGCACTCAGGGGTAGTGTTAGCAACAGTTCCGGACTGTCACATCGGGTCCGGGTCGGGGTCCAACCTGGACCATTGCCAAATTGGTGGTGCTGGTCGTCTATAAACCAGACCCGTCAACTCGGGTATGGTTCCATGGTAAACTGCCAACCCATCTGAATTGGGCGGGTTGTCAGTGGGTCGCCCATAGGGTCCGTCTATAGATTTATATAACGCTCTTGTTTTGGGGGTGTGTTGGTGTTAGCAACGGGTCCGGGTAACCCTCCAGCGGTCAGGGTTTGGACCGCAACAACAGGTCGGGTCAGTTCCAGACCCGTCCAAATACCCGACCCGCTGATACTTGGCGGGCCAAACCCGGACCCTTACCCCTCAACCCGCGGGTTTCACCGGGTTAGGCTTGACCCATCGGTTCCAATCCCCGGTTCTGCGTTCTGGGTTTCACATTTATGGTCGCATTCAGATCTGCTACTGTTATTCGTAAAATCTTGACATTGGGATATCACGGTTCATTTTCGACGTATTAGCTGCCTTGATGTGCAAACAAGCATAGTCACGCGCCCAACTAAATCCTGAATATGAGCGTCAACAGAGCGTCAACGATATTTAGTCTTGCATCTTCGGTAAAATGAGTGGTGCTTGATTACAAACATCCATAAAGAAGGATATGGCAGCCTTTATAGGCAGGTATGTAGGCGATATTCTAGCCACATCCTCCGGGACAGTAACAACATATTTCATTCACACAGCTACCACTAAGTATTGTTGAGCGTTTTAGCCTATAATAACAGTTGAAATGATGTATATGGACAATAACCGCCACATCGCGCAGTGATTAACCATGATGGAAGGCCCACAATCGTTGACACTCTGTTGACGCTCATTCTGAAGATGGGGCAGGAAGCATTTCACTTTCACTTTTGCCTATAAAGGCAGCCAATAATCAGTTCATAACAATGTGCAACCTGTCGCCCCCACAGATTACCCATGATACATGACCAACAATTGTTGACGCTCCGTTGACGCTCATTTTCATGATGGGGCAGGGAGGGTATTGCAATCTGTTTTGCCTATAAAGGCAGCCGAAAATTCCTTTGTGACTGACTACAACCTATCAGAGGTGTGATTTCCCAGGATGCATGACCAAAAATCATTGACGCTCCATTGATGCTCATTTTCATGATGGTGCAGGGAGGGTATTGTTATCTGTTTTACCTATAAAGGCGGCTAAAAATTACTGTATGACTGACTACAACCTATCGGAGGTGTGATTTCCCAGGACGCATGACCAAAAATCATTGACGCTCCATTGATGCTCATTTTCATGATGGGACAGGGAGGGTATTGCTATCTGTTTTGCCAATGAAGGAGGCCAAAAATTCCTTTGTAACTGACTACAACCTATCGGAGGTGTGATTTCTCAGGACGCATGACCAATAATCGTTGACACTCCATTGACGCTCATTTTGCCATGGCTGTATCCACAATATGCAATCATTTAATTTGGCACAGTCCATCATTCACAATGTTTTGGCTGCCTTTCTGGCGTTTTCATTTACTTTCTTCTTGATCACTATATTGTTCTTTAATCAAACATAGATATGTATAATAATAATATCCAAAATCCTGTGTCTTTCGGTCCATGCTCGTCATCAGTTGCCGGATCACTCAATCTGCTGCTCTTGTCTTCAAAATTGATGTTAGCCGCATTACCACACAACAGATAGTGTAATAACCTTCATCAGTCAGCATATCTGGATCAAAATCGGTATTGTGCTGGGAATCCTCATGATCATGGAAAGATTCCGTACAGGGAAGAGCTGTATGTGAATACGTATATCCCGCCTGCAAAGAGACGATTTCAGAAGGTTGAGCTCCGAAAGTGTTACCGGTTGGGGTGGGTGGCGCGCTTGGTGGAGATGGAGTCGGCTCTGGAGTCGGCTCTCTGCGTCGGACAGGTGGAGGTGCACCTGTTCCTTCGCATCTCCAACGTGTCTGCGGATTCCTTGCGGTGCTATCTTGGCGAGGATGGCTGCCGGACATTGGGTTTTGACAAAGCATTGCCGGGTGTCTCTGTATTGCAGCCTCCACCTGTTTATGCCCAGGGAACTCAACACCCCACTTCTTCTCTTCTCGGACCTCGGCGGATGGTTTCTTAATGAGATATTTCGTTTCCTCTCTTGTGGCGCGCGAGAAGCCTTCTTTGGCCATTTTGGCCATATTCAACGCGACGCACATGTCGGACTGTTCCAGCTGTACCCGACCTCCTAGCCTTGCCATAGTTGCAGACCAGTTGAAAACCTACAAGACATTAGTTGCTGTTTCTAACAATGAAATTTGGCTGTTACCTCTACCATATATGCTTCCGTAGCTTCATCAAGGTGATTAAAGCCTGCTTTGTCCACTCACGGGGATACTGATCCGGAAATTCATCTGCGAAAATCCCAGAGCTGACATCATCATGATGTTCAATTTCGCGGACTGTGCGGATAAATACCTCTGTCAACCATGGAGGTTACCCGTTACAGGCAGCGATGAATTCGTTATGTAGCTCTCTACGGACACCTGCTGTATGTTATATTGTTCATTGACTGCCGTTTGCCTCGATATGGATATACTCACATCCAACTGCATGCTGCTCCTTGTTTGTGCTGCTTCCAGTCTTGTGGACGATTTTGAAATGTGCATCCTGGGTCATATGTTTGGTGGCTGCATTGGCAGCATCGCGGAGAACTAACTTGTGTCTGCGCTCTTGTTGTGTGCCAAGAATTTCCGTATTTGATGTAGCGCCTGCCAATCTGCCGGTATTCAATCCACTCTCACCTGGCAGAGGTGGTTGTGTATCCAAAATGTGCCGGTGTGGAATAGGAGAGAAAGATGATAACAAGAGGAAGTGGGAAGCCCTGAGGACTATATACTTAGCTTGATGTCAGAATGGAATAAGTAGCAGCCAACATGATTGTTATGCTCAAGATGAATCCTACTGAGTATGGCTGCAAGTTGCAGGTGTTTCCCACCGCCCCACAATTTGCAATAAGTTGGTCTGATGTTGTTTGTTTGTAAACAGGGATTAATTGCGGTGTACGACCGCCGGAATCGCCCAATTGCTAGATATTAATAAGATGTAGTTCGAGGGAAAGAATGCCGGCTGGTGTTTGTCTCAAATAATCCCCGGGATATTACATGACAATGATGCTAACAATCATGTCATATTGTATGGTTAGCGTCGCTATTCCTGAGTCATTGTCGGTCAAGAGAGCGATTTTGCTTTGTTCAAGATGAGTAAACGTACTAACCTTGACATAAAAGACGCAGCTTGCCTGCATATTTTCCATAACTTGCAACATCAACATCTCGCCCAACAACAAAGTCTACGCAAACTACAATGGACAATGCTCCGAAAAAGAACATTTCGCCACATGCGGTGGGCAGATACGGTAAATCGACAAAGTGGTCAACCCAATGACTTCATCACGGGAATGAAGGCAAGAGTGGCTTGGAGGCAGAGAGAGTCCGAGCCCTTGGGGCATTGCGCAGCTTGAGATCCAAATAGAAGCTTGCAGTGGAGAAACGACAAGAAACGCCCTTCTTAAGCAATGAAGGGAAGGAGAAATGGATTGAGGATTATGTTGAGAGAGAAACCACTGGGGCAAGAAAACGAGTTGAAGACGCCGAGGCAGCAGTTCCACAAGTGCAGGATGATATGATGCATGCTGAAATCGCAGGATTGACGTCCAGAGAGCCAGGAAGACGTTTGAGGAGATGCTGGTTGCTATCAGAGACAGTCTGAGTGATCTTGAATATTCGGACGATGGGGAGGATGGGGAAGATGAAGATGACGAAGAGAGTGAGCAGGGCAAGCTGAGCAAACATGACGAATCCCGCTGGGTGATGGGCACAATCACCACAACGGTCCAGCAGCACATCGAGAGGTTTCGGCAGAAGCAGATGAAGCTCGAGGAAGTGACTCAACCAGAATGGGAGCACGCAGCCGACTACTTCCGTGAACGAGATAAGAAGTACAGCACATCCGAATTGACGGTCCAGCAGTCATTCAGCACCAAACGAATGACGACGCTCTGGCACCTCCAATGGCAGCATTTTGAGAGCATATGGAGTGTGTTGACATTGTCCCTGGAATATCGCAAAGGCCGCAAGGTACTTCTTGACCAGGAATTAGTCATATTAGGCTAGGTTCGGTGAAGCCGCAGTGAAAATTGAGCAGTCCTAGTGTTGAGCCAGCTGTGGAGCCTGATTCGTCAATGTTGCTGAAAGCAAAGCCAGTTGAACCAGTAAGCTTTTACCCCTGAAAATAGCCTCCAGCTGATTACCATATAGATATCGGATTCCAAAAAAGAGAAGGTGACGGCTCCTGCGTCCGCGGCAGAATAGAAGTGCAAACTGTAATTTTTGACGTCTGATCGTGGTGAAAAGCAAGATGTTTACCAATTTTGCTACGGGTCAGCTTTTTCTTGATTTCAGTGACCAAATTGTGAGACATGATAATTCATCTGTGCATGTGCAAGGGTCGAACGCACCATGTGAACGTTCTACAATCCAAATCAAGCTGTAAGCCGGCCATCACGTTCGGTTCTTTCTGCAAGTGACCGTTATATCACAAAGCAAAAGCTATATTGGTGACGAAATGTCCTAACAAAGTTTAGGTGAGTGATGTCATAAGAGTCGTAGAAACAGCGGGCAGTGCGCATGACGAATCGATCTCAATGACAACCGTAATGTTAAATCTATCCATGTATCCAACTGCATTACTCTTCGCACAGACCTGGTACACATGGTTGAGATATTTGAAATTACTTGTGGTACGTCATGGAAATCGAGGAGAAGGAGCTGGATAGGGAATGGTGAGGAAGTCGAGTTATGTTTGCCAAACACTGCGGAAATGATCCAAATGCTGTCAATTGCCGGCCGAAAGCGCAGGAATGTGATAGGGCCACGTCATTTCTCACTCAGATAGCGTAGATAGCAGTTGATCAGAAATTGAGAGGTAACAAAACTCCTGGATGCAAATGATAATACATACAAACACAATAATGGATGTCAAAACTCTGTATATGATTTGTTGCATACAATTGTTGAGTGTTCAAAGGCTGTTTCGATGTGATTAATGTTAGCGTCAACAGGGTGTCAACTATTTTAAGTCTTACACATTCAGCAATCAATAGGCTGCGTTTTCACATCCTCCCAACGCGAATGTATAAGTTGGCATTATTGCAAAAAAAGCAAATGACTCGGTCGTTGCCTCATCCAACAAATGAGTGTCAATGGAGTTTCAACAACGTTTGGCATTGCGTCATGAAACATCCAGTAAGCTGTGCGGTTACAGTAAGTCATAATCAAACTATTGGCTGCCTTTCTATGGAACAATGGTGGTGGCAACATTTCTACTATGTCCTAAAAATGAGCATCAACAGAGTGTCAACGACTTTTGGCCTTGCATCTTGGAAAATGCATGGGCTGGGCGGCGACGTTACCCCATAATCGCACTATCGGCCACCTTTCTAGCCACAACCTCTTCCAACAACATCGCTACCATGTCCTAGAAATGTGCGTCAATGGAGCATCAACAACCTTTGGCCTTCTATCGTGGAGTATGCTAGGGATGTGCGACGACATTAAGCCATAATCAGATTATCGGCTGCCTTTCTACGCAAAAACAGTTGCGACGACATCGCTACTATGTCCTACAAATGAGCGTCAACGGAGCGTCAACGACTTTTGGCCATGCATCTCGGACAATCCGAGGGCAGGCCAGTGACATCAACACATAATCGAACTATCGGCCATCTTTCTAGGCAAAAATGCTTTTGACGACATCGTCACTATGCCCTCTAAATGAGCGTCAATGGAGCGTCAAAGATTTGAGGCCTTCCATCTTCGAAATTCAAAGGGATGTGCAACTACAATGATCGATTATCGTACTACCAGCCGCCTTTCTAGGCAAATATGCTTACGACAAGATTGTGACCATGTCCCAAGATAAGCGTCAATGGAGCGTCAACGATTTTTGCGCTGGCATCTTGGATAATATAACCGGAATGGAACACAGATACATCACAATGAACCTATCGGCAGCCTTCATTGGCAATAATGCAAGTGTTGATATCGCATCTGCCTCCTACAATTGAGCTCCCACGGTGCGTCAAGGCTCCGAACTCTACACAGCAATACACTGCAGTATGCTGTTCCGAAATGGAGGTTTAAGCAGTCACTCGTTGCACTCTGTCCTTGTATTCAACATCACAAATATGCATGCAGTGTCTGAGTGATCGGAGTATTTTCCTTGTAGCTGGAGAGTCAACATTTAAGAACCCAGTCTGCATTACTGTATCATTATTTTTGGCAGTCTCTCGACTCGGATAACCCAGCTTCCTAATTTCTACCGCCATGTCGGATACACAATCTTTGAACACCTCATTGCTCAAGGTTGTAATCTGTTCGAAAAATGAACGTGTCTTCAGTCGCGATTTGAGCGACCTGACTTTCCGAATCATTTTCAATGCTTTGTGGACTTCAATGAATGTAGGCTCGAAGCGGTCTAGTGCTTCGAATAATTCTAGACATGTGCCTTCGTGGCGATTCTAGTTGCACTGTGCAGTTGATGAGACTGGCAGCCTTGCCATCATGTGTATCGTTTGTCATCAAGTTCTTCGCCATCCATCAGAACATGGGACCAGCTCAATGGGGAAACACTTGCTGGCAAAACCTCACATCGCAAAGTTGAACGAATTAACAGAGGCAGAGGTCACTGAATTGACTTGTTCGATGGTGAATGAAGCAGCATTGGTGATCATAAAGAGGCAAGGATGTCGAGGAATCACAGTAGCAAGTTTGCAGAGGAGAATCATATTTGATATCCACTTTAATCCATATTGACCGAAATGACAGACAAAATGTTCCAAACTGTCAGCTAAGGACTTTCAAACTTCCGAATTTCACCAAGACATGTGGAATCGCTACCTCATGTTAGGATTTGTTTCGGCTCATTCTCCATGGAACACTATATCAAGTCTTGAGCTACGATGGTCATATAAGGCAGTAGGCGATGACCTAGTCCTACCGTCCGCTACGACCCTGAGTAACATTTGCCGGAGGGCACATGCACTGACTGTGGATGCAATTGAGAAGCAATTGCCAATACGAAATAAAGTTAGTTTAGCTTTGGACGGATGGACATCAACAAACAAACTGGCCATAACATCGGTCCTTGGTTACTATAAGGATCGAAATTGGGCATTGCGTGAAGTTCAACTCATTTTCGATGAGGTTGATCGCCTGTTCGGTTTCCATTTCGAAAGCTAATTAAGGATGATAGGTTAAGGGCCATCATACTGGAGCAAGGCTAGCTGTAGATTTGAAGGACGTGCTTGATCATTTTGAGCTTACTGACGGCCGTTTGCTTGGAATCACAACTGATGATGCTTCCTCGAACTACTCGATGACATGCGAGCTGCAATCAACACTTGAGGCCTGAGGAATTGAATGGCCTGCATTGAGGAACCAATTACCGTGCATGGCGCAGCTCATACAGCTGGCTGTGGGTGCATTTATGAGCAGTCTGGGTGTAAATTGCCACACCAAGTCTTGGGAAGCCCATGAGCGCGATCAGCAATTTGTGGAGAATGAAATCATAGACATTGGGAAGAGTCAAAGACTTCGAAATAAGGGCAATGCTAGAATCAACAAGGTGTCGGCCATGAGACCAGGTTTAGCAAAGATAATTGAGAAACTATGTATTGCATGATATCTTCAATGTCCTGAAGCTGACCTTCATATGACAGAGAATGCTTGCTGTATTAATTGCGCTAACACCTGGTCCCCGAAACGAGGTTATTGACTGTCAAAAAGCCAATGTCTGCATTGAAGTTCTTCCGATTATGGATGTGAAGTCACGTTGGAACTCTACACTGGAATTGCTCGGGTGCGCCTATCATGTACGGAAATTCACACGCGAGTGGCTTCACGACCCAAATTACAGTGAATACCGGCCACTATTCACAACTCTGGATGAATGGACGATTGCCAAGTAAGTCATGGAAGTATTGAGGCCATTTCGATATTGGACCCTCCGGATGTCAAAGAGGCATACAGTCGCATTGCATCACGTTATCACAGTGTACAATGACATGTTCGATCACATGGATGGAGTGATGCGGCCTTCGGCCAAGAAGAAGACTCAATGGAAGGAACACTTGTTCTTCACAGTGAAGTTAGGTCGACAGAAGCTTTCCAAATACTACACTCAGGTGACTCCAATGACTGGCATGCATCTCATTTCCGCACACATGCTCGATCCTTTCCGGAAGTTGCGATCATGTGGAAAGTGGAACATGGGAATGGATATCAATCCTGAGGATGAGACATCCTACACTACACAATACCAAGAGGCCTTTCTGAAGTATGTGCAGAATGAATGCTGTGCCAAACATGGACGTGTGCCGGTCAATAAATTCGAAACCGTACAGAGCAGCAATCTCATCCCCTCTGCAATGGCTTCAGGTTCCTATCAATCATCCTTTGATCGATATGATTTGTCCAGCGATGATGAGGAATACTGAATGCCTAACGATGTGGCTGAGATGATACCCAGACGAAGCGATCGCACAACCCGCTTATTGACCGCCGCCATGCTCTATTTGCATTCGCCGCCTGAAGCACCAAAGAACTGGGGGCAAATCAATCCAAATCTCAATGATTACCACTCTGACCGAATGGAGTTGAGCAGTACATTTTGGAAACCGGACATAACCGATTGGTGACAACAACAGGAGGAAACACACTGAAAGCACGCCGATCTCTCCAATGTGGCGCGCGAGATATTCTCCAACATACCACATGCTGTCAGAGTGGAGGCCAGTTTTTCCCTTGGCTGGGATGTCATCGGCTGGAGGCAGTCAAACACCACAAGCGGGACCCTTGGCGAAAAAGTTGTTGAAAGGCAGTTTGCTCGAGCCAATAATGGGATGTTGGCAGGCACTGACCCAGAATTCGATACCACGAACACAGAAAACGACTCTGAAATGACGAAAGAGGCGGAGGAAAGGATATTGCACAGAATGGCCAAGGTTCACGTCCCTTTGGAGATGTGGCAGGGCAGCCAAAACCTACGTGCTACCCAGAAGGAATCTCGCACTCACACACGGCAGGGAGTGGCCCCGTAGTGTGGTGGTTTGGTCTTGCCACCACTATGCTCATTGTTACGGGTTCGAATCCTGGTGCCACTCCTCCACCCGAGCAGACTCCTTGTGACGCACAAGTTGATGTCGCATCATACGATAGCGGACTCCCTGGCATATACTACAGGTTGACGTCGCACGAACCGAGTACCCTGGGTCAAACTCACCACAGGTTGAGCATACGAGCGATTAGTAATGGGGGTGGGCTTGGTGGGTCAGTGGCCTTAGTGCCCTCCATTGGGTAGTGGGAAGTGGCAGGAAACAACTTTGCCTGAGTCAGAAGTAGGTGTTATGTGAGCTAGTTTGGCTGTAATTTAGCCGATGGATGGACAGGACGTTTCCGATGGACAGGGATATGAAAATGTTAATTAAATGCCACGACCACGAGTGGTTGGCAGGCTTATGGTAACTTAGCTGGGCACCCCTTCGGGGTGAATGCATAATGAATACAAACAAACAAACTCACAACCAGTAGATGACTGCCGTCGGATACATTTTGGACATGGAAGAGATCGTCAAAGCAGGCTGGTCACTCTTTCAACATGATTGTGCGGCTGCATTTAAATTGTCAGAAAGATCACCTTTCCCACTTGCTTTAGCTGCAAAGGATCTCCCTGGAGGACGAACTCAAATCTTAAATGTCCACCGAATCCGGAGAATCAACTGTCATCCAATCGAAAGCGACAAGGATAGCACACCTCAAAGCATTTCGGACACCAATGATTGGCTAAACTGGAATGGCGACTTGGATAATCCAAATGACAGCGAGGAGGATTGCGCTGCGGACTATGAATCCAATATAGAGCAAAACAATTGCATCGAGGATCGAGAATGCCCCGGGCAGCAGGATGTGAGCGCCGTGTCCAATCTGACTGGATTGGTTTGGCCGACACAGAAGTCAAAGAGACAGGCTGAAAAGGTCTTCGTGACGGTCAATGCAGTTGAAACGCGGAGAAATATAGGAGGGAAGAACAAGTAGGACAGAATGCATTAATGGTTCACCAGCTTTATGTATCTCAACCGAGAGTTTCAGTTAGAGATAGATCACCGGTGAACGATAAGTAGCATGTGAATATCGGTTCATAAATAGATGTATAGCAGGCGCAATGAATCTTTGCTCTGATAAAGTATTTTTAGTCATGTGAGAGTGAACAGTGCGAGATAAGTACGCCGCTCAGCTTTGCCACAGGGCCGAATCTCAATCAAGCAGAAAGACAACCAGTAAAGTCAAATCAGGATGAAAACATATATCGACGGCAGCAGATGTTGAATGGACAATACCTTGAGATGAGTGTCAATGGAGCGTCAACAATCTGTGGTCTTGTAAGTACGATAATTCACAAGTGACTTGGTGGTTGTAATGCATACTGGATGTATTCGCAGCTTTAATTGGCAAAAGAGATAGCTTCACGGTCACTGCCTCATTCTTAGCATGAGCATCAATAGAGCATCAATGATCTTTGGTCGTGTAAGTACGGAAATTCATCAGTGACTTGGTCGTCGTTATGCATAACAGACGAATTGCAAGCTCTTATTGGCAAACGAGATAGCAACACGGTCACCACCCCATTCTTAACATGAGTGTCAACTGAGCGTCAACGATTTGTGGTCTTGTAAGTACCGTAATTCACCAGTGACGTGGTAGTTGTTATGCATACCGGATGTATTGGCAGCTCGTATTGGCATAAGAGATAGCAACATGGTCACCGCCCAATTCTTAGTATCAGCGTCAATGGAGCGTCAACGATTTGTGGTCTTCTAAGTACGGTAATTCACCAGTGACTTGGTCGTTGTTATGCATCATGGACGTATTGGCAGAGTTTATTGGCAAAAAAGATAGTAACACGGTCACCGCCCCATTCTTAGCATGAGCGGCACCGGAGCATCAACAATGTTTAGATTTGCATCTTGAGTAAGTTATGTTCCGATCGGTTACAGACATCCATTTATGAGATATAGGCAGCATTTACTAGCAAAAACAACAGCGACATGCTCCCTGCGGCATCCTGAAAATGAGTCTCAACGGAGGGTCAACAGTTTTAGGACTTGCGTATTTCGTAATCAAGGCATCGCGCGGATTTTCGCGTGAATGACTCGATTATTGACCACCTTGCTAGGCAAAAATACCATATATCGAAGGTGAAACACAGATACCAAATTAATTGATATTGCAAACTCCTCAACAAGCAAAAGCACATTAGTGGTTGCTGAAAACGCAATTTTGATAAGATACTAGTAACACACTGCAAATACAAGAGCCTAATATGAATCTATAGATGGACCTGCTGACAACCCACCCAATTGAGACGGGTTGGGAGTTTACCATTGAACCGTACCTGAGTGGGTAGTTCAGGTTCATTGGTGACCCGGCCCGCCAATTTGGCAATGGTTCATTTTGGACCCGGACCCGGACTGAATGTGACAGTCCGGAACTGTTGCTAACACTACAGTTCGTTAATAGTATCTTGTCAATATCACGTTTTCAACAACCAATGATGCGCTTGTGCATGTTTTGCAGTTTGCAATATCGATTAATTTAGAATCTGTATTTTACCTTGGACATATTGTATTTTTGCTTATCAAGGCAGTCAATAATACTGTTATGTGCACAAAAATCCACGCGATGTCTTGATTATCGGATGTTCAAGACCTAGAACTGTTGACACTCCGTGGATGCTAATTTTCAGGATTTGGCAGTGGGCATGTTGCCGTAGTTTTTGCATTCAAAGGCCGCCGATATCTCACAAATGGATGTCTGCAACCAATCAGACCATACATTACCCATGATGCAAAGCTAAAAATCGTTGATGATCTGTTGAAGCTCATTCAAAGAATGAGGCAGTGACCGTGTTGCTATCTCTTTTGCCTATAACAGCTACCACTATGTCGGGTATGAGTAACGGTGACCAAATCACTGGTGAATTACGGTACTTGCAAGACCACCAATCGTTGTCACCTCATTGATGCTCAATTTAATGAATTGTCCATTTGATCTCTGCTGCCATCGATAACAGTTTTCATTATGATTCGAACTGATTGGTTATCTTTCTGTCAGATTGAGACTCGGCGCTGTGGCAAAGCCGAGCGCAGTAATCTTCTTTCACTGTTCACTCTCACACGACTAAAAATGATATGTCTTGCCAAAAGATTCATTGCGCCTGCTATACATCTGTGTATCAATCGATAATCACAAGCAACGGCTCAGCATTCGCCCATAATACATCTCAAACTGAAAATCTCGGTCAAGCTACATAACGAAGCTGGTTAACCATTGACGCATCCTGTCATACTAGGTCTTCACTCCCTAATTCCTCCTCATTTTGATTGCATTGAGGGTCACCAACACATTTTCGGCCTGTCCCTTTGACTTCCGTGTTGGCCGAACCAATCCTGAAACATTTGGCACAGCACTGTCATTCTGCCGCTCTGGGTGTTCTGGATCCTTGATGACATTGTTTCGCTCAATATCAGATTCATTGTCTGCTCCGCAATCATATTCACTGACATTTGGATTATCTAAGTTGCCATTCCAGTTTAGACAATTTTCAGTGTCCGATAGGCATTAAGGTGCAATATCCTGATCATTTTCTAATAGATGATGGTTGATTCTTCTAATTCAGCGGACATTTAATATTTGAGTTCGTTCTCCAGGGAGGTACTTTGCAGACAAAGCTAGTGGCAAAAGTGATCTTTCTGACAATTTGAATGCAGCTGCACCATCATGGTGAAAGAGTGACCAGGATGTTTTGATGATCCCTGGTGTTTCCGGAATGCATCTTACGGATGTCATCTCCCTGATTTGAGCGCAAAATTCATTCTGTACAGCATGTAGGTTTTGGCTGCCTTGCCACATCTCCAAAGAGTTGTGGACCTTTGCCATTCTGTGCCAGTTCCCTTCATCCGCCACTTCCTTCATTTGCGAGTCGTTTTCTGTGTTCGTTGTATCCAATACTGGGTCATCGCCTGCCAAAATTCAATTATTGGCTCGAGCAAACTGCCTAAAAATGACATCTTCACGAAATGTCCCGCCTGTGGTTGTCAACTTCCAACAGCCAATAATATCTCACCCAAAGGAGAAACTGGTCCCCACTCCAACTACATCAGGTATGATGGAAAATATGTTGCATGCCACATTGCAGAGATCGACGTACTTTGAATGTGTATCCTCTGGTTGGCGCCACCTGTCGGCTATGTCCGGTATCCACAATGGACTGCCGATCAACATTGGGTCGTAGTGGTTATCATTGCGATTCGGCTTAATTTGCCCTCAGTTGTTTGGTGCTTCAAACGACAAAATCAAATACAGCCTCGCGGCGGTGAATGAGCGTGCTGCGCAATCGCTTCATCCAGGTGTAATTTCAGCCACAATATTAAGGATTCAGTATTGTTCATCATCACTGGACAAAACATATGGATCAAAGGATGATTGACAGGATCCTGATGCCATTACAGACAGGACGAGATTGCTGGTCGGTAGGGTTTTGAGTTCAATGACTGGTACACATCGATGTTTGGCACACTATTCATTCTCCAGATACTTTAGAAAGGCCTCTTGGGATTGTGTTGTACAGGATGTCTTGTCCACAGAATTAATATCGATTCCCTTTTCCCACATCCTAAAGGATCGCAGCTTCCGGAACAGATTGAGGATATATGCAGAAATGAGAGGCAGCCTCGTTGTTAGAATCACCTCAGCGTAATATCTGGACAGCTTTTGTGGAGTTAACTTGATGTCGAAGAACAAGTCTGCCTGCCATTGAGTCGTCTTCCTAGCCAAAGCTCGCATAACGCCATCCATATGATTGAGTATGTCATTGTAGACTGTGATTACGTGACGCAATGTGACTGTATGCCTGTTTGACAACCACAGGGTCCACTATCGGAATGGCCTCAAAACTGCCATGATGTACATCACAATGATCCATTCATCATGTGGTGTGAAGAGAGGCCGGTAATCACAGTATTTCGGATTGAGGTACCATTTGGATGTGAATTCTCATAATCGATAGGTGCGCTCCAGCAACTCCAGTTTCGAGTTCCAAAGTGTGTTCACATCCATAATGCATAGCACTACAATCAGGACTTTGGCTTTTTGACAGTCAATGTACCGGCTTCGACGACCAGGTGTCAGCGTAATCAATACAGCAAGCATTCTCTGCTATATGAAGGTCAGTTTCAGGACTTTCAAAATATGTTGAAATACGTACTTTCTCAATCATCCTTGCTAAACCTGGTCTCATGGCCGACACCTCATAGATTCTAGCATTGCCTTCTTTTCGAAGTCTTTGACTGTTCCCAATGTCTAGACTTTCATTATCACCAAATTGCTGATCGTGCTCATGGGCTTCCGAAGACTTGGTGCGGCCTCTTACACTAGGACTTCTCATGTATGCACCCAATTCCAGCTGTATGACGTGCGCCATGCATGGTATGTGGTTCCTCGATGCAGCCCACTCGATTCCGGAGGCCGGAAGTGTTGCTTGCAGTTTGAGTGTCATCGAGTAATTTGAGTAAGCATTATCAGTCGTATTTCCAGGCAACCGGCTGTTGGTAAGCTCAAAACAATGAAGCACATTCTTCAAATGTACGGCCAGCCGTGCTCCAGTATATTGGCCCTTAACCTATCATCCTTATTCAGCTTTCAAAACTGGAAAAGAATAGGCGATCAACCTCATCGAAAGCGAGTTGAACTTCACGCAATGCCCGATTTTGATCCATATAGTCAACAATGACCGACATTATGGCTAGTTTGTTCGTTGATATCCATCCGTCCAAAGCTAAACTGACTTCATTTTGTGATGCCAATTACTTCTTAATTGCATCCATGGTCAGTGCATTGTCCCTCCGGCAGATGTTCCCAAGGATTGAAGCGGACTGCAGCACTAGGTCACTTCGTAATACTCCATATGACAGTCGTAGCTCAACATTTGATATAGCGTTCCATGGAATATGAGCCAAAACGAATCCTAACTTGAGGTAGTGATGCCACGTGTGCTGGTGAGATTCGGAAGTTTCAAAGTCGTTCGCTGCCAGTTTGGAGCGTTTTGTCTGTCATTTTGGTCAATATGGTGGAGCCTGGATGTCAAATCTGAATTTCCTCAGCGAACTTACTATTGAAATTCCTCGCCTTCGTTGCTGCTTCAGGATGGCCCAAACTGTTTCAAAGACTGTCGAACTAGTCAATTCGGTAACCTCTCTCTCTGTTAATTTGTTTAACTTTGCGATGTGAGCTTTTGCCGGCAACTGTTTCCCCATTGAGCTGGTCCCATGTCCTGATGGATGGCGAAGAACTTGATGACAAACAATACATATGATTCCTGGGCAGCCGGGCTCCTCAATTCTGCAGTGCAAATGAAATTGCCATGAAGATGCATGTCTAGAATCATTCCGAGCAATAGGAGGTTTAGAGCTTATATTCATTGCAGCCCACCACACATCGAAGATGATTTGTAAAGTAAAATCGCTCAAATCACAAATACAGCCTCGTTCATTTTTGGAAGATATCTTAACCTTTAGCAGTGAGGTCTTCAAAATTTCTGAACTTGACATGATGGTGGAATTTAGAACGCTGGTCATTCTGACTCGAGAGACTGACGAAACTAACAACATAGTAAAGCAGACTGCGGGTTCTTACATATCAACTCTATAGCTACAAGCCAAAAAATCAGCTCTGTGAGACATTACATGCATATTTGTGAAGTTGTATTCAAGGACATAGTGAAAAGACTGACCGCGTAGAATTCAATTTGGGAGCTGCGCTAGCAGTTCAGTGCTGTGTAGCGTACACAGCCTCCACAAAGAATGTTCACGCTCTGTTGCCGCACATTTTTAAGACATAGTGACGATGTTCTCTGAAGCATTCTGGCCTACAAAGGCGGCTAATAGTTCGATTATGGATAAATGTGATTGCACAGCCTCTTGATTTTTGACAAGGCAGGGCCTTGAAACGTTGATGCTCCGGTGCCGCTCATTATCAGCGCATAGTGACGATGGCCTCGAAAGCGTTTTTGCGTTGAAAGGCTGCCGTTAGTTCGATTATGGGTTAATGTCGCCGCACAGCCGTTCGATCTTCCATGATGCCAGGCCACAAGACGTTGACACTCCGTTGACGCTCATTTGTAGGACATTGTAGGGACGTTGTCGCAACCATTTTTGCCTAGAAAGGCGGAAGATATTTTGATTATGAGTCAATGTTGCCATGCAGCCCTGTGGATTTTCCATGATGCAATGCCAAAAATCGTTGCTGCTCTGTTGATGCTCATTTATAGGATGTGGCAATGTGCATGTCATTTGCCATTTCGGCTGTAACGCCGACGAACACAATCACTTAGGAACGATGTGGCGCTGCAGCCCTTTGATTTCGGAATGTGTAAGACTAAACATCGTTGACGCTCTCTTCATGCTCACATTAATCCTATCGAAACAGCCTGCTAACACTCAATAATTGTATTCAATGAAACGTATCCACAGTATTGACATCCAATATTGGGTTTGTAAGTATTATCGTTTGAATCAAGGAGCTTTGTTACCTCTCAATTTCTGATCAACCGCTGTCCACGCTATGTGAGTGAGAGATGATGTGGCCCTATCACATTCCTGCACTTTCAGCTGGCAATTAACGGCATGTAGATCATATCGCTACTTTTCAGTGGATATAGCTCAACATCCTTACCTTATGTCCTCGAGCTCCTTCCCCTTGATTTCCATGACGTACCATAAGCAATTCGAAATATGTAAACTGTGTGAACAAGGTCTGTGTGGAGAGTTATGCAGTTAGATACATGGATAAATGCAGCATGACGGTCATCATTCAGACATATTTGTAACGAGCACTGACCACTATTTCTATATCATGTATGACATAACTCACTTACATTTGGTAGGCATATTTCATGACTAATATAGGTTTTGCTTTGTCACTTAAGAGTAACTGGCAGATAGAGATCGTATGTGTTGGCTGTCCTACTGCCTGATTCGAATTCTAGAACTTTCACATGGCGCGTTCGACCCTTGCACATGCACAGAAGAATTATCATGTCTCACAATTTGGTCACTGAAATCTGGAAACAGCTGACACATAGCAACATTGGTAAACAAATTTCTTTTCACCAAGATAAGACGTCAAAAAGTACATTTTGCCTATCTATTCCTCCCCCGATGCAGGAGCCATCACCATGTCTTAGTCCAAATCCGAAATCTACATGGTGAATAGCTGGGAAGGCTATATGCAGGGGTGAAAGCTTACAGGTTCAACAGGCTTCACTTTCAGCAAAGGTAACGAATCAGGCCCAGCAGCGGGCCCAAGATTGGGTATACCTGTGCCTGAATGTGGCTTCACCAAACCTAGCCTAATATGACTACTACCAGGTCAAGAAGTCCCTTGCAGCCTTTGCAATATTCCGGGCATGATGTCAAGACACTCCAGAAGCTCTCCAAATGCTGTCGGTGCAAGTGCCGCCGCGAAATCATCTGTTTGCAGTTAAATAACTGCCACAACCCGCAATTGGGGTGTGCTGTACTTCTAATCTCTTTCCCGGAGGTGGTCGGCTGCATCGTGCCATCCCATTTGTGTCAATTCCTGGAGATTCATTTGCTTCAGCTGAAATGTCTCCATGTGCTGCTGTACCGTTTTGGTAATTGTACCCATCACCCAGCCCAGTTCGTCATCTTCCCTCCGCTTGCCCTGCTCTGTCTCTTCATCATCCTCATGTTCTCCATCCTCCCCATCGCCGGAACTTGGAAGATCACTCAGACTGTCTCAGATAGTAACCATCATCTCCTGAAAAGACTTTTCCGGCTCTCTGTTTGTCAATCCTCCGTTTTCGGCATTCTTCATATCTTCCTGCTCCTGCTGAACTACTGCCTCTGCGTCTCCTACTCGCTTTCTTGCCCCAGCGGTTTCTCTCTCAACATAATCCTCTACCCATTTCTCTTTCTCTTCATTGCTTGAGAAGTGCTTTGCTCATCATCTCTCGGCCGCAAGCATCTTTTTGGGCAGCAAGTTGTGCAATGCCCCAAGGGCTCAGACTATTTCTTCCTCTAATCCGCTTTCGCCATCATTCGCATGATGACTTCATTGGGTGAACTGCATTTTTGATTTCCGGATTTGCCCGCCGGAAGTGGCGGAAAGTTCTTTTCCAGCGCATTGAGTGTTGCAGTATGTGTTGACAGTGTTTGCTCGGCGAGATGTTGGATGTTGCAATCTATGGACAATATGGAGATCTGCTGCATTGTTTATGCCAAGGTTGGTACGTTCACTCATCTTGAACATAGCAAGATCTCTCTTTTGACTGTCATTAAAACAGGAATGGTTAGGCTAACCATACAACATCACTTGATTGTTAGGGTCAGTTTCATGCATTATCCTGGGGATTGTTTGAGACAAACATCAACAGACGTCCTGTCTCTCCAACAATGTCTTATATATAGCTGACGATCATGCGATTTCGGCTGTTGTACACGGCAATGTTTTGCTGTTGACACTCAAACATCATCGGACCGACTTATTGCACATATCAGGGTGGTGGGAAACCCCTGCAACTTGCAGCTATTCGCAGCATGTGTGATCTTGTGTATAACAAACATGTTGGCTGCTACTTGTTCCATTCTGACATGAGTCCTACTGTATATTCCTCAGGACTTCCCACTTCTTTTCGTTATCATCTTCCTCTCCTATTCCACACCAGCAAATGGTGGATAAATAACCACCTCAGCCAGGTGAGGGCGGATCCAAATCGAGCCGATTGGCTGGCGCGTCATCAAATACGTCACTCATCAGCACACTGCAATATTGCGGACACCAGATATTCCACCACGACACTGCCAATGCAGCAACCAAAAATATGACCATGGATTCGCGTTTAAAAATCATCCATAAAACTGGAAGCAGCACGAATCAGACGAAGCATGCAGTAGGATGTAAGTATTTCCATATCGTTGTAAACGGCCTTCAGTTGACCATATATTGAACCGCGGGTGTATGGAGAGAGCGCTGTGACCAATCTATAGCTGCCCAGAGTGGGAAACCTCCATGGTCGATCAAGGCATTCGTCTGCACAGTCCGCGAAATCGAACATTATGATGTTAACAGCTCTGGGTTTTCAGCGGACAGATATCCTAATAACCATCCCCGGGAGTGGACGGAACAGACTTTAATCACCTTGGCGGAGGCTACGGAGGCATATATGGTTGAGGTAATCGCCGATTCTCATTGTTAGAAGCAGCAACTACCCTGTTGTAGGTTTTCAACATGTCTGCTACGATGGCAAGGAAAGGAGGTCGCGAACAGCGGGAACAGTCTGACATGCGCATGGCCTTGAATATGGCCGAGATGGCCAAAGGCGGGTTTTCATGCGCGGCATTAGACGAAATGCAATATCTGATCAAGTTACCTCGCGCCAAGGTCCAAGGATACAAGAAGCAGGGGGTGGGCTTTCTCGGGCATGATATTGTGAAGGCTGCGATAGCAAGAGACGCGGCTATGCTTCAGCAGAACCACACAGCCGGATGCCTTCCTTGCCAAATTGGCACCGCAAAGAATCTCCGGACAATCTGGGGGCACAAATGAACAGGTGCACCTCCACCCAACCGACGCAAACAGCCGACTCCAGAGCCGATGCGCCCGCTGCCCAGAACACCACCCGCCCCATCTGGTAACACTTCTGGAGCTCAATGTTCCCAAATCATAAATTTGCCGGCCGCATATGCGTATTCTCATACTTCTCCTCCCTGTGCTGAATTCTATACTCTCGATGCATCTGCCCAGGATAACCAGCACGATACAGATTTTGATCCAGATATACTGACTGATGCAGGAACATCCCCTGGTTAGTACACTATCTGCTGTGTGGTAATGCTGCTAATATCCATTTTGAAGACCAGAACAGCCTATTGAGCGAACCTGGCAGTGATGACGAGCATTCATCGAATGTCACAGAATTTTGGATATTATTATCATCCTGAATTTGTGCACACTGTAAAGTATTTTCTGAACGATATATTTATATGTATTATTAAAGAACAATGCAGTAATCAAGAAGAAAGTAAATGAAAATGCTAGAGAGGCTGCAAAAACAATGTGAATGATGGACTATGCCAAATCAAACAATTGCATAATGTGGATACATCCATGGCAAAATTAGCGTCAACGGAGCGTCAACAATTTTTGGTCATGTATCCTGGGTAATCTGGCGGGCGACAGGTTGCAAATAGTCATAAACAAAGTATTGGCTGCCTGTATAGGCAAATGATTAAGTGAAACACTCCCTGCCCCATCTTGAAAATGAGCGTTAACGGAGCGTCCACAATTCTTGGTCATGTATCTTGGGTAATCTGGGGAGTGACAGGTTTCTCATAGTCATAAACGAATTATTGGCTGCCTTCATAGGCAAAAGAGAAAGTGACACACTCCCAGCTCCATCTTGAAGATGAGCATCAATGGAGCGTCAACTATTCTCGGTCATGTATCATGGGTAATCTGGGGGGGCGACCGGTTGGTAATAGTCATAAATGAAGTATTGGCTTCCTTTATAGGCAGAGAAGAAGGTGAAACACTCCCTGCCCCATCTCGAAAATGACCATCAATGGAGCATCAACGATTGTTGGACTTGCATCTTCGGTTATATGAGTGGCCCTTGATCACAAGCATCCTTACACAAGCAGATGGCAGCCTTCATAGGCAGATACGTGCGGGATATTCCCACCACATCTTAAGGGACAGTAACAACTCATTTTGTTTACAGAGCTACCACTACGTATTTGTGAGCCTTTTAGCGTACAAAAAGAGTCAAAACCATGTATGCAGACAATAATGGCAACATCGCACTGTGATTAACCATGAAGTAAGGCCAACAATCATTGACACTCGTTTTCTTGATGGGGCAGCGAGCATTCCACCTTCTCTGTTGCCTATACAGGCAGCCAATGCTTCATTTATAACTTTTTGCAACCTGTCACCCCGCAGATTACCCAGGATACAGGAACAAGAATCGTTGACGATCTGTTGATGCTCATTATCAGGATCTGGTAGGGCGCGTGTGACATTTCGATTTGATCATTAAGGCGGCCAATGCATCGAAAATACACTGTGACGTACCAATCACAATATTTTACAATTAACAGTTGCATATCTGAATGCGACCATGAATGTGAAACCCAAAGTGCAGAACCGGAGATTGGAACCGATGGGTGTAGTCAAAGGGAAGTGTGCTGGGTGCTGAGACTATTAATCTGTTCGTTAACACACAACCATGAAAATGTGATGAGGTGACTTTACCGTTGCACTCTCACAGAGTGCCGGCTGTTGGCAGTGAATCAATTATGTTGGGTGGCTTGTTGGAGTTTGAAGTTATACTCAGGGGTCAACACATGAGCGTGAGAATGACGGGAAGTCGGACACTCTTGGGTGGAATTTGTATTCTGTGAATTCTTTATTCGGTTGATGCATAACTCGTCATTACCTCATGATCATTGCATGGAGCAATAGTGAGGGATGACTAAAGGTTTTGTTCTGGAATAATGCTAGAGTTGTGGACGACAAGGAGAGATAGGGGATAAAGATGTGAAAAAGATAGATAACATGAGTGGATATGTGATATCGGTGGTACAATGTGTTCGATTGAGTTTTGAAGTCCTCATATCTGTGATTTGGCCCACCAGATCAGGACTCGTACCTGCTATATCGGGGATGGTAAATTCAATTCCACATGAAATGCTCTCAAGGCCCAGTTTCTCAGAATGATTTCCCCCAGCTCCTATCATCTCTCTCTTTGTTGTCCTCAACTCTACCATCACCTAAGAACACATAGTAACATCATCCCTCCCTATCTCGCCATGCCATGATCATTATTTGAGACCAGGTACAGCAAACACCGAGTGCTGCATACACCAAGTACTGAAGCATCCCAAGATCAACTGCCTACTACTCACGGCCAGTTTTTCATCTCTCATCTCTCAGTGGACCTTATTGTACTCAACTCTCTACATTCCCATGATTATAAGTTAACCAATCAAATGAGTCTCAGCTGCAGTAACGCCTCCCTCCAGATTTACCGCCTCACGATCAACCATCTCCATGTACTCTTCGATGCTCACTAGGTCACACGCTCCAAGTGCGCACAATGAGAACCTCCATGTGTGTCTCCTAACTGGTTCGATCACAGCCTCTGAAGTCATGTCTGAGTTCACTTGATCTGGGCATCTAAGTGCTTCTCCAATCTTGCTTTATCATGGTCTGGTGAAATGACGGATTGTGAAGGCAGAGAGTGAGAATATGTGATTGACTACCTGGCCATGAGCAACCACTCAAATTGTGTGGATCTATGAAGGCTTGGCAAGAGTGTGTGAGGAACCACCCAAGTTGCAAGAATCTATGAAAGTTAGGCAAGAGGGTGCGGGACCAAACACTGGGAATGATATAGTGCATATTTTGTTGTATGATGAAATGATGTCTATCTATGCTGGGATCTCCCAAATATATGCTTTCCATCACATAGGCCATTTCCGTTGTCCCAGTTTCTCCATGTACCCCCACCCCCCAGGCACTCAGTCTATCTCCGTTATATCTATATCTCTGCACACACCCTTCCAGCTTCCCCCTACATCACTTAGCAGCAGTGGTGGTGAGAAATGCATTTTCCTACCACAATGGCCTTCAGGTGAATCTCTAAGTTCATACAATCACGGCCTCCAAGTCCCTCTCCCAAATGCTCTCGGTTGGCATTGTTAGGGGCTCTCTCGTAGTGGAAGTAATGATACATGAATGGATTGCGGCAAGTACTTGTGATGAGCATTGTGGGATTCCCATGCAAAACATTTACTAGCAGAACATCATCAGCATTGTCAGCCAAGTGATCTGTAGCGGGATTACACTTGGGCCACATGTCAATCGATTAGTGACAGACTGGTTTGCACTAGCGGATTGATGTTTAATGATGCAATTATGTCGCAAATACTGGGATGTGAAAAACCACCAGCTGTGTGCAAAATTATTGACAACACCTACTATATCTTATGTAGCGGGACAACACACAGGTAAGTTGCGCTTGCGCTGAATTACGTGTGGAGGAGATATTATCGCACTATGCAAGAATGAGGGATCTGCAAGCTCATGTGCTAAGCGGTGAGAATAACTTGCAGCACTCCCCAGTCTAGGGATGATTCAGATCTGAGCATGAGGTGTCTGAGGCATCGATGACATTGGCTGAAGATAAGAGGCCTGAAGCAAACTTACTCATTCAGTTGAGACAGTATGCATTGCAACGTCATACTCTTATAGAGATACGAGGTTGACACATCATGATCTCCGTTGTCGGAGTATTGCTTGGTCCCCGATTGACTCTCTGATGCATTGCTGAATAGCCAAATCCTAGGCGAGGCATTTAATAGTGAGAGCTATAAAAATTCATTGCGATAAGCACTGATAAGATTTTGAGTTATCAGATGTTCCAACTACAGAATGAATGGGAAGCAAGATGTCCAAGTTGAAGTGATGAGTTGTCATATTAGTGCGTTTGATATCATGTGATGAGGATGGGCCATAGTGGGGGCATAACGCCGTGAAACCACTCATGCATGAACATGATAACCTTGGGGGAATTCGTGGCACTATCAATGAGTCACTTAAGATGATTTCGGTGATAAGCTATCAAACAAACTATGTCTCATGGTGATGACCCGAAGGCAAGCTTGACCTGAAGGCTAGACAATATAAGAACTCACATTATCCCCGACAATGAAATGAACCAAGCTCTAGCTGCAATCCACAGTCAGGCATTACCAGTGAAGAACACCTTAAAATATTATTAAGAATTCTTTCTGAAAACAGTCAATATTACCTCTTTGCTTCGCCTACATGATTATACTTTATATGTGTTCAAAGAGGTTAATGCAATCACAATACCCACATCAACGGGTCATCTCAACTTTCGGCGATCTCATTTTCAATTTCAACATGTGGGGTTGAACCCACATCTCCACCATTCTTTTGGACTGGGCAGTGATTGAAGGTATCGGTTATGAGATGAACCGGTGTATCACTACAGGGTTGTCGCACTTCGAAGAGTTCTCAGACGAGCGACTCTGGACAGGCAAAGAGGAGTGGTGAGCTCTTATCAGTGGCACTGGAGATGAGGTTGAGTCTTGGGAAAAGATGAGGAAGTAGAGAGGCGGCTGTACTTAGTATTTATTAAATGTTGTATTGATTATTGGGACTTAAGAACCCATGTAACAGGCATCTCCAGTTCCCCCTCCAAGTATACTCAAGTACCATCTGCACTGTGATTGACTGTATGAATATATAGCGAAGAACTCAGATAGGTAAGACAAGCGATATTATGATACAGCGAAATGCCATGTGTTTATGGAACACTAAGAATCACTGCTGTGACAATATGGCACCAAGTTAAAAGTCTTCTGCAGTGCCGGCTGCTCATGAAGTCTACTGCAGACCGGCATAAGAATCGCTGTGGCTCTCAAAGTCTACTGCAGACATGTGCAGAGGTCGTATCTGATCCAAAATTTGCCACTTCTATATGTCAAATATCAGAGCATCCTCAATAAACCACTATAACTGCAGGTGCTGTCCGGTGCACCTGAGAATGCTTTTGCAGAGTCTGAGAGCACTTTAGTAAGTGCCAGAGGGGCCTGGGAGCAACTGGAAGTATTTAGTAGCACTGGTGAGGTCAACTAGAGTGTCTGGGTGGTTTCCATGCAGCCTCCAAACTGATTTACATTTTGCTGATATTGATCAAATCCACTCTGACCAACATAATCCCACAAATGAAGATCCACTGCTCCCTGTGAAGTGCATTCTTTCCATACAAGCAAGTTCAGATCCAATGCTACCAGTGAAGTCAGATCCTCTCCTACCTGCTTGCTTCCAGCAGAGCCAGATTCGATAAATCCTGCCTATCTCCAGTGCATCCAGATCCAATGGTCCCAGCTAAGGCAGTTCCAGGCATACCAGTGAGGGCCATTTCATTACTACTGGTGAAGGCATTGCCATACCTACTATTGCAGGCAGTTCCATACCCGCCAGTGATGGTAGATAGATACCTACCAGCTCAGGCAGTTCAACTACTGCATCAGGAGAATGTAAATCGGCCTGGAAGCAAAGTGCAAACCTCCCAGACACTCTGGTCGACCGCACCAGTTCTTCTAAGTACTTCCGGATGCTCCCAGGCCCCCCCTGGAGCTAAGCCACGTGGTCTCAGACTCTGCAAGAGTATTGACAGGTACTCCTGAAGGATCTTACAGTTGTGGAGGTACATTCAGGATGCTCCAATGTTTGACTTGTAGGATAGTACCATGTTGGAGCCGCTGGGACTAGTGTTCGCAACGGTTCTGGGTTACCCAGCTGCAGTCCAGGTTGGAACCACCAAGGAACCCAACCAGGGTAACTTGCGCTGGGTTGTTACCTGGACCGGATATAAACCTGCGGGTTTTTGTCCGACTTGGAACCGGGCAGTGTTTCCATTTTCGGTTCCTCCTACTTCAGCTTGACTTTGGCATCAATTAAGTCTTTGGGTTCTGATCATATCATGACATGAACAATACGTAGATTGTGCAGTTTCAGCAACTCTTTCACCTCCCGCTGGCAGATTTGCGATGCGACCAATATTCATTGAATCACTGTGAATTAACACCAATGATGTGAAGAAATTCACTGGATTTCTATAGCGACTCAACTATTATTGGTCGGATTGCAAATCTGAAACCTCGAGGTCGAAGAGCGGCTCACACTGCAGAGTCTATGTATTGATCTTCTCACGATACAATCAGAACTCAGATACTCAATTGCAGCCAAAGTTGTGAACTTGAAATGCTGGGTTTTTGGGGGTAAAACCGGCCCATTTCCAACAGTTGGGGTTTTCGTGTGGTAAGACCCATTGCAACGGTCCAGTATTGGAAGGGACCTGAACCGGAATCGAACCAGCGATTGGGAAATGTTGCCAACAATAGCTGAGATGACTGCGCAGGTCTGGAGGTGAGTTCCAGAGCAGCTGAGACCTCTGGGCAGCTCTGTAGAAGACTTGTGGCCGTATTCTCCCAGCAGTGGTTCTTAGAGTTCCATCTTTTATTTATCAAATTCGTCTTTGATACAGTCACAAGATTTGCTGCATCATAATATGACATGTAGTATCAATCTAAGTCTCTCTATATATATAGATACAGTCAATCTGGCTGCAGATGGTACTCAAGCGTACTCTGAGGAGCACCTGGAGACACCCATTGAGAGATCTTCGAGATGCACTTGGAGACCATTGTGGCAAGAAGATCCACTTCTCCCCACCACCACCACCACCACCACCACCATTTGGTTTGGCAGGGGGAAGACGGCGGGGGGCAAATGGAGATACAGGGAACACAGAGACAGACTTAGCGACATAGTGGGGGACATTCAGTTATACATGGATATAGGAGATGGACTGAGCCACATGGAGTATATAGGCATCATCGCATCATACGAAATACACAGTCAATCTTTCCCATCTCTTGGTCCCACACTCTCATACCAAGCTTTCATAGATCCACACAATTTGTATGGTTCCTCACAGCTGGGTACCCATGCATATCCTCTCATCCTCTGGTTATACTCCCTAAGCAGAAACCGCTATTTCACAAAAATTCCCTTCGGATGCCATAAGGCCTCGGCCGTTTCACAACACTATGATCATCTAGGATTAGAGATACACTTGCAGGCCATGATGGATCGAGTTTAGAGATACGCTTCGAGGCAGTGATTATGCAAGTGACGAGATGTACTTGATGGCTGTGATCGAGTGAACTAAGAGATGCACTCCGTGGGCATAATCCAGCGACCTTGATTATATGCTTGGACATGCCACAATCATGCGAACTTGGATGCCACAATCGAGCGAGTTTGGCGATGCACTTTGAGGCTGTGATCAAATGAACATTGAGGTGCACTCCAAGGCCGTGATTGTGCGAGTTTGGAAAAGAAGTTGGATAGGCCATGCTTGTGCGAACTTGGAGGCCGGAATTTGGCAGGTTTGGAGATATACTAGGACTCCGCGATCACGTGAACTTAGAGATCCACTCCGAGGCCGTGACCGAGCAAGTTTGGAGATGCAATTGGATTCCGAGATAAAGTGACTTTGGAGATGCACTTGGAGTCCATGATCGATTGAAATTGAAGGAATACTTCAAGGCGGACGATCTGGATGCAGACGATCTGGAGGCGGTCGATCTAGAGGTGGTCAATCTGGAGGCAGTAGATCGGGAGGGAGGCGTGACGGCAGCTGTGACTCTATACATTGGTTACCGCATCATTGGGGGAATATACAGAATCGAGTACAATAAGGTCCACCAAGCAATCAGAGACTGGCAGGGAGCAGGAGACAGTCAATCTTGGGATGATGCAGTACTTGGTGTATGCAGTACTTGGTGTATGCAGTACTTGGTGTATGCAGTACTTGGTGTTAACTAATGATCATGGCATAGAGAGATAGAGATGCACTACTTAACTTCATATTCTTAGGTGATTGTAGAGTTGTGGACGACACAGAGAGGAGCAGATGGGAAAACATCACTACAAACTGGGACTTAACAGAACTTTGTGTGCAAGTCAGTTTACCATTCCAGTTACGGCAGGTGGGACTGCTGATCCAGCAGGTATTCACACTGATACGAGGTCATCTAAACCCAATCTGGCTACTCATACCCCTTGTTTTCTCATATTCACTCGTATCATCCCCACCTTCATCCCCCATCTCTCTTTCTTGTCCACAACTCTATCATCATTGCAGAAAACAAAGTTAAGTCATCCCTCGCAATCTCTACATGCCATGATCATGAGTAAACGCTGAGTACAGCATACACCGAGTACTACAGCATCCACCCAAGATTGTCTGTCTTCCCTTCATTATTACAATTACGAGTTAACCCCTGAATGTAACATTAGCTTCTAGTGTGCCTCCCTTCAAGATCTACCGCCACTAGCCGAGCTCTCGTTGGGAGGTCAAAGTTAACGTCAGCTCATTACATTGATACGGTTGCGAGTTAACTAACTCATGAATAGTGTGTCACCATCCGGTGCGCCTCCAATTGACCACCTCCAAGTTCTCCTTCAATGTCCGTTCAATCATGGCTGCCAAGCGCATCTCCAAACTCGCTGGATTACAGCCTCCATGTTGGCACAATCATGGCATATCCAAGTGCATCTCCAAACTTGCTCAATCAAGGCCTTGGAGTGCATCTCTAAGTTCTCTTGATCATGTCCTCCAAGTGTATCTCCAATCTTGCTCAGTTGCAGCCTCCAAGGTCGTGCGACCATGGCCTCTCCAAGTGCATCACCAATCTCGCTCAATCACAGCCTCGGAGTGTATCTCTGAGTTCACTCGATCTTCATCTTCAGGCACACCTAGAATTGCTTTCAAGCATTGCCTGCAGCCAGTCCAGATATACTGTGTATAGATGGGTAGCTATATAGATACATAGATACCTAGATGAGAATACAAACTGAATACATGAGTTTTAAAGTCGTTGAATGATAAGTAGTAGGTACATCAGCAAAAACAAAATTTGCTTCATTAAACTTAAACAACTTAGTGTAGCCACAAACCCGAAAAAATGAAATTGAGGTTTCCCTGACATATGGCGTTGCTCTAGTGATTCTGAATGTTCAAGGAGTAGTTGCAATCGTTTCATGAACCTCAGAAACCTCACCCTGGAAGGTGGAAATTGATCATTTCAATGCGTATTTTACTCGTTCCAGGTCACAAATTCACAATTGCAATTTCGGATCCACAGATTATTTGTATATGAGCTCTCATTAAACTAAAATCTATCTCTGACACTAAAATCCAGGGTCCCACACAATCACGGACTAGGCTGCAATCTAAGGGGGGCAGCACTGGAGGGCGATGTGGTGAAACAGTGGAGCTAGAAGGCAGAAAGCCAATCATCAACACGCCGCCGCACCTCTGGCGGCGATCAGCCGGAATTCATGAGAAAGAGCGGCTCTGGCTTGAGGAGCGTAAGTGGGTGAGATGGTATACTACTACCCGGCCATGACGATCCACACAATTGGGTGGATCTACGAAACCTTGGAAAGCGTGAGCAAGAGCAAATGCACGGAAAGATAGAGTGTGTACTTAGTTGTATGATTTTGAGATGAGTTACCTCTGTATCTCTGTACACCCCTGTTGCCCAGTGAATATTGGACATACCCCAGTGTTGTTGCCCCTGCTTGATGTACTTGACGGGCCGATGGCGCCAACTAGTGAGTCAATCGGAGTTGATCTGGAAAAGATCCGATGGGGTCTGCCCAGCAGGAGGAGGAAGAGGAGAAGGAGGAGTAGAGCAGCGAATGGAGAGCCAATAATGGATGTACCCCAGCGTCCTTGTCTAGTCTTAATGTACTCGACGAGACGAATTGATTGAGCCTACAAGCAAGTCAATCAGAGTTGATCTGCAAAAGTTTGAAACAGGTCAGACCTGGAGGGGAAAGCAGAGGGAGAGGAGTAGAGCAGGAAATGGTGAGCCAATAATGGACGTACCCCAGTGTCCTTGCACTGCAATGATGTACACGACAAGTCGAATCGATTGAGCCTACCAGAGAGTCAATTGGAGTTGATCTGCAAAAGATCGAAGGGGGTCAGCCCTGCAGGA
>Ga0307515_10003151_pt1 | contig 34898 bp, 33 predicted proteins | sample 17_EM_MG_FD_194513 | JGI IMG/M metagenome (GOLD analysis project Ga0307515, IMG submission 194513) | Populus trichocarpa ectomycorrhiza microbial communities from riparian zone in the Pacific Northwest, United States - 17_EM | ecosystem: Host-associated > Plants > Roots > Unclassified | place...
TTTTATGCCATTTAGCCAATACCCCTTCGGTCATGGTATCGCTCATTTTAGGCATCTTAACTACTTCGGCCATATACTTTTTATATGTGTTATAATTTAGTATTTATATAGTTAGTTGTCAGTTGTGAGTGATGAGTTTTGAGTTTAAAATCTATTGAACTATTTCAAACTCAAAACTCATCCCTTAAAACTCAATACTAATCTCTAATGTATGGATAATCTTCCTGAACGTATACGTCGGTATATAATTCAGATGCTTCAGGCCATGGCGATTCTTCAGCAAACTGAACTGCTTCGTCAACAATAGCCTTAATTTTCGCGTCAATTTCTTCAAACCATTTATCGTCGGCATACTGCTTTTCTACAATCGTTTGTTTGGTCATCTCAATCGGATCTTTTGCCTTATAGCTTTCCAGTTCCTCTTTGGTACGATATTTTTGAGGGTCGGACATCGAGTGGCCTTTAAAGCGATAAGTGCGCATCTCTAAAAAGGTTGGGCCTTCACCTGCACGGGCACGTGAAATAGCTTCGTCCATAGCTACGTGTACAGCAGCAGGGTCCATACCATCAACAGGCGATGAAGGGATACCGTAAGGAAGGCCTAATTTATAAATATCAGTTTGGATGGTAGTACGCTCAACAGATGTACCCATGGCGTAACCATTATTTTCGCAAATAAAAATTACAGGTAGCTTCCAAAGCGCGGCCATGTTAAAAGTTTCGGTAAGCGCTCCCTGGCGTACAGCGCCATCGCCCATGTAAGTGATATTCACAAACTCGGTACCTTTATATTTTTCGGCAAAAGCAGCACCTGCGCCAAGTGGCACCTGCCCGCCTACTATGCCATGCCCGCCGTAAAAGTGTTTGCTTTTATCAAACATGTGCATCGAGCCGCCCTTGCCTTTTGAGCATCCGGTTGCTTTGCCATACATTTCGGCCATGATGGCTTTAGGCTCTACACCTTTAGCCAAAGCATGGGCATGATCGCGGTATGCCGTTATCATGCTGTCTTCCTGTTTCATTACAGACATGGCACCGGCCAGTACGGCCTCCTGCCCAATGTACAGGTGGCAAAAGCCCCTGATTTTTTGTTGTCCGTATAGTTGTCCTGTCTTTTCTTCGAACTTACGCATCAACAGCATTTGTTCGTACCACATCAGGTAAGTGTCCTTAGTTATTTCGATTGAACTCATGTATTTAAACAGTCAATTTCTTGGAGTAAAGCGCAAATCTAATTATATCCTTTAAATTATCGAAACCGGAGCCAAATGTTATGCAGTTTTATTTTTTATTTCTTACAGCGTGCGTTTGGTAAGCAATATCGGCAGCATTTTGTTCGATTTGCCAAACTTTATAAGGCCGTTTTTAATTTTCGCCAAAGTGTTTTTGCTAACCTTCTGTGTTTGAGCCGGTCAAAAACCGCGATTGTCTTGTTTTTGGGATTTTTTTTGCCTTAAATTTTGAATAAAAAGTTATTGATCCACAAAAATGGTAACCATATATATTGATCCTTCGTAATAGGAATAGCTTTATGTTAAAAAGATTTTTAGTATAGAAGCTATATTTATATTTTTTGAAAAAAAAGTGCGTTTTATTTGCAAATTTAAAAAATATGGATAGTTTTGTATTCAACGATAGACAAAGTGTCTGATTTAATAAACAACTTGTTGGCCCTAACAACAATTTTAACGGATTAAATGAAGAAATTTGCCCTGGCTATTGCCCTAATGTTCATTGTTTTAGCTTCGCAAGCGCAAACAAAAACCACTCCAACTGTTACCGAGGATAAAACCGACGAACAGGAAGGTTTAGCAAAAACGTACTTATCCCAAATTATGGGTGTTGCTTTATCCGCAACCTCAAACATGAAACTTTTTCACTTTGTTTATGACTGGATTGGTACCCCTTACCACTTTGGCGGAGAATCAAGAAAAGGCATCGATTGCTCGGCATTCACAAAAGAGTTATACAGCGAGGTTTTTAACCTGGATATTAAAAGAAGTTCACGCGATATTTTTAGCATGGTTAACCCTGTTGGTAAAGATGAGTTAAAAGAGGGCGACTTGGTTTTCTTTAAAATTCACAGCCGCCGTATTTCGCATGTAGGCATTTATTTGGGCGATGGAAAGTTTGCCCATGCATCCTCAAGAGGTGTAGCCATCAGCAGCCTTGACGATAATTATTACAGCCGTTACTTTTATAAAGGTGGCCGCTTGCTGGCATCATTTAAAGATCAGTTAAGCAATAGCACTGTTTCGACAGATAGCGACGACGATAACAGCAACTAAATAAAATCAATAAAATATTTTAATTTAGTCCCGTCATAAACATGAAGGGACTTTTTTTTTATACCAAGCCTTATCTGCTGCCTGTTGTAACCTGCCTGGTTACCGTTATACAGGCTTGCCAGGCACCGCTGCAAAAACATATTGTAGTTAAGCAAGAAAAGGTTGCTCTCCAAAAGGCTGCACCGCAAAGGCCCGCCCCCATCATCCCCGACTCGCTTTGTATTGCTGCCGTTGGCGATATTATGCTGGGCACCTCGTACCCTAATAATGCCACCCTACCGCCAGATAGCGCCATAAATAGTTTTAACGCCGTAAAACCCGACCTGCAAGGTGCAGATGTTATTTTTGGCAACCTTGAAGGATCGCTGTTAGATTCGGGTGCGCCGGCGCATTACAAATTGCATCAAAAAAGCAAGGCCTTCCTGTTCAGGATGCCTACAAAATATGCTTCGGTTTTAAAGAGTGCCGGATTTAACGTGCTTAGCCTTGCCAACAATCACATCAGCGATTTTGATATTAAGGGCCGCAATAGCACCACCAAAACATTGGACAGTCTTGGTATTAATTACGCGGGGCTGCTGATAAAGCCATCAACAGTTTTTGAAGTAAATGGCATAAAATACGGCTTTTGCTCATTTGCACCCAATGCCAACACGGTTCCTATACTTGATTTAAAAGGAGCTGCCAGCATCATCGGCGACTTAAAGCAACGATGCGATGTGGTTATTGTATCTTTTCATGGCGGCGGCGAGGGCGTTAATTATGAACATGTGCCCCGTAAAATGGAAAGTTACATTAATGAAAAGCGTGGCGATGTATACGCCTTTGCCCATAATGCTATTGATGCAGGCGCCGACCTCATTTTTGGTAACGGCCCGCATGTTAACCGTGCCATGGAGGTGTATAAAAACAGGCTTATCGCTTACAGCCTGGGCAATTTTTGCACTTATCGCAGTGTGAGTGTTGCCGGAGTTTGCGGCCTTGCACCGTTATTAAAAGTATACGTTAACAAAAGGGGCGAATTTTTAAAAGGTAATATCATTTCGTTCAGACAAACGCATGATGGCGGCCTTATGCGCGATACCTCAAATAGTGCAGCTACCAGGATCAGGGCGTTAAGCGAAAAAGATTTCGCCGGGGGAGGGCTCAATATTTCAGATAGCGGTGAAATTGTAATACCCCAGGAAGAATTGAGCAGCAACTAACAAACGAAAACGCTTTGTGTAAGCACATTAAATTTTGCCGGCCTTATCTTAAATAAACCGCGTCTTCCTCACCCTCTTCATTCATCACAACATCTACATGTTCTTTGATTACTGTTGATAGGGCCATACCTGCAAAATCGGTAGTTACGGGGAAGCTTTTATGGTTACGGTCAATCAAAACAGCGGTACGAAGTTTTTTAAGCGGTACATCCAGGAATACACCGAAGCCATAGGCCAGGGTTTTGCCGCTGTTTAACACATCATCAACCAGTATAACTACCTTGTTACTGCAGTCATTTACTTCAAAATCGATATTGGCCTGCAGGCTGCTGCTTTGTTTATCCAGCTCGATAGATAATAGCTTGCTGGTAAATGGCGCTATGTTATCCAAAATGGTTTTCAAACGCTGGGCTATGTGGTTGCCGCGGGGCAAAATACCGGCTATCAGAATTTCTTCCTCATCAAAATTATCTTCCAGTATCTGGTAGGCCATACGGTCAAGCTTTTGCTGTATCTGCTGCCGGTTTAATATCAGGAGTTTTTTTTCAGACATGGGGAGAAAGCATTGTAAGTTTTAAGGTTGAACCGATGCAATGTTTGATTTATGCGTGGTAAATATACAAGTCCGTTTTAACGTTCCAAGTTTTAACATTCCAACAATCTATTTTTTATAGGGCACATAAACAAAGTTTGCTCCCTCGGGCACTACCACAAACACGCACATATATTCGTCAGGATTTTTATAACTGTTGATAAACCGGTCTTTCAATTCCGGCTTAATTACGCCACGTTCGGTAAACTCTTCAAGTGTCGAGGCATGAATGCTCCAGTCCGAATTCAAATCGTGCCTGTCCAGTATCAATTCGCCCAATTTAAGCTCATGCTGGTGGGCAATAAAAATAGGGTATGATGATAACCCTTCCATCATGATCTCGATGGCCACCTCATGGATAGAATCCTTAAAAAACTTAAGATCGCGCTCCAGGCTCAACAACGGACTATTTTTGGCCGGTTGCGGCTGGTTATCGTTATCCTGATTTAACAGATCTTCGGGTTGCATATATTCTGAATTGCTGTTTTTATTTCGTTAATTTCAATAATGTTTCGTTGTTCTGCCATGAACTATGATCCATCAACTATGAACTTCTCAACACCAATAATACCACATTCTCCACGTGCTGTGTATGCGGAAACATATCTACCGGTTGTATTTTTACAGCATCGTATTTTTCTTTTAATACCAGCAAATCGCGGGCCTGTGTGGCGGCATTACAGCTTACATAAACAATTTTAGGCGCTTCAATTTCCATAAGGCGGGCAACAACATCGGGGTGCATACCGGCACGGGGCGGATCGGTGATAATTACATCGGGCTTGCCGTGCTCAGCTACAAAACCGGCAACCAATACATCTTTCATATCACCCGCGTAAAATTTGGTATTGGAGATGTTATTAATAGCCGAGTTTATTTTGGCATCCTCAATGGCTGTTGGTACATACTCTACCCCAACAACTTCTTTTACGCTGCCTGCAATAAAATTGGCTATGGTGCCGGCGCCTGTATACAGGTCATAAACCAGCTCATTACCGGTAAAGCCTGCAAAATCGCGGGTTATCTCGTACAGGCGCAGGGCCTGGATGCTGTTAGTCTGGTAAAATGATTTGGGGCCAATGCGGAATTTGATGCCATTCATTTCCTCATGGATGTATTCGGGGCCTTTAAAGGCTATTACATCCTGGTCAAAAATAGTATCGTTCTTTTTTCGGTTGATGATATATAATAAAGATGTGATTTCAGGGAAACCGGCATCAATAAAGTTCATCAGCTTATCCACCTCTTCCTGTTCCACGTAAGCGAATACCACAATAACCATAATCTCGCCGGTTGACGATGTGCGCACAATAAGGTTACGCAACGCGCCTTCATGGTTACGGAGGTTATAAAATGAATAACCATGCTCAATCACAAAATCGCGGATGCTGTTGCGCAGGTCATTAGATGGTTCGGCCTGCAGGTAGCAGTGTTTTACATCTAAAATTTTATCAAAACGGCCGGGGATGTGAAAGCCAAGGGCGTTCATGTTTAGCGCTTCATCTTCTTTGTTCTCGCCATCGTATAACCAGCGTTTATCGCTAAAGGTATATTCCAGCTTGTTGCGGTAATAACGGTCGGCAGGCGATGGGATGATATCCATGATGCCATCTACGTCAATTTTGGCTATCCGGCCAAGGGCATCAGCAACAGATTTTTGTTTGAACTTAAGTTGCGCCTCATAGGTCATGTGCTGCCATTTGCAGCCGCCACAGGTACCAAAGTGCTCACAGAATGGAGTGGTACGGTATTCTGAAGCTTGTTTCAGGTTAAAAATCTTGCCTTCGCCAAAATTCTTTTTGCTTTTGTAAACCTGTACATCTACAATATCGCCGGGTATGGCTTTATCAACAAAAAGCACAAAGTCGTCGGTTTTGCCCACGCCTTTTCCTTCTTCGGCAATATCTATTATCCGAACGTCTTCAAAAAACTTCTGTTTTGCAACTTTATTCATCAGGCTGCAAAGGTAACAATCAGAATCAAGAAGTTAGAATCAAGAATTAAGACGAAAAAAGCAGCAGTAACGTTAAAGAAATAAACCCATTAAATAGTTTACAATATCTGTCAACGGATTAAACTCAATATCGAACTGCTCATCTACCTGTTTTGAAAAATCTGTTAGTTCACGGCTCATAGCTTTATATTTACTATGCAAACATAGTAAATATATACCATATACCAAAACGGTATATGGTATATAAATATAAGGTTTAGGTTTTTTGTAAACTATGATATTTAGCTATGGGACGTATCAGCTTTTATTGTTTCCTGCTTATCCCAGTTAATCTTCCGCGAGAAATACATCAACACACCTACAATAATGAACAGCGCTATACTCCCAACCATTAACGCCAGGTCTTCCAGCTGGATGATCACGAAAATAAACGTGTAGAACACCGACAGAATAAAAGCAAATAATACCGCCGCCATCCTGTTTTTTAATATAGAGGCTATGAATGTTGCCACAAGGCCGATGGTTGCAACAGATGCCACAAGGTAAGCAAAGTTAAAACCAATTTGTTCGGAGAAGGATAACAATAGCAGGTAGTAAACTATCATGGCCGCGGCTATCAAAACATAGTTAAAAATATGTATGCTTTGCTTGCGGATAACCTCGGTTAAAAACAGGGAGATAAAAGTGAGCAGCACAATTAAAATGGCATACTTGCTGGTGCGGGTGGTTTTTTGATACTGATCAACCGGTAAGCGAAGTTTAACGCCAAAGGCAGCGTCCGCTTGCTTTTTCTCGTTGTTTAGCAGCCCGGTATCGTCAACCCACTGCTGCGGGAACGGCCGGTTATAATACAACATTTTCCAGTGCGATTTAAAACCGCCACTATCTACCGTGCGTTCATCGGGCAAATAACGGCCGTCAAAGCTTGGGCTGGCCCAACTGCCCTTAGCTTCTACATCGGTAGTTTTACCCAGGTGCAAAAAGCTCAGTTCCTGGCTCCCCTTCATATCCAGGTCATAATCAAAGGAGAATTCACCATCTTTTGTTCCTGATAAATCGATCGCTGTTTGCAAACCATCGCCCGGTAACAAAGTGCTATTAAATACAGGCTCGACAGTTAAGTTTTGGCCGGCTGCTTTAATCACCGGATTATTTTTTAAACCTTTTAAATCGGTAATGCTAAAAATAAGATGTGCCTTATTCAGCACAAGCTGATCGGCGGTTAAAGAAAGGCCGGCCAGGCTGGCCTTTGAAAAGTTTCCGGATACTTTAACCAGCGAGTTATAAACCGCCACGTCAAATATGCCCCTATGTAATATCTGTGTATTAAGACCTGCTTTAATATTTAAATTATCGGGCAGGATATAAAGGTTCTCCATAACATCTTGCGTGGTTACCTTATTGGCTGTATCCATTTTTTGGATATGCTTTCTGTAAGGAATAACCAATACCGGCCCCACTACCAGTTGCTCGCCCGACCATTTGTCTGATACATCGTTTATCATCTCGTCCTGCCGCTGCGCCCGCTCATTTATCAGGTTATTAATCAGCGAGGAAGGGATGAGCAACACAATAATCAACACCCCAATAAAAAGTAATTTAACTGTAACCGACTCCTTGAGCCAGTCCATCATTCCGCGTTGTTTAGCTTCTGCTATCATTTCGTTTTACTAAAGTACTTTGTATTTAAAAGTTAAAGTGTAAAAAGAGAGGCCTTTCACTTGGCCTTTGTTTCTGAAAACAAATTAAAGAAAAGAACTTTGCATTTCAAAGCATATTATTAAAAATACTTTTATTATTATTTAAGTACCTTTAAAGGATGACCACCCAGGAACAAATATATAATTGGCTAATAACCGGTCTGCAGCAATCGCTGGTAAAATTCTCTGAAGTGTTTTATTATGATAAACGCGACAAGCAGTTCTTTTCGATTTTAATGACAGACTACTTTTTGTTTGATCAAAATGGAGAAATAGCGCAAGACGTATCGTCCACCTATTCAAAAGCTACATTGTTGTTGCTTACAGACAGGATCCGCAGGATCAACATTGATCCCCAGGTAATAGCAATACCCCGACTTGGCGACACTGACGAAGATTATTTACAGCAAGCAGATAGTTTTTTAAATTTAAACGCGATCAACGTTGATGAATCAACCATCTGGGATGTTGAAGAAAGCGGATCGATAAACCTTAAATTAGAGTAATTATACCGTAATAGCCGCCTTTACCAAATAAGGCAATATCTCTTTTTGAAACGAAACAAAGTTTTTACGCACATCCGAATCGCTTACCGAGGTAAACGCAAAGCTGAATACAATACTTTTGCTGCATTTGATCAGGAAACGTAAGCGCTGATGATAAGTTTCATGTTTGCGGATACCGGGCAGCTGGATAAATGATGCCATCAGCATTTCTTCCAGTTCGTTACTCAGGTTTTTTAAAAAATCCTGGGAGTTGGTTGATTCGCGGATAAAATCCCAGCCAATAAATTCGTTGCAAACGGTGTATGACAGGCGGCAGGTTTTCATGATAAGGTTGTTGAGGTGGGCCTCTTCGTCCATATCAGGTGTGTTACTCTGCACCAGGTCATCAACACTGGCTTTAATATAATCCATCAGCAAAATATGCAATACGGCCTCTTTACTATCAAAGTATTTGTAGATAGTGGCTTTTGCTATCCTCGCTTTTTTAGCTATTTCGTTAACACTGGTTTTATGGTAACCGAATTTGCGGAATAAGTCTTGCGCTGCCCGCTTTATGCTGTCTTTAATTTTATCGGCTTCCATGTATCAATTTGTCACTTGAACGGTAAAGTTATTAATAATACTGACTTGATACTGTCTTAATGATTTGGTAGCCGGCGCTTTTACCGGCGTACCATCGGTCAATGAAAACTTTGAGCCACTGCAGGGATCGGTTACCGAGAAGCCGGACGCATCAAGTGTAACCGCGCATTTTTTTTCGGGTTGATAGCTGCTGCAACGGTCATAAGCTACGTATTGGCCAGATCCGGTACGGTAAATGATAAGGCCGGCAACGCCATAACCACTTATAAAAACCACACCGCCGCCACTGGTAAGCGGTGCAAGCCGAGGATCATTTATTGGCGCCGAAAAGTTTACCGGTACACTGGGTATATTGTTTGTTGCTTTGCCACATGAAAAACAGCACAAGCCAATGAGCACTATCGCCAGCAGTTTCCTCATAGCATTTCTGTAGTGAACTGTTTCAGAAAGCGCACATCGTTTTCTGAAAATAACCGCAGGTCGCGGATAACATATTTGAGGTTGGCAATTCGTTCCATACCCATACCAAACGCAAAACCGGTAAATTTCTTGCTATCAATACCGCAGTTTTCCAAAACGTTAGGGTCGACCATGCCGCAGCCCAAAATCTCGACCCAGCCACTGTATTTACACATATTGCAGCCTGAACCTTTACAAATGGTACAAGATATATCCATCTCGGCAGATGGCTCGGTGAACGGGAAATACGACGGACGGAACCTTACCTGGGTACCCTCGCCATAAAGCTCCTGCACAAAATGATACAGTGTTTGCTTTAAATCGGCAAAGGATACGTTTTCATCAACATATAAACCCTCTACCTGGTGAAAAAAGCAATGGGCACGGGCCGATATTGCCTCATTACGATAAACGCGGCCTGGCATTATAGCACGGAACGGCGGCTTGCCATGCTCCATCATCCTCACCTGTACCGATGAGGTATGCGTGCGTAAAGCGATATCATCTTTGCCATTGTTCTTTTTAATAAAAAAGGTATCCTGCATATCGCGCGCTGGGTGTTCTTCGGGAAAGTTTAACGCCGAAAAGTTATGCCAGTCGTCTTCAATCTCCGGGCCCTCGGCAACTACGAATCCAAGGCGTTTAAAAATGTCAATGATCTCATTACGTACTAACGACAATGGATGACGTGAGCCAACTGTAAAGCCATCGCCAGGCAAGGTAAGATCAAGTTGCGAGTTGTGAGTTGTGAGTTGTGAGTCTTGACTTTCCTTTAGCTCATTGTATCTGGCTTCAGCCATTTTTTTGAACTCGTTAAGTACTTTACCAAAAGTTCGTTTTTCTTCGGGGCCAACGGTTTTAAATTCCTCAAAAAGATCTTTGATAATTCCCTTGGTACCTAAAAATTTTATGCGGAACGCTTCCAGTTCATCGGCCTTGGCAGAAGCAAAGGCTTTGATTTCAGCGGCGTATTGGTCTATTTTATTTTGCATTATAATGTTCTTAAAAATTGTTCTGCCGTTAAAACAGGTATGGTTGAATGTTTGTAATCTTTTATATTTCTGGTGATGATAAAATCGGCATTTACACTTTTAGCTGCATAAAACTGAACGGCATCTTCAAAATCGACAAAATTACTAGTGATTGCTAAATCAATGATTTTTTCGCCTACCTCTATTATACTTACTATTGATCTTAGGCGCTTTAATAATTCAAGTTTGTTAATCTTGTCAAACTTATCAAGGAAATAATGGGCATTCACAAACACAACTGATGATGTTTGCAATTTCAAACGTTTCTCGTAAGCTAATTCTAATATATTAGCCGCCGGCAAATAAAATCCTGGTCTCCTTAACAATGCGTCTAAAATCACATCGCTATCTATAAACACCGTTATCACAACCCGTATTTTACGTCTAAGTGCTTGCGGTATTCTGCTTTATGATCAAAGTCGGCAACTGGTTCTCCTGCAATTGTTAGTTTTTTAACCCAATCAGAAAGCTCTTCTTCTTTCTTCATTATGAATGGTGGTTTTGTTTCCGCTTCTAACTCTCCTTTAAATAAGTTTTCAGCAATCTTTGAAATACTTGTATTTCTCTTTCTTGCAACCTCTTTCATTTGATCTATTAATCCTGGTTCTATACTTAAAGTCAGCTTCATGATAAAATCCCTCCTGTATCTACAAATATAAAAAAACTGCACGTATTATTTAATCACTCCCAACTGCTTACCCACCTTGGTAAACGCCGCAATTGCCTTATCCAAATGGTGCAGATCATGCGCAGCCGAGATCTGCACCCGGATACGAGCCTTGCCTTGTGGAACTACCGGGTAATAAAAGCCTATCACATAAATCCCCTCTTCCAGCATTTTGGCGGCAAATTCTTGTGCCAGTTTAGCTTCGTAAAGCATAACAGGTACTATGGGGTGTACGCCTGGTTTAATATCAAAACCAGCTTCGGTCATTTTTTTTCGGAAGTATTGCGTGTTGGTTTCCAGCTTATCACGTAGTTGGGTAGTTTCGCTCAACATATCCAAAACTGCTATAGAAGCACCGGTAATGGCAGGTGCCAATGTGTTTGAAAACAGGTATGGGCGCGAGCGTTGGCGTAACATATCAATAATTTCTTTACGGCCAGATGTAAAACCGCCGGATGCACCACCCAAGGCTTTACCCAAAGTGCCGGTAATAATATCAATTTTACCCATTACGTTATGGTGCTCATGCGTACCACGACCGGTTTTTCCCATAAAGCCGCTGCAATGGCTCTCATCAATCATTACCAAAGCGTTGTATTGTTCGGCTAAGGCACAAATTTTATCAAGCTGCGCAATGGTACCATCCATGCTAAAAGCACCATCAGTTACAATAATACGATGACGGCAGCTTTCGGTGGCTTTCAGCTTTTCTTCCAGGTCGGCCATGTCATCATGCTTATAACGCTGACGCTGGGCCTTGCAAAGGCGAACGCCATCGATAATAGAAGCATGGTTCAACTCGTCGGATATTATAGCATCCTGCTCATTAAACAATGGTTCAAAAACACCGCCGTTGGCGTCAAACGCTGCGGCATATAAGATGGTATCTTCGGTGCCTAAAAATTCGGCTATCTTTTTTTCAAGCTCTTTATGAATATCCTGTGTGCCGCAAATAAACCGCACAGATGATAAACCATAACCATGTGTATCCATTGCATCCTTAGCTGCCTGGATAACTTTAACATTGCCGGATAAACCAAGATAATTGTTGGCACAAAAGTTTATTACTTCCTGCCCGCCCTGCACGGTAATCTCCGCACCCTGCGGCGATGTAATAATCCGTTCTTTTTTATATAAGCCTGCATTTTCAATAGCTTCCAATTCCTGCTGTAAAACCGGTTGTAATGTATTGTACATAGTAGTTGATGGTTAAAGGGTGCAAAATTAAGCAATAACAGGCATTTGACAGGACAACTACGCTTATTAATTATTTATTAAGTGCAAAATCAAACATTTAGGCGGTTGATAGTATTTGATTACTGATAGACCATGAAAAGAACCTTACTATTGATTTTTACCGTTTTATGTGCCGTTACAGCGTCGGCGCAGCAATATGTTTTGTCGGGCAAAATCACCAATTCTAAAAGCGAAGTAATTCCTTTTACATCGGTGTATATCCGCAACTCTACCTATGGCACCACAGCCAATGAAAACGGATTATATGAGTTTAAACTTGCTCCCGGCAACTATAATTTAACTTATCGTTTCGTTGGGTTTAACGAAAAGACGATTAGCGTAACCATAGCCGACCACGACGAAACTCTAAACGTACAATTAGACGATGAGGTTTTTGGCACCGAACGGGTAGCTGCCATATACCGCAAAAACCACGATGCTGCCGATACCATCATGAAACAGGTTATCAAAAAACGAAAGTATTACCTGGATGAAGCTACTTCATATTCCTGCGCGGTTTACATTAAAGGGGTTCAAAAACTATTGAGCGCCCCAAAATCATTATTATCAAAAGAGGTTATCCGCACGCTCGATCTTGATTCGATGGGCCGCGGTATCCTTTACCAGCAAGAATCATTATCCAACTATAACTTTCAATCGCCCGATAAAATAAGGGAAGTTACCATAGCCAACAGAATATCAGGTATAAACACCGCTTTCAGCTACAATAAAGCATCTGATTTACAGGTAAACTTTTATAAAAATGTATTCAGCATCAATGGCTTAAGCGCCCGTGGCTTTGTATCACCGCTGGCATCCAACGCATTAACCTTTTACAGGTATAAGTTGCTTGGTGTATCCAACGAAAATGGCCGGGTGATAAATAAAATCCAGGTTATTCCGCGCCGCGCCCACGGCCAGTATTTTCAGGGTGATATTTATATAGTAGATGGCGAATGGCGATTGTACAGTGCCGATTTGTATCTGACAAAAGGCGTAAATAACCTTAACCTGGTAGATACCTTAAAAATTACCCAGCAATATGTAGCTATAACCGATAGTGTTTGGATGCCATCGGCGGTACAATATAATTTTAAAGGGCAGGTGTTTGGTTTTAAGTTTGGCGGTTATTATGAGGCGATATACAACAACTATAAAATTAACCCCACCTTTCCTGATCACTTTTTTACCGGCGAAGTGCTAAAGGTGGATACCGTTGCAAATGCTAAAAATGCCGAATACTGGGCAACAGTACGGCCTGTTCCGTTAACGCCAAGGGAAGCGCGGGATTACCAGAAAAAAGATAGCATAGCCGGTTATAAGCAAACCAAGCAATACCTGGATACATTACAACACACCAAAAATCATATCAACTACCCCGGCTATTTGATATTTGGTTATTATGCAAGCAGCCGCAATAATAAAGACTCGCTGTGGGTATATCCGTTTATACAAACATTTTATTACAATACGGTTGAAGGCTTTGGCATAAACGCCAAGGTTAGATATACCAAAAAAATTGACGATTTCCATTCATTTAGTATAACGCCTGCCCTGCGCTATGGCTTTTCAAACAAAGTTTTTAGCGCCAACATTTATTCTGATTATAAAAATGACCCGTTCCATAACGCTAAATTCTTTACAGGCTTTGGCAGCGATGTGCTTGACCTGAATAACGTAGGGACACGATCGTTGTACTTCAACACCTTAAGTACTTTATTGAGCGAGAATAACTATGTAAAATATTACCGCACCCATTACGGCTTGTTTGGCTACCAACGAGAGGTGACCAATGGCGTATTGCTGACGGGCAGCTTATCATACGCCAGCCGCAGCCAGCTTTACAATACATCGTACTCACATATAAAAAATGTTAAAGACAGGGATTTTACATCAAATAATCCTTTGGCCCCACCGGGCACGCCTGCAGATGATCATTCCTTTTTATTTCCCGAAAACCAGGCTTTAACCTTTGCGACTTCGGCCACTTTCACGTTTGATCAGGAGTATGTAACCAGGCCGACCGGCAAGTTTAACCTGCCATCAAAATATCCTACTTTAACCTTAAATTATCGCAAGGGCATCAATAATTTATTAGGCTCCGATGTTAATTATGATTTTACATCTGTTGATGTATCGCAATATAAGATCCGGGTAGGGCTAACAGGCTTTTCATCATTTAAATTAACTGCAGGTGGTTTCTTTAATGATAAAACCCTGTACTACATGGATTACAACCACTTTTTAGGGAACCAGGGAACCACCTTCGACCCTACTTATGTAGGCAGCTTTCACTTTTTGCCTTTTTATACTTATAGTACCAACGGCGCTTTCCTTGAAGCCCACTTCCAGCACAATTTTGCCGGTTCAATTTTCGATAAGATTCCCTTGCTCAGGAAAGCCAAGCTGGAAGAGATTATCGGCACCAACTACCTTACTACCAAAGCCAATCGCGATTACACTGAATTTTATTTTGGCGTGCAGCGGCTCATTTTCAGGGTTGATTATGGTATATCCTACATGGGCAACAAAAAATACATCCAGGGTTTCAGGATCTTTTATGGGATAAGGTAGTTTTTGAGGCGAAAGGATAAAGGTGAAAGGATAAAGGCGAAAGATAAAAGGTTTGAAAAATTAGAAAGGGTTGTAAAATAAACTGTGAACCATGGCCATCAGACATGACACCTTTATCCTTTCGCCTTTCGCCCCAAAAACCATATCTTTGCACCTCATTTAACACTGTTTGCAACAGTATCAATGGATTATGGCAATATATAACACACTACTGTACTATTGTTATTCAACAATAGCCGATGCGGAGCAATTTGCTGCCGATCATTTAAAATTTTGTAAAAGTTTGGGTTTAACCGGTCGCATTATTGTGGCCGAAGAAGGGCTTAACGGCACTGTATCGGGCACTGCCGAGGCTTGTAAAACCTATATGGACACTGTACATGCCGATGAGCGTTTTGCGGGTATCGATTTTAAAGTTGATATAGTTGCTGAGCCTTCATTTGTAAAAATGCACTGCCGCTACAAAGCCGAAATTGTTTACTCAGGCCTGCGCGATCCAAATGTTATCGACCCTAAACAAAAAACAGGCACACACCTGGAACCTAAAGAATTTATGGCGATGAAGGATCGCGACGATGTGGTTGTTTTGGATGTACGATCCAACTACGAACATTCGTTAGGCAAATTCAAAAACGCGGTAACGCTTGATATTGAAAATTTCAGGGATTTCCCGGCCATGATTAACGAGTTGGCCAAATACAAGGATAAAAAGATCCTGACTTATTGCACCGGCGGCATCAAATGCGAAAAAGCATCGGCACTGTTGCTGCACGAAGGCTTCCCCGAAGTTTACCAACTACATGGCGGTATCATTAAATATGGTAAAGAAGCCGGAGGCCAGGATTTTGAAGGCAAATGTTATGTATTTGACAACCGCCTTTCTGTTGATGTAAACAGTGTAAACCCGGTAGTGATATCAACCTGCCGCAATTGTGGTACAACCACCCCCAAAATGATCAACTGCGCCAACCCCGAATGCAACGAGCATTTTACCCAATGTGATGAATGCGGCGCCAAAATGGAAGGCTGCTGCAGCGATGCTTGCCAAAGTCACCCGCGCAAAAGGATTTATGATGGTACCGGTTATTATGTAAAAGTACCTCAGCCGGTAAATACCAATAAAAGAAATAGTCTGCAACTGGCAGATCAATAACAAAAAAAGCTTACCGTTTAGGTAAGCTTTTTTTGTTATCGTTTATATAACCTGGATATATAAGATCGGCGTATTTAGTCAACTCATCCCGCATAGCCTTGACAACATCGACAGGTACTTCAACAACGTCGGCAATTTGCTCATCAGATATATCGAACTGGACGATAAGGTTAGCTCCTACCATAACCGGTATTTCTCCGCAACCTCTGTTTTCGCCTACGTCTCTGGTTTTTTCAATGGCCCTTTCCAATAAAAATCCCTCAATGCCCATGGTATACTTTTTGCATTAAAGAGTTATCTCTTTAATTAGTTTACTTCTTCAGTCTATCCCGGATAGATTTGACAAAATTTACAGGTACTTTAATTCCTCTGGAAATCTGCTCATCATTTAATCCTAACTCAACGATAAGGTTAGTTACAGCGTTGATTTGCTCTTCCTCGCGGGCTTCTTCTCCGCCTTGTTCAATTCCTTTTGCAATCCCTTGTTCAGTTCCTTTTGCAATGCCCTGTTTTTCGGCACTATCCAATAAAAATTCTTCAATGCCCATTGTGATACTTTTTTGCGTTAAAACAGCCATCTCTTTAATCGGTTTATTTCTTCAACCCATCCCGAATAGATTTGACAAAATTTACTGATGTGTCAGCAATGTTGGCTATTTGTTCATCAGATAAGACTGACTGAATAATTAGTTTAGTTACTACTTTAACTTGCCCCTCTTCGCGAGCTTCTTCTCTGCCCTTTGCAATGCCCTGTCTTTCGGCCCTCTCCAATAAAAACTCTTCTATACCCATCGTGATACTTTTTTGCGTTAAAACAGCTATCTCTTGTTCAAATTTAACAAACATTTCGTGGTTTTCAAAACGCAGGTAATAGCGCAAAAAGTTCATCACCTTACGAATCTTTTCTTTAGGCATCTTTTTGCCTAACAATCGTTTAGCCAGGTCATATGCCAGGTCAAAAAGCTGCTGGTCGCTAACCGAGTTTCGGGATAAAGCCAATTTGGCAGATAATACAGCCATTGCAAATGGATTATTGCTTGCTTCAAGTTCGTTATCATCCTGATCGATGATTTTAAATGTATTATAACTGTAAAATACCTTGGTACCTAAAAACTCCCGTTCATAAAACCGGGGATGGAAATTCCTACCGGTATCAGCAAAAATGGCAAAAGCCGTAATAGGTTTGTCGTACTGATCCAGTATCCGGTAATAGTACTGAAACATGCGTTTTGCAAAATCATGATCTGTATAACCCTGAACCTCCACATGAATAAGTACCCATTCTTCCACTCCGTTTTTGGTAAATACTTTAACCAGCTTATCTACATAACGGGGCGCATAATTACCGGCATCGGGAGGAAATAGCTGCTCAAGTTCTTTATCAAGATATTGAAAACCTTTCTCAAAATCAAACAGATCATCGGCATCAGCATAAAAGAAGCGCAGGAAGTCATCAAAAAGATCTTCCAATGCGGCCTTCCAAAGTATATCGTCGTTACGTTTCATTTAAATGGATATGCAAAAAACTAAAGTAATAACTTTAAAACCATATTTTACTGTTCTTATCTATATGCCGGCGATGAAACCCATTCGCTAAATCATTCGCTTTCCCCTCATTTTTTATATCCAAACTCAAACCTTAATTTCGTAAAATTGGTTTGCTTTGCAGGCTGATGCCATTTCATAACCCATGCGTAAATCGTTACTGATTGTTTTCCTGTTGTTTTGCACTCCTCCTCTGCATGTGCATGCGGTGGATATCAAAAGCATAGGTGTACCTTATGTACAAAACTATACCAAAGCCATATACCAGTCGGGTAACCAAAACTGGAGCGTTACGCGCGATGAGCATGGCATTATGTACTTTGGCAATGCCGAAGGCCTGCTTGCTTTTGATGGAAAATACTGGCAGCAACACCACATGCCCAACGGTCTGATTGTTCGTTCGGTATCGGCCGATGGTAAAGGCAAAATTTATGTGGGCGCCTATGGTGAATTTGGCTACTGGGCCGATGACAATAAAGGGGTGTTAAAATACAATTCGCTGATAAGCCTTGTTCCGGCAAAGTACAAACCCATAAATGAAGAAATCTGGAAGATCTATATAGATGGAGAGCGCGTCATCTTCCAATCGTTTGGGTCGATATACATTTATTCCAAAGGAACAATTGATGTGATAAAAACGCCAAGCCCTTACCTGTTTATGTTTAAGGCGGGTAAACGCTTTTTCATCGAACAGGTATCTGTTGGGCTGTTTGAGCTTAGGAATAAAAAGCTGACTTATGTCCCCGGCAGCAATATATTAGGACCAAGCGGCGTGCTGTCTATTCTGCCCTTCCAAAACAACAAATACATTATTGGCACAGCCCAAAACGGATTGTTTATTTACGACGGGCAAACCATAAAACCATGGGCAAACCAGGCAAATAACTTTTTAAAAAGTTACCAGCTTAACAACGGCGCACTGATAGCCGGCAAATATGTGGCTTATGGCACCATACTAAATGGCATAGTGGTTATTGATACCGCCGGCAACCTCATTCAGCATATTAACAAAGCAAGCGGTCTGCAAAACAATACCGTTTTAAGTTTATATACCGATACCGAACAAAACCTGTGGGCAGGTTTGGATAACGGCATCGACCGGATTGAGGTAAACTCTCCGCTATACTTTTACTTTGATAAAACGGGCAGGTTTGGCACAGTTTACTCAAGTATTATTTTTGATAATAAGATTTACCTCGGCACCAACCAGGGCCTTTTTTATAGCGATTGGATTCCCGAAAACAACAACAAGCTTTTCCAGTCGTTTGATTTTAAACTCATCCCCGGCTCGCAGGGCCAGGTTTGGGAACTTACACTGCAGGATGGCCGGCTGCTTTGCGGTCATAATGATGGTACTTACCAGGTAAACGGCAGTACCATCACCAAAATATCGGCCGTCACAGGTGGCTGGACAACCAAAAAGTTTGGGCAGGATAAACTTATCCAGGGCAACTATACGGGGCTGGTGCTCTTTAAAAAAGATGTTGCCGGCAATTGGATGTTTGACCATAAGGTTGAGGGTTTTGGCGAACCCTCGCGCTTTGTAGAGCAGGACAGCAAGGGACAAATCTGGATTAGCCATGCCTATAAGGGCATTTATAAGGTAACACTCAGCGCCGATTTGAAAAGGGTTACCTCCAAAATTTATTATGATAACAGGTATGGCTTGCCCGGCAGTTATAATGTAAACGTATTTGACCTGGATAACCGGGTGGTGTTTACTTCCGATTCGGGCTTTTATGTTTATGATGATATTACCGACCGATTTTTTAAATATGCCCAGCTCAATAAAAAGCTTGGCACCTTTGCCACATCAAGCAAAATTATTAAGGCCATAGGCAAAAAATACTGGTTTATAAACCATGGCCGCGTAGCACTGGCCGATTTTTCGGTACCGGGCAAGCTTAGTATCGATACCAACCGGTTCAGCGTACTTAACGGACAAATGGTACAGCATTATGAAACCATTAACCGCATCAACAATTCTACTTACCTCATCAGTATTGATGATGGCTTCGTGATCCTGAATGATGAAGATGCGTTGCTACCTAACAAAATCAGCATCCCGCAAGTGCTTATTCGCCAGGTAGAGAATATTACAGATAAAGTTTATCTGATAACCGAAGATGGTACCGGCACAAACGAGATTGAAATACCATACGCTCAAAACAATATCCGCATCTCGTACTCGCTGCCATATTACAAGCAAGCCAAAATAAAATTCCAGTATTACCTGGAAGGCTACTCGCGCCAATGGAGCGATTGGACGTCGCAAAGCCAAAAGGAATTTACCAACCTTGACCAAGGCACCTACCATTTTAAGGTGCGCGCTAAAATAAACGATCAAAATGTATCGTCAATCACCTCATTAACATTCATTATTCTGCCGCCATGGTATGCAGGCAAACCTGCCATGCTGTTTTATGCCTTGTTGCTGGTATTGCTTTATTACCTGGTGAGGTATTATTATCGCCTGAAACTAAAACGCCACCAGCTGCACATTCACGAAAAGCTGCAACGCGAAAAGGAAGAGTTTTTAAAACAGGAGGCCATTGCGAACGAGCAGCATATCATCAGCATAAAAAATGAGCAACTGCAAGCCGACCTTGCCGGCAAAAGCCGCGAGTTGGCCAATTCGGCCATGAACCTGGTTTACAAAAACGAGTTGCTGCAGAAAATCAGCGAAGAAATACTGCACCTTAAAGATAGCTCGGGCAAAAAACTGGCCGACGACCAGCTGCGTCGAATTCAAAAAGTGATAGACGAAGGCATGAACGATGAGCGCGACTGGAACATATTTGAAAAAAGTTTTAATGAAGCGCATGAAAACTTTTTCAAAAAATTAAAATCAGACCACCCCGATCTGGTGCCAAACGACCTTAAACTATGCGCCTACCTACGCATGAACATGAGCAGTAAAGAGATGGCCTCACTTTTAAACATCTCCCTACGTGGCGTCGAAATAAGGCGCTATCGCCTGCGTAAAAAGCTCAACCTGGAGCATGATAAAAACCTGGTGGAGTTTCTCATCGAGCTATAATACTACATCATTACCTCTCATAGGTACTTATAAAACCTATTAGCCACGCGAGTCAATTGTAGTATGTTGGCTATGCCCTAATCACCCGTATTATACTGACTATCAAATAAATAAAATAATACCACACAAACTTTGAGAAAGTATGTTGAGGTTGATGTATTAATGTAGAGTTAATTTTTTTGATTAAACTGTATTATCTGTACAGCTTTGTAAACTAATAAACCAATTATTTCTAATCCGTTTTTATTTATTAACCACTATGAAAAGAATTTTTACTATTTCAGGGTTGATGCTATTGTTCCTTTTTTCCATAGACGCCGCGTTTGCACAAAACGTTACAGTTAAAGGAAAAGTTACCGACGCTACCACAGGCGAAAGCCTGATAGGTGTATCGGTGCAGGTAAAGGGAACAACCACAGGCACCCAAACCGACGTTAATGGCACTTACACTATTAGCGCGGCCTCAACTGCTGCTTTAACATTCACTTATATAGGATATGCAACAGCAGCTGTCACAATAGGTACACAAACCACAATAGATGTTCGCTTACAGGCCAAAGCCAATGACTTACAACAGGTGGTTGTAATTGGTTACGGCACCCAGCGCAAATTGGATGTAACAGGTTCTGTTGCTACAGTTAAAGGATCAGAAATTGCCAAGCAGGCATCAACCAACGCGCTTAGCGGCCTGCAAGGTAAAGTCGCCGGTGTACAGGTTACAAACGGCGGCTCGCCTGGCGCTTCGCCATCCATCACTATCCGCGGTTTAGGTACTGTATATGGCAATGTAAGCCCGTTATTTGTTGTAGATGGAGTTTGGTACAGCGATATCAGCTTTTTAAATCCGCAGGATATTGAGAGCTTTAGCATACTTAAGGATGCATCAAGCACCTCAATTTTTGGTGTGCGTGCTGCCAACGGTGTAGTATTGATAAGTACCAAAAGAGGTGCAAAAGGTAAACCCGTTATCAATTACAATGGTTATGCAGGCTGGCAATCTGTTACCAACCAGGTAAAAATGGCCAACGCTACCGAATATGCCACGGCTATTAATGAGCTTTATACATCCAACAATATCACACCGCTCATCTTCAGCAATCCATCGAGCTACGGAAAAGGCACAGACTGGTATGGCCAGGTATTGCGCGATGCTTTTGTAACCAACCACGAAGTTTCTTTAAGCGGTGGTACAGACAGGTATACTTATAACTACTCATTTGGCTACCTTGACCAGGATGGTATTGCTAAAACCAACAACTATCAGCGTATTACGGTGCATTTGTCAAACGATTTTAAGCTTACCAAGGCCCTCAAAATAGGCTTTACCGCAAATGGTTTGGTTGGCAAATCAAAAGATGTTAACGGCGGTATTTTTCATCAGCTATTTGGGGCCGCGCCTACTTTGCCTGTTCGATACAGCGATGGTAACTATGGCGACCCGAACGATTATCATACCGGTGATGGTAACAATTATAACCCGCAAGTTACGCTTGATTACTTTAATCAACGGTCAAAAAACCTCCGCTTTACCTACAATGCATATGGCGAGGCTTCTATACTGAAAAACCTTAAATTCAGAACAAGCTTTGGCGGCGACATTGGCCAGGCCGAAGTAAGGGGTTACACCCCTATTTACCAGGCTACTTTTGCGCAAAAAAGTACAGTATCAAACCTTGATGTAAACCATACGGAAACCCGCAACTGGATCTGGGAAAATACGTTGACCTATGATGTTAAAATAAAAGATCATAAGTTAACCGCCTTACTTGGTTACAGCGCGCAAAATAACCGCACAAGGCAATTAGATGCACACGCGCAAAATGTGCCTTACAAAAGCAGCGGCAACCTTTATAACTCTTTCCCCGATACCGCAGCGGTAACTTACCTGGCTACTCCTGGTTCGCAGGTACATAACCGTACACTATCGCAGTTTGCCCGCATCAACTACTCGTTTAAAGATAAGTACTTATTGAACGCATCAATTCGTCGCGACGGCGCTTCTCAGTTTTATGGCGATCATACCTACGGATATTATCCTTCGGTAGGTGCCGGCTGGGTAATCACCAACGAAGAATTCATGAAAGACCAAAAGGTATTCAGCAATTTGAAGTTGCGTGGCAGCTGGGGCCGTAACGGCAACTCAGGTGTCCCAAGCAATCCGTCTCAACTGGTTGTTTCATCAGACCCATATTTAACCGCTTTGTTTGGTAATCCACAGGTGGCATATCCTGGCGCAAGTATCAATACACTGGTGCCGCCAACTATACGATGGGAAGTATCAGAATCAACTGATTTTGGTATCGAAGGTGGTTTCCTGGATAACAAACTATCATTTGAGGCCGACTATTACAACCGCAATACCCTGGATGCCATATTTGCCATACCAATTGCCGGTTCTTTAGGAACAAACAACAGCAGCCTTATTGGCAACCAGGCAACTATCCGCAACCGCGGTGTCGAAGTCATCCTGACCTGGAAAGACAAGGCTACCCAAGATTTCTCATACAGTGTAAGTGCCAACGTTGGCATCAATAACAATGTTGTAACAAAAGTACTAAGCGGCGCCAACCCTATTTATGATGGCGGTGCCGGCATAGCCAACGGCGCCCTGGCAACCCGTACCGTGGTAGGCCAGCCTATTGGCGAGTTTTACGGGTACAAGGTTACCGGAATTTTCCAGACCCCGGCCGAGGTAGCCGCATCAAAACAAACCAGCGCCCAGCCAGGCGACTTTATTTACCAGGATACCAATAAAGACGGCATACTTGATACCCGCGACCGCGTAGTATTGGGAAGCCCGCTGCCTAAATACAATTACGGTATTAACACCTCATTCACCTACAAAAGTTTCGACCTGGCTTTAGATTTCCAGGGCGTAGCCGATGTAAGTGTGTACAATGCCAACATTGCTTACCGTTTTGGCAACGAAAACTTCACCAAAGATTTTTATGACCATCGCTGGCATGGGCCGGGTACTTCAAATACCTATCCCTCAGTAAATGTAGGCTCAACCGCCAACGCTGCACCAAACTCTTTTTATGTTGAAAGCGGCTCATATTTCAGGATGAGAAACGCGCAGCTGGGTTATACAATACCATCTGTATTGTCAAAAAAATGGGGGCTTTCTAAAGTACGTCTGTATGCCAACGCGCAAAACGCGCTCAACTTTTTCGGCTATAAAGGCTTTACACCCGAAGTTGGTGGCGGCGTAGGCAACATGGGCATTGATGCCAGCGTATATCCTTTATATGCAACTTATAATTTTGGTGTTAACGTTACTTTTTAATCAATATAAAGATGAAGAACAGTAAAAAAACTTTATTGCAAAAAGCCTTTATATTAGGTTTTATTGCATTTGCTATAACATTTCAAAGCTGTAAAAAAAGCTTCCTGAATGTCGATCCGGCCCAAAATACCGCGGCAACACAATTTTTTAAGACCCAGGATGATGCTACAAAGGCTGTAAGCGCCATGTATGCCAACATGCATGAGTATAATAACATCGCTTTCCCATCTATCGCTATCGAAAGCATGGGCTCTGATGATGCCGAAAAAGGCAGCAGCGCTACAGATGCTACTTATATGAACTCCTATCATAATTTTACCGTTACTGCCGGCGAAGGTCAGTTACAGGGATTTTATAAAGGGCAATATCAAACCATCAATCTTGCAAACCAGATACTAACCAATGTACCGGGTATCACCATGGATGATGCATTAAAGACAAGGTACCTGGCCGAAGCAAAATTCATCAGGGCGTATTGCTATTTCAGGCTGGTAAGGGCATATGGCGATGTGCCATTGCGTTTAACTTTACCGAAAAACGCTACCGAGTATAACCTGCCACGTACACCAAAAGCACAGGTTTGGGCAGCTATTGAAACTGACCTGACCGATGCAGCCGCAGCTTTACCGCAAACTTATGGTTCGGCAGATGTTGGTCGTATCACCAAAGGCGCAGCATTATCCTTGCATGCCAAAGTTGCTATGTACCTAAGCAAATGGACCGATGTGGTAACCTATACCACACAGGTAATGGGTATGGGCTATTCTTTATATCCTGATTATGAGCAAATGTTCAGGACTACACACAAAAACAACCAGGAGTCTATTTTCGAGATCCAATGTAACCTTATCCCGAATAACCCGGATGCATCAAACTCGCAGTACTCACAGGTACAGGGTGTACGCGGCTCAACCGGTGGTGGCTGGGGCTTTAATGTGCCTACCGCCAACCTGGCGGCAGCCTATGAAACAGGCGACCCACGACGCAATGCAACAATTATTTTCAGGGGCGAAACAACGCCCGAAGGCGATGTGATACCTGCCGATGGCGATAACCCTATGTACAATCAAAAATCATATGTGCCATTCAGCCTATATGTATCTGGGTTCAACGAGGGTTGCCAGCAAAATAAAATTGTAATACGCTATGCCGATGTATTGCTGATGAACGCCGAAGCTAATAATGAACTTGGGAATTCAGCCGCCGCCTTAGGCCCGCTTGAGCAGGTACGCGCCAGGGCAAGGGGCAGTAACGCTGCTATATTGCCTAAAGTGACTACTATAGACAAGGTTGCTTTGCGCGCCGCTATTTATAATGAACGCAGGATTGAATTTGCCATGGAATTTGATCGCTATTTTGATGTTATCCGCCAGGGGCGTGGTGCCGCCGTATTTGGTTCGCGCGGCTGGAAAGCAGGCAAAAACGAGGTTTGGCCGATACCGCAAAACGAGATCGATATAAGCGGTGGTGCTTTAACACAAAATCCAGGTTATTAATTTATCAATTCAGCAACGATGAAAACATTTAAAAATACACTTAAAGCTGCGCTCCTGGTGGGCGTGGCTGTAAGCTTAACTATAACAGCCTGTCATAAAGGCTTTGATCCAAAATCATACGCGCCATCTAAACCGCTGCCTTCATACGGCGGTTACAGCAGCAGCAAAGATATTGAACCGGCCAGCCTGGTATCCTATTTCCCATTCACCAACGGCCTGGCCGATAGTGTTTCAGGAGCAACCGGGGTAGCAACAGGAACAAGCTTTACCACCGGGTTAAATGGCAAGGGGTTACAGGGCGCCGATAAATCATACGTACTATATGATACACCTGCAGGCATTAAGGCATTAACCAGCTTTACTACCAGTATTTGGGTAAAAATGCCACAAAATACTTCGGCCGTAGGCTTAATGGATATCCAGAATAACCAAACAGGCGGCGCGGGCTTTTGGGGCAGCCTGGCCATATTTTTTGATAACGGCGGTTCTGCATCATCTGGTGTACTCAAAGTGCACGCGTTTAACAAAGCAGGCATGTCAACAGGGGTAGATGGCTGGGAAGGTGGCTATGCCGTTGCCAATCCGTGGAACACATGGATAAACGTTACGGTAACCTTTGATGAGTCAGTATCAACCATCTACGTATACTACAACGGCACACAGGTAGGCAAAAACGCAGCTGCTGGTTTTGCACCTATGGATTGGAGCAAAGCCGGTAAAATGGTATTTGGCACACTGCAGTTTCAAACCACACCATCGCTTACGGCCAATACCGGCGCGCAGGATTGGGCGGGATATGTTACAGGAACCATGGATAACATCCGCTTTTATAGCAAAGCCCTTACGGCTACGCAGGTATTGGCTTTGTACAACCTTGAAAAAGCTAAAAGATAATAATTGGGGTTGATTGATTTGGGGGTTGCCTTGCCGCTTAAGGCGGGCAACCTTTTTTAAAAAGGCGGGAATGAGGAATATCAAAGATTATTGCTTGGGGCTGGGGTTTGTGATACTGCTTTTTTCATGCGGTAAAAGTTCAAATAATACGTCTGCACCTGTTACACCAACTCCATCGTCGTTTACTTTTAGTGCGCTTAAGGTTAATGGTAAAACCAGCGGCTTTAGCTATAGTAATATAAATAGCAAACCGGTTATCGCTATTACGTTTTCAACCCCGCTTAGCCGTACCTCCATAGCAACAAGCATCAGCCTGAACAGCAAATCCGGAACCGTGGCAGCTTTCAGCACCGCCTATCAAAATGGCGATAGTACTGTAGTGATTACCCCAACGGGCTTATTGCCCATTACCCAATATACGCTTAACGTTACTACCGGGCTAAAATCCGCCAAAAACGGAAGTTTGCAATCGCCTTTATCCGTACAACTGATAACAGCTATCGATAGCACAAAAAAATTCAGCACCATATCTGACGATCAGTTGCTTGACCTTGTTGAGCGGCAAACCTTAAAATATTTTTATGATTTTGGCCATCCAACCAGCGGGCTGGCACGCGAGCGTAATACATCGGGCGACGTGGTGACCACCGGCGGATCTGGCTTTGGCATTATGGCCATTATAGCAGGTGTTAGCCGCGGCTTCATCAGCCATGCCGATGGATTGGCCCGTATGCAAAAGATCGTTGGCTTTTTAAATACCAAAGCCCAAAAGTTTCACGGCGCTTTCCCTCACTGGATGAATGGCGCTACCGGCGCTGTTGTACCCTTCAGCGCACAGGATAACGGGGCCGACCTGATGGAGACATCATACCTGATACAGGGCCTCATTACCGCCCGCCAATATTTCAATGCATCCAACACCAGCGAAACCCAACTGCGCGCCGACATCAATACTTTATGGAATGGTGTAGAATGGGACTGGTTCAGGCAGGGCGGTCAAAACGTATTGTACTGGCACTGGAGCCCCGATCTGGGCTGGGCCATCAACATGAAAATTACCGGCTGGAACGAGGCTTTAATAGTTTATGTTTTAGGCGCATCGTCAACAACGCATCCTATCTCCAAAACTGTTTATGACCAGGGCTGGGCAAAAAACGGTGCCATTAAAAACGGCAGCACCTTTTACGGCGTTACCCTGCCACTTGGTCCCGACAGGGGCGGCCCGCTGTTTTTTGCACACTATTCGTTCCTGGGCATCAACCCCAAAGGGTTAAGCGATGCCTATGCCAATTACGAGACGCAGAATGAAGCGCATGCCACCATCAATTACAAATACTGTGTGGCCAACCCATTGGGCAACAACGGCTACAGCGCCGATTGCTGGGGACTGACAGCAAGCGATATTGAAAACGGTTATACCGCAAGTTCGCCTACAAATGATGTTGGTGTTATTGCTCCTACCGCGGCCATTGCATCGTTGCCTTATACGCCAACCCAATCTATGGCGGCGTTAAGATTTTTTTATTATACCCTGGGCGATAAATTATGGGGCCAATATGGTTTTTATGACGCCTTTAATTTAACTAATCCATGGTTTGCCAGCTCGTACCTGGCTATTGACCAGGGGCCTATTGTGGTAATGACCGAAAATTACCGCACCGGCCTGCTCTGGAATTTGTTTATGAGCGCACCCGAAATAAAAACGGGCATGAAAAACTTAGGCTTTAGCAGCCCTAACCTTTAACCCTGATTAATACCATTTTACATGAATAAATTTATATTAACCCCTTTGTTACTACTGCTTACTTTGTGTTCGTTTGCCCAAAAACAGGCAAAAAGCACCGGTGAAGACGGCATTAAACCCGTAGGCATTATCAAAAACCTAAGCGACAGCGCTTTGCTTGATGTGGTGCAGCGCCAAACATTCCGTTACTTTTGGGATTTTGGCCATCCTGTAAGCGGCCTTGCCCGCGAGCGCAGCAACAAATCATTTGACTATGGTGATGAAGTAGTAACCACCGGCGGCTCGGGTTTTGGTGTTATGGCGCTTATTGTGGCCGACAGCCGCAAATGGATAAGCCATGACCAGGCTGTCGACCGTATGGTGAAGATGGTTAACTTCCTGTTTAAGGCCAACTCCTTCCACGGCGCTTTTCCGCATTGGATGAATGGCGAAACCGGTAAGGTGATCCCCTTTGGCCGTAAGGACGATGGCGGCGATATTGTGGAGTCGGCGTACCTTTTCCAGGGACTCATCTGCGCCAAACAATACTTTACAGCCAATACACCTAAGGAGCGGCGCATTCGCGATGTAATAAGCTGGATGTGGGGCGAAATGGAATGGGACTGGTATACCCGCGATGGGCGCGATGCCCTTTACTGGCACTGGAGCCCTAATAATGGCTGGGCCATGAACTTTGCCATCCATGGCTTTAATGAGTGCCTTATAACGTACGTATTGGCGGCATCTGCACAGCGCTACCCTGTCGGCGCAAACGTATACACCCAGGGCTGGGCACAAAGCGACTTTTTTAAAAATGGTAAAACCTTTTATGGTTATAAGCTGCCTTTGGGTTTCGATTATGGCGGCCCGCTGTTCTTTTCGCAATACTCCTTCATGGGTCTAAATCCTAAAGGCTTAAAAGATCAGTATGCCGACTATTGGGAGCAAAATAAAAACCATACGCTGATAAACTATGCCTACTGTGTAGATAACCCAAAAAAATTCAAGGGCTACGGCCCCGACTGCTGGGGACTTACAGCCAGTGATAATTTTGAAGGCTATAACGCCCACTCGCCAACAAACGATCTGGGGGTGATAACACCAACGGCTGCATTATCGGCATTCCCGTACACACCGGAACAATCCATGAAGGCCCTGCGCCATTTTTATTATGACCTGGGCGATAAGATCTGGGGCGAATACGGCTTTACCGATGCCTTCAGCGAACAGCATAACTGGTACGGCAAATCGTACCTGGCGATAGATCAGGGCCCCATCGTGGTGATGATAGAAAACTATCGCACCGGCCTGCTCTGGAAACTATTCATGAGCAGCCCCGATGTACAGCATGGATTAACTAAACTTGGCTTTGAAAGCCCGGCAATAACAAAACACGATTAAGGGATTTTGCAGGATTGACGGGATTTTGAACGTGGTACACTCATAAATTACCTATAACCTCTTACATTTTCAAGGGGGCGGGCCTCTCAGTTTGAGCCTGTCGAAGACCCGCGCGGAGAGGCCTTTGCCCGCAATGCTTCGACAGGCTACCTATGACACGTTGAAAACCGGAAGTCATCCCGAACTTGTTTCGGGATCCCACAGGACAGGTGACCCGCATGAAGTACACTTAGCATGTGGGGTGCCGAAACAAGTTCGGCATGACATTGGGGATTAACCGATGTCATTACTCCTTCAGAATTTCGCGAGATTTTACCACTCGGCATGACGGCCATTTTTATAACGTCATTCCCCTTTTTATTTGTACTCATGAAAAGGCTGGAAAATAGCAAACTTCCGAAGTTTTTAAACTGCGAAGCCCTCAACCAGGCCAAAACAATATTATTGAGTTAAACTTCGATTTCACCGATTTATCATTCCCCTTTCAGAGTCCCCTGATTTTTGCTCTATAGCATGACAAATTTTTAAAAACATCCATTCTCCTTCATAACAGTTAGATTTACCAATGACAAACCAGTATATTAATATTCGATGTTTTGAACAGGAAAGAAATTGATGCATTTATAATAGCTCACTTGCTGAAAAGAATACCAATTTCGGCGGTTGAACAGGAGCATTTTTGCTCACTTTTAACCGTTCGGAAAGTTTTGCCAAGGCAGTATTTATTACAGGAAGGAGATGTATGTAAGTATGAATTTTTTGTAGTGAAGGGATTCCTCAGATCTTTTTTTATCGACGACAAGGGAAACCAGCATACCCTCAATTTTGCTATGGAAGATTGGTGGATTTCGGATACCAAAAGCTTTCTCCGGGAAACCCCATCCTCCATCAATATTATCGCGCAGGAACTATCAATCGTATTGCAGATAGACAAAAAAAGTATCGATCAGTTATATCGGGATTTTCCTGTTTTTGAAAGGTTCTGGAGGATTTTGAACCAGAACTTTAATATAGCACAAAACGAACGGCTGTTGAGTGCCATTTCAATGGACGGTGCTCAACGGTACCGGGCAATGTGCAAAAAATACCCTGCTATTGAAAACCGCATGCCTCAAAAACATATAGCATCTTACCTGGGTATTACACCTGTATTCTTAAGCATGATCAGGAGAAACAGTTAATACGTTTAATTATTTTAACACTAAATATTAAAATAATTGAACACCGGATAATTTTTCTGTTTCCATATTTGATCTGTAAAATCAATTAAATATAATACCAACACCATGAAACTTGATCATGCCGCCTTACAGGTAAAAAATATGGATGAAGCGATAGCTTTTTATACAGAAAAATTAGGTTTTAGCTTAAAACATAGAGCCATAAACGAAGAAGAACAGGAAGAATATGCCTTTATTTCGGCCGGCGACGTTAGGATTGAACTGATAGAGGATTTAACTAACGATTATAAACCCGGACCTTTGCAAAAACCATACTGCCCCCACCTGTGTATGGAGGTCGACGATATGAAAGTGGCCCTTACAAGCCTTGAATTAATGAACATTCAAATTTTAAGGGGCCCGTTAACTATCGAAAATGAAGAAACCTGGGTATATTTTTCAGATCCCGATCATAATGTACTTGAATATATTCAATGGTATAACAAAAAGTGAACGGCTTGCCGAAGTTATAAATACTATTGCAATGACAGGTTAGCAATCAAAAGCTTCCGGTGGGTTCAGTTAGCCAACCTTTTTACATCCCCCATTTTTGTTCATCTATCCATGTTAACACCTGGCGTTCGGCATTATATCGCCGGCCTTTTACCTTTCACCATTAGCCTTTAGCCTTTTTTCAAAAACACTTTCCAGTTATGGTATTTTTCCATACATTTGCGGGCTAATTGTTGCTCATTGAAATCGCTTAGAACATATTCGATTCCTTTTACGGGGTTAAAACTGGGGAAACACCGGTTTGATTTTACTGTTGATGATGCTTTTTTTGACGAATTTGAATATTCGCTGGTTAAAAAGGCTAACTTGCAGTGCGTTGTTGAGCTGGATAAGCAGGAGACGATGATTATCCTGAACTTTGACATTAAAGGTACCGTTGATGCAAGCTGCGACAGGTGTTTGGCCCAATATCCGCAAACGTTGGATATTGCCGAACAGCAAATTGCCAAGTTTAGCGAGGAGCCGGTTGATGAAGATGACGAGATCATCACCCTGAGCAAAAATGATCACGAGATCAATATTGCCGGGTTGATATATGAATACATAAACGTTGCCATGCCCTTTATATCGGTGTGCAGCGATGAAGGGAATACTTCATATTGTGACAAAGAAATGCTTGACAGGCTAAACAGCCTGGCAGGAAACGAAGAACAAACTGAGGATACAGACCCACGGTGGGATGTACTCAAAAAAATAAATAAATAATAAAAATAGCAGGATCATGCCACATCCAAAACGTAAAATATCCAAATCAAGAAGAGATAAGCGCAGAACTCATTACAAAGCTGAAGCTCCAACTTTAACCACTTGCCAAACTACCGGCGCTATCCATTTGCCGCACAGGGCTTATACTGTTGATGGTAACGTTTACTATAACGGTAAAGTACTTATTGAGAAAGCAGCAGTAGCCTAAGTTTATTTTCTGAAAATGAAGATTGGCTTAGATATTATGGGCGGTGATTATGCTCCCAAAGCAACTGTTTTAGGAGCAATCGAAGCTTATAAGGCTTTATCTGCCGACCAAAAACTGGTACTTATAGGAGATAAAGACACCGCGGTTACTATTCTTCAGGAAAATAATGTTAGCCCCGATCATTTCGAGTTTGTGCATACAACCGAAGTGATTGGCATGGGCGAACATCCTACCAAAGCAATTGTACAAAAACCAAACTCGAGTATTTCGGTTGGCTTTCAGTTGCTTAAGGAAGGTAAAATTCAGGCATTCTCATCGGCAGGAAACACCGGCGCCATGCTGGTGGGTTCTATGTTTAGTGTAAAAACTATTCCGGGCGTTGTGCGCCCGGCCATGACTACCATTGTGCCCAAACTTAAAGGAGGTTTGGGTATTTTGTTGGATGTAGGCGCCAATGCCGATTGCAAGCCCGAGGTATTGCTTCAATTTGGCGTACTGGGCAGCTTATTTGCCCAATCGGTGTATGCTATCCAAAACCCAAGGGTAGCTCTCATGAACATAGGTGAGGAGAAAGAGAAAGGCAATATCCTTTGCCAGGCTACCTATCCTTTAATGAAAGAAACCAAGCTGTTTAATTTTGTTGGTAATGTTGAAGGCCGCGACCTGTTTAGCGAAGGGGCCGACGTTTTTGTATGTGATGGTTTTACAGGTAATGTAATATTAAAGCTTGCCGAAACGTTTTATGTTATTACACGCAAAAAACAGTTTAAAGATGAGTTTTTTGATAGGTTTAACTATGAGCAATATGGCGGCAGCCCCATTTTGGGGGTAAATGCACCGGTTGTTGTTGGTCACGGCATTTCAAGCCCCGAGGCCATAAAAAACATGGTCCTTTTGTCGAAAAACATGGTGGAGAGCGGCCTGGTTGATAAAATTAAACAAGCTTTTCAGTAAAAATATAAAGATGAGTAAAATTCATGCCGCTATTACTGCTGTACATGGTTACGTGCCCGACTATGTATTAACCAACCAGGAACTGGAAACATTGGTTGATACAAATGACGAGTGGATTGTAAGCCGTACCGGCATTAAGGAGCGCCGTATATTAAAAGGCGAAGGTTTGGGTACATCTGATCTGGCCGTTCCGGCGGTACAGGCGCTGCTGAAAAAACGCGGCATAGGTGCCGAGGAAATTGACCTGATCATTTTTTGTACAACTACGCCCGACTATGTTTTCCCGGCTACAGCCAATATTTTAGCTAATAAAATAGGTGCTAAAAATGCCTGGGGATATGATCTTTCGGCCGCTTGCTCGGGTTTTATTTTTGGCCTGGCTACCGGCTCACAGTTTATCGAGAGTGGTAAACACAAAAAAGTATTGGTGGTTGGCGGCGATAAAATGTCGTCGATAACCAATTACCAGGATCGTGCTACCTGTATTATTTTTGGCGATGGCTGCGGCGCCGTATTGCTTGAGCCAAACGATGAAGGTAACGGCATCATGGATTCGATTTTAAAAAGCGATGGCTCGGGAGTTACCTACCTGCACCAAAAGGCAGGCGGATCTGTAAAACCGGCATCGCATGAAACAGTTGACGCCCGCGAGCATTTTGCTTACCAGGAAGGGCAGGCTGTTTTTAAATTTGCTGTTACCAACATGGCCGATGTAGCCCACGAGGTAATGGAGCGCAATGGCCTTACCGGCGAGGACGTTGCCTGGCTTGTACCACACCAGGCCAACAAGCGTATTATCGACGCTACTGCAAGGCGCACAGGCTTAAGCGATGATAAAGTAATTATTAACATTGAACGTTACGGCAATACAACAAACGGCACCATCCCATTATGTTTATGGGAGTGGGAAAGTAAATTTAAAAAAGGTGATACCCTTATACTGGCAGCCTTTGGTGGCGGCTTTACCTGGGGTAGCATCTATTTAAGATGGGCGTATTAAGATGTGCAGATTTCAGTTGTGCAAATGTGCAGATGAAAAAAGGAATGTGCAGATTTCAGATGTGAGGATTTGTACGTCAGAAATTTAAAACATCTGCTTATTATTAAATGTTAATATTACCTAATTGATAACTAATTAAAACAAAATTTATACAAGTGTAATCTGCATATTTGCATAACTGTAATCTGCACATTTGCATACATTTGTATACCTTTAGATATAAAATTTGTCCCCAACCAATTAATCCCAACTATGGATATTAAACAAATTCAGGACCTTATTCGCTTTGTGTCGAAATCTGGCGTAAACGAAGTGTCAATTGAGCAAAAGGATTTTAAGATTACGATAAAAACCAACGAAACACAGCCGCAGGTTATCCATGCCAGCATACCGGCGCAAACCGCGCCTGCTGTATTGCCACCCGCACCGGTTGCAATTGAACCCGTTGCCCCGGCAGCACCCGCTGGTCCGGATACATCAAAGTATCTAACAATCAAATCGCCGATGATTGGTACTTTTTACCGCTCGGCAAGCCCTGATAAGCCATTGTTTGTAAACGTTGGCGACGAAATTAAAACCGGCAGCGTGGTTTGTATCATAGAAGCCATGAAGCTTTTCAACGAAATCGAGTCAGAAATATCTGGCCGTATTGTTAAAGTATTGGTTGATAACGCATCACCTGTAGAGTACGACCAGCCTTTATTTTTAGTAGAACCTATATAACGATGTGCTGATGTGCGGATTCCAGATGTGCAGATGATTTTTAATTCATTTGCACATTTGTAGTTTACACAATTTGACATCAATCATTAATATTTTTCATCTGCATATTTGCACATTTGTAATTTGCACATCAAAGAAACCATGTTTAAAAAAATATTAATAGCTAACCGGGGCGAGATCGCTCTGCGAATTATCCGTACCTGTAAAGAGATGGGTATTAAAACCATAGCTGTATATTCAACT